>Ga0137419_10001247_pt1 | contig 10714 bp, 17 predicted proteins | sample CZODoug3_1_2_16f_FD_108279 | JGI IMG/M metagenome (GOLD analysis project Ga0137419, IMG submission 108279) | Vadose zone soil fungal communities from Angelo Coast Range Reserve, California, USA - CZODoug3_1_2_16fungal (Illumina Assembly) | ecosystem: Environmental > Terrestrial > Soil > Vadose... | reverse complement strand
CGGAAGCGTACCTCTCCCTCCTGAGGTTGCGTCACAGCCCTCTACAAGCCGCTCGAGATTTATACTATATTCATGTCCAGCTTGTTGAAGAGGACAGATTTAGTCGAGGCGATAGCTATTTTGTTCGTCTCTCGGAACTCTTCACTATTCCCCGAGTGCGCCGCGCGACCATTGCCGCCTCAATTGTTATGCTTGCCCAACAGATGTGTGGTATCAACAGTGAGTTACAACCACAGTGATACGCCGGACATTTTCTCACATGTATCGCCCACTGCAGTCATTGCCTTCTACTCATCGTCAGTGTTTTCCCAAGCAGGGTACTCAAACAGAGAGGCGCTTTTTGCGTCGGTTGGTTTTGGCGCTGTGAACTTCTTATTCGCTATTCCGGCTTTGTTTATGATCGATACATGTCCGTACTGCGTTTTCATTTTTTGTGATACATTATTACTGACCGAAGCCCGTATGTTACTAGTTGGCCGCAGAATCCTCCTTTTAGCAACCTTTCCACAAATGGCTTGGACACTCCTGGCTGCTGGCTTCTGTTTTTTGATCGACCCAGGCGTGGGGAAAGCACGCATCGGAACCATCGCATTTTTTGTTTTCCTATTTGCGGCGTTCTACTCGCCAGGTGAAGGTCCGGTGCCTTATTGTTATTCGGCTGAGGCCTTCCCCCTCGCACAACGAGAGCAGGGCATGGCATTTGCTGTGACCACTTGCCTGTTCTGGGCTGCCATATTGTCCATCACTTTTCCTCGGATGTTATTGGCATTCACACCTACTGGCGGTATGTTCCATTCGGTGATTCTGCGCTAGGATTCTCAAAATTTGCTGCTCACATAGCCTTCGCATTTTATGCCGGTCTTAATGTCATTGCGTTCATCATGATCTTTTTATTTGTGCCGTGAGTGATTATATGCTCACTCATGTTATGGCGTTTGATGGCTGACACATCCAATTATTAGAGAAACCAAGCAACGAACACTAGAGGAGCTGGACCAGATTTTCGGCGTCCCTGTCTATGTCTTTGCTAAATACCAAGCAACTAGGGCCTTTCCCTACTTCATTAAGCGGTGCTTATTCCTCAGACCGGCCCGCCCCGATCCTTTGTATATACTAGAACTGGAAATGAGGGAAAGTAGCATCTACGGAGAGTGATAGTCCGTCGTTTTTTAGTTATCAACCTGCTGTATATCGTAGCTAGTTATTACCTTGCGTATTTTTCTTGTGGTAGTAGCGGATTGGATAGTTGGAAACGAGAAGCTGAGAATATTTGACCTAGAAACGGACAGCTGTTTCAAACGAGGGTAGACCTGGATACCACGCACATTTCTATGAATGCGCGTGGGCTTGACCACAGTAGGCGCATCATGGTGGCGTTTTAACTTTTAGCTTTGTCCTGATATGGCTAGTAATCGTTCGTGGCTGTGCGGTTGATTCTGGCATCGAATACACACGACACCGTCTCGTTGACTGTAATCGTTTTTCAAGCCTCTCCGGTGGATTACCAATTGCCAGTGCAAGGAGCCACTGGTATTTGTATTCATGTTGGGGTTTGATTGATGCTCATGACTTTAACTTTGTCCTGATGTGGCGACTGCCATAACATCAGCAAAACCGTCCAAGTAGGATAAGACTTTATAATTGAGTTGTAGCGCGAGGAAAACCACCAAACGTTGCAAAATTTACAGACCACTATGTAAAGCAATATATAGGAAGGTTTTTTATGAAAATGGTAAAAGCTTTTCCAGCCTTCACCATGTACATAAATTTTCGGAGCTAGTGCTAATAGCATGCAAGACAGGGAACTTTGAAGGCGATGATAATGAAATACATAGGAAGGTTGCTCTGGGAAGCGCTAAGGATTTTGGTTTGGATGTGAATCAAGCCAGGTGTGTGAGCGATGCAAACAAGTGCTGTCTTTCCGCTGATTGCAAATGAAGCCCAGGATGCCACACAAGTATAATCGGTCGCGAAACTGCAAATATTGCAAGAGTGGACATTTCATGTGCCCATTGTCAAGCCTCAGAAACATATACACGGTAACAAATAAATAAATTCATTGGGCCAAAATAAAATAAGAATAGACCGGTGTAAGGATACTCTACATATTCTCACGCGCCTTCCTCTGGGCCGCTAGGGTGCTGACTGATGTATGCCCGAGACGCTCTTGAACCGGCTGCGGCGCCCCACCTTCGCGGCCAAACACTTTCCTAATCACAGATTAGTCAGTGTCGAAAAAGAGAGTTATTTATAAATGACAAACCTGTTCCACCATGCCAGAAGGGCATCCACCCGAGCACGAGCCACAGGGCCAGGGACATCCTCGAAGTAGTCAATGCAAGCTGCATAAAACACTTCGTGACTAAATTCGCTGTCAACAATCCTCCACGTGTTAGCATTAGAGAGTGCAAATTGGAGCTGGCAACAAGGTGTTAACAAGAAAACTTGTCTGAGAAATCAAGACACACCTGGACTGCAACATATGCAATGGCACGAGGAGTCACGCATCGCATGCCAATAAGTGACGCGACATGGGATCGAGTCGCACCTAGATTCCTCTTGGTCCGTTTCACAGATGGTTGTGGAGCATCGTTCGCAGTGGCCTCATCGTTGGCGGAAGTGGGTGAAGTGAACAGGTATTTGAAGGCCTAGAAATGTTTAAGTCACACCCAAACAGCAGGACTAGCATGACTAACCTTCACCAACATGACATTTCGGAAGAGCCCCTCCTCCATATCATCCGGATTACACTTGTTTCCTGCGTAGATAAACACCGGCCAAGAATATGCGGTGATGATGTAGTCGGGATGGCCTTCGCGGATCATAGTACGCACGCTGGAGACATTCATCAGTGCCTCTTCCATTGATAGAAGTAGTCCTACTTACTGTTCATTATCCCAGTCCCACTCTGCCGGACAGAGAAGGTGGCCAGTGTTGTCGCACTCAAACCCACGTTCATCCTTTCTGTTAGCTTTGAGTGCTGGCTCGGATGGACCAAACAAATCGTCGACCCAGGAGACAATGGCATGCTTGAGATTTGCGGCATCATCTCCTCGCGCCATGTCTGACCCCTTTCGTAACTGTCAAATATATTGTTGATTTGGTCAGCATATTTTAAGCAATGTCTTGCCAGCCAACCCACATTCTGAAAGAGGCACTCTAGGAGTGCTGGATCAGTCTGGGTATCGATGAGCTTTTTCAATGATGGCATCTGCTTGCAGAGCTCGTCATATGCCCGTAACAGGCGATTATCACTGGTATTACAGCATCAGTAACGACTCTTCCTGCACATGTTGGACACCTACTCATCTGTGAACGGTTCCATCTCCCCAGCTTCTTCAAGATCAGCTCTGTGGTCCCTCTCCACAATCAGATCCCGAGGGGAATGGAACATGTCAATCATACGACGAAGCCCACGGCCCATTGATATCTGAGATGCGGTCAGCCTGCAACATTCGATGGCAATTGTCAGTATGTCATTTCAAAAATATCAATTCATTCATTCACGTTTTTGACCTTGACTGTGCTACTGCCGCTTGAGCTTCCAGAGCCTCATGCTTACGCTTCCATCCCACAGCACTTTCTGGTTCTGGGGAGCTGGTTTCGTGGCGCAAAGACATGTCTCGGTCTCAGTCTTGACGATGGTTGGGGTGGCCATGTTGGAATGAACGTTGCCCGCTTATAATGCTGAGCAAGTGGACGATACATGTCAATCAGCGGCGGATACTACAGTCGGATACTCTACACAGGTGGGAGTTGCTGAACTAAAATTGGCTGATGCCACAGTTGATATTAGTGTTTCCTCCTGCTGATTTAAACATGTAGGAAGATAGCACCCGTGTCTCCGGTCCTACATGCACCCGAAAGATTGCTTGGTAATTCTTTTTCCGAGCAATAAAATGCTTTACAAATAGATCCACCGCTTCACGAGTGGACTTGTGTTTCATCGTGTCTGTGATCGTCACGTGTATGTAATCAACAAAACACATTGAAAGTATATAAACATAGGCCTCCTACCTTCGCATCTGACACCGGCCTACACGCACTATGTCCTTCCAATTCCCCATGGACACTCAATGGCAACTTCTTACTGAGCCCATGGCTTATGGACACACCCAGCCTGAGATGCCGACATTGCTCCCCACTGAGCCGCCGGAGTGGTCATTTCCAGAGCTTGTCACTAGCCATGGACTCCCGGTATGACGCTCAACTATTTGGTCGATAAACCTGCAACTCAACAATATTTAGCCTGTTGATACAGTGTTCGGGTCCACTGAAACCACGATTGATGACCTAACTGCTACATTTGCCTCTATTGGACACAACTCCAGTGCCGTAGCTCCATCCGCGACCGAAGATCTAGATGAACATTCCAGTTGGTCTTCATACTCCACCTCTAATGACAACCTGCCAGATTTGCCCTCGCTCGAGGAACGACCCAACTCTGCACCTTCACCAGGCTATGTAGGCGGCTCTAATGAGGCATTGCCAGCCTATTTCAATGCCCCACTAGAGCGTGTCCGATTGGCAGATGGCCGATGGCTTTATGCCAAAATCATTGGATATGCATGTGATGCCCCTCAGCCGGCACCAGTCAAGATCAGTAAGACTATACTGCGTGTATGTTTATGATCTCTCACCGAACTCCATTCGAAGACTGATTTTTATCCAGCGCAAGGTCTGGAATTCTGCCAAAAAATTACTCGGTATCATCCAACAGAAAGTCCATAAGGTTATGCTGGACGGCACTATTCGCACTCGCACATTGGAAAACTTGCCCAATTCTGTGGCTACAGGCTCGACAACTGCTATCTTTTATCCAAACTGGAAAGGACCTGCAGGCGACCCTGTCAACAAGGAATTTCTTCATGCTGTTATACAGGATGTCAAAGCATCAGAGGTGAGTATGTTGGGTGCATGGTCTCAGTCATCACTCAACTTATCGATGTACAGGTGATCCGGCCTGCTCAAGTGGATGACAATGAAATTCGCATATTAGTTCAGAGTTATTGGAAGCATCTACGCAGCAAGTACTCTCGAGACGAGGCCGAGCGAGAACATAAGCGAGTCAAGATGGCCCATTACATGTCCAACAAGCGTCGTACAGCTCAAGTGGTAAGCTTATCAATTGCCAGCTGTGATGAATATTCTATACTTATCTTCTTCTCAGGCCGATAAATCTTAAGTCGTCACATGAACACTGGACAATAACATTCCAAGAATTGCTTGTGCGCGATCTTTATACCCATTTACCTTTACCAGTGCCTGCTATTTCCATCACTTGTATCTTCCGCGCTATTGTCTTGCCATATTTCGTCCTCCAAATTCCAACCTTCCCTACGACGTGCAAAGCTGAGGTCGATTATTCTCTACGTTTAATCCTGCTATCACAGACATCTACAGGGCATTTTTTCTAGTGTCTTATGGTATCCGTTCTACCTGCCACACATATTAAATCAAATAGATTTGCTTGATGACCGACAAATTGAACTGGCATGTATGGTAAACATCAAGAGGACAACGCTATATTCATAACATTAAGTGCTGGCTACCCTAAGGGCAGCCATGGACCTGGTGACCCGACGGGTAGGTGTTTCATCTGTGGGGGCCATGCGACTAGTGTCCCCACTCTTCCTTGCCTTTGGCTTATGTGGAATTGGCCTGGGGCGAGGAGGAGTGCGTTCGGGTGTAATTGGCATTTTAATTCGGGAATGCAAAGGGGTACCAACCTGTACACAGACAATTAGATGACGAATTACACTATACACTACCAATAGAAACTTGCCGCATTCGCGATCGCCCACTCTAGCATGACATTGGGCAGACATGGCTGTGTCACGCAGGCAATGAGTTAGGTCCATTCAAGCCAGATGAACAAACTCACGATTTCTGCATTTTCGGTCCAAAATGCTAACTTCATAACCACCTCTGCCATGGCTCCACGGGGCTGCCTGAACTGCAGAGGCCGGTTGACCTCCATGCGAGTCCACTCTGGTGCGTCAATAGCAGTGTTAGAGCCTTCATATCGGCCGATTGTGGCTAGGGGACTGCTGAGGTACGAGAGGTTGACACCAGAGGCCTCAGGTGTTTCTACATAGATGACGAGGTTGTACATGTACCAATCTTCAAAAGTGTCGTCTGTGAGTAGCTTTGAGACGGTTTAATAAAGGTTCTGTATAGGAGTTGGATTGAGAAACAATACTTACAAGGACTCGGCTGAGTTGAATCGTGCAGAGGACCTGATCACTGGCTGTGTCAGTCAGGAAAAGGTATCCCGGGATCAGGGGATTGGTCCAGGCGTCATCTCGGTTAGCACGAAGCCAAATATCAACTACGTTTGGATGCGGCAGAACTGTGTATGGTCGAATAAACGATGGCGAGGGCAAAATGAGATAAGCTTGAAGTTGTGTACTTGGTGCCATGGTTGATTGTATGGTGTGTGAGTTGCACCGTGATAAAATTGACTGACCATCTTTATACCTGGCAGCATAGGTTAAAGGAAGGATAATAGCGGTGGATACTTGTGGTGAAAGCAGTGGAAATTAGTGGAAACTTGAGTTGATAGCCTGAGGAAGATACTTGACTCGGAGGATACATCTATATAAGGAAGCTGATCGGTGGATACACCTTAAGCGCCCACTGCGTAAACTTGATGCTTTACGTTCAAATGGACTTTGCAATATTATTTAGCAAGATCAAGTCCTTTCACATGCTGCAATGCGCTACCCATGTCGCAGCAAACATTGTGGATTTGAAAGCGACACTCAGCGAGGTCTCACCAATCACCAACGTGCCTGCGATGCATACAAGAGACATGAACGGGCCTCTCTCTTGAAACGCAACCAAGCAAAAGCGGCACGAACTAAGGTGAGGGGGGGGGGGAAACCAAAATAATTAATTGTTAAAACAAAAACCATATCCGCAGATTCAGACGATTCCTGCACAAATCGACGTGGAACCTCAACGTGAACCTTCACCTCACTTTGAATTCTCACTGTCCCCAGAACCACCACCTATCCAGCTGCTCACTCATGCTGGTCGGCCACAGCGTCATTACCGTTTGCCAGCGCGATATGAAGATATTCCTCCTGAAGGGCCTGCACCACTGCCACCCAATCTAGTGCCCCCTGAGCAGCCAACAATCCGTCGTGTTGTACTTCACGTCCGTGATGCACTTCGGACTGGCCTCAACCGATTTGGGCTCCTTCGGGAATATCTCTACAGGCCGTCTTATGACCCTGACTCATCAATACCTATCCAAGATCTTTCAAACTCAATGGAACCCCATGTTACATCAGTGGACCAGCACAAGGAGTGTCCACCACCTCCGTGGCCATTTACGACCATGAGCGTGTACCTTATTATGGAGTGGATGATTACGGGTGGGAATCAGAAGTCAATAGCAGAAGTTGATCGTTTGGTGAAGGAAGTCTTGTCGCACAAGGCATTCAGTCCTGGAGATCTTGGGGGATTTAGTGCACGCAGGGAGAGCCGGCGATTGGATGCCGCTGAGACCAAGCAGCCCGAGACACCTTTCACTGGGGATGGCTGGATTCACTCGGATATTCACATTTCTGTTCCTACTGGCAAACGGGACCCAAACGGCTCGGGTCTCAACTTCTCCATTTCAGGCCTGTATCATAGGCGTCTCGTTCCAGTATTGAAAGCTGCTCTGGTGGAGGTTACTGCTGCTCGCTTTCATCTATTTCCTTTCAAACGGATTTGGAGGCTTCCTTCTGACCAGGAAGTGCGCTGTTTCGATGAAGTTTACACCTCTGACGCATTTATCGAGGACAACGTCAAATTGCAGAAGCAACAGAATGAACCTGGCTGTCGTCTGGAGAAAGTAATCCTTGGGTTGATGTTCTGGTCGGATTCGACTCACTTGGCCAGCTTTGGCAACGCAAAGGTTTGGCCGATATATCTTTATATTGCGAATTTGTCCAAATACATTCGAGCAAAGCCCAATTTGGCAGCCTCCCATCATGTTGCATATATTCCGTCGGTAAGTCAAAGATGAATATGCTTTACTATGCCGATGGCTTATTTTTGATTGCACAGCTGCCCGATTCAATTCATGACGTGATCACACCTGGCAGTGAACAAGCGAAAGTTATCACACATTGCCGCCGTGAGCTCATGCAGCAGGTTTGGCATCTCATGTTGGATGACGAGTTTGTCACGGCATATGAACATGGCTTCGTGTCCGATGGCATTGATGGCACCCCTCGGAGGTTTTACCCACGTATATTTACCTATTCTGCAGACTATCCAGAAAAGTGAGTCACTTTCTGATGCAACCCATATCTTTGACTTAGTATGGTGATAGGGTTCTTCTGGCCACTGTACGAGACAAGGGACACTGCCCATGTCCTCGCTGTCTTGTGCTGAAGACGGATATTCCTAAAGTCGGTCAGAAATTGGACCGCCGCAGCCGAATATCCAAGGCCCGAACATATTTGCGAGACATCATCCACACTGCACGCCAATTCATTTATAACCTCGGGCGTAATGTGAAAAGTGCCGCGGTGGAACGGCTGCTGGAAGGTCAGTCATGGGTCCCAACATTTGTAAGTCAAGCGGTCAATGTCTCTGCTTTATGTTACTTATCACCTGATTAGAACTCCTTCGCGGAGAAACTTGGATGTTTCGGGTTCAATCCCTTTCTTATGCTTGTTGTAGACATCATGCATGAATTCGAGCTTGGCATCTGGAAGGCTATATTCACACACCTGATACGGCTTCTCTATGCTGCAGGACCAGGCGGGCGGTTGGTAACGGAGTTAGATTGAAGGTGTGTTTTCTCTAAAGTCCTAACACTTGTCATCGAGATTTTCTTCATAAGGTTCCGATTAGTGCCGACATTCGGGAGAAGCACCATCCGGCGTTTCACTACCAACGCATCAGAAATGAAGAAATTGGCGGCCAGAAACTTTGAAGATCTTCTGCAGGTACATTCTCCCAAATCTGTTATTCTTTGATAATAAACTTCTGTCCAGTGTGCAATCCCTTCCTTTGAGGGACTATTACCTGAGCCATACAACAGTCAGCTGCTGACTTTACTATTCCGGCTTGCGGAGTGGCATGCTCTCGCCAAACTACGCCTGCACACGGAACCAACTCTCACTCATATGGATCAAGTGACGACAGTGCTGGGCCAAGAGCTGCGACAGTTCTGCTCTGTGACTTGCTTGGCATTCAAAACCACCGAACTTCCAAAAGAGGCTGCCACCCAGGCCCGTAGACGTAGTCGCAAGGAGGCACGCCACAAGCATACAGCAGCAGACGTTCCCATGCTGGAAAGAAAGGCACAAGAATCAGCCAAGAATAGGAGGGCAAAGACCCTGAATTTATTTATTTATAAGGTTCATGCTCTCGGAGACTATGTGGAAACCATACGTAGGCTCAGAACTACGGATTCGTTTTCTACTCAAATTGTAAGTCTTTCGTTGGTCCCTATTTGGTATACCATCTTCGTTAAACTATTGACTGGCAGGGCGAACTTGAGCATCGGCGTGTAAAACGCTTTTACGCTCGGACCAGCAAGAATGGGCACGTTGCGCAGATGACCAAGCATGAGCGCCGTGAAAGGCACCTTCTCCGCAATCACCACCTGTCACATCATACTACCACCCACCCCCATCACGTTCCTTTCTGGGATACAGATCCGCTGCCATACACCGACCCGATGATGCATCATGCCATGTCCGAATCCAAAAAACATCCTCAAGATGTGCTCTCCTTACGGACTCTGTTTCCAAACGATCCTGCCACAAAGGTGAGCTTACATTGCCTTACCCAAACCCCAGTAACCGTTAATAATGTGCTAGCTATAACAGGATTTCCTTCCAAAACTAAAAGACCACTTACTTGGACGACTCCTCAATCGAGAATTTGACGGTGACGACATCCCGTTTTCGCCGGCCGAGCGAAACACAGTCCGTATAATCGACAATCGGATCTACTCGGCAAAAGTACTCCGAGTGAACTACACCACCTACGATGTTCGACGTGAGCAAGACTCCATCAACCCGAGAACCGACCATCGAGACGTGATGATGTCATCACCCGAAGACGGTCCAGACGCATCACCTTTCTGGTATGCGCGAGTGCTGGGGATCTTCCACGCGCGAGTGCTGCACACGGGTCCTGCAGCCAGAAACCGGTCCGTGCAACACATGGAATTTCTTTGGGTTCGGTGGTTTGGCCATGTTCCTGGCCAAAAGTCTGGCTTCAAGGCTGGCCGTTTGCCAAAGATTGGGTTTGTACCAGAAACAGATGAATTAGCGTTTGGATTTCTGGACCCATCCTTAGTGATACGAGCTTGCCATCTCATCCCTGCTTTTGCGGATGGCACCACCACTGATTTGTTAAATACAACTCACACAGCTGCTCGTCTGCCAGGGGAGACAAGTGATTGGACATCCTTCTACGTCAGCATGTATGGCTCTAGCATTTTTTTCTTTTTGACAATATTGACTGAAGATATTTGTCAGCTTTGCCGACCGAGACATGTTTATGCGATATCTTGGTGGCGGTGTAGGGCATTGCAGTCCATCGTCAATCCCCATTTACGACGAATGTGACGATGGTGAAGACATGGATACAGATGAGGCCCCGCCGACTGAACACGGTGATAAACATGGAGCTACAGGCAACATACCACTCGAAGACAATGAAGATGAGGTATGGGAGTCTGACGAGGACGAGGAGG
>Ga0137419_10001242_pt1 | contig 10724 bp, 10 predicted proteins | sample CZODoug3_1_2_16f_FD_108279 | JGI IMG/M metagenome (GOLD analysis project Ga0137419, IMG submission 108279) | Vadose zone soil fungal communities from Angelo Coast Range Reserve, California, USA - CZODoug3_1_2_16fungal (Illumina Assembly) | ecosystem: Environmental > Terrestrial > Soil > Vadose... | reverse complement strand
CCTTTTTTGCGACATTGATGGGCTCATCCCGGTGCGCGGGAAAATGGCGCCCGGATTCGACGACTTCATCGCCGCTTTGGAGCACGCGGCCATTCCCAATGTTTGGGTTACCACGCGCACGCGACTGCAGATCGATGATCCACGCCGGAAGCTGGGCCACAACCACCCCTTCATTGCGGAAGGCGGCTGCGGCGTGTACTTGCCGGAGGGATACTTTCATTTGCGTCCGCCGAAGACGCTGCGGCTTGGCCGGTTTACGTGCTTGCCGGTGGTGGAGCCCCAGCCTGCCGCGGCGGAGGCTCTGGAGGAGCTATCCTCGCAGACGGGTGTCTCTGCTGTGGCGCTGCGCTCTTTGTCACCCCGGGAACTGGCGCAGAACACCGGATTGCCCGCAGCGCAAGCCGAATTGATGCGGCATCGCGACTTCGATGAGATCTTTTTCTTCGCAGGCGCCGCTGAGGATGAAATGGACCGTTTTAAGACGGAAACCGCGGCGAGAAGTTGGCAGTTGCGTCCGCGAGGAGTTCTATGGTCGTTGGCACTCGGCGCAAACCTCAAGCAGTGCGTGCGAGATGTTTCCAAGCTTTATACGCGCGCTTTGCGCTCGCAGCCGAAGATCATAGGGATTAGCCGGGCCGATGAAGCTTCGGAGCTTCTATCGGCGTGCGATCGCGGTTTTGTACTGGTGGACAGCGCTACTCGCGCGGAGGATCCTGACAACGCAAGGGAGCGGCTGCCGGGTCGGTTTCGCGAGGTTGAGCTTGGCTCAGAGGACGTCTGGGAGCGGATTATCGAGGCGGTGAGCAGCAAGTCTTGATTTCAGCGGAAAAAATGTATCGGCTAATTGACGCTTTTTCACAGGGCGAGCGACCATCGCCATCGCTTGCCCGACGTTCCTGCTTGCAAGCTATTGATTCTCGACGGCGATGCGCTCGGCTCCACATTTTTTGAAACTGGCCCTTTACCTGCCGGTGCTGGTATTGCGGCGCGAGAACCGCGTCCGCCGGCAAGTCTCGCGAGGGCCCCCAGCGTAGCGGCCGAGTACTAGGAGACCCCTTACCATGAATCGGCTCGCTCGCTTCATTCTTGTTCCCGCTTCCGAATCACAAAAAGGTTTCATCATCGCTCTTTGTATCGTGGCAATGAGCATCATGACTGTCGGGCTTGTCTGGCAGGCCGAAATTATCGCGAGCCAGCGGGAAGCGATTCGCTGGTTGGAAACAGCAAAGCTCGGCGGCTGAGGCGAGCAACACAACCCCTAAGTTTTGACCCGCGAACTATCTCGTCACCGCAAAGGCACTCCGACTGCCGAACTGCTACAATTCTGCGCGCAATTGTGCTTCAATACGCGTCCATGGAAGTTATATCCGTGGGAGTTTTCAATGAAACAGATAGCGAGCATTTTGGTATTGGGGTTAGCGCCGGCGCTCTTTGCCGCACCGCGGCAAGCCGCGCAAGATCCAGCTCCGCAGGCCGGCAGCGATAGTCCGTTTTCTTCCTCCAGCCGAGCCACGTCGCACGCCCGGCATGGGCGCAGGCATCGCACGAGCAATCACCATCATCGCCGCCACACAACGTCGAAGAGCCACAACTCCTAGAAACGAAAATGGGGAGCCGTCAGGCTCCCCATTTTCAATTTTGCTGTGTCGTCTCGGAAGCGACGCTGACTGCGCGTGTGTTTTCGGGCGACCCGCACCGCAAGAGCGGTGTGCTTCAGCTTTGTTTCTGCTCTAAGCCCGGTGGAGTCATGCTCCCTCCAGAGCCCGATGAGCTCACACTTCTGATTTACTCCTGTGCGCGCTTGGGCGCAAGCGAATAGTTGAGGAAATCAACATCGCCTGAAATAGGGATTGTTAGCACGCCTGGGTTATTTAGATCGGAGCTACTTGATCTGGGTTACTTGATGAAGAGTGATTCGCGAAGCTGGTCGCGCCCGACAAACGACTTCACGGTCCGATAGCGGCTGAAGAGATCCTGAATCTCGCGATTTTGATAGACGCGCTGCGCCGGACACAAGACGGGAGAGGAAATCACCTGCAGCGTAGTGGAATCCGCAACACGATACCGCTGAAAGCCTTCCGGTTTCTTGCTGTGGAACATGGCGAAAACCACGCCACCGGGGCGCAGGAGCTCTGTTAGATTCACGACAATTTGCTTCGCGACGAGAGGCTCGAGGTAATCCAGCAAATCCCAAAGCAGAACGGCGTCAAACGAAGAGTTCGGGTATTGCAGATTGGCTTCCAGGAAACGTGCGGCGCGTGCTGCGGGTGACACGTCGAAAGTATGCTGAGCGGCGCGACCGGTCGCTTCGCGCAGCTTGCCTTCCTCCTCCACCAGAAACTCCTTCCATGCTCGAAGGATATCTTCGGAGGAAACGCGAAATCCGCGCTCGATGAAGAAGCTGAGAGTGGTTTGCCAGGCTGGGCCGAGATCCAGAAGCGTGCCGCGACCCAAGCCATCGAGGTTCCAGAGGAATTCTTTCAATCCATTGGAAACGCGGTTGGATTCGCGAAGTTCCGGTGCTCGCGTCGCGCCGACCGCGGCGACAGGAGCGGGGCCGTTGGGGCGAGGCCGGCCTGAGCTACCCATCGTTTTGGGGACTTCGCGGCTGGAGCCCGCCCCTGCGGCTATGCCAATCCCCAGTTTGTTGAGGAAGCTCATTTAGTTCGCCGCCGACCCGGAACTTACGGGGGAGCTTGCGGCAACAGAGCCGCCCTTGGAGGTTCCGGCAGCGGCGCCACGGGCCTCGACATGTGGCTTCCCGGTTTCGATTTCAACGCGACCGCGCAACACGGCGCCATCTTCGATCATGAGGCGTTCCGTTTGCAAGTCGCCGGCAACATTGCCAGTGCTCCAGAGCTGGATTTTTTCGCGGCCCACAATTTTACCGTCGACACGGCCGCGCACGATTACTTCCCGCGCAAAGATGTCTGCTTTGACTTCGCCATTGGGGCCGACGGTCAGGCTGCCGTTGCTCAAATTCACTTTGCCTTCGACATGGCCGTCGACAAAGAGATCTTCGCTGCCGGTGACCTCGCCCTTGATGCGAATGCCTTGGCTGATGGACGCGGAGCCTTTGGAGGATACAGGAAGGCCAGTGCTAGTTTCGCGGACGGGAGTGCCGCCTATGGCCGGCGAGCCTACAACATTTCCGGGGGCATTTTCCGGAAGTCCCTGCGATCTAACGTCTTCTTTCTTCCACACGATACACCTCGACGAAGGATTTTTACTCCAATAAGTCGCTCTTCGTCGGGCCGGTTGGGAGTCGCGACTTGGAACGGTGAACATAGTACACGACTTAGGGCAATGTAAAGGAAAATACCTAGTAGCTGGTAAGGATGTGACGTTACGTGCTACACCGCTGCCGGCGTGTTCCGCGCGACTGGAACCGCAATAAGTTGCGACTTCTCAGCAGGTTGCCCCTTGCCGCTGGAGGGAGTGTCGGAGTCCGAATGTTGCTCCCAAATGGCGACGAGCATACCAGCTATCTCTCGCGCCAGCTCTTTCACCGATATGCGCTTTTCCCACCAGCGTCCCGGGTCGAAGTCGCCATCCGAGGCGCCTGAAACGCGGATTCTTATGTTCTTGGGGAAGACATGCGAAAAAATGTAGCGAGCGCGACGGGTGTGATAGTTCGAGGTCACCACAATTACGCTGCGCCACTTCTTCTGTTTTGCCACTTGCGCGAGCGCCTTCGCTTCTTCCCGCGTGCTGTCCGCGTCGTGCGGCACTCGGATGATTTTATCTTTTGGCACGCCACGCTCGACCAAATCATGTTCTATCAACTCCGCGACGCCGGCGTACGGACGCAAGCGTCGACCGCTGGCGACAACAACAGGGGCGAGGCCTTGGCGGTAGACCTGCGCGGCATGCGTGGCCCGGTCGGCATAAAAATTATCGTCGCTGAGAACGATGATGGCGTCAGATCGCTCCAGAGTGTCTTCCACCAGCCAGCCTTCACCTACAAGGCGAAGAATGGGATGCCGGGCCAGATAGAAAACGAGCAGCAAGAGAACGACGGCAACAAGTGTGATTAGAGAGGAGAGAATTCCGCCAGTTTGCGACGGGGCCTTGCGCTGCCCGCCGCGCCCTATCATGTATTGGGATCCAGAGAGCGGAGCTGCTCCGCGGCTTGCTCGGGCAGCAACGAATTGAAGTAAACCTCTTTGATGCTGTAGGACTTGCTGCGCTTTTCAAGGATCGGAAGAATTTCGATGTGCCAGTGAAAATCGTCCGACAGCGTTTTCCAATATCCGGCTAGCTCGCCTTTCTTGCTGAGGGTGTTCGGAGCCGTGTGCACCACCAAGTGGTACGCAGGGGCGACTTTTTCCAAGCGGCGCAAGACACGGCTTAGCAGCGCGGCGAGTTGGCGCCGATTGGAACCGGGGCGCGGTTGCTCGAACAGATGATTGTGGCGGCGGTGCAGAAGCCAGACTTCGTAGGGAACGCGTGACGAGTACGGGCAAAGCGCGTAATAATCGCCCTGTACATCGACAATACGCTTCCCTTGTTTTTCATCCTGGCGCACGACGTCGCAGAAAATGCAGCGCTCGCGCTCGCGAAACCATTCACTGGCGGAATTCAGTTCGTACTTGACGCGGCGGGGGACAAAAATCGTCGCCGTGATCTGTGAATGCGCATGTGACCACTCATCGCCGGCGAGCAATCCCTGATTCTTGAAGACGGCGACGTACTTGAAGCGCGGGTCTTTCTTCAAATCGGCAATGCGCGAGGCCCAAACCCAGAGAACGCGCTCGATCTCTTCATCACTGAGCTGCGACAGTTTCTTGTCATGGTGCGGTGTTTCCACCACAACTTCGTGCGCACCGATCGCGCCCATCTTGTCGTACATGCCCTCCGCGACGCGGCCGAGGTCGCCCTCGATGCGGTAAAGCGGGTCCGGATGTGATATCACGCGGACTTGCCAGGGGCCCTCCGCAGGCCAAGTCAGGATGGACGGCCGCTTCTCCACCACTCCGGAATCAAACGGGCACGGCTGCGGGGAGTCGCCTATCGATTCGCGCTGGCCTAACACTACCCAGCTTTGTGTGATGGGATCGCGTCTTATTTCCATGCGGGATTCTTTGGCAAAACCGGCGGCGTGCGCGCAGTTTTGGGCCTTGGATGACAAAGCAAAACCGCTAGAAAATCGTTGTGCCGCGCATCTCTTTTTCTGTTGGTCACGACGGGTAGTTTCTTTGGCGTTGCGGGAATTGTCAAGCAAGCGCGTGGTATGCTCGCGCACGATGGACATCGACGCCGGATTTATGCAGCAAGCGCTGGAGGAAGCGCGCGCCTCCGCAACCGCCGGAGAAGTGCCGATCGGCGCGATCCTGGTGCAGGATGGCAAGATCGTCGCGCGCTCCGGGAACCGCACCATCCGCGATTGTGATCCAACCGCGCATGCGGAAATGGTCGTCTTACGCGAAGCCTCGCGTGCGATCGGAAATTATCGGCTGGCGGGCACCACGCTGTACGTCACAACCGAACCGTGCAGCATGTGCGCGGGAGCAATGATTCAGGCGAGAGTGCCGCGATTGGTTTACGGTTGCGATGATCCGAAAGGCGGCGCCGTCCGATCCTGCTTCGAAATTCTTAGCCACCCTCGGCTCAATCATGGCGTCGAGGTGACCGCGGGCATTCTGGCCAACGAATGCGCCGCTATCCTGCAGTCATTTTTCGCTGCGCGACGATAGGCGCATATGGGCGGACGCTACCGCAAACGTTTGGAAGAAATGCCACACCCGAACGGATACATTGCTGAGCAATCAAAGCGTCTGATACGATTACAAAAGCCGCGGAGAGGTGTCTGAGCGGTTGAAAGAGCTCGCCTCGAAAGCGAGTGTAGGGGGAACCCTACCGTGGGTTCAAATCCCACCCTCTCCGCCATTTCACCATTCCTTTGACAACCGCGAGATTACCTATTATTTGTGCTGAAATCGAACTCAGGTCTTGCACTTGAGAGCAAACCTAATCGAGCTTACTGTTCCCCGGCCATGCATACAGATACCCGATTCCCCGAATACTGCGAATTCTCTCCCCACCGGGCTGCGGCCCAAGCTTGCGTCGAAGATTCGTAATGTGAAAATCGATGCTTCGATCGAAGGGCGAAAATTTCCGACCTAGTACGCGCTCCACCAGCTTATCTCGCGTAAGCACCTGACCGGGAAATTCGATAAACATGTGCAACAATTCAAATTCTGCCGATGTTAAATTCAAAGTCCCTTCGGATTTCAAGACGATGCGGGCACCCAAATCGAGTTCCAGATCTCCCAGTTTGATTTTGGGAGGCCTAAGGCCGTTCTTGTTGTCCGATTGCCAGCCAGATCTACGGAGAATGGCAGAGATTCTTGCCGCGAGTTCACGCGGGTTGAACGGCTTCGCCACGTAGTCGTCCGCGCCGAGCTCCAACCCGAGGATGCGGTCAAACTCTTCGCCTCTGGCTGTCAGCATCAGAACCGGGGTCCGCGCGCTCTGTCGAATATCCTTGAGAACGTTAAATCCCTTCTTGTCTGGCAGCATGACGTCCAGCACGATTAACCCGAAACTTCCTTCAGTTGCCGCCTTTGTACCTGCGTCACCCGTATGCGCAAAGGAAACCCGGAAATCCTCCGCCTCGAGATAGCGCTTCAGGACCTCGCAGAGTTCGCGATCGTCATCCACTATGAGCAGATGCGGATTGAGTTGTTGCGTGGCCCCGCCGGCAACTTCCCTCGCGTTCGCACTCCATGCGCTCTTATCGTCCGTCACGACTGCAACGAATCCCTTCCGAACGGATATGCTTGACAAACAAGTTCCGAACGCAGAAATCGTCTTCCCTGACCGCTCGATGCCATCTTCTTGTCAGCAATAGGATGCAAGTTGGGGTTGACAGGTCACCTTACAAGCCGTCCCCGTATTAAATTCGGGCACCATGCCGCCAAACGGCACTGTTCTGTCCCGCGGCCGAATGGTGGCGGAACGGTATCGAGGTCAGGTAGATCTCCATTCGAGATACTTAAATAGAACAATCGAGCATCCTACAGCTAGTCCCACGCTCACGGTGGTGTGGATATTGCCTTCAGATTCAGCATGTGAGCAGGTTAGGAGCCTCTGTAAGGATTTGTAAGACTCGGGTGGGGCGCGCAGCTCGGGAGCCGGTCGCGGTGTATGCATCAAAATGAGGATCACGGATCAGGAAGGAAGACTCTTGTCTTTTAATCTTCAAGCACGGCTCCTCAAGGTGAGAGCGAGAGTGCCCATGTACCGGCTCTTCCTGAAGATCTTTTTTTGGTATTGGCTGACTGCCTGGGGCATGATCGCCATCGTTCTCCTCGGCAGTCGCCTGACGGCCATGAGGCGGATCTCCTCCGCTCCAAACATGTATGCGACAGTTGCGCCAATCATGGCGGCGGAGGCCGTTAAGGCGTATGAATCGGGCGGCCCTGAGGCGTTTGCTCGTTTTTCGCAAAGCAGCGGTCGCAGTCGCGATCGACAACTCTTCTTGCTCGACGGATTCTATAAAGATGTACTCTCGCGCCCAGTATCAGACGACGGTCTTCGAGCCGCGCACGATGCAAAAGACGGCCAGCTCGTGGTGCTGCGAGGCCGTGTCGCAGCCTACAAGTTTGTCTCGTCCTCAGGGCATCCCTACGTACTAATGTTGTATATGGGATCTGATTTGCGGCAGATCAGAGAAATACTGTGGGGCGAGGGACTCCCCTTCAGCATTTCCCTGATTCTTTTGGTCACCTTACTTTGCCTCGCGCTCGCGTACCATATTGCCTCCCCGATCCACAGTATTCAGTCGACGGCTAGAAGAGTCGCGCAAGGAGACCTCCAAGCGCGAGTGCCGTCTTACGTTTCACGGCGCTTTGACGAGTTGGCGCCTCTGGCAAGAGACTTTGACTCGATGGTTAGCCGGCTCGACTCATTGATCCAAACGCAAAAAAAGCTTCTGAACTCCGTATCGCATGAACTGCGCTCCCCTCTCGCTCGCATTAATATCTCTTTGGCTCTTCTAAGAAATCGTTTCTCTGCAGATTCCGATGACCTCTTTCAGCGTCTGGATCGTGATGTTGTCAGAATCGACCTGCTAATGGGACAGCTTTTGACACTCTCCCGCCTGGAATCCGGGTTTTCATCCGGGGAAAGAGAAGACGTGGACTTCGCTCAACTCGTCGAGGAAGTAGCGGCGGACGGCAACTTCGAGGCACAAGCTTTGGGCAAATCTGTGACGCTTCGGACAACCGGCTCGATCATTCTCCGGAATGCCGATGCTCATGCCCTCAGAAGCGCTTGTGAAAATATTATTCGCAACGCGGTTCGCTTCACGCCGCCGGAAAGCGATGTCCAGATCGTTTTGGAGGCTGATCGGAGCGGTTTGGAACCGCTGACATTTCTTTCTGTTCGGGACCATGGTCCCGGAGTTCCGGAAGATTCTCTCCAAGCAATCTTTCAACCTTTTTATCGAATACACCGCGACGCGGAAGCCATGGTAGGGAATGGTCTCGGCCTCGCGATTGCTTCTGAAGCGATTCGTTTGCACCGCGGTACGATACGTGCCCAGAACCTTCGGCCTACGGGCCTCGAAATTATTATCGAGTTGCCCGTCGCACGCGACCTATCCTCTCGCCGAGATGAGTTCTCAAAGTCCGGCGCATAGCACCACGCAACAACGTTCTAGCATCAACCGGCGCAAACATCGGCCTCGAATGGCGCCGTCCATTCAATTCCATACATAACGTCCACATATCCTCGCCGCACTCGTGTCCGCTCCAAGTAGCCTCTAGGTAATTTCCTCGAATGCTGGGCGGCCGCTCGCCGGGAGAGCGCCTGAATTTCATACGAGACGAGGAACATTATGAAACGCAGTGTTGTGTGGACTTTACTTTCCTATTCAGTCTTGGGTCTCACGGGCACTCCAGTGCACGCGCAAGAGACAAGGCCTGCAAAGGAAACTTTAGTTGTCGAGCCAGGCAATGATTTTCGTGCCGCGCTCGAAAAAGGAACGCGTCTGAAAGCTCCAGGGCAACCCATTACAGCAAAACTGCTAGAGCCAGTCTACGCCGGAGAAGTTCTCGCCATTCCCGCAGGCTCGACGATCAAAGGACATGTTTCGGCGATTAGTACGACTCCGATCCGCAAGCGTGCCGGAAGGCTCCTGGCTGGCGACTTCACCCCGCCTAAGACCGCGCACGTAACGTTCGATCAACTGGTGCTTTCCGATGGAACGACGGTGCCGATTCACAGTGACTCCTGTGTCGGCCTCGGTCGAGTGGCAAATTCGCAATATCTCCCCAAGGCGCAGCGCCCGGGAGTGCGCCACAAACTCAAGGGCACTATGGCCCCGCTGCGAGAACCGAATAAGCTACAGCGACTGGGACAAGCCGTCGTAACCAACTTGCCCTACCATCCGGAATACATTGATCAAGGAACCGTCTTTGACACTGCCTTGCTCGAACCGGTGACGCTACTCGTACCGGTTCAGCCTGCTCCGGTGTCTCTGCGAGCGAGCGACTATCTCCACCTTCACCTCTTGACCCCCATCAACTCAAGCACGTCCACGCCGGGCACGCCAATCGAGGCCGTAGTTTCACAGCCGTACTACCAGGGGGATCATCAACTGCTCTATCCCGTCGGGACGAGAATCACCGGGACGGTCGAGAAAGCAACGTCCGCAGGGTGGATGAAGAAAAATGGAAGCATCGTGTTTGCATTCCGCTCAGTCCAGATGCCGGACGGCACAACGAGAGATATCCATTCAACCGTCGGTGGCATTCAGGCCGAGCGTGCGGAAGGCTTGGACGTCGGTAAAGAGGGTGAAATTAAGGCTACCACATCGACTTTCGCGCGGGTTCTCGCCCCAGCTTCCCTTATAGGCCCGTCGAGAGCAGTTGCAGACTCAACCCTGCAGAAGACAGCATGGTCACGTTCCGGTGAAGGCCGAAAAGGCTTCGGTTTGCTCGGTGCCGCCGCAGCTCAGGCATCCGTAGGAACGGCAATCGGGTTCGGATACTTTGGCGCCGCAAGAAGACTTTGTGACGCTTTCATCACGAAAGGCTCAAACGTCGAATTGCCAGTACATACTCCGATTCTCGTTCGCCTGGATTCCGATGATCCTGCGATAGCGCGCGCAAAGCTATAGCTGGCCGTGTGTTCTTGCCTCGCGCTCGACGAAGTCCGCCCTCGTCGGGCATTTTCCTTTCAACATTCCCAGCCCATTTCTCTTGACTTAGAAATGGCAGGAGGCTGCGCCGCGCTTTTCGAGATAGCGCTGGTGGTATTCCTCCGCGCGATAGAAGGGGCCGGCCGGAGTGATCTCCGTGGCGATGGGCCTGCGAAATTTGCCGCTGGCCTGTGCCGCAGCCTTCGATTTTTCCGCCACGGCTTTTTGCTCGGGCGAATGGGTAAAGATGGCTGTCCGGTATTGCGAGCCGAAGTCCGGGCCTTGACGGTTCACTTGCGTCGGGTCGTGCATTTGCCAGAAGGCATCGAGTAACTGCTCGTAACTCAGCTTTGACGGGTCGAAAGTAACTTGCACCACTTCGGCGTGGCCCGTTTCATCGGTACACACGTCTTTGTATGTGGGATTCTCGGTGTGGCCGCCGCTATAACCCACTACGGCGTCGATAACTCCAGGGACGCGGCGAAACGCTGCTTCGATCCCCCAAAAGCATCCAGCTCCAAACGTGGCCGTCTCTGTCATAGCCGCCTCCTTGCCTCAGGTCCATTCTACCCGGATT
>Ga0137419_10001241_pt1 | contig 10725 bp, 7 predicted proteins | sample CZODoug3_1_2_16f_FD_108279 | JGI IMG/M metagenome (GOLD analysis project Ga0137419, IMG submission 108279) | Vadose zone soil fungal communities from Angelo Coast Range Reserve, California, USA - CZODoug3_1_2_16fungal (Illumina Assembly) | ecosystem: Environmental > Terrestrial > Soil > Vadose... | reverse complement strand
TAATCGATCAACTGTCGCCGCGCTTCGTCGCTTGCCACCAGATAAAGCGTGACATCGTCGCAAGCCCAACCCTTCCAAAAACCGTAATAAGGATCGGTAACAACGGAAACCAACGGAATGCGGTCGGCTAGTTTCAACTCTTTCAGCACGCGCGCAAATATGTGTTGCGTTAGCGGATGAACGCTGACGACCACATGCGGGCACCAGCGCTCAAAAAGCTCCTTGATGAATCCGATGCAGCGCTTTTGAAAGAACTCGCGAGTCTCAGGTCGAAAGCGGTTGACGAACCAGTAGAGATACTTCATCCAGTGCTGCCGGTTACGCAGCAGCCAGTTGTAAAGGTTGACTAACCTTGCCGTGATGGAATGGGACTCTTCGACGGCTTTTACGACGCGCACGGCATACGATTGGCCATCGAAGAATTTCTGCACGCCGGCAACAATTGCCGCCGCCGCAGAACGATGTCCGCCACCGGTGTCAGACGAGATGATCAGGATTTTAGGAATGCGCTGCGACATTAACTAGATTGGTCTTTGGTTTTCGGTCTTCGGTCTTCGGTCTTCGGTCTTGGTTTTCGCTTTTCGTCTTCGATTTACGATTTACGATTTACGATTTACGATCTACGCTCTGACCGTCATGCCTTCTGCTTCAGGCCGCAACCGATCCATTTCTTTCCGCGCCTTCTTCATTTCCTTTTCCAGCTTCTTGATTTGGATCAAGTGGCCGGGATTGAAAGGTAACGACGGGTAATAGCTGTTTGATTCGTGGGTGCAGAAACAACCGTCGGCGGCCTTCTTTCTGCGTTCTTTCATCGCCGGCGAAAGCCACAGCTTTTGAAAGTTCCAATCAAAATCGCGCAGGTTCCCGATCGGCGCCAGGTTCTCGCAGGATGAAACCGTACCTTCGTCATATATAACTCCGCCGGCGGTTCCGGCATAACAGGTCATCTGCGCTTGCTGCGTCTCCTGCGTCTTCGCAATCAGGCCGTGCATGTAAATATCGATCGCCGCCTTAAAGAAACCGGCGTTGCCGCCGTAATTGTTTTTTAGTGCCGCATGACGCGAATCATCGTCAATCATGGTTGCGAGTTTCGCGTAACGCGAATGATCGATGTCGAGCTCAATTGGATCGGCTGACGGCGGACGTATGTAGTTGAAATTAACTTTGTCAGGGCGCAGGTCATACTTCAAAAAGTCGTACCACTCAAAAATCGTGTCCTGATTCGAATTCATAAAACAGGTGCACGTTTGAATATCGAGTTTTGGATATTCTCTTTTTATAGTCTGAAGCTGGCGCGCGGTATCGATGGCGATGTCCCAGGATCCAGTCTTCTGGCGAATCTTTTCGTGCTGGTCTTTCAACCCATCAATGCCGAGCGCGACCGTCACGTTCAGGTTCGGACATTCCTCAAGTATCCGCGTGATGTCTGGAAAGATCCGTTTCTGAATCTGACCGTTTGACATGATGTAGATCGATTCGAGCTTATTGTTTGTATAAAACGAGCGTGCGATTTCCGGCAGGTCTTTGCGCGTGAATGGCTCGCCGCCCGCCAAAATCAGCACGCCAAGATTGCCACCCAGCGTCTGGGAAATTCTTTCAATCTCGTGCGTCTTCATTTGCAGCTTTTTGCGCGGGCGATCGTCCAGCTCATCGGTGAAAAAGCAGTGCGTACACCGCATGTCACAGACTGAAGTGACCAGAATGTTCAATAAAATCGGCGAAAACGGCTGGCCAACCGCTAACTTCGCGTAACGCGTCAAAAGCTCTTTTGTCGTAAAATCCATTTCAAAACCTCAATTATTAATGCGCATCATTTGATGCGAAACAAAGATTAACAGATAAGGTCTTTTTAACGTAACTTGAATTTGCTGAGTGTAAAAGTTTTGTAATTGCTTCCTGGTAGAAAGCTGACCGGTTACGTCACATGCTTGGGAAGATGCCAAGAAACTCCGGCGCGTTCGCTAGTCCGCAGTCAGACGATTGGCGGCGCGAAAGATGGCGGTGGAAAGCAACAATAGACCGTAGTTGATGAAACCCAGAGACGTCAGAACCTGGCTTAAAAACGTTCCGCAGAGAGACTTTGTTGTGAGTGTCAGAAAAATGAAGGACAGCACCACCAATACCTTGAACCAGGGATCTGTCACAAGCTGGGAGTACCATAAGTGCACAACGTACAGATAGCTAGGTACGAGCAAAACTAGATGATGTATCTCTGTCCACGTCGAGAAGGTTGGTATTAAGCCGAAGACGAGCGCGTAACCGCCCCACTCCGAAATCAAAGGTGAAGCATTGCCGTAGTGCACCGCATACCAAACAATTGCCGCAGCGACCGCGCCGGTAATAAGGAGGCTGACTATTATTATCGCCCGCGGTTGCAGTTCAACGATTGTGAACTGGTAGCCGCGACCGCGATAAGTAAATGGAGTTGTTCTCTGAAAGAACCGGCCAAGCTGAGCTCGCATCGATAGATTCCCCACGCCGCTAGGTACGCCCAAAGCCACGCTGTTAGACGTGAACACTTGCTTGAACCACTCCCGATGGTAGTACAAATCTTTCTGAGGTCCCACTATGAGAGCCGGCAGTGTTACTGCGACCAGGCAACCCAAAACCATTCCCGCGAGGACCTTGCCGCTTCGCTTGGCTAAAAACCAAAAGACAAACGGCACACTCGTTATTTTGAGCACGATGGACAGTCCAAAAGCGAGCCCGGCGGGCAGTTCTTGTTTTCGTGAGAGCAGAACTAAACCAAAAACCGATAGCGCGAGGACGATGATGTCAGACTGTCCGCTTTGCAAGTGAAAGAAGATAAACCTGGCCGTTAAAACCAATACAAAAGAAAAAACCACCCAACGTGTCCTCGCAGGAATAGAAAGGAAAGGCCGTCCGGTCATGCCGCTGTAGAAAGCCGCCATACTCCAGCCAAGCAAGATCACCGACACGATCGTCCAGAGGACAATGACCGCTTTTGTCGGAAGAATAAGCAGCGGTATGTACAGAAAAGCGAAGAACGGCGGGTACACGTAGTAAAGGCCAAAGGTGTTGGGTGTGTTTACTATATCGCCGCCCTGCAGCATCAGGCGAGCGGCGTGAAGGAATACGCGCGGATCGCTTCCCCAATGTTGAAAGGAAATCTGCTCGATCGAGCAGACAGCAATAGTAAACAGAATCAGCAAGGCTGCAATAAGACGGTATTTCGGAAGTCTGTCGAGGAATTTGTCTGATGACATTCAAGTGCGTGCAGCGTTCAAGAGACAATCGTTACTGACTAAGTAATTTCGCAAACAAATTCTGTCAGTGTTCACAAATCGGCGCGATCCGTTCTCACGTTGTTAACGCCTAGCGCCCGCATGCGACGATAAAGATGACTGCGATCGACTCCCATCAGTTCCGCTGCCCGCGACACATTTCCCTCAGCTTCGTCTAACTTTCTTTGAATGAACTCGCGATGGTAAGCGTCGGTCGCTTCTTTAAAGGAGGGAAATCTGAACGAGGTGGCGGGCGCTTCGTCTTTTCCGTGCGGCGGCAGATCAGCCGCCACCACCTTAATTCCCGGGTTCATGATTACGACTCGCTCAATCGTGTTTCTCAACTCGCGAACGTTGCCCGGCCAGAAATAGTTCTGCAGCTCTTCAATTGCGTCCGCCTCGAATTGCTTGGGAATCTTTCCGTAAGCTCGCGAAAAGTTTTGGTTAAAGAAATCAACCAGCAATGGCACGTCCTCAAGCCGTTCGCGCAGTGGCGGCAACTCAAACGGAATGACGTTCAGCCGGTAAAAAAGATCGGGGCGAAATTTTCCCTGTTCGATCTCGGCGTCCAGCTGCTTATTGGTGGCCGCAATCACGCGCACATCAACTTTCACTGAGTTGCCGCTGCCCACCGGCTCAAATCGCTGTTCTTCAAGCACGCGCAAAACCTTTGCCTGGACGTTGGCGCTCATGTCGCCAATCTCGTCGAGAAAAAGTGTGGCGCCGTCAGCCAACTCAAACTTGCCTTTCTTCGCCGCGGTGGCCCCGGTAAACGCACCTTTAACGTGACCAAACAATTCCGACTCGATCAGCTCTTCTGGTATCGCGGCGGAATTGACTTCAATAAACGGATCGCCGGCGCGGCGAGACTTGGCGTGAATTGCGCGCGCCACCAACTCTTTGCCGGTACCGGATTCGCCGTAAATCAACACTCGCCCATCAGTTGGAGCGACTACTGCGATTTGTTTGCGCAGAGCACGCATCGCCACCGAATCGCCAACCATGCGGTACTCATGTCCGAGTTCGGCGGACATCTCCGCATTCATTAGTTCCAGTCGCTGCTGCTTCAGCGCGTTGCGCACAGTCAGCAAAGTCTTTTCCAGCGATAATGGTTTCTCGATGAAATCAAAAGCGCCAAGCTTGGTTGCTTTAACCGCAGTTTCAACATTTCCATGACCGGAAATGATTACGACAGCGGCATCGGAGCCGGCGGCGCGCAACCGTCTGAGCGTCTCGAGGCCATCGATGCCAGGCAGCCAAACGTCAAGCAGCACGCAACTGTAGGCTCGCTTTTCGAGAGCGCTGAGACACTCTTCGCCGCTGGCAACCGCCTCTACAGCGAACCCTTCATCTTCCATTACGCCACGCAACGTGTCGCGAATGCCGGGTTCGTCGTCAACAATGAGAATTGAATGCATGGCGCGTTGGTGGTCAGTTGTCCGTTGTCAGTTGTAGGTCTTTGTGCTTTGAACTTTGTTCTTAGTACTTCGAACTTTGTACTCACCTGTCGCCCGTCACCCGTCGATCCACCGGCAGCTCAATTACAAACCGCGCGCCGCGCGGATAGTTTGCTTCAGCGCGGATGCGTCCGCCATGCTCCAGAATTATGCGCTGCACAATAGCCAGCCCGAGGCCGGTCCCTTCGCCGCGCGTCGAAAAGTATGGTTGGAACAGCCTTTGAAAATCAGCAGGTCGAATTCCGTGCCCGGTATCAGAAACTTCAGAAGTCAAAATACTCCGCGCCGTGTCGAAGCCCGTGCTGATCGTGATTCTCTTTTCTCCATCTACATTTGCGAGCGCGCTCATGGCGTTGTCGATCAAGTTCACGAAGACCCGACGCAACTGTTCTCGATCCAGCATTGCGGCGGGTAGTTGTGCATCAAGCAAAGTTTCAACGGTCACGCCATCCAATCGATCATCGTAAAGAGAAACCGCCTGGCGCGCGACTTCGTTCAAATCCGCGAGTTCGGGTCGAGCGAGCGGCAGGCGCGCAAAGTGTGAGAACTCGTCGACCATGGCTTTTAGGCCGGCAACTTCGCGAGTAATAGTTTCAGTACATTCGTCGATCACCGCGGCCACGTGTTCCTCGGCCACGCGATCTTCGATCTCACCAGATCCATTTTGCGATCCATTTTGTTCGCTGCCTCGACGATAGCTCTTGGCGATGCGTTCGGCGGAAAGCTGGATGGGCGTCAACGGGTTCTTGATTTCGTGGGCCATGCGCCGAGCAACTTCGCTCCACGCTGCGGCCTGTTGTGCGGCAAGCAGTTCCGACAAATCTTCAACTACCAGGACGACGCCCCGCTTTTCTGCGCTGACTGCTCGCAAAGCTGTCGCCGTCAGAGCTACCGGAAGCGTTTGTCCGCTGGTCGCTCCTGCAAGTTGAGCCTGCTCGCTTGCCTGCCCCGTGCGGCGTGCGCGGTGCACCAGGCGATCCATCACGCGCCAGTTTTCGGAAGCAATCAGTTTCTCGAGTCGTTGTTCGCCATTGGCGGGCGTTTCCAGGCTCAACATGCGTTTCGCTGCGGCATTGATAGTTGTGACCCGATCATTCTCGTCAAGCGAAACAACTCCGGTCGAGAGCGATTCGAGCACTGTCTCAATGTAGTTACGGCGTTCTTCGAGTGTTAGATTTTTTTCGCGCAATGCGGCCGAGCCTGCTTCAATCCGGGCGCGATTCTCTTCAAGCTGCGACGTCATTTGATTAAACGAATCCGCCAACAGCGCGAGTTCATCTTCGGCAATCGTGCTCACGCGGTGACTGAGGTTGCCACGGGCAATTTCGTCGGACGCCTCAGCCAGAGCCTTGATCGGCGTGGCGATGCCGCGCGCAAGATAAATGGCCACCCAACTGGAAACAAACAACAACATCAGCGTCATCAATCCCAGGGTGGACAATCCAAGCAGGCGCACGCGGCGCTGCCGATCTACCAATTTGCGATACTCGCCTTGCGAGCCCGTGATGGTCTCGTTCAAATCGTTGGTCGCGCGCCGCCCCGGCACCACAATCAATTGGCGTGTGTCAGCCAGCGGAATAGTCACCGCATCAAAGTCTTTGCCATCAGCAAGACTGTCGTCCTCGCCTTTCAACGAACGGGCCTGGGTTAGAAGTTTGTCGAGCTCGGAATTCTCCGCCACAGTCAGTGGTCCCGTGCTTCGCGCCACCACCTGACCGCCGCCATCGACGATCTCAACCGCCGACAATTGTCCATTCGCCACGACCCGGTCGAGAGTCTGTTGCCTGTCAGAGTCAGATTGCGGATTCAAGACGACTGCCAACAGCGACGCCGTCTCGCGCAGGTTGCGCTTCTGTGCGTCGATGGCTTCGCGTTGCACCTCCTGCGCTTCGTTAACCACGCGCGCCGGTAAACTCCCGAACCACTTCTCCAGAGATCGATTAAGAAAGAGGTACGAGAACGAAGCCATCGCGATGATGGGAAGAAAACTAATCGCGATGAAGTAGACCAACAGACGCGTTTTGATTTTGGAACCAAGCTGGCGTTCGTGCCGCTCGCGCCGCAACTTAAGCAAGTTGCGCACAAAAATGAACGAGAAAACTACGAAGGCGACAAAGTTCAGCGTGGACAACGCATAGAGCAGGACCGTGTCCGCGGCCGTGTCGGGTGGGATAATGGTCCACAGCCACAACTGCTGAGAAATAATAATCGCCAGCAGCACCAGCACCGTTATTCCCAGACCCCACAGCAGAATTCTGCGCCGTCGTTTTAGCCTGGCGGGCTTTAAAGCTTCACTGATTTCGTGGTGATTACTCATGCGGGAAGTGGGCCCAAGTTTAACATAGGGCTGTAGGACAGGCATTCCTGCCTCCCACGGTTGAGTGGAATTGACGGTTCAGGAGACAGAGTCGATTTTCCATTTACCATTTCTCATTTCCCATTTGAGCGGTCGGACACTTCCCTAAGTGAACTTTTGCCGACGTTAGTCTAGAATCTCCGCGCTCTTCAAACCTTTCCGCTCGCCGCAATCTATGGAATTGAGACAAGTCTTCATTAACAATGCCGGCCGCCTGCGCAGCGGTTGGCGAGTGCTGATCTTTATACTTGTCTATATCGCCCTGCTCTTTTTGCTAAGCACAGCGGTGCGGATTGGCTATGCGGTGGGTTTACGAATCGCACCGGGTCGTAGCCTAGGCGCCTTCACCGAAGACTTCATCTTTCGCCTGATACTACTCGCGTCCGCACTGCTGGCGGGTTATTTGTGCAACCGCCGGTTGGAAGGTTTGCCGTGGCGGGCACTCGGCTTGACGTTGCACGCGCGCTGGTGGCGCGACTTCATTGTCGGATCGTTGATTGGCGTTGCATCGCTCGCGCTTGCTGCAGCGATCGCGGCGGCGGCAGGCGGACTTCGCTTCAGTGCCTCGCAGCGAACGATGCTGTTGCCAGTGGGCCAGACTCTGGTGCTGTCCGCGTTGCTTTTTATTTTTGCGGCACTCGCGGAAGAGGCTTTGTTTCGCGGCTATCCATTGCAAACGCTAACGCGCGCGCGCCTGGCGTGGTTAGCAATTCTGCTAACTTCAGTTCCCTTCGCGGCAGTCCATTTGCGAAACCCCAATGTGGTAAAAGGATTTACTTTTATCAACACGGCGTTGGCGGGAGTGTGGCTGGCGGTTGCCTATTTGCGCACGCGAAGTTTATGGCTTCCGCTGGGAGTCCACTGGGCCTGGAACTGGGCGTTGGGATCTCTTTTCGGTTTGCCGGTCAGCGGCATTACCACGATCGCTCCGAATCCGCTCCTGCATGGAACTGATCTTGGCCCAGCGTGGTTAACTGGCGGAAGCTATGGCATCGAAGGTGGACTTGCCGGCACCATCGCGCTTGTCGTTTCTACAATCTTCATTTGGAGGATGACGCTGGTTTCTGCAACCGAGGAGATGGCGAAGATGACTTCAAATGAAAATTCGGTTGCAGCGAAGTCTTCCATCTCAATCACGCCGTAAGTTACATACTTCGGCTTTGCACAAAAAGTGTTTCGGCCCCGCAAAAAGAGCGGGGGCAAGCCCGCCTTCCTAACCTCGAGCTGATCAGAGTTGAGGAGTGATCGCCGCCGGAAAGGCTTTCAACGTGTCAGCAATCGCGCAAGTCCAAGAGTCTCGAGGTCGGGAAGGCGGGCTTGCCCCCGCTCTTAGTGGGCCTAACACTTTTTGTGCAAAGACTCTTAATACTTACAAGATTTCTTATTATCGCCGTTCGATTGGAACGTAGCGCAGATCTCGCTGGCCAACATATTCAGCGCGCGGGCGGATGAGTTTGTTGTCGGCGTATTGTTCAAGGATGTGGCCGGTCCAACCACTGATGCGGCTGACGGCAAAAATAGGCGTGTAAAGGTCGAGCGGAATTCCCATCATGTAATAAGTTGAGGCAGAGAAGAAATCAACGTTCGGGAAAAGTCCTTTTTCGCGCATGATCACTTCTTCAACCTTGCGCGACATTTCGTACCACCTGGAATCACCCGCCGCTTCGCCCATTTCTTTCGAAAACTTTCGCAGGTGGGTCGCGCGTGGGTCTTCGGTTTTATAAACAGCGTGGCCGAAACCCATGATTTTTCGTTTTTCAGCAAGCGCCTTCTTAATGTAGGGTTCGACGTTTTCGACTGCGCCAATCTCCAGCAGCATCTTCATGACGTTTGTATTGGCGCCGCCGTGCAATGGACCAGACAATGCGCCAATGGCCGCGGTCACGGACGCGTACATATCGGCCAGCGTCCCAGCTACCACGCGTGCGGTAAAAGTAGAAGCGTTGAGTTCGTGATCAGCGTGCAGTATCAGGCAAATGTCGAAGATCGGTGCTATGCGGTCGGATGGCTTCTCGCCTTTTAGTTGATAGAGAAAGTTTGCTGAGATATTTAGATTCGCGTCCGGCTTGATGGGCTCGAGCCCGCGGCGAATGCGATCGGCCGCTGCCACCAGCGTGGGAAACTGGGCAGTCAGTTTGATTGCGGTTTTGACGCTCGCTTCACGTGAGATGTTTCGCGCATCAGTGTCGTAAAACTCCAATGCTGAGACGGCGGTCCGCAATACGTCGATCGGATCCGCTTCACGCGGAAACTGCTTAATCAAAGCAATAACATCGCTCGGGACTTCGTAGGAGTTGCGAATCGATCGCTCAAGTTCTGACAGTTCGGAAGAATTAGGCAGACGCTTGTTCCAAAGTAAGAATACGACCTCTTCAAACGTCGAATGTTCGGCGAGATCATGGATGTTGTAGCCCTGGTAAATCAGTTCGCCTTTTTCGCCGTCCACATCGGAGATGGACGACGTGGCGGCGGCAACTCCCCTGAGTCCCGCTGCGGAAGTACCGGCCGGCGCATTTACTTTTGTCGTCATAAATTTTTCGGTGGGCCGAAGATAACAAACGACGGCTAGGCGTGACAAGCGAAGGCTAAGTTCGGCAGGGTTCCTTGTGTGAAGTCTGAGACCAACTCACTACTTCTAAGTTCTCGTTACCACCGCCGAATCGCCGCGTTTCACCTGCAAAAGTTTGGCGACTGACTGATTCTTCGCAGCTACTTCCAAAAAGCCGGCGCTTCCCCAAACGCAAAAGACTCTGTTTACATTTGTCTCTTCAGCAAAGAAGCGGTGAAACGTTTCGACCTGCTGCTCGCGAATCGTCAAGCGGAAGCCAGCAGCAATCATCTCGGCAGTTAATTCATTTGCCGTGATGTTCGTCACGCAATTGCCGAAATGATCGATGTGAATCACTCGTCCGGAAATTATCCCGTCTTGACTAGTCTCAGCATGCAATGACGGCAGGCGCACATAGTCGTCTATTTCTTTGCCGAGCCTTTTCGGGGTCAAGCCAAGTGAAAGCCAAGCGGCAATTGGTGCAAATACGTCGCGGCCGTGGAAGGTGTCGCTGACAGGACGCCGAAACCATATAGGGTCAGTCACATGAAAGACTTTGGGTTCGGATACGTCGCAAACGTAACTAAAGATGCCATTGTCTGGGCCAACAAAAAACTGGTTCGCCCCTTTAAGCAAAATCGCGCGGCGACTTGAGCCAACACCGGGATCGACCACGGCAACATGAATTGTGCCGGCAGGAAAAGATGAGTGAGCAGCAAATAGAATGAAGGCGGCGGCTTCGATATCCTGCGCCGGAACTTCATGTGTTATGTCAATGAAGCGCGCATTCGGATTCACAGAGTGAATGACGCCTTTCATCGCAGCGACGAAGTGGTCGGCGGTACCGAAATCAGTGAGCAGCGTAATCGGCGGCTTCAGGCGGGCCCTGCGGCGCGCGGGAGTAAAAACGCGGTGACTTGATTCTTCCGAACCAAGTCTCCGCGTCTTTTTCTCTCGCGACTTTTTCGTCGCGGCCGTTTTTGTTTTTTTGCGACCGGCTGTCGTCACTGGATGCGAGTTTCGTTTGCGGTGCGAATCTTAAGTTGCTGGCCGTGTTCCAGGCGCAAATCTTTTCCGCGGCTGGTGAGCACTCCGGCGGTTCCGACTGAGCCACCAATC
>Ga0137419_10001239_pt1 | contig 10733 bp, 5 predicted proteins | sample CZODoug3_1_2_16f_FD_108279 | JGI IMG/M metagenome (GOLD analysis project Ga0137419, IMG submission 108279) | Vadose zone soil fungal communities from Angelo Coast Range Reserve, California, USA - CZODoug3_1_2_16fungal (Illumina Assembly) | ecosystem: Environmental > Terrestrial > Soil > Vadose... | reverse complement strand
TGGCAACCCGGTGGAACCGGACGTGTGATAGACATAACACATGTCGTCTGGTCCAGTCGAAATCGCTGGCCTTGAAATACTAAAGGAGCAAGTATTTCGTTCGCTGCTTTGAGATTCCGGGCCGGACGCGCCGTTCCCCAAAGTTAGAATCTTAGTTACACCAATCTGGTAACCGAATATGGTGCGCGTCTTCTCGCTGCTCTGGGCCAGCGATGGTTCAACCACAAAGCAGTCTGGCCCAAGTTTCTCAAGCATCTGCTGCAAACGCGCCCCAGGACCGTCCGGGTCCAACGGCACGAATACGCAACCAGCGCGCAGGATGCCAATGAGCGCAGTGATGATCTGGATTCTGTCGTTAAGAATTACAGCGACCAGCGAACCCTTGCCGAGTTTGTTGGCGATCAGGCAATTGGCCAGCCTGTTCGCGTTTTGATCCAGATCACCATATGAAACGCGTTGGTCACCGCACTCGAGAGCAGTCTGATCATTGAAACGCTCGCAAGATCGGTACAACAACTCGAGTACGCTCGTGTGCTTTACAGTTGAGACAGAATTTTTTGCGTGGTCGGTCAGCATGAGGTCAGGCTCCTAAAATTCTGTGCCAGCATCAGGAGCGGATCTATCACCTCATATTTCGAACTGCCACTCTCCTGTTGCTTCAGATACCTCGTTAGCAAATGAAACTCAGTACAGCCGGCGATGTATGAATTCAATTTGTATTTTTCGAGGATTTCAGCAAGGCACTCAAACGAATCCTTACTGCTAGCGGTTTTCTTGAGACGATAAATAAGATCGTGAATCAGCGCCTGATCTTTGTCACTCGGCAACACGATGAATTCCGCCGCTTCACTCCAGCGACGATCATGTTCGAATACTCTCGCCTGGCGCGTGCCAGTGCTGCATAGCAAGAGATATTTCTTTCGTTGCACTAACACTTCTGCAAGAATCAAGTTGACGAGCGAGATGATCTTTTCCGATAGATGAGCGGGTAGGCTTGTGAGAAGATGATGGCTGGTAACGCAGGCAATTACTACTTTGCGAACGTTGAGCTGGCAGAGATTCTCGATGGCCAACGTCAGCCAACTCAGCACATCGTCATCAAATCCGAGCAGGATTGCCTCAGTGCGATCTGGCACCCGCGGGTCAGAGTACAGGATACAGGCAGGAGAGTCCTGCTCTGGACCGGATATATTGGTCTCGTAGATCGTCTTAAGGAATTCAGCCGAGGCCAAGGGGCCCATGCCACCCAAAATACCAAGGTCGGCTGTCCGGGTGCGCCGTTGCTCGACCGGTCGTGGATTCAGATCAGGCATATTCGAAGTCTTCCTTGAAATCTCCAACCAGAGCTTCTCGCTCGGGGTCAGTCATCAATGGCAAACCGGAAATCGGCTCGTCGGGCCGTGCGACGGCGTGTCGGAGTAACACCTGAAACTGACGCAGCAGGCGGGCTATTGAGGCGGGCGCAAACAAGTCAGTGCTATAGACCAGAATGAGGTCAACCTCCTCAGCCCGCTCCAGCGCATAAAGTGTCAGGTCAAACTGCGACCACGCCTCGTCAGACTGGGACCACACTCCCGCGGCTGAAATCGTTTCCTCCGTCAGCCCCAACAGCGTGATTTGGTCGTCGGTAAACTTTAGCAGATTGAAGAAGATCTGAAAAATTGGCGTGCGCCTCAAGTCGCGCGTGGGTTTCAACTCTTCAACCAGCCGCTCGAACGGCAAGTCCTGATTGGCGTACGCCTCAATCGCCGTTCGTTTTATACAGTCGAATACTTCACGAAAACTGCTCTGGCCCGAAAGCTTAGTACGCAGCACCAGATTGTTGAGAAAAAATCCGATCAGTCCTTCGACTTCAGTCCGGGGACGACTCGCGATCGGAGAACCGACGAGGATGTCTTCCTGACCGGTGTAACGATGAAGCAGCACATTGAAAGCGGCCAGCAGAGTCATGAATAGAGTCCCGCCTTCGCGCCGGCTGAAAGCCTTAAGCTCACTTGCCAAAGCCGCAGGCAGGCTCAGTCGCTCGCGTGCTCCGCTAAAGGTTTGCACACTCGGGCGAGGCTTGTCTGTCGGCAACTCGATAATCTGAGGAGCGCCTGCTAATTGCCGGGTCCAATAAGAAAGTTGGGTGTTGAGGTCAGCTCCCTGCAACCATTCTCTTTGCCACAAAGCGAAATCCGCGTACTGAATCGGCAACGGAGCGAGCGGTGAAGCCTGTCCATTGGCAAATGCCGCGTATAAGATCCCCAATTCTCTCAGCAGAATTCCCAGCGACCAGCCATCGCTGATGATGTGGTGCATCGTGAGCAACAAGACGTGGTCCTGGCTGCCCAGCCGGATCAGCACCGCTCTAAGGAGTGGACCGCGCGCCAGATCAAAGGGAAGATGGGCTTCCTCGGTCGTAATCCGGCGGGCCTCAGCGCGACGCTGCGTGGGAGGAAGACCGCTCAGATCCACGACGGGAATCTTGCGCTCAAACTCGTTTGCCACCTGTTGCACAGGAGTGCCATCAACCTCGGCGATCGTGGTCCGCAACGACTCGTGACGGCGGACAATCTCGTTGAGACTGCGTTCGAGGTAGGCGACATTTGGCTCAGCGGTCAAGCGAATGGCCGCCGGTATGTTATGGACCGGAGTACCCGGAACCAACTGATTTAGGAACCACAGACGTTGTTGACCCGATGATAGGGGGGCGGATTGCAAGCCTTGTCGAGGGATCACACTTGCCACAAACTTGCCCGAGTTACGCAATTCAGCGGCTAATCCCGCCACGGTCGGAGCTTTGAAAAAGGACTGCAACGGCAATTTGGTTTCACAGCGCTCACGGATTCGATAAATGACTTGCGTGGCCAGCAACGAGTGTCCCCCGAGTTCAAAGAAGTCGTCGTAGATGCCGACTCGTTCCAGGCCGAGGACTGCAGTCCAGATTTCCGCGAGCAGTTTTTCCAACTCGTTACGGGGCGCCACAAACTCCTGTTCGACGGCGGGTCGGGCCCGCTCCGGGCGTGGGAGGCGCGCGCGATCTAGCTTGCCATTGGTTGTCAGCGGTAGTTTGTCCAGCAGCACGAACGCGGACGGAATCATGTGGTCCGGTAGCTTCCCAATCAAGAAGTCGCGGAGCCGAGGTATGAGATCGAGAAAGAGGGTTTTGTGTCCGGGTCGGTTTGTATACTTCGTCCAGTGCTTTAGGCCACCGGCAGACTCCGCAGGCAAATCAAACGGGAAGTTCGGGGACTTTGTGAATACAACATCGAAGTGCCCATCGTCGCCTGTTTCGGCCCAGGATAAATGTGCTGAATATCCCGTCTCGTCCGCCAGGATCCCCAAGTCTTCGGGATCAAGCGAGGTAGTGGAAGATTCGTTCGCGGCGAGATCAGCGCCGAGGTCAGCGGCCGTCGCAAAATTAGCCCCCTCTCGCAACAGGCTCACGGTGCGGCACGCGGCCTCGACCTGCTTATTCGGTACGCGTCGAACGCCAAGGACATCTGGGCCTTTTTTTTCAAGCAGGCTGCGCAGGCTATCTAAACCCAATATCTCGGTCTGCCAATCCAGCCATTCAACATCGCGTTCAGGCTGAGCAGTACCCCCGACCCGAAGTACCGCGTCGTAGCGAAATTGCGTCATCTCGTTGCGATAACGACCCCTCTTCGGCGTGATCCAAATACCGGAAATCCCGGGCAGAGATTTCCGCGCAGCCGCAAAGAATTTTGGATCGACAACTAATTCATTCTCATCTTCCAACTGCTCGATAATTCGGCGTCGTAACTCTTCAAGCGGCTGCGATGGCGATGCCTTATGAAATTCAACTGCGGCGTGAAATGCTTCGAGCAGTGGCAAGCTGCGCACGTCACCCAGAAAGATCGAACCTCCCGGCTTTGTCAGACTCAAGGCCAAGCTGAGCACCTCAAAGAGATAATTGGCGTTCGGAAAATACTGTGAAACTGAATTCAGAATGACTGTGTCGAAGGACCCGGGCTCAAAGCCGCTCAGATCATTTGCCTCGCGATGTGCCAGTTTGACGTGGCTCAAGTTCGGAGACGCAGCTATCTGCGCCTGCACTTGTTCGATCGCGGTTTTGGAGAAGTCTGTTCCCAGGTATACTTCGCAGTGAGGCGCGATCCTAAACAGAAGTAGACCTGTACCGCACCCGATTTCCAATACTCGCTTCGGCTGCAGGGAAAGAATTCGGCCCACGGTTTGATCTGTCCATTCTTGCATCTCTTCAGCGGGAATAGGCCGGCCCGTGTAGCTGCTGTTCCAACCAGCGATATTAAAAGTCGGCTCCGCTGCCGCGGCAGCACGATAAGCGCCATCGAACACCGCCTGCCATTGCGAAACCTGGCCGTGCCGGAATTTGCCAACGCCGGCAGCCAACTCTGCTTGAGACACCGGCACTTCCACACGGGAGGTCGCAACGATTTCGGCTGGACGCTTCGCATAGACATCGTAGATCGCGGTGCCTTGCAAAAACCTGTCCTGCTGAACGACTAGCGTGTAACCATGATTTTCCAGCATCGACTTGATCCGCTGGAGGCGGCCGTCGACGTCGTGAACCTCTATGACGATCTGCCTTATCTTTGCCCAGTCCTGGTCGCCAATACCGTTGAGCACATCCAACTCGCTCTTTTCCACATCGATCTTCAACAGATCGATCTGCTTAACACCGCATTCGGCGATCACACTGGAAAGCGTTCTCAGTTCGCAGGTAAAAGATTCAGTTGTTAGTCGCTCGGTCAACAGCTCATCGATCAGATTTTCGCCTGCCGGTCCAGCCTCACCACCAGTCGCTCCGTCCTTGTGGGCCAAGAATGATTTGACAAGCGCCTTCTCCTCAACAGAGTCTGCAAAACGCCCGGACATAACAGACGCGTGCGGATAGTAAGAAAAAGTGGCGCTGGTTTTCTGATCGGCAAGTCCGAAGTTGAAGAGGGTACTGTTCGAACCCGGAGCGTTTGTCCGAAGTATTTTGAAAAGAGGCGGGATGGGCTCGAACGCGTACACCCGGACGTTTTTGAATTTCTGGCCGACGAACAGGGTGAAAAGGCCAATGTTGGCGCCCACGTCGAAAACGCAGTCACCTTCGTTAAGCGTGATGTCATGTTGCAGGTAAACCTGCTGTTCGAAAATTTCGTCGTAGAGAAAATCTGTCTCGCTCTTGTTAAGATGGGCAATTACCAATCCGTTCGGCAACTTGTATCTGTTCGTACCGATTGGGCCCTGGGTCTCGTCTTCTGAATCGACTACTCCTTCCCCGTGTGGGACAAAATAGGCAACTAGTCGCCGGTTTCCGGGCGTGTCTTCTCGAACTGTTACGACGCACTCACGTACCGCGGGGTTTTGCCTCAGCGCCGCTTCAATCTCTGCCAGCTCAACGCGAAAACCTCTGATCTTTACCTGCTGATCGATGCGTCCCAGATACTCGAGGTCGCCATTCGGCAGGAGCTGAACACGATCGCCGGTTTTGTATAAGCGCTGCCCGGGATCGTCGCTGAACGGATCGCTAAGAAAACGTTCAGCGGTCAGTTCTGGTCTATTTAGATATCCTCTGCTTACTCCAGCTCCTCCAACATACATCTCGCCAGGAACACATTGCGGTACGGGCTGCATATACGAATCTAGAACATGCACCTGCAGATCATTAATCGGTCGGCCAATGATGCTTCCCGAAGCTTTAACCGATTCAGCCGCGGTCACCGGGTGGTAAGTGACATGAACGGTTGTTTCGGTTATGCCATACATGTTGATCAGCTGGGGAGCCATCTCCCCGTGGCGCTCAAACCACGATCTGAGCGTCTGTGGTTCCAGGGCCTCGCCGCCAAAAATTACGAGCCTTAGAGCAAGATGATTCAGGCCGGTTGAGCGTTCTTCGGCGTCGTTGAGCTGGCGAAAAGCTGAAGGAGTTTGATTGAGTACGGTAACTTGTTGATCAGACAGCAACTGGTAAAAGTCTTCAGGTGAACGACTGACGACGTAGGGAACAACGATCAGTTTGCCACCGTAAAGGAGAGCTCCCCAGAGCTCCCATACAGAAAAGTCGAAAGCAAAGGAGTGAAAGAGCGTCCATACGTCTCGCTCGTTAAAGTTGAACCACTGATTTGTAGAAGTGAAAAGTCGAACAACATTCTGGTGAGTAATTATCACGCCTTTTGGCTTACCCGTTGAACCTGAGGTGTAGATCACATACGCGGAGTTCTGCGTGTTGCTGCTGTTGTTTGGATTCTCGTCGCTCTCACGTGCGATCGCTTCCCACTGCCCATCCAACGTTATCGTCTCAACATCCTGCGCAATCACTTGTTCACGCAGGTGCTCCTGAGTGAGCACCACCGACACCTGTCCATCGCCGAGCATGAAAGACAGTCGCTCCCGCGGATAAGATGGATCGAGGGGGAGATAAGCACCACCCGCCTTAAGGATGCCGAGTAGTCCAACAATCATCTGCAGCGAGCGCTCGACGCAGATGCCCACCAGGCCTTCCGCACAAACCCCGCACGCTCGCAGATAATGTGCCAATTGGTTCGCCCGAGTATTCAGTTCACGATACGTCAACTGCTCGGCTCCGAACACGACCGCAATCGCATCCGGAGTGCGTTCAACCTGGACCTCGAACAACTCGTGAACACACTTGTTTCGAGAAGGGGCGGTCTTGTTTTTGATTGAGTCGAAGCGCATTCGTTGCTGCTTGTTTCCCGGAAGTCCAGTCGTTCTGTTCTTCCCGCTGCCGTGATCGCTGCTCATCAGTTTTCAACCCATTGGCTCGTCTAAAGCAGCATCCAAAACCTAATAAACAATCAAGCGACATGCTCGCCTTGGTGATGTTAAATACTACAAGTAATCAACTCAAGCTGGCCTTAAATCGTCAAACCCTCCAGGTCCAGGCATCAAGACGAAAAATGGTTGATTCCCGCTTGAATAATTTGCACTATGAGAGCTTCGGGTTCGAGGACTTGGCGCACGAGTATGACATTTAAGAGAAATGCGCAAGAGTAAGAAATGCGCAAAACCGGTGAGATACCTGAAAAACGCGGACAAATCGGGCCTTTTGGAACTCTGACAAAGGCACAATCGAATTTCCTATACCGAAACCGTAATCCGGTGAATCCGAACCGAACCCTGAACTGATCCAGGAGAAGACAATCATATGGCTCAAGACGAACTCGAAGACACGACAATTTACAAGGTAGTCGTTAACCACGAAGAGCAATACTCAATCTGGCCTGCAGACCGGGAAAACCCTCTGGGCTGGAACGATGTGGGCAAGACGGGCCCGAAAGCGGACTGCCTCTCCTATATAAAGGAGGTCTGGACCGATATGAGGCCGCTCAGCCTGAGAAAGAAGATGGAGGAAGCTGGGCAGAGCTGAGTCGACGACCACGCACGGGTCTTGGCCCCTCAACAATCGGGCACAACCTACGCCTAGAGAATAGTCTGAGTGGGATTACCGGCAAATGATCGTGTCCGAACAATTTCAGCATTCACCCAACTCAGAAGCGTGGTCTCTGATGCCCGAATGGCCGCTACTCGGGAAAAGAGACGTCCACCTTTGGCGCGTCGATCTGAATCAAACGCTGGCCGTCATCGAGCGTTGTCGTCAACTGCTCTCTGTCGACGAACAAGCCCGGGCCAATCGTTTCCACTTCGAAAGCGATCGCCAGCATTTCATCGTTGCGCGTGGATGCCTGAGGACGATACTCGCGCGCTATCTGGAAATTGATCCGCGTGCAGTCCAGTTTAGTTATGCCTCACACGGCAAGCCGGAGCTTGCAAGCCCTACCTCGCAAGCGCAGCCACTGAACTTCAATCTGGCGCATTCAGGTGGTCTTGCTCTCTACGCCTTTACTCGTGTGGGCGAGATTGGTGTTGACCTGGAACACATCCGGCCCGAATTCACGGGTGACGACATAGCGCGGCGATTCTTTTCTTCAGACGAGGTCGGACGCCTCACCGGTCTTCCGGCTAACATGCGTCACGAAGCGTTTTTCAACTGCTGGACGCGCAAAGAAGCTTTTCTCAAAGCGAAAGGAATCGGCTTATCGCTTCCACTCGATCAGTTCGATGTCACGCTGGCTCCCGATGAACCTGCGGCGCTCTTGCGCACCAGATGGGATGAAACCGAGACCCCTCGGTGGTCGCTCGAGGCGATCGATGTGGGTCCGGGTTATGTTGCGGCAGTGGCCGTTGCCGGACACGACTGGCAACTGAGTTGCTTCGGGCTGCAAGTCTAAGCCACGGCTGCCGATCCGCCTGCCCAATCGTGCGCTGATCATCTCGCTGAAATAATCTCGCGAGTGCAGTCTGATTCGGTAATTAAAGAGAGCGCTTTTTCTCCGCTCAGCATCAACAAGTTATTTAAATGAGTGGTGCCGAGGGCGGGAGTCGAACCCGCACGACCTTACGGTCAACGGATTTTAAGTCTTAAGCACCCAGATTCGCGCAGTTCTTTCTCCTTCTTCCGACTGCCACACAAGAAGCGTTTTCCCGCTGTGCACTTTCAAACGGGCCACCGGCGTCGCTCGACAAACGGTTCGCAATCTCTTCGCTCCGCGGATTGTCGGACGCTGAACGGCGTTTACATCTCTTCAATCTGTATAACCTGCGGATGGGTTGCTGAACATCAGACGAAACTTTGTTGACTTAAAACTTCGCCTGGCGTAGGCTTCGCTCAACCTTCAACAGGCTTGAGCAACTAGCGCCTCCTGCCTAACTTCAGTAACCTGATCCCTCCTGCATCTTCGTCTAGACCCAGGTTACACTACGCTTCATCACCAGGAGATTCCCATGGTTCGTCGTCGTCCGTCAGCAAGCACCAACTCTAATAATAATCGTGTAGCCTCAAATAATTCCCACTTACTATTGCCCCAATGGCGACAGCTATCATCACTGATACTTTTATTGTCAGTCGTATGCGCGCCCATCGCTGGCATCGCGCAATCGAAAGAGCAGGAGAAACGAGGGATCGGAATTACGTCCGCTCCGACGCAAACACCCGCGTCCATGACACCCGCCACTCCGGCCGATAAGCCGGAGTTGATTCTTCAAACGGGCCACACAAAATCCGCTAACGCCGCGGCCTTCAGCCCCGACAATCGCTGGCTGGCCTCGGGCGGCAAAGACGACGTCATTAAAATTTGGGACCTGGCAACGGGAAACGTATTACGAACGCTATACGGTCATACATGCAACGTTAACGCCCTCGCCGTCAGCCCCGATGGAAAACTATTAGCCTCGGGGAGCGGCGATATTAATGACAAGCGAGACTTGGGGACCTTCACTCAGGGAGGCGTGGTCGGTGGGGCGGAAGATAACACAGTAAGGATCTGGAGCGTCCAGACGGGACAACAGTTGCAGGTTCTACGCGGGCACGAACTGCCCATCGGCGCCGTCGCTTTCAGCAACGACGGCCACTCGCTAACAAGCGTGGGCGGGGATGCGGTCAAAGTCTGGGACGTTTCGGCGGGCACCGAGTTGCGTTCGCAAAAAACGCAATATGGAAAAAGCGGCATGGAGAAGCTCAACTCTTTAAGCTCATTTGGCTGTGTTTTAGGTTGTGGGAACAAGCAACGGAAACAAGAGGAGCAACGCTTAAAGAATTTCAAAATGTCGGCGTCGAAAATAGCCGTTAGTTCGAACGGGCAAGTCGCAGCGGTCGGGCAACCTGATAAAGCACTAGAGCTTTACGACGCACAAGCGGGGCGCGAACTGCGGGAATTGCCATTCAAGGCGATCCCCGAAGCGGAAAACTCGAGCCTCGCGTTTAGCCCGGATGCGCGCCTCGTCGCCTTCGCCAGAACGGCCGACACTGTCAGCGTCCAGGAAGTAGCCACGGGCCGCGAGCTCTACAGCATCAATACAGGATCCAGCAAAACGCCGCAGCGTGTGCAATTCAGCGCCGACGGACGATTCCTCGTTACGGCTACCGATAACAACGCGGGTGCCGCGTTGAAGTTGTGGGACGCTACGACAGGCCAATCGATCCGCGAGTTAAAAACGAGTGGGGACGCTCTCTTGAGCGCCCGAGTAATTAGCTTCAATCGCGACGGCAGCCTGATTGCGGCGATCGCGCCGGGGGCTAGAGCGATCAGAATCTTCGAGTCCGCAACGGGGCATGAATCCCGCAGTCTGCAAACTGGAACGACCGACGAAGCGACGCGAGCTGAGCAAGCGGCATTCATTAAGTCTATCGATCCTAAAACGATGGCCACACTTCAGAAGCGGGATATCACGACGCCCGAACAGATCATTGAAGCCGTCGAAGCGATGGGAACTATTTCCAGCGAAAAGCTGCAGTCTGGCGGCGCCGTAAGTTTTAGCCCCGACGGTCGCTTCCTGATTTCGCGTCACGTGCTTTTGAAAAATCTGCTGACGGAGATGTGGGACGCAGCGGCAGGAACCCTCGTGCGTGCTAACGACGAAGCATCGCTTCGAGACCGTGGCAAGCCTTTCTTTAGTCCGGACGGACGCTTCAGGGCAGCCCCTTTCTTCGGGATGAAGGAGTTCTACACTAGCGCCAACGCTGTAAATATATTTAAGGATGTCTACAAAGATGTGTACACACAAAGAATAGATCTCTACGACGGTCAATCCGACAAACGTCTGCGGGAGTTGGACGGAGGTAAAGCACCGGTGGTGGGCATGGTTGCGTCGGCGGGTTTTAGCTTCGACGGCAAGCTCATAGCGATGACGGGCTTTGAGAAGAAGGAGCGTTCCGTTCTCATTTACGAGACGGAAACAGGACG
>Ga0137419_10001236_pt1 | contig 10744 bp, 10 predicted proteins | sample CZODoug3_1_2_16f_FD_108279 | JGI IMG/M metagenome (GOLD analysis project Ga0137419, IMG submission 108279) | Vadose zone soil fungal communities from Angelo Coast Range Reserve, California, USA - CZODoug3_1_2_16fungal (Illumina Assembly) | ecosystem: Environmental > Terrestrial > Soil > Vadose... | reverse complement strand
CGGTGTTCCGCTTTGGGAACCAGCATCATTTTTTAGTTGCCCCTAGACCTTATCAAGTGCAGAATTGGCGCGTTCAGCTCAAGACATCACCTGTCTGCCGACCACCCGGTTGCGAAGCGGGCCGGGACAGCGATGAAGCATCGAAATGCTCCCATGTGACGGGAACACTCAGTGATGTGGGAAGGACGCATTCGGATAGGCGAATTCGCGTCTTCTAAAAGGTGGTCTCTAGCATGACTGACAACACGACTTCACGCCAAATCCGCGGGATTCAGGGACGTGAATGGTGGCTTTGGAGTTTTACAGTCACCATAACCCTGTTATTGACATTGGCGCTGGCGTCCTTCAGCTTTCCGGGATTGCACATCCTAGATGATGAGAGTTACTGGTTTAACCTCGCCCAAGGCGTCAAAGCCTTAGCTGGTCTCGTTTTTCTCTTCGACATCTACATCGTGTATCAACAAATCCAGATACATCGGGTTCGCCGAAAGCTCGCAGAGCGGGATGAGTTATTTCGACTCATTAGTGAGCACGCCGCCGACATGATTGCGCTTGTGGACATGGAGGGGCGTCGACTCTACAACAGTCCTGCTTACGAGAAGGTACTGGGCTATTCTGCGGCACAACTGAGCAGTACTTCTGGGTTTGAGCAGATTCATCCCGACGATCGTGAGCGCGTGAGGCAGGCGGCCGAAAAAACACGCATTACCGGCATGGGCCAAAAGCTTGAATATCGAATACTCCACAGCGATGGGTCTTGGCGCGTGCTGGAGTCAATAGCGAGCGCCGTCCGCAATGAGAAGGGCGAAACCGAAAAGTTGGTCATCGTTAATCGTGATATTACGCAGCGCAAGCGAGCGGAGGAAATGGTTGTGCATAGCGCCTTTCACGACGCCCTCACAAACTTACCCAACCGCGCGCTGTTTTTAGATCGTCTACAGCACGCCTTTGCGCTGGCCAAGCGTCTTGCCAACTATCAGTTTGCAGTTTTGTCGATCGACTTGGACGAGTTCAAGATGTTTAACGATAGTGTGGGACACCGCTGGGGCGATGAACTGCTGATTGAAGTTGGCAAAAGAATGGGAGCTTCGCTGCGAAGCAATGATTCCGTCTCACGCCCGCTCACCGATGTGAGAGATTCAGCCCCCGTTGACGACAACCTTGCGCGAGTGGGAGGCGATGAATTCACAGTCATCTTGGAGAACATCCAGGATCCCGCCGACGCCATACGAGTCGCCCAGCGGCTTCAAAAAGAAATAGGCGTACCGTTTGCATTGAATGAGCAGGAGATCGTTGTTTCCGCAAGTATCGGCATCGCTTTGTTCACTTCTTCCTGCATAAAGGCGGAGGATTTGCTTCGCGACGCCGACATCGCTATGCACCGTGCGAAGCGGCGCGGAAAGGGCCATGAGATTTTTGACCTTGCGCTTCACGGTAACGCACTCACCAGGCTGCGCCTAGAGACGGACATGCGCAAGGGGGTCGAAAGGAAGGAGTTCCTAAATCACTATCAACCCATCGTATCGTTGAAGACCGGCGAGGTCACCGGCTTTGAGTCTTTGGCCCGTTGGCAAACCTCGGATGGCTTGCTCTTGCCGGGGCAATTCATTCAGGCTGCGAACGACACTGGCCTTATCATTCCCATCAACCGAGCGGGTCTTCGCGAAGCGTGCCATCAGCTCCAGTCGTGGTGTGCTCTGTTTCCTGCTGTACCTAAATTATCGATGAGTTTGAACGTATCAGCCCGCGAGTTCGCAGACCCGGATTTCGCTAGTGATATTGCAACTGTCCTGCGTCAGACCGGTGTTGAACCAAGCTCGTTACAGTTCGAGATCATGGAAACAGTTGTCATGGAGGACGCGCGACGGGCGAGCGAGGTTTTCTCACAATTGAAGGAGCTCGGAGTTCGGCTCAGCATCGATGACTTTGGTACCGGCTACTCATCTTTGAGTCGACTGCAGCAATTTCCTGTGGATACACTCAAAATAGATCGTTCCTTTGTGTGCAAGATGGATAGTGACAAGGAAACGCTTGAGATCGTTCGCATCATCGTTATGCTCGCTCATAGCCTGGGCCTGAAAGTTGTGGCCGAGGGCACAGAAACCGCTGCACAGGTGGAGCAATTGCGCAATTTGAATTGCGAGTTTGCACAAGGATATTTCTTTGCGAGACCCGGCGACCACGAATCTGTCCAGACCTTGCTGGAGAAGTTGCAACGGGAGCAGGGAAGTCCCTCCTTCCGGCTAGAAGGACCGAGAGGGCAATATGCGACTCCCCGATGAACTCGCGCCTAGCAATTTCAGCTCTCATTTTTGATGGCGATTCGACATCTTCTAACGGGGCACACAGTCTTCAAACCCGGGTTCGATTCCCGGTAGCGCTACCAACATACCTTCAGCGACAGTCCGTGCACCCTTCGTGCCGCCAGTCACCCGTGAAGAACGTAGAATCGTTTCCAACAGTCGCAGCAGCGGAACGCTTTTAGCAGGTGGAGTATTGCCTCGAGCCGAGTCGGCCTTGAGGGAGCGATGTGAGATGAACCGCACTTCGGACAATAAGAAGGCGACAGCCGGAACCAGAAGAACAATCAGTCCTCCGTATAGTCCGGGTTCGCTTGATGAATGCTCAATTTCAGATGAGCGGCAAGCCGATCATCTTTCTCGGCGCGTTCGATCAACTCAAGCAGCACCTGGGTGGTCGATATTTGAGTGAGCCGGGGCTTGGTGTAGCGTCTAAGCTCTGCGACATCGGTGCTTTCGAGGGTCATGGCTTGCTCCCATAGCTCAACTTACAGAAAGTTTGATTTCTGGACCGGGCCAAGTTGTTCTTGTTCCTGAAATGGAACAGGTCACCCGCCTGCCATTACGCGGGCTTTGGGGCTTGCTTTTAGGTCTAGTGGCGTCAGTCGCCGCCGGGCTGGGCCTCTGGGCTGGATTGGCTGTTCAGAATCCAGAACAAGCGGCTTGGGGAGAAGCTGGTCGGCGTGCTAAATTGGCGGCCTGCATGAATGCCGGTCGCAACCTACGTGCCCGCAGGGAAGCTCTCGGACTGACGGTTCGGGAAGTCGAAGCCGCTAGCAAGTCTATCGCCTCTCGCCACGATGGCGACACGGAGTATGTCCTTTCCATTAGCCAGATCTCTTACATCGAAAGTAGAGAGCTGGTGCCCAATATCTTCAAGGTCTTTTCGTTTTCGATCATCTATCGATTGGATTACCGGGAGGTTTTGGGTTGGTATGGGATAAAGCTGGATCAGAGTGCGGCTGACCTTGGCGTTGTTGCTCCTGGTAGATCGCACAGACTGGAAGTGCTGAACGGGACAGAGCAAGTCAAGATCCCAGTCAGGCTGGATCCGTCTTTCGATCTCACCAAGACCTGCAATCTTGGCCGAATGATCGAAAAATGGGGCATCGTACCGCTCGGACTCTTGAAATCCCTCGATGTGCCTAATTATTGCTATGCCTACCTGGGCAGCCAGGATGCGACTATGTATCCCATCCTCTTGCCAGGCTCATTCCTGCAGATCGATGAGACCAAAACACGCGTCGCCAAAGGCCCGTGGAGGACCGAGTACGAGCGCCCGGTCTACTTCGTGGAGTTGCGCGATGAATTCATGTGTTGCTGGTGCGAGGTCAGAGGCAGCGAGATCTTGTTGCAGCCGCATCCGCAATCCGGAGTCCAGACGCGGGTCTGCAAACATGGCCAGGACGCGGAAGTCATCGGTCAAGTGGTTGGGATCGCTATGCGTCTCGATGGGTGGATAGACGCTGACCTTCAGCGAGAGCCAAAACAGACGCAACTACCGCATTGAAATGAAGCCGCGGCCCTTTGCTGGTGCCGCTCGGAATCGCATGCGTCCGTAGCTCTTCGCTATTTTGGCACCGTTCCACGTTCACATTCTCGACCTCGGAACATAGCTTCGAGACAGGCGACCGAAGCACCTCGGTGAAGATGATCTTGTGGGCTGTGTGCATGGATGCAGAAGCTAATTCGGCTCCGTGGGTCTTGTTTAGCCCCCAATGCTCGTAGTCGCCACCCTCATTCCGCAACATCGCCAGGTAACAGAGCTTCCCGAATAGACCGGGCACGCAACTGAGCGTCCTCACGATATCGTCCTTGGCGGATTTAAGCGTCATATTTTCGGTTTTCAGAACACTGAACAAAACGTCATTTCTCCAGCAAATACACGGCATTGCCGATAGTTTCACGGTGGACTTCCCAAATAAGGAGAACCACTATGAAACGTCTATTGCGAATCTGCTTCGCAACTTTACTCCTGATCGGCCCGATGTCAACCGCAATGTTGGCCGATGGTGCATTACCTCCCCCGACATGCACTCCAGGGTCGAGAAAGTGCTAGCCCTTGTGGGTTGCCGCCGATAGTTGTACCTTTGTCGGCAGCCCATGACCTATCTCGATACACTCCAGCAATTCTTGTGGATCTTCCCAACTTGTTTGGGTGTGATCACGCTGATACTCATGGCAAAGCGCGGACTTTACCGGGAACTTCCAGTATTTACAGCCTATTTGGCCTGTATAACGGTTTACGACATCGCGGGAGCGTTGCTTCGCGAGTCTCACCCGGCATTTTATTTTTATTTTTTCTGGGTCGGCGATGGCCTCACGGCCTTGCTCGGCTTATGCGTCATCTACGAGATTTTCAGGATTGTCTTAAAATCCTTTTCCTCTGTACAGCGGATTGGCCTGCTTCTTTTTCGTGCATCTTTCTTCGTGCTTGCGTTGATTGTCGCAACCACTTTCAGGGCACGCATGAGCCAGGACGTAGATCCGTTGATCCCCACCATTTTGAATCTTGAGCTCTCGATCCGGATCCTTGAAGCGGGGCTGTTTTTCTTCCTGTTCTCTTTTGCTTCTTCATTGGGCCTGACTTGGAAACATCATGTGTTTGGGATCGCGGCCGGTCTTGCCTTGTTCGTGGCCACGGAACTCGCGGTGGTTGCGATGCGCTCCTATTTCGGCCGGGAAGCCGACGACCTGGCCTATCAGGTGCTCAAGCCCGCCGCCTTCAACTGCGGGGTCTTGATCTGGGCTGGCTATATCTGGCGCGGAGAACCTGTTACCAGCCCCGCCACTCGGGCGCCGGAAGAGAGCAGAATACTGGAGTGGAACAATGCTTTGGCGGAGTACCTGTCCCAATGAGCGTCCATTTAGTCGCGGTCATTCTCCTCGTCGCCGGGTTGAGTCTCGCGTCTCTGCTTCTTTCAATGGTGAGGAGCGGATCCGGAGCGCCAGTCTCAAGAGTCGAAGATCTTGAAGGTAAGATCGAGACTATCGACCTGATCGCGTTTCGTAATCTCATCGACCCTGATGAAACCCGATTGCTTCGCAAGAACCTTCCCGCAGGGGCCTATCGCAAGATCCAAAGACTCCGCACCAGGGCCACGATTGCTTATGTACACTCCGTATACCGCAATGCCGGCATCACCATCCGACTGGCGCAGCAACTCCTGTCCAGTGCTGACGAACGAGTTACGCAGCAGGCCCATCAGATCCAGGAGCTGTCGGTTCGAACCAGGGTGAATGCCATTAAGTCCCTGTTCAAACTGGCGCTGGCGTTTGCACTCCCGGGCGCCACCTTCTCCATCCAGGAACTCGCCGTCTGCTACGTCAACGTTGCAGAGCGGATCGAGTCCCTGTGCTCGGTGACTGCTCCTCTCCATACCAGCCGTATCGCCGCATCATTTCGGTGATCGCAACCTGATTCCCGCTACTTCGCCGACTTATTTTTTGGCGACTGCTTGTTCAGGATGTCATCGATCGCCTGGCCGCCGGGCGTTGGCTGCACCTTACCCTCGAGCACGATCTCCTTGGCCGTGATGTCGCGCCCATAAATGTTTTTGTTGGCGTCGTTATCCTGTCGCAGGGTCGAGCCTTCCAACGAGACTCCGGCAAACAGCCCCTTCGCGCGCGAGTAGCTCAGGACCTCCGCGTTCATCTGGATGTCGGTGGCGGCGGATGCATCGCGGCCTTTCGGTCCGGCAGCTGCGGAAGCGTCCGCTCCTAGCTTCACCTTGTTCCCGAGCAGCGATTCCGCGCCCTTGGGGTTCATGATCAGGAGCACGAAGTCCGTGGCTGAACCTCCCAGTTGCAAGCCGACGCTGGCCCCCTCCAGGCGCATCGCAGCCGGTGGTCCCCAGGGACCGTCGAATTGAGCGCCGCTACGGCAGACCATTGCGCCTTTGCCATAGTTCCCACCAATACCGATGGCGAACTTTTTCACCGATGGCAGCACGATCACACACTCAGCCTTGTCGATGAGATCTTGAGGGATGTTGTCAGGGATGTTGATGATTTCGCCCAGCACATCTGCCGCTTTTTTCAGCCGCTGCTCGTCGTCGCTGTCCTTGGCGAAGCTCAGCGGTGCAGCCACCATCAAGGTGGCGATCAAGCAGCAACAAACCCGAAGCCGAAGATTCTTCATGACAACCTCCTTCGCGGATAGCGCGAGGCTCGCCATGATAGTCCTGTCAGGATAAGACGTAAACTAGAATCTCGGGTGCGCGATGTCCGCCTTTATTTCTTACTTAGCAGCCTCATGAGGTCGTTCTTGGCGGTTTCAGACTTCACTTCTTGCTTGTCCTGGAAGATGGACTTACCTTGCTCCAGGCACTGGAGACCCACCTGGCCGCGGCGCCCACTGGCTGCGTCGCCCACCCAAGCCACCCGGAACATTGACTTCTCGGTCCCGCGTTCAACATTGATGATGTCACCGGCTTCCGGGGTCCAGCCCGCAAGATTGAGCCGGGCTCCCTCCGCAGAGATATCGAGCGTGCAGGCGACGTTCGTTTTTGCGTTTGGGCTTGCTGCGCGGACCTTAACGGTTACGGCTGCCATCTTGCGTGGTTTCCGGCGACGATCGGCCCCTTCGTACTTCGGTGCTTCCATAGAAACGCTCCCGGCTCGGCCCAGTGACTGGGGCAGGTTCAGATTGCAGGGGGAATATGCACGCATCCTACGAAAGGAGGAACTAAAGGTCAATATTTTTCGCGGTTCAGGACAAGTACTTTGGTAATCCCCGCTCGTTGTTCAGCGATTCGCCAGCGCCGGAATCAACACGCTGCCCCGCGGTGATCCAATTCCCGTAACCGTGTCGTACCCGGTGACCGAATTGCACAATGCGCCACAAGTGCCTGAGCTGCCGCTGCGAATGTCGTGGTACTTCCCGTAGTCGGCCTTCGCGATGGTATAGATCGAATTGTTGGTGTGGCTTAGCGTGGCTTTCCCCGCTGCTCGTCGCATCGAGTTCACGATAGCGAACAGCCCTGCCCACTGTGGAGCTCCTGCGCTTGTGCCGCCAACCTGGAACCATCCCTTTTCGCCGTTCAATAAAAAAGTGCTATACACCGGCACTCCGCTCGACGGCGAAGCGTTATATGCGATGTCCGGGACTGCTCTTTTGCCGGAGGGATCACGTGGCACCGGGAAACCGGACTGGTACGATGGCTCAGGTTCGTATCTCGATAGTCCGCCGCCGCTGCCACTCCATCCCGACTCGCTGATGTAATTGCCGCTCGAGCCGAGTGAAAGGCGGGTTCCGCCCACCGCCGTCACCCCAGTAGAAGAAGACGGCCATTCTGTTCCGAATCCGCTATCGCCCGACGATACGGTGAAGGTCACATTGTTGATCGCAAAGTGGAAGTCATAGTTCCGCTCGGTTGAGAATTCGTCCCCGCCCCAGCTCATCGACACGACGCTCGCGCCCTGCTGAACGGCTACATCCACCGCGTGCAATAGCGCAAGCAGACTATTGCTGCTCGCCTCCACCAGCACGATCTTTGCTTTCGGAGCGATCACGTGGGCCCATTCCACATCGAGCGCGATCTCGAGTGCCCATCCCGCGTTCGTGGCGGGCTTCGATCCGCTGGCATACACCTTCTTGAAGCATCCGTTCGAGGTAGTGCACGGGGCGAGTCCGAATGTCGAATTGAAGTGCGTGAAATCGGCTGCGATATTGGGGTCGTCGAACGCATCCACGATCCCGATGGTTTGCCCGGCGCCCTGATTGGCGATGGCGCTGAAGCCGTAAGCACGGCGGATCCGCGCCGGTGAGATCCCGGTGGGCGAAGTTGTGGCGTCAGTCTTGATTCGCAAAGGCGGCTGCGCGTGTCCAGGCGATGGACGATACGTGAATACCGGGCGCCCACGCTCTGCGTCCTGAAGATTGCGTACCAATGAAACCTGTGCTGCAGAATTCTGAAACGCGCTAAGGACGAGGACCGAACCAAAGAGGAAGGTGAAAATTGGGGAATACCGCATGCGCACCACCCGGGCCGGCCACCCTGCACGTCGGGCAGCGGTGTAGTTACGGATTAGTATACGGACGCGCCATTTGGGTTGTTAGCAAAAAAACGGCCGCCCCGCAGGGCGGCCGTTTAAGTCTCCTAGCTATGGCAGTGTAGATCTATTAAAGACCCACTTTGCTTATGTGCGTAGACCAGTTGCCCAGCGCACCACGCGTACCGCCACATTGCCCGCGCGGAACGACTAAGTACTCGGTGTAGGTACAAGTCTGGGCGACGTACTCTGAGGCAACCCAAATATTGCTACCGTCCACCGCCGCCGCGCCGTAATCTCCCCAGCGCGGTCGCCCCGCGCCGAATATCACATAGGAGGTGAAGCCATCCCAAGGGCCGGCACCGGCTGCCGCAATCTGGACGGCACCCATGCCAGCCTTAGCATCCAGTCCCGCCAGCGCGGCGCTCGGGTAATCGTTATCACCCGTCAACGTGAAGGCGATGACGCCTCGTCCGCTTTGCGTCACGCCCACGGCAGGATACGTCAGATCAGTGTGCGCTATTCCTGCCTGGCCCTGCAGGGCGATTTTTTTCGTGTTTGGGTTGACGGCATAGAAGGCGATGCCCGCGCGGTTTTCGCCGCCAACGAGCACTGCCGTATCCAGCGCACCCCAAACCTTGCCATTGGCGTATGAGACTTGCTGCATGCGTGAGTCGTTGGAGTTCAGCTTGCCAGCGCCCGTTTTGGTGTTGGGTGGTCCAAACGTGGTGTTGTCATGGCTGGCTATGCCGGCCACGGTTGTGTTGCAGGTGGGGAAAATTACCGTGTCTGCGATGCACGTCGACAGCGGACGATTACCGGCTGGTTGAATCGCACGCGGCGGGACAGCGTACGTGTCGACAGCGACCGTGGATACGTCCAGCGTTGGAGCTGGTGAGACAGAGTTGAGCGAAGAGGTGTTCGTCATCGTCCACAAAAGAATGTTGTTGCTCGTTCCTGCGTTTGAGAACACCGCGTTGGAACTGAGGAAGAACTCGGTGCCACCATTGTCGGTGCTGAACTGATTTCCCGGAGTTTGCGCAGCCCAAACGGTGAAGCCCGCACCATCCGGACCGGCGCCCAAGGTGTTGAAGAGGACAGCGCTGCCGCTGCCGCCGGTCAGCAGGTTGTGCCCGATGCCATAGACCTGTGCGCCGAAGAAGCCAGACCCGAAGACCGCGAACTCATTGGTTGTGAGGTAAATGCCGTTGCCGTCGGCGCCAATGTGCGGATAGTCACCCAGGCAGAACCCATTGGTGCAATGGTGGTCCGGCGTTCCTTCGGTACCGTTGTTCTGCACCGGGAGCTTGTAGATTGTCCAGGTGCCCGTCGGATCGCCCGTGTCACTCACGGCGATATCGAGATGGTTGTTGCCATTCAGTGATGCGGTCACGCCAACGTGGTCGAGCGTCAATACGACATGCACGAAACGCCCGATGGCTTGATCGAAGACGCAGACCGGGTCCGTGAGAGAGGGACCGCGGGCACCGGTCGTGCGATTGATGGCAGCGATGTAGCCGTAGAAGGTATTGAGGTCAACTGCTTGACCACTATTCAAAAGGGCATTGCCGGCGCTGTCATATACCTGCAACACGTCGTTCACAGACTCGAGCACAAACCCATTGCCCGCACAGAGCGCCTGATCGGGTGGCTCGACGGAGAACTGGTTGCCGCCGTTGGCGAATCGCTGGTCGTGGAAGTTGAGTCCCTGGAAATGCGTGCCCAGAGCGGGATTAGACTTGGGCTTGGAGCTGACCGGCTTACCTTGTCCGGTGTGGGTGCCTGGCAGCGATCGGTTGATAGTTATACCGACGTCACTGCCGTTCCCGCCATCGGCATCACCGCCGTTCACGGCAGAATCGATCTCGTCGGGTAACCCGGAGATATCGGTCGCCATCGGCGCCGAAGCAAACGAACTGGTACCGATTCTCTGGAGTGGTACCGTAACCCGGCCTTGTTGCGGCGGTACTGCTTCGACCGAAACTGTGCTAAGCACACCGATCAGGAGTGCTATGCCAAGTGCGTAAAAGAGAACGCGACTAAATCGCATTGTGTTCCTCCATCATTGAATCGAAATTTTGACGTGCTTGTGCATTCCGACCAAGATCAGGAAATCGCAAAGACTTCCTTGCCATTGGTGTATTCCCTCAATTGAATGATGATTCGAGTTTGAGGCCGTGAACATGACGAGGGAAGACAGTCAGGCGAACTCCTGATAGGGAAAAATGGTACTCCTACTGAAGATAGTTTTGGGATGAGCGCGAGATTAAATTTTCGTGAATCGCGATGAAACGAGCGGGCAGCCCCGACCGGGGTTCCTGCATCGTGACGCAGCACAGTGTGTCGTTGACGTCAGAAAAAAGGCCGGCGCTGAACGCCGGCCCGCAGGTTGTTTTTTTCTCTTACTTACCGAAGCGGTAGTTGATTCCCGCGCGAATGATGTTCGCGTG
>Ga0137419_10001231_pt1 | contig 10754 bp, 7 predicted proteins | sample CZODoug3_1_2_16f_FD_108279 | JGI IMG/M metagenome (GOLD analysis project Ga0137419, IMG submission 108279) | Vadose zone soil fungal communities from Angelo Coast Range Reserve, California, USA - CZODoug3_1_2_16fungal (Illumina Assembly) | ecosystem: Environmental > Terrestrial > Soil > Vadose... | reverse complement strand
GCTAGGGGTATAGCTCAACTGGCAGAGCGTCGGTCTCCAAAACCGAAGGTTGGGGGTTCGATTCCCTCTGCCCCTGCCATGGTGTCCATTCCGTGCGTCGCAAGACGCAAGGTGATTGAAATAAGGTGGCGCCCCGCTGCGGGCGCGGTGGTCTGATGAACAAGACGGACGTTGAAACGGTTTCGGGCCCTGCGGACAAATTGCTGGTCGGCCTGGCGCTGCTGCTGATGCTGGTCGGAGTGGTCGGCTTCAGCTTCTGGTCCGAGCAGCCGATGGTGCTGCGCGTGGCGCTGCTGCTCGGGGGCGTGGTGCTGGGACTGGTGGTTGCGTGGTTCAGCGAGCCCGGCAAGCGCTTCATCGGGTTCGCGCGCGAAGCTTACGAGGAAGCCAAACGCGTCACCTGGCCGACTCGTGACGAGACGCTGAAAACGACCCTGGTGGTATTTGGGTTCGTGGGCGCTATGGCCCTGTTCCTGTTTCTGGTGGACAAGGGGGTTGAGAAGCTGCTGTACGACTGGGTGCTCGGGTGGAAATGATGAATACGACCAGTTCGATCGAAAACGCCGAACCCGCCGGCACGCCGCCGCCGGAGGCCGCGCCGGCAGCGGGCGCACACGGTGCCGCCGGCAAGCGCTGGTACGTGGTGCACGCCTATTCGGGCATGGAAAAGAGCGTGGCGCGCGCGCTGCAGGAAAGAATCGAGCGGGCTGGCCTGCAGGCCCATTTCGGGCGCGTCCTGGTGCCGACTGAAGAAGTGGTCGAAATCAAGGGCGGCAAGCGGGCGATCACCGAGCGGCGCCTGTATTCCGGCTACGTGCTGGTCGAGATGGAAATGGCCGACGAGGCCTGGCACCTGGTGAAGACGACGCCCAAGGTGACCGGCTTCCTGGGCGGCACGGCCAACCGGCCGTCGCCGCTGTCGCAGCGCGAGGTCGACGAGATTCTGCAGCGGATGCAGGAGGGCTACGAAAAGCCGCGCCCGAAGGTTCTGTTCGAGGTGGGCGAGATGGTCAGGATCAAGGAGCCGCCGTTCACCGACTTCAACGGCAACGTCGAAGAGGTCAACTACGAGAAGAACCGGCTGCGCGTGTCGGTCACGATTTTCGGACGGTCGACCCCGGTGGAACTGGAATTCAGCCAGGTCGAGAAGGTTTAGCTAGGAGCCAGTCGTGGCAAAGAAAGTCGTCGGCTACATCAAGCTGCAGGTACCTGCCGGAAAGGCGAACCCTTCGCCCCCGATCGGGCCCGCGCTCGGCCAGCGCGGCCTGAACATCATGGAGTTCTGCAAGTCCTTCAACGCGCAGACCCAGGGCATGGAACCGGGGCTGCCGATCCCGGTCGTGATCACGGCGTTCGCCGACAAGAGCTTCACGTTCGTGATGAAGACCCCGCCGGCCACAGTCCTGATAAAGACGGCCGCTAAGGTTGAAAAAGGCTCGAGCAAGCCCCATACAGATAAGGTGGGGAAGATCACCCGCTCGCAGGCCGAGGACGTCGCCAAGGCGAAGATGCCGGACCTGACCGCGGCGAACCTCGAGGCGGCGGTCAAGACGATCGCCGGGTCGGCCCGCAGCATGGGCATCATCGTGGAGGGTTGACAATGAGTGCCGTATCGAAACGGTCCCGGCAGATCCGCGCCAAGGTCGAGCACAACCGGTTCTACCCGCTCGCCGATGCATTGAAGATCGTGAAGGAAACCGCGACCGCCAAGTTCGATGAATCGATCGACACGGCCGTGGTGCTCGGCATCGATTCGAAGAAGTCGGACCAGTCGGTGCGCGGCTCGGTGGTGCTGCCGGCTGGAACGGGCCGCTCGGTCCGGGTCGCGGTGTTCGCCCAGGGCGCGAAAGCCGACGAGGCGCGCGCCGCCGGCGCCGACGTGGTCGGATTCGACGATCTGGCGCAGAAGATCAAGGGCGGCTTTCTGGAGTTCGACGTGGTGATCGCCTCGCCGGACGCGATGCGCGTGGTCGGCCAGCTGGGGCAGATCCTGGGGCCACGCGGCCTGATGCCGAACCCGAAAGTCGGAACCGTCAACGCCGACGTGGCAGCGGCCGTGCGCAACGCGAAGGCCGGCCAGATCCAGTTCCGGGCCGACAAGGCCGGCATCGTCCACTGCTCGATCGGGCGCGCTTCGTTCGACGCCGACCAGCTGCGCGGCAACCTGGCGGCACTGGTGGACGCCTTGCAGAAGGCCAAGCCGGCGTCGGTGAAGGGAATCTATCTGCGCAAGCTGGCGGTCTCCTCGACGATGGGCGTGGGCGTGCGGGTCGATCTTTCGAGCCTGAACGCGTGAGCCTCGAAGGAAGGGTTTTTCGGAGAATTGGAACGACGTCAACCGGTGCTTCTCTAACTCGGGGTCGACCCGCCGGCGGGCGGGTTGTCAGACAAGCCAACCAGGAGATTGGTCGGCCCGCCCGCTGGCGGGTCATCACACAGGCTTTGGGCTGCTGCATCGCCAGCCCTCCGAAGCGCGAAGCGCGAAGGAGGGGCGACGATGCGGTTGCTGTCAAAGACCGCCGGGGACCCTCCGAAGCGCGTGAGCGCGTAGGAGGGGGCTTAATTGGACCGTTCGGAGCATCGAAGGGCCGCCCAGCGCAGACGGCGCAGTCGAAGGAAGCGGTTGTGTTGCGAGGACCCGCGCGGGACGCGGGCCCCGTGGCTCGAAGGCTTCTCAGCGGACGCCGGTTCTTGAACCGGTGCGAAGCGCGAGCTGAGCACCTTTGAGCGGAGCCAGTACCGTGGCATTGAACAAGCAACAGAAGGCCGTGAAGATCGACCAGGTGTGCGCGATGGTGGCGCAGGCCAAGGCGATCGTGGTGGCCGAATACCGTGGACTGAACGTGGAATCGGTCACCCGGCTGCGCCGGCAGGCCCGAGGTCAGGGTGTCCAGTTGCGCGTGCTGAAGAACACGCTGGCGCGCCGCGCCATGACGGGCACCCCGTTTGCCGGGCTGTCCGACCATCTGGTCGGGCCGCTGATGTACGGAATGGGGCCCGATCCGATTGCGGTGGCGAAGGTCCTTTCGAGTTTTGCCAAGGACAACGACAGGCTCGTCGTGAAGGCGGGCGCGATGGCCGACTTTGTGATGGACGACAAAGCGGTCAAGGCGCTGGCCACGATGCCGAGCCGAGAGGAGTTGCTGGCGAAGCTGATGGCGACCATGCAGGCGCCGGTGGCGCAGTTCGTGCGCACGCTGAACGAAGTTCCGGCTCGGCTGGTGCGCACGCTGGCAGCGGTGCGCGATGCCCGTCAGGCCGCTTGATCCACGAGTCTCGACACAACCGAACCGAACAGGGAGTCAGTGATGGCACTTTCGAACCAGGAAATCCTCGAGGCGATCGCCGCCAAGACCGTGCTCGAGATCAGCGAACTGATCAAGATGATGGAAGAGAAGTTCGGCGTCTCGGCTGCGGCAGCCGCCGTGGCGGTGGCGCCGTCCGCGGGCGCGGGCGCTGCCGCCGCGCCGGTCGAGGAGCAGACCGAATTCACTGTCGTGCTGACCGAGGCCGGGCCGAACAAGGTCAACGTGATCAAGGCGGTGCGCGAGCTGACCAGCCTGGGGCTGAAGGAGGCCAAGGACCTGGTCGATGGGGCGCCCAAGCCGGTCAAGGAAGGGGTGAACAAGGCCGACGCCGCGGCGGCGAAGAAGAAGCTCGAAGACGCCGGCGCCAAGGTCGAGGTGAAGTAGGGCACTACCGAAGCCCGGAAGGCTTCGGTCTCGGCTCTCCGATCTGAGAGCCTGGACCAAAGATTTCCGGATGAGCGAATCGTCGAAGCAATCGGCGCTGCGCGGGATCGCATCCCGCGTAGCCGAACTCGTCCTTACGGCCAGCCGCGCGGGGCGACTGACCCGGTATTTCTAAAGGAGCGTCGATGCCCTACTCCTTCACTGAGAAAAAGCGTATCCGCAAGAGTTTTGCCAAGCGGCCGGCCGTGCAGTCGGTGCCGTTCCTGCTGGCGACCCAGCTCGAGTCGTACGCGCAGTTTCTGCAGGCGGACGTGGCGTTGTCGCAGCGGTCCGTGATCGGCCTGCAGGCGGCCTTCGAGTCGGTGTTTCCGATCTCCAGCCACAATGGGATGGCCCGGCTCGAATTCGTCGGCTACTCGCTGGGCGACCCGCCGTTCGACGTGAAGGAGTGCCAGCAGCGGGGCCTGACCTACGCTTCGCCGCTGCGCGCCAAAGTGCGGCTGGTGATCATGGACCGCGAGGCCTCCAAGCCGACCGTGAAGGAGGTCAAGGAGCAGGAGGTCTACATGGGAGAGATCCCGCTGATGACCTCCACCGGTTCCTTCGTGATCAACGGCACCGAGCGCGTGATCGTTTCTCAGTTGCACCGATCGCCGGGCGTGTTCTTCGAACACGACCGCGGCAAGACGCACTCGTCCGGCAAGCTGCTTTTCTCGGCGCGCGTGATCCCCTACCGGGGCTCCTGGCTGGACTTCGAATTCGACCCGAAGGACATCCTGTATTTCCGGGTCGACCGGCGCCGCAAGATGCCGGCCACGATTCTGCTGAAGGCGCTGGGTCTGAACAACGAGCAGGTCCTGGCGCACTTCTTCGCGTTCGACAGCTTCGAGCTGTCGCCCACGACCGGCGGGCGCATGGAACTCGTGCCCGACCGGATGCGCGGCGAGATCGCGCGTTTCGACCTGGTCGATCCGCACGGCAAGGTGATCGTCGCCAAGGACAAGCGGATCAACGCCCGCCACATCCGCGATATGGAAGCGGCAGGTATGACCCGGGTGGAGGTGTCCGAGGACTACCTGCTGGGCCGGGTGCTGGCGACCGCGGTGGTCGATGCGCAGACCGGCGAGATTCTGGCCAATGCCAACGACGAGCTCACCGACGAGGAGTTGAAGAAGCTGCGCGCGGCCGGCGTGCGCGAGATCCGGACCATCTATATCAACGACCTGGACCAGGGCGCATTCATCTCGAACACGGTGCGGATCGACGAGACCGCCGACCAGCTGTCGGCACGCATCGCGATCTACCGGATGATGCGGCCGGGCGAGCCGCCGACCGAGGACGCGGTCGAGACGCTGTTCCGGCGCCTGTTCTTCGACGACGAGACCTACGATCTGTCGCGCGTGGGCCGGATGAAGGTGAACAGCCGCCTGGGCCGCGACGAAATCACCGGCCCGCTGGTGCTGACGCACGAGGACATCATCGACACGATGAAGGTCCTGGTGGAACTGCGCAACGGGCGCGGCGAGATCGACGACATCGACCACCTGGGCAATCGCCGCGTGCGCTGCGTGGGCGAGCTGGCGGAGAACCAGTTCCGCGCCGGGCTGGTGCGGGTCGAACGGGCCGTGCGCGAGCGGCTCGGACAGGCCGAAACCGAGAACCTGATGCCGCACGACCTGATCAACAGCAAGCCGATTTCGGCTTCGATCCGCGAGTTCTTCGGGTCCTCGCAGCTGTCCCAGTTCATGGACCAGACCAACCCGCTGTCGGAGATCACGCACAAGCGGCGTGTGTCGGCATTGGGACCCGGCGGCCTGACGCGCGAGCGCGCCGGCTTCGAGGTGCGCGACGTGCATCCGACGCACTATGGCCGCGTGTGCCCGATCGAGACGCCGGAAGGGCCGAACATCGGTTTGATCAACTCGATGGCCTTGTATGCGCGCCTGAACGAGTACGGGTTCCTGGAGACCCCGTACCGGCGCGTCGATGGCTCCGTCGTGACCAACGAGATCCTGTACCTGTCGGCGATCGAGGAAGGCCGGTACGTGATCGCGCAGGCCAACGCGGCGCTGGACCGCGACGGCCGCTTCACCGACGAGCTGGTGTCGTGCCGCCAGAACGGCGAGTTCGTGCTGCACACGCCGGACCGGGTCGAGTTCATGGACATCGCGCCCAGCCAGATCGTGTCGGTGGCGGCCTCGTTGATCCCGTTCCTGGAACATGACGATGCCAACCGCGCCCTGATGGGCTCGAACATGCAGCGCCAGGCGGTTCCCTGCCTGCGTCCCGAAAAGCCGCTGGTCGGCACCGGCGTGGAGCGCACGGTCGCCGTGGACTCCGGAACCACGGTGCAGGCGCTGCGCGGAGGCGTGGTCGATCACGTGGACGCCAACCGGATCGTGGTGCGCGTGAACGAGGACGAGAACGTCACCGGCGAAGTCGGTGTCGACATCTACAACCTGGTCAAGTACACGCGCTCGAACCAGAACACCAACATCAACCAGCGGCCGATCGTGAAGAAAGGCGACCAGATCGCCAAGGGCGATGTCATCGCCGACGGCGCCTCGACCGACCTCGGCGAGCTCGCGCTCGGCCAGAACATGCTGGTCGCGTTCATGCCGTGGAACGGCTACAACTTCGAGGACTCGATCCTGATCTGCGAGCGGGTGGTGGCCGAGGACCGCTACACCTCGATCCACATCGAGGAGCTGAACGTGGTGGCGCGCGACACCAAGCTCGGCCCGGAGGAAATCACGCGCGACATCTCGAACCTGTCGGAATCGCAGCTTGGCCGGCTGGACGATTCAGGCATCGTCTACATCGGGGCCGAAGTCTCGGCCGGCGACACGCTGGTGGGCAAGGTCACGCCCAAGGGCGAGACCCAGCTGACGCCGGAGGAAAAGCTGCTGCGCGCGATCTTCGGCGAGAAAGCCTCCGACGTGAAGGACACCTCGCTGCGGGTGCCGTCCGGCATGACCGGCACCGTGATCGACGTGCAGGTGTTCACGCGCGAGGGCATCCAGCGCGACAAGCGCGCCCAGCAGATCATCGACGATGCGCTGAAAAGGTACCGCCAGGACCTGAACGACCAGCTGCGGATCGTCGAGTCGGACGCTTTCGCCCGGATCGAGCGGCTGCTGCTGCGCAAGGAGGCTACCGGCGGCCCACGCAAGATCACCAAGGGCACCGTGATCACGAAGGAGTATCTGGACTCGCTCGAGCGCTATCACTGGTTCGACATCCGCCTGTCCGACGAGGCGGCCGCGGCGCAGCTGGAGGCGCTGAAGGAATCGATAGAGACCAAGCGCCGGCAGTTCGACCAGGCCTTCGAGGACAAGAAGAAGAAGCTCACGCAGGGCGACGAGCTGCCGCCGGGCGTGCTGAAGATGGTCAAGGTGTACCTGGCCGTCAAACGCAGGCTGCAGCCGGGCGACAAGATGGCCGGACGCCACGGCAACAAGGGCGTGGTCTCGCGCATCGTGCCGATCGAGGACATGCCGCACATGGCCGATGGCACGCCGGTGGACATCGTGCTCAATCCGCTCGGGGTGCCGTCGCGGATGAACGTGGGCCAGATCCTGGAGACCCACCTGGGCTGGGCCGCGAAAGGGCTGGGCGCGCGCATCGGCGAGTTGGTGCGCGCCAGCCAGATCGCGCACTGCCGCTCGTTCCTGCGCGACGTCTACAACAAGTCCGGCAAGAGCGAGGACATCGACCATTTCTCCGACGGGGAAGTGATCGAGCTGGCCGAGCAGCTGAGCGGCGGCGTCCCGTTTGCGACCCCGGTGTTCGACGGCGCTTCGGAGCGCGAGATCCACTCGATGCTGGACATCGCGTATCCGGAGGACGTCAGGAGCCGGCTCCAGTTGTCGCTGTCCCGCACCCAGGCGACGCTGTACGACGGGCGCACCGGGGAGGCGTTCACCCGGCCGGTCACGATCGGCTACATGCACATGCTGAAGCTGCACCACCTGGTCGACGACAAGATGCATGCGCGCTCGACCGGTCCGTACTCGCTGGTGACGCAGCAGCCGCTCGGCGGCAAGGCCCAGTTCGGCGGGCAGCGCTTCGGGGAGATGGAGGTCTGGGCGCTGGAAGCCTACGGCGCCTCTTACACCTTGCAGGAGATGTTGACTGTGAAGTCCGATGACGTGAACGGCCGCACCAAGGTTTACGAAAGCATCGTCAAGGGCGAGCACTCGATCGAGGCCGGCATGCCGGAGTCGTTCAACGTGCTGGTGAAGGAAATCAGGTCGCTGGGCATCGATATCGATCTGGAGCGAGATTGACGCCGCAGACTGAGATCGCCATGACCCTCCTTCGCCCCTTGCGGGGCTTCGGAGGGCATGCCCTCCGTAGCGCGCAGCGCGAAGGAGGGCGCGACCGACCTGAGCACGCCCGGAACGGGAGAAACACATGAAAGCGCTATTGGATCTGTTCAAGCAGGTACAGCAGGACGAGCAGTTCGACGTGATCAAGATCGGGATCGCTTCGCCCGAGAAGATCCGCTCGTGGTCCTTCGGTGAAGTCAAGAAGCCCGAGACGATCAACTACCGCACCTTCAAGCCCGAGCGCGATGGTCTGTTCTGCGCCAAGATCTTCGGCCCGATCAAGGACTACGAGTGCCTGTGCGGCAAGTACAAGCGGCTGAAGCACCGCGGCGTGATCTGCGAGAAGTGCGGAGTCGAGGTCACGCTGTCCAAGGTGCGGCGCGAGCGGATGGGCCACATCGAGCTCGCCTCGCCGGTCGCGCACATCTGGTTCCTGAAGTCGCTGCCGAGCCGGATGGGTATGGTGCTCGACATGACCTTGCGCGATATCGAGCGCGTGCTGTATTTCGAGGCCTATGTGGTCGTCGACCCGGGATTCACGCCGCTCAAGCGCGGCCAGCTGATGACCGAGGACGATTTCATCGCGAAAACCGAGGAATACGGTGACGAGTTCCGGGCACTGATGGGCGCCGAAGCCGTGCGGGAGCTCTTGCGCGCGATCGACGTCGACAAGGAGATCGAGTCGCTGCGGAAGGAACTGTCCGAGACCGGGTCGGAGGCGAAGATCAAGAAGTTCGCCAAGCGCCTGAAGACGCTGGAGGGATTCCAGCGCTCTGCGATCAAGCCGGAATGGATGATCCTGGAGGCGCTGCCCGTGTTGCCGCCGGAGTTGCGGCCGCTGGTGCCGCTCGACGGCGGCCGCTTCGCGACCTCGGACCTGAATGACCTGTACCGGCGCGTCATCAACCGCAACAATCGCCTGAAGCGCCTGCTTGAGCTGAAAGCACCCGAGATCATCGTGCGCAACGAGAAGCGGATGCTGCAGGAGGCGGTCGATTCGCTGCTGGACAACGGCCGGCGCGGCAAGGCCATGACCGGGGCCAACAAGCGGCCGCTGAAGTCGCTGGCCGACATGATCAAAGGCAAGGGCGGGCGCTTCCGGCAGAACCTGCTGGGGAAACGCGTCGACTACTCGGGCCGCTCGGTGATCGTCGTGGGCCCGCAGCTCAAATTGCATCAGTGCGGCCTGCCCAAGCTGATGGCGCTGGAGCTGTTCAAGCCGTTCATCTTCAACAAGCTCGAGCTGATGGGGCTGGCCACCACGATCAAGGCGGCCAAGAAAATGGTCGAGTCGCAGGAGCCCATCGTGTGGGACATCCTGGAGGAAGTGATCCGGCAGCACCCGGTGCTGCTGAATCGCGCACCGACCTTGCACCGCCTCGGCATCCAGGCCTTCGAGCCGGTGCTGATCGAGGGCAAAGCGATCCAGCTTCATCCGCTGGTGTGCGCCGCCTTCAACGCCGACTTCGACGGCGACCAGATGGCGGTACACGTTCCGCTGTCGCTGGAGGCGCAGCTGGAGGCACGCGCCCTGATGCTGTCGTCCAATAACATCCTCTTTCCCTCGAACGGCGATCCGTCGATCGTTCCCAGCCAGGACGTCGTGCTGGGGCTGTACTACGCGACGCGCGAGAAGATCAACGGCCGCGGCGAGGGCGCTTTCTTCCGCGATGTGGCCGAGGTTCACCGCGCCTACGAGACCGGCCAGGTCGAGCTGCAGACGCGCATCACGGTACGGATCCGCGAAACCGACATCGACCGCGCCAATGGCGAGGCCGGCGAGCGCGCCACGCGCTACGAGACAACGGTTGGGCGGGCGCTGCTGTCGGAGATCCTGCCGGCCGGGCTGCCGTTCGTGCTGTTGAACAAGCCGTTGAAGAAGAAGGAGATCAGCCGGCTGATCAACGCGGCGTTCCGGCGTTGCGGGCTGCGCGAGACCGTGATCTTCGCCGACCGCCTGCTGCAGTCGGGATTCGCGCTGGCCACGCGCGCAGGCTTGTCCATCGCGATCGACGACATGCGGGTGCCGGAGCAGAAGGAGGAGATCATCCGGGCCTCGGAAAAAGAGGTCAAGGAGATCGAAGCCCAGTACACCTCGGGCCTGGTCACTCAGGGCGAGCGCTACAACAAGGTGGTCGACATCTGGGGCCGGGCCGGCGATCAGGTCGGCAAGGTGATGATGGAACAGCTGGCCACCGAGCGCACGCGCGACCGCCACGGTGCCGAGGTGAGCCAGGACTCGTTCAACTCGATCTTCATGATGGCCGACTCGGGTGCGCGCGGGTCGGTCGCGCAGATCCGGCAGCTGGCCGGCATGCGCGGACTGATGGCCAAGCCCGACGGCTCGATCATCGAGACGCCGATCACCGCGAACTTCCGCGAAGGCCTGAACGTGCTGCAGTACTTCATCTCGACGCACGGCGCCCGCAAAGGTCTGGCCGACACCGCGCTGAAGACCGCCAACTCGGGCTATCTGACGCGACGTCTGGTCGACGTCACGCAGGACCTGGTCGTGACCGAGGAAGACTGCGGCACCGCCAACGGCGTAGCGATGCGGGCGCTGGTCGAAGGCGGCGAGGTGATCGAAGCGCTGCGCGACCGGATCCTCGGGCGCGTGGCGGCGGTCGACATCCTGAACCCGGACACGCAGGAGCTGCTGTTCGCGGCCGGCAGCCTTCTGGACGAGGACGCGGTGGACCGGATCGAGCAGCTGGGGATCGACGAGGTCAAG
>Ga0137419_10001227_pt1 | contig 10763 bp, 10 predicted proteins | sample CZODoug3_1_2_16f_FD_108279 | JGI IMG/M metagenome (GOLD analysis project Ga0137419, IMG submission 108279) | Vadose zone soil fungal communities from Angelo Coast Range Reserve, California, USA - CZODoug3_1_2_16fungal (Illumina Assembly) | ecosystem: Environmental > Terrestrial > Soil > Vadose... | reverse complement strand
GCACCTCCGCCAGTCGCAGCGCCGTGCGCATATTGAGCGCGGTGAACACGGACTCCACGGCCATCACGGTGGGCGCAAATTCCTGGATGAGCCGGCATACCAATGCGTGAATATCCTGCAGGACCGCGCCGGAGGATTCTTTCTGCCGCGCCGCCGGCACGCGGAGTGCACCATAATGCAGCATCTGGCAATTCCGCCCATTGCTGTCCACAATTCCGTAACCGGTCGGCCCCGCCGCCGCCGGATCGACGCCGAGCACGCGCATCCGCGGGCCCGCGTTCCTGCCGCTATTCATGACACTCATCGAAACACAGTCTAAGGCGAACAGCGCAGCGGTGCCACCCTTTTTCCGTTTGGTTCGCGCAAAAGCGACTGCAAAGCAAAGCGGCCACTGAACCGTCAGTGGCCGCATGAATACTGGCGCACGCAGGGAAAAGGGTCAGTTCGCGCCCACCGCCGCCTGAATCTCCGATTCATCGATGTCGAAATTGGCGTACACGTGCTGCACGTCATCGTGCTCTTCCAGCGCCTCGATGAGCCGTACCATTTGCGTGGCCTGCGCTCCGGTCAGCTTGATGTAATTCTGAGGAACCATGCCGATTTCCGCGGAGGCAGGCGTGATGCCCGCCTTGGTCAAAGCCTCTTTAACTTTCTCCATCGCTTCCGGCGGAGTCACCACGTACCAGCCCGAACCGTCGTCCTTCAAGTCTTCCGCGCCGGCCTCCAACACGATGTCCAGCATTTTGTCTTCGCTCGCCTGTTCCTTGGGCACCACAATTTCGCCTTTGCGGTGGAACATCCAGCCAACAGCGCCGGCTTCCGCCAGGTTGCCGCCATTCTTGCTGATCAGGTGCCGAAATTCTCCCACCACGCGGTTGCGATTGGTCGTTACCGCCTGGATGAGCATTCCCACGCCGCCCGGGCCATATCCCTCGAACGTCACTTCCTCGTACTGTTCACCTTCGAGCTGGCCGGTGCCGCGCAGCACCGCGCGCTCGATGTTTTCATTTGGCATGTTTTCATTCTTGCCAGCCAGAATGGCCGCGCGCAGGCGCGGGTTAGAGTTGGGATCGCCGCCGCCGATGCGCGCGGCAATGGTGATTTCGCGGATGACGCGGGTAAACACGCGGCCGCGCTTCGCGTCCGTGGCCGCTTTCTTGTGCTTGATGGTGGCCCACTTTGAATGCCCAGACATGACACTTCCTCGATTTGATTTCTCGCGCCCGTCGGCGCGCGTTTCAGTTTGTTCGCAACCTGCTGCTGAAAGTTCGCCCATCCGCGGCCCTACCCGAGCGCGCAGCCGGCACACACAGATCACGATGCGGAGACCTACAGTGAACTGCAAACCCCTGCGGAACCCAAGCAGTTTAGCACAGCCGCTTGCGCCGAGAAACGAGTATACTTCCGCTTGGGTCATCCTGTTGCATCGTAATGGTTGCATTGCAAGGGCTTTCTTCCGCCGCTAACGAGTTGATTCACCATAGGCATTGCCATGTCTGAGCGCCGCCTCCGCGTCCTGGCTATCGCTTCGCATCCAGTGCAATACGCGGCGCCGATTTTTCGGCTGATGGCGCAGCATCCCCAGCTCGATTTCCACGTCGCCTATTGCGGCATGCGCGGAGCCGAAGCGGGTCACGACCCGGAATTTGGGCATAGCGTGAAGTGGGACGTTCCGCTCCTGGACGGCTATGCCTGGACCCATGTGCCGAACCATGGTTCCGGTACAGAGTCCTTCTTTGGTCTGCGCAATCCCGGTCTGTGGAAGCTAATTCGTAACGGCCGTTTCGACGCCGTATTGTGTTATGTCAGCTATCGTCGCGCTACGTTTTGGATTTCTTTTTTGGCAGCTAAAGCGACACGCGCGGCGTTTCTGTTCGGCACGGATACGATTACCCTCGCCCCTCTGGACGGTCGCATGTGGAAGCGTCCAATTAAGCGGTTCACCTGGCCACTACTCTTTCGGCTGGCCGACCAAGTGATCGTGCCTTCCTCTGGTACACGTGAATTGATGCTCTCTCTCGGTATTCCTGAAGAACGAGTTACCTTGACCCCGAACATCGTCGAAAATGACTGGTGGATTGCGCAATCTGCCAGCGTCGACCGTGCTGCCGTTCGCCAATCATGGGGAGCATCCGCAGACGACATGATCGTGCTCTTCTGCGCGAAGCTCCAGGCCTGGAAACGTCCGCTGGATCTGCTGAGAGCCTTTGCCGCGGCAGACCTTCCGCGCGCATTTCTGGTGGTTGCCGGCGAGGGTCCGCTACGCCCTGAACTTGAGTCGGCGGCCGCATCGCTTGGCATCGCTGATCGTGTACGTTTCCTTGGCTTCGTCAACCAGAGGCAACTTCCAGCCGTCTACCGCGCCGCGGACTTGCTGGTACTTCCCTCTGAGTACGATGCGTTTGGCCTGGTGATTAACGAAGCCATGCTGTGTGGCTGCCCCGTCGTCGCGAGTGACCGGGTTGGTGCCGTACGCGATTTAATCGCGAGTGGGCAAACCGGCTTCGTCTATCGCTGCGGCGATGTGAGCGAATTGGCGAGCCTGTTACGTCGGCTGTCCACTCACGATCCTCCACTTTCTGAGCTGGGCCGCGCGGCGCGCTCCCGAATGCAGTCATGGTCACCGCGGGAAAACATCCAGGCAACAGTGAACGCAATCACCAAAGCGGTATCCCGAATTGGCAGGAGCGCGCCTCCTCCACTAGTGGCCGCGAATGCCAGCAACCCCTCCGCGCGCAAGATTTCCGAATGAAAATTTTGATCTATTCGCATGTTTTTTCGCCGAGCATCGGGGGTGTGGAGAAGAGCGTGCAATCTCTCGCCGAGGGACTAGATGAGGTGCGCGGTCCTGAGATCAATGGAGGATTTAGGGTTACCCTTGTAACGCAGACCGCCGCGGGCGCTTTTGACAATAGCGCATTCTCCTTCGCGGTCGTTCGGCGCCCAACGCTCACTAAACTCTGGAGATTGGTTCGCGAGAGCGATATCGTGCACATCGCTGGGCCTTCTCTGGTGCCGCTTCTTCTTGCTTTTCTGGCATGCAAGCCCGTTGTTGTGGAGCACCACGGCTATCAAGCCATTTGCCCAAACGGATTGTTGAGTTATCAGCCCAGCCGCACGATATGTCCCGGACACTTTCAAGAGCGGCGCTATTGGAAATGCTGGCGATGCCAGAATTACGAATTATCGCCCCAACGGAGCTTGCTGAGTTTGCTCCGGATGTTCCCGCGATCCTGGCTTGTTCGCAGGGCGGCGCGGAATCTCGCGATTACGCGGCACGTGCGCGATCGCCATAAGCTTCCCCGCGCGGAAGTGGTGTATTACGGTATCGAGGATCCGCTTGCGAAGGGCAATGCGAGCTTGCCCCCGGCCGATCCGCGAGACCGAATTTTGTTCGGTTTTGTGGGCCGCTTTGTGCCGGAGAAGGGCATTCCCATACTCCTCGAGGCGGTGCGTCAACTAATTTCTGAGGGCGAAACTTTTGACGTTCGCCTCATAGGCGACGGGCCAGAGCGAGATGCGCTGGATACCATGATTCGGCGCGAGAAGCTCGAAAATCACATTCGCATCACTGGCTACCTCGCCGGGGCGGCGTTGGCTGAATCACTCCGCGACGTGCGGGTCGTCGTTATGCCTTCGGTGTGGGAGGAGACTGCCGGGTTAGCAGCCATTGAGCAAATGATGCGCGGCAGACTAGTGATCGCTTCCGATATAGGTGGGCTCAGCGAAGTGGTTGGCGGCACAGGTTTGTGCTTTGCCCCCGGAAATGCGATTGCTTTGGCGGAGTGCATGCGCCGGGTTTTACATCAGCCAACGCTGATTGATGCAATGGGTCGCGAGGCTCGATTGCGCGCACTCAGTTTATTCGCTCGCCGGTGGATGATTGACGAGCACCGGCGCGTGTATCGAGAGGTTACGGACAGTGCAACAACGTGGGCCGAGCAAAATTTGCCGCAAAGTGGAATTCACTAAGCGTCTGCTAGGCGTATATCATGCTGGACGTCCGGTTGGTGACTCCGGACGATGCAATGCTTTGGTGCCTTGAGCTCCATGCTACCAACCGCGACTCCAGCAGGTTTGCACGAATTCACAGCGGGCATCATCGCCCGTTATGCCTGCCCGGGCGCTCGCATGGTGGATCTGGGCTGCGGTCCGGGCGCAATGGGCGAGCGCGCGGAACCTTTGCGCATTGATATCGTTGCCGTAGACAGAAACTCAGCCGTATACCAGGGTAAACATCCATTTGTCGCATTGGATTTCGATAGGCTTTCATTTGCCGACGCTTTGGGCATCGGAGCCTTTGATTTAGTAGTCGCCGTGGAAGTGATCGAACACGTCGAAAGTCCTATCGGATTTCTACGAAACGTAGCCCGCCTTCTTGCAAAAAACGGTGTTGCCGTCATTACAACACCGAATGTCGATTCCCTGGCGGCTCGGCTCAAATTCTTGCTTGCGGGCAGACTCCGCATGATGGACGAACGTAGCGATCCTGCCCATATTTCTCCCATTTTCGCCGATCTCTTGCTCCGACAATTCTTACCCCGTGCGGGTTTGAGGATTAAGGAACACTTCCTGTTTCCACCCAATGGACATCAGCTAACCCGAAAACCCATCGCTTGGACCCTTCGGCTTGCGTCGAAGGTATTTCGGGGAAAAGAGATCAGCGGTGATCATCACGTCCTTGTGCTCGAGGCCGTCGGATGAGATCCCTGGTCCAATCATTTCCAGGTCAGCTCCGCCGCAGTCCCCTTGCTGCGTCCGCTTTTCTTCTGCTGGCGGGGGTCAGCGCATATAAGACGAGTATGTACCTTGTGAATGGCGACCTCGTAGGACTGGCTTACGTGGGAATCGCGTATGGCATTGGCGCCGTCGTAGTAACGATTCTTCGTGACTGGCGCAATGGTCTTTATCTTTTTTTGGCTTGGCTGTTATTCGAGGACCTCGGCCGTAAATTTCTCGGCAACAATATGGCCATCTATTTCGCTAAAGACGTTCTTCTTCTCGTCGTGTATTTAGCATTTTTCATCGCCTATCGCCGCAAAGACCCCCGTCTCCAAACCTTTCGTCCGCCCTTCCTAGGGATTTTGCTGGCGTTTGTCTGGTTCGGCGCGATGCAGGTTTTCAACCCCGCTTCCACGCACATTTTTTATGGCCTCTTGGGCATGAAGCTGTATTTCTATTATGTGCCGTTGATGTTCGTCGGTTACGCCTTGATTACATCGGAAAGCGAACTGCGCAAATTTTTCACAATCAATCTGGGCCTTATGTCAGTCATAGTCACGCTAGGAATCATACAGTCAATCATCGGACCTAAGTTTCTGAATCCCGAAGTTATGGCTGAAGATATTCGCCTTTTGAGCCACAGTTATCGGGAAGCTCCAATATCAGGCGTGATGGTGTACAGGCCCACATCAGTTTTTGTTAGCGCCGGACGGTTCCAAGACCTGGTCATCGTTGCTTGGCTACTAGTTTTTGGATTCAGCGGATATCTTTTGCTGCGCCATCGGCGGGGCAGGACATTTGTGTTTCTTGCGCTGGGAGTAACCGCTGCGGCTTGCGTCATGGGGGCTTCACGCGGAGTCTTCATGTGGACATTGGGAAGCGCCTTGGTTGGTGGCGCGGCCTTTATTTGGGGCGCACCCTGGCGTCAGGGCGAGGCCCTGAGAATTTTTCGGATGCTCCAGCGCGCGGTTCTTGGTATAGCTCTTGCCGCTGTAGTGTTGTTGTTCACGTATCCAGATGCGTTTCTTAACCGACTCGCTCTTTTTTCGGAGACGCTCGACCCCAGAAGCCCAGCTAATGAGCTAGTTCATCGCACGCGCGATTACCCGTTGCTTAACTTCTTGGCAGCCTTTGACTATGATCGTTGGCCGTACGGTTACGGCATCGGCACTCTGTCGCTTGGCGGGCAGTACGTCACAAAGTTCTTCCATAAGAGTCCTCCTGTGGGGAGTGTTGAAAGCGGCTTCGGATCGATCATAATTGAAATTGGAATCGTAGGATTTTTTCTTTGGATCAGCATGGCCATAGCCATCGTAGTGGCGGCATGGAAAGTCGTCAGAAAGCTGAAAGGATCTCCCTGGTTCCCAGTGGCGTTCATGATTTTCTGGTACGCGTTCCTTTTGCTGCTTCCTCTGACTTACGAGGGCATGCAGGCATACCAAGACTTTATTCTCAACGCCTATTTGTGGCTTCTCCTAGGAGTGCTATTCCGGTTGCCCAAGCTTGCGCTTGACGCTCAATTTGGCGCCTCTGCTGCCTTGCAGCCCAGCCGCCGTTGGATTCGCTGATTTGCGCCTAGCCGTAATTTCTCCTTTCGTGGATCGCAGCCACGGCACCGAACGTGCCCTGGCCGAGCTGCTCGAGCGATTGGCGCAGCGCCACCATTGCGAGATTCATCTCTACTCTCAAAGCGTCGAGGACATCGCCGTCTGCGCTCCCGATGCTGAGCGCACCGAAAAAGCGGGGGGAATCTTCTGGCATAGAGTCCCCCGTTTGCCGGGGCCACATCTTCTTGCATTCGTTGGCTGGCTCGCGGCAAACAGCCTTCTGCGTTGGTGCCACCGCCTCCTGCACCGGGCGCCTTTCGATCTTGTCCTGTCCCCAGGCATTAACAGTCTAAGCGCAGATGTCGTCATTGTGCACGCGCTGTTCCACCGCCTTCGGGAGATCTCGCAAGACAAAAATGCGGATACAGGCATGCGGGCGGGATTCTTTCACCGCATGCATCGGCGAGCCTACTACGCGCTCCTTGCTACCCTTGAGCGTCGAATCTACGGTGATCTTAACGTTCTGGTAGCTTGCGTTTCTCAGCGCACGGCTGACCTTCTGGCTCACTATTTCCAGCGGTACGATGTTCGCGTTATTCCGAACGGCATCGATGCGGCCCAGTTTTCTCCGTCGCTACGTCTCGCGCGCCGCACTCAGGCCCGCCTTAGTCGAAATTTTCAGAGCACTGACTTCGTCTTGCTGTTACTTGGAAACGACTGGGACGTGAAAGGTGTTCCAACAATTCTGGCTGCCATGGCCGCTGTTCCTAATCTCACGCTGCATCTTCTCGTCGCAGGCACCGATGTCGTCGAGCCGTTCCGAGAAATGGCCGGCCGCCTGAACATTTCCACGCGATTCCGTTGGGAACCGCCGCAGCATGACGCGATGGACTTCTATGCGGCTGCTGACCTTTATGTGAGTCCAAGCCGTGAGGATTCATTCGGCTTGCCAGTTCTGGAAGCGATGGCTTGCGGCCTCCCGGTCATTACGTCGATATTTGCCGGCGTCGCGGAACTCATAACCGATACAGTCGATGGCTTCGTTCTTCACGATCCGAATGACTCGCAGGCGCTTGCGCAATTGCTGGAGCGGCTTTACCTCGACGAATCATTGCGGAAGCGCATTGCGGAAGCTGCCGTTCTCACGGCCAAGCAGTGGACGTGGGACCGCAACGGCGCCGAATTGTGGGAGCTCTTAGAATGCGCTGCTGAGAAAAAGATGGCCGCAACCAACTCCGTCCGATAGGCTTTGCTCTTTACTTTCCGAACTCTGGCTGGCAAAGAGGTCGCATGGTCGTCAAACCGAGTCGCGCTGTAGAGACTCAGCGGAAATATTACACGGATACTGCCGCTCGCTATGATTCCATGCATGCACACGAAGGCGCCATGGACACCTCCATAACCAAGTTCGTGCACGCATTCTTGCGTATGCTGGAGGCCCGCTCTGTTCTCGACGTTGGCACCGCCACCGGTCGCGGCATGTGCGACTTGAAACGCGCGTTGCCTGATCTGTTTCTATGCGGCGTCGAACCCGTGGCCGCTCTTGTCGAACAAGCCGTCAAGGATGGCAACACATCGTATGTTTCAATGATCTGTGCAACGGGAGAGGCCCTCCCATTTGCCGACGCCAGCTTCGACGTCGTCAGCGAGTTCGCCACCTTGCACCACGCTGTGAACCCGAACGCCGTCGTCAAAGAAATGCTCCGCGTCGCCAGAAAAGCCGTCATCATTTGTGATAGCAATCGCTTCGGACAGGGTTCACGGGCCGCGCGTCTGCTTAAGCTCTTCCTTAGCAAAAGCAAGCTTTGGGGCGTGTATACGTTCCTTCGTACCCGCGGGAAGGGTTATACGATTACTGAAGGCGACGGCCTGGCGTATTCCTATAGCATCTACGACTCGTATGACCTGGTTTCCCGCTGGGCCGACCGCGTAATCCTCATTCCCAGCACTCCCGGAGAGAACTCCAGCTGGTTTCATCCGCTCCTCAACAGCAGCGGCGTGCTGGTTTTCGCCCTAAAAGAACATTCATAAATCGAACGCAAGTCATACATTCTATTTTTTCGTTCTTTGTTCGACCGCCCTGCGCGTCGCCTCCAGCGTAAACGTCAGCGTCTCCTTCGGTATGCTGGTCACGAACGGTCCGATCAGCCATCCCAGGCCAGTGGGAATATCTCGCGTCAGCGAAGCCACTTCGCTCTGCACGTAGACTCCGCCGTCCCGCTCTTCCATCCGCCACCACGTCTCCATGCGCCACAGAAATCCGCCGTCCTCGCCCGGCGGTTTCTCGCGCTCGTCGCTGTTGCCGGTGTTTTCCACTTCCGCGATGCGCACCGCAAAGCTGCGGCTGTGCTCCCGCGTTTCCGAATCGCGAAAATAGCGGACATCGTGCTGCGTGTTCAGCACCACCGTAATTATCTTGTGCCGCCGGAAGCGGAGGAACACCACAAAATCGTCGCCGTCGTGCGATTCGATTTTCGACCGCTCCACGTCTGGCGCGTAATACTGCGCGTGATGGTCGTAATCCTGCAGCACTCCCAACACGTCCTGTAGCTTCGCTCCAGGAACAAAAACGACGCCCACCCAGTGATGGATCATCCCGCCAGGACACCGGATCTTCTGTCCGTTCTCGAGCGTCTCCAGCTTCTGCATTTTGACTTCGCCGCGCTTCAGCGCCTCGTACGCCTGCGCGCGCTCCCCCTCCGGCAAGCCATCGATCCACAGCAGATTCGTCCCGCGTTGCAGCTCAGCGTTGTTACGCGCGTCGGTCAACTGCACATATTCGTTGAACGCCGCGACTGTGTTCGGCTTCAAATTCGCCGCGGCCGGATCAGCCGCCTCCGATGCCAGCAGCCCCGGCGCAAATAACAGGGCACCGAACAGAAACACCGATGCCCGGCCAATGTCGGCCACACCCGTCAGGTGTCCCGCAAATCGCTCAGTTAACCGAAGCATCCTGTCTCGCAAGTTGCGGAAAAGGCGGGTCTCAACCTTCACCCACGCGAGCCTCCGTTCATGGCAACGGCATGTCTCGTTCCTATCTTTTCACGGATGCGTCGTCTTTGGTGGCCTCACGCCAACCTCATGGCTGGCGTGGGCGTTTGGGAGGGAAGAACTTGGCGGGTTGGGTAGCTCGCACACGACCCCTTTCGAGGCCGCTGTCCCCGCGCGGCCCCCAACCCGTTCTTAGCACACTACGGGTCGCATCTGCGCACCTCAATGGGCCACCCGAGCCACCAAACAGGGTACCCGGGTCGTGGTACTAGTGCTCTACGCGTCCCAGTTGCCAGAACCCTTCTATGTGACTGAACACAAACACGTTACACACGTCGTCAGCCACCGCTAACCCCGCTCAAGAACCCGCCTAAATGCCCCGTCAGCCCTACCGCCACCACCGCCACGCATTCGATTATTCGCAGATATCCCGGAAGCGCCAGCCCTCGTCGCCGCGCCCGGAAATGCGTCCACCACACAGCGCAGATCAACACCGTAGAGGTCCACCCCATCACCAGGTGTAGCAGCAAGATTCCCTTCAGCCTCTGCCCTTCCAACTGGAGTTGCCAAGCAAGTACGCCAGTGACAACAACCGGCAGTGTCGAAGCCGCCGCAATCAGCAGATTGTAGTAAGCCGCCTCCGCCAATGCCTTGCGTCTCGTCCACTGGCTGGCCCAGTCAAACGCCACTCCGGTGATGAAAAGCGCGATCGGGAAATGCACCAGCACGACATGTTGCGCGTGCTTGGCCAGCAGCACCGTGGCGGGGTCGAACGCCTTCCCGATGCTTGTCACTGTACTACCACTTTGCCGGTCATTTTCGGGTGTATCGAGCAGAAATAGCCGTACGTTCCAGGCTTCGTAAACGTGAACGAAAACTTCTCGTCTGTATCCAGCACCTTCGACTTGAACACCTTATCGTCGCTAACCACGGTATGCGGAATGTCGTCGCGGTTCGTCCACGTCACCGTAGTTCCCGCCGCCACCGTCAGTGTCGCCGGGCCAAAGCTGAAGTTGTCGATCTTCACTTCCACGTTCGACGCCTGTGCTTGCTCCGCACTCGCCGTAAAACCTCTTGCACTGCTGATCAGCAGCACGGCGGCCGCGACCACCGGCGCCGCTAAAACTAGAATCCACACACGTCTCCTCATGACTTTTCTCCCTTTCTCTGTTTTTCAGTTGAATTCGTCGCGCGATGCTCTTCCGGCTCTTAAGCCAGCGAAGAGTCCACCACCGCGAGGGCCTGCTGCCCGCGAACATAATTCACATCGGTAATTCCCAAGACGCTGCGCAACTGCTCCGCCGGCACCTTCATCGGCCTCGGCGAATCGGCCTTCCCCGGCTGCGGCTGCGGAAATGCCGTCGATGCCGCGGTGTGAAATGTCACATTGCCTTCCACCTTCTGCATCGTCTGGTGAATGTGCCCGTTCAGCACCGTCACCGAACCGAATTTCTTCAGATATGCCAGCGCCTGCGCGCTATCGTCCGTGCCCCAGCCCCACTC
>Ga0137419_10001225_pt1 | contig 10769 bp, 10 predicted proteins | sample CZODoug3_1_2_16f_FD_108279 | JGI IMG/M metagenome (GOLD analysis project Ga0137419, IMG submission 108279) | Vadose zone soil fungal communities from Angelo Coast Range Reserve, California, USA - CZODoug3_1_2_16fungal (Illumina Assembly) | ecosystem: Environmental > Terrestrial > Soil > Vadose... | reverse complement strand
CTCGGAGGCGGCGGGCTCTGCTCCGCCGTCCTCGTCGGTCTCGGCGCTCTCACCCGCCGGCCCCGCACGACGATGCTCGGGTATGCCGCGGTGGTCATGGCCATCCCGTTCCTCTCCGGGAGACTGCTCGTCGCGGTGGGAGAGGATCGCTCCTCCGCCGCCGTGGCGAGCGCCACGGCGGCGGCACTCGAGCGCAGCAGCGGTACCGGTACCGTGCTCGGCGTCCTCGCCTATCCGCCGTCGCTGCCCTTTTATCTCGGTCGGCCTATTGCCGTGGCCACCGAGACCGGCCGAGAGCTCACGAGCAACTACATCGCCGACAACGTGGAGCGGTTCCGTTCCGTCCCCGGATCGCCGCTGCTCCCGGCGGGCTACTGGCGCGAGGCGCTGGCGCGTTGTCCCATGCCCACGGTGTTCTTGACGGGCGCGGGGCACCGCGAGGCGCGCGCTGCCCTGGGCGCCGCGCTCCCGCTCCTCGCCGCCGACGACCATTACGCGGCGTATGGTCCGTGTAAACCTCCTCCAGCTCCCCAACCTCCCGAACCTCCCAGACGGGGTGGGGGCAGGGGGCGGCGGTAATGTGCGGCATCTTCGGCGCCGTCTCGCTCTCCGGCGCCCCGCTCAGGCATCCCGACTGCATCTCGGCCATGGCCGCCGCCCTCGCCCACCGGGGTCCCGACGGCGAGCGCATCGTGGGTCACGAGCGCGCGCGGGTGGGGGCCCGCCGCCTCGCCATCATGGACTTGACCACCGGCGACCAGCCGTTCCAGAGCCCCGATGGGTCGATCTGGATGATCTGCAACGGCGAGATCTACAACGCGCCGGAGCTGCGCCGCGAGTATACGCTCGCCGGCTATCCGTTCCGCTCGACGGGCGACATCGAGACGATCGTTCCATTGTATGAGCGCTTCGGCGCGGACGGCGTGGGTCGGCTCGAAGGGATGTTCGGCCTGGCGGTGTGGGACGACCGGCACGCGCGGTTGGTGCTGGCACGCGACCGCGCCGGCGAGAAGCCGCTCTTCTGGACCCAGGTCAACGGCGAGTTGCGGTTTGCATCGGAAATTCAGGCGCTGCTCGCCTACCCTGACCAGCCGCGCCGCGTGAACCCTGCCGCGGCGGCGCTGTACGGCGCGCTCGGCTACGTCCCCGCCCCGCACACGATGCTCGACGGCATCTCGAAGCTCGCGCCGGCCCATCTTTTGGTCGCCGATCGCAAGGGATTGACGGTGCGTCGCTATTGGGACCCCGCCGCTGTGGCCGCCCGCCCGTCGCGCCTCGACAGCCCGACCACCCTGCGCGACGCGCTGCTCCGCGCGGTCGAGCGCGAGCTGATGTCGGACGTGCCCGTCGGCGTGTTCACGAGTGGTGGGCTCGATTCGTCGCTCCTCGCCGCCGCGGCGGCACGCGTCATGGCGGGCGAGCGGATCCACACCTACACCGTGAAGTTCGTGGAGCCGGGCTACGACGAGAGCGCCCAGGCCGAAGCAGTGACACACCACATCCGCACGATTCACCATGTGGTCACCGCGGACGATCGGGCGTTGGAGCGCGCGTTCGAGCACATCACGCGCTCGCTCGCCGAGCCGGTCGGCGACCCCGCCATCCTGCCCACGTTTCTCCTGGCGGAGGCGGCGCGGGAGCACGTCAAAGTGGTGCTCTCGGGCGAGGGCGCTGACGAGCTGTTCGGCGGCTATCCGACGTACCTGGGCCACAAGGCTGCGGGGCTGTACCGCGCGATCCCCGGACGAGCGGCGCTCCGTTGGCTGGTCGACCGCCTGCCGACCTCGACCGGCAAGGTCACGCTCGAGTTCCTGCTCAAGCAGTTCGTGGCCGGAGCTGAGCTGCCGCTCGTCGAGCGTCACCTGACCTGGTTCGGCGCGCTGGGGCCGGACGCGCTCGTGCTCGCGTGGGCCGTCGGGCTCCTGAAGGACTTCCCCTCGACTTCACCACTCAACCGGGTGTCGTGGCTCGACTTCCTCACCTATCTCCCGGACAATCTGCTGGTGAAGGTGGACCGCGGGACGATGCTCGCGTCGATCGAGGCCCGGGCGCCATACCTGGACCGCGAGGTGATGGAGTTGGCGCTGCCGGCGCCGGCCGCGCTGAAGGTGCGGGGCTTCACTACCAAGGCGATATTGAAGGAAGCGGCGCGCGGGCTGGTTCCCGAGGCGGTGATCCGCCGCAAGAAACGCGGGCTGTCGGTGCCCGTGGCGCGGTGGCTCAACGGGAGGCTCCGCTCGCTCGCCGATTGCTACCTCGCCGCGCCCCGGCTGTTTCCGGGCGCGTCGGCCGCGCGCCTGCTCGCGGAGCACCGCGCCGGCGCGCGGAACAACGCCCGGAAGCTCTGGCCCATGCTCACGGCGGAGCTGTGGGCCGAGAAGTGGAACGTGGATACAGAGCCGGTCCGGGTGGGTTAACCCCGAGCTGGCGCCCGGGGACACGAGGAGACATGACCCGCGACGAAGCCCTGCAGTTGATGCTTGAGCACACCCAGTCACCCTCCCTCCGCCAGCACATGCTGGCGGTCGAGGCGGCGATGCGCGCCTATGCCGCGAAGCTCGGCGAGGATCCGGAGATGTGGGGGATCGTGGGCCTGCTGCACGACTTCGATTACGAGAAGTTCCCGAATCAGGAGCACTCGCCCACCGAGGGTCACCCGGCGTGGGGCGTGCGGCTGCTCCGAGAAAAGGGCGTGCCCGAGCCCCTGTGCCGCGCCATTCTCGGCCACGGCAACTACACCGGCGTGCCGCGCGACACCCGGATGGCCCAAACGCTGTTCGCGGTGGACGAGCTGTGCGGCTTCCTGGTGGCGTGCGCGCTGGTGCGTCCGTCCAGGAGCTTCGCGGACCTCGAGGTATCGTCGGTGAAGAAGAAGCTCAAGGACAAGGGATTTGCCCGCGGGGTGAATCGCGAAGAGGTGACTCAAGGAGCCGCCGAGCTGGGTGTGCCGCTGGACGACCACATCGGCTTCGTGATTCAGGCGCTGCGTCCCGCGGAGGGGGCGCTGGGCCTCGGCGCGCAGGCGGCAGTGGGGTGAGCGTTCCCGCTACGACGGCGCCCGCGCCCGCGACGCGCGACCAGCTGACCCTGGCGCTGGACCGCGCCGCCGGCGCGCGGCCGATCGCAGGCAACCGCCTCGAGCATCACCCCGACAGCCCCCGCGCCCTGGACGCGATGCTGGCCGCGATCGCCGCGGCGCGTCACTGGGTACACTTCGAGAATTACATCATCCGTGACGACTCGACCGGCCGGCGCTTCGCCGACGCGCTCGCCGAGCGCGCCCGTGCCGGCGTGCGCGTGCGCGTGCTGTACGACGCCCTGGGCTCGTTCGGCACGTCGCGCCGCTACTGGCGGCGGCTCGTCCAGGCCGGCGCCGAAGTGCGCGCCTTCCATCCGCTCCTCACCCGCCACGCGCTCGACCTGCTGGCGCGCGACCACCGCAAGCTGCTCGTCGTGGACGGCGTGTGGGCGATGACCGGCGGGCTGTGCATCGGGGACGAATGGGCGGGCGACCCGGCGCGCGGCCGGCGGCCGTGGCGCGACACGATGGTGGCCGTGTCCGGGCCGGCCGCGGCGGCGCTCGACGGCACCTTCGCCCGCATTTGGCGCCAAGCCGGCGAGCCGCTACCCCCGGACGAGCTCGACGCCGACCCCACGTCCAGCGGGACCTCGACGGTCCGCGTGGTGGAAGGCGTGCCGGGGCGCGCCCGCGTGTACCGCGCCGTCGAGCTGCTCGCCGCGACCGCCGTCGAGCGTCTCTGGATCACCGACGCGTACCTCATCGCTCCCGCTCCACTGTACGCGAGCCTGCTCGACGCGGCGCGGAGCGGCGTGGACGTCCGCCTGCTCGTGCCCGGCACGACCGATCTGCCCGTGTTGCGCAACTTCACGCGCGTCGGCTACCGCGACCTATTGCGCGCGGGCGTACGGGTGTACGAGTACCAGGGCCCGATGATCCACGCCAAGACGATCGTGGTGGACCGTCGCTGGGCGCGCGTCGGCTCGAGCAACCTGAACGTGTCGAGCCTGCTCACCAACTACGAGCTCGACCTCGCCGCCGAGTGCGAAGGGCTCACCGAAGAGCTCGCTCGCCAGTTCCGGCACGACATCGCGTCGAGCCAGGAGATCGTGCTGCAGCCGCGCCGCATGCGACTGCCCCCGCGTCTCACGGCCGAGAGTGGTCCGGACGAAGGTGACGTGCCGCACAAGCGCTCGGGCTACGAGCTCGGCGCCGTCGCGGTCGTGGCGCTGCGCCGGGTCGCGGGCGGCCTGCGACGCGCCCTGGTCGCGACCGCCGCGCTCGGATGCGCCGTCATGGGCGGCCTGCTGCTCGTGTTCCCCCGCATCATGGGCATCGTGCTCGCCGCCGGGGCGTTCACTTTGGCACTGGCGTTCGGCGTGTACGCGTTGGAACGGCGCCGCGCGCGGGACTCGGACGATGGCTGACCTCCCCTCCCAACCCGCGCAGGAGGTCGCGCGTATACCTCAGCAAGACGAGGCCGAGCTGGTCGCCCGTGCCGTCGCCGGCGAGCGGGCGGCGTTCGGGGTATTGGTTGAGCGCTACGCCGGCGTGGCGCGTCGCGTGGCGCGCGCGGTGCTGGGCAATCCCGAGGACGCGGACGACGCCGCGCAGGATGCCATGCTCTCGGCGCTCGTGAAGCTCGGGCAGTACGACGCGCGGCGTCCGTTCGGCCCCTGGCTCTTGCGCATCGTCGCCAACGCCGCCACCGACCGGCGGCGGCGCCGCTCGGTTCGGCGCGTCGAGCCGCTCGACGTCGGGCTCACCGCCGGCGGCCCGCGGCCCGACACCACCGCACAGCGGCGGGCCTTGAGCGAGCGGCTGCGACAGGCGCTCGCCCAGCTGCCGGAGCGTCGGCGCATGGCGGTGGTGCTGTTCGACGTGGAAGGCTATTCGCACGCCGAGATCGCCCCGATCCTCGGGATTCCCGAGGGTACGGTCCGATCGGAGGTGTTCCACGCGCGACGCCGCTTGCGGGTACTGCTCGCGGACTGGAAGGAGGGGGGATGAAGGATCCACTGCCGTTCGATCACCGGGCCGATCCGGCGCTGGGGAAGGCGCTGCGGGAGGCGCTCGATCCCGGCGACGCGGGGGCGTTCACCGCGCGCGTCATGGCCCTGGCGGGGCAGGTGCGTGTGCCCTCTTGGGACGCCGTGCTCGCCCGGTGGGCGCGCACCGGCGTGGCAGCCGCCGTCGTGGTCTCGCTGGCTGCGGGTTACCTGGTGGGACGCGCGACCGCGGGGCCCCCGGCGGCCGTTCGCCCGACCGTGTCGGACGTCCTGATCGCGCCGCCGGCGCATCCGGGGGAGGTCGAGGTCGTCCTCGCCTCCGTGATCGGCAACAACTAGCCAAGGAAGACCGTACATGCTGAACCGTTCGATGACATGGGCCGTGGTGCTCCTCGTCGCCACCTTCGCGGCGGGGATCGCCGTCGGGGCGGGCGGCCGGGCGCTCTGGGTCCGCTACGCCTCCGCGGCCGCGCCCGATAGGCCGCGCGGGATCGACCGGATGATCGACGAGCTCACCGCGGAGCTGCACCTGGGCGCCGAGCAGCGCGACTCCGTGCGGGCGATCGTGCAGCGTCATCGGACCCGGATGACCGCGGTGTGGGAGACGGTGCGCCCGCGCTTCGACTCGATGCGGGCGCAGATGGACTCCGAGGTCGCCCGCCACCTCACCCCCGAGCAGCAGGTCAAGTACCGCGACCATGTGACCCGGTACCGGCATCAGAAGGAGCAGGAGAAGAGCGACACGGGGACGGGAGGGCAGAAGAAATGAGGGCGTCGCGACGAGGACTAATCGCGGGAATCGTGTCGGCGCTCGTCTCGACCGGGATCGCGGCGCAACAGAAGCCGTCCCCCGTGCCGCCGGCCAAGCTCGAGGTATCGCTGGCGGAGGCGGTGCGGCGCGCGCTCGACGTGCAGCCGGTCATGGTCCAGGCGCGGGGTGACATCACGAACGCCGACTGGCAGAAGCGCGTCGCCTACGGTGCGTTCCTGCCGAGCGTCACGTTCAACTCGAGCACATTCCGCCAGAATGTCAGCTCGTTCGTGAATGGGCTCCCGGTCTCGCCGGGCACGTACACTTATAACACGGGAGTGACGGCCTCGCTCGATCTGTTCACCGGTTTTCGGCGCCTCTCGAACTACCGGAACGCCGATGCGACGCAGGATGCGGCCGACGCGGGGGTCATGAATCAGCGCTACCAGGTGAGCGCCACGACGGCGCAGCTGTTCTACGCCTCGCTCGCCAACGAAGACCTGGTGCGCGTCGCCGAAGCGCAGCTCGAGCGTGCCAAGCAGGAGCTCCAGATCTCCGTCAACAAGTTCCAGGCCGGCGCGGCCACGCGCTCCGACACGCTCACGGCCACCGTGGACCTGGGAAACGCGCGACTTGCGCTGCTGCAGGCCGAGGCCAACCTCGCGACCGCGCAGGCGAATCTCGCTCGTCAGATCGGCGTAGACGGTCTGGTGCGCGCGCAGCCCGACTCCCAACTGCCCGCCCTCCCCGATACGACGACGCTCCGTGTGGGGGCGCTCCAGCAGGCTCCCGTCGTAATGCAGGCGGCGGCCCTGGAACGGGCCGCGGCCGCGGCGACGTGGACCAGCCGGTCGCAATACCTGCCCACGCTCACGGCATCCTATAGCACGTCCAGCCAGGGTCTCACCGAGGCGTGGAAGGGATTCGACGGCGGCAATCGGAACGTGAACCAGTTCCGCATCGGCCTCTCGTGGATGCTGTTCAACGGGTTCCAGCGCGAGCAGACGACAGCGGGGACGGCCGTGAAATTGGACGTAGCTCGGGCGCAAACGGCGGATACCCGCCGCCAGCTCGGCGCCCAGCTGACCCAGCAGCTCGCGGCATTGTTCACCGCGTACGCGAAGATCGGGATCACGAGCGCCAACGTCGCGGCCGCGACCGAGGCGGGACGCGTCACGCAGGAGCGCTACCGACTCGGCGCCGGCACACTGCTCGATTTGCTCACCGCCCAGGCCAACCTCACGCAGGCGCAGGTGAATCAGGTCCAGGCGCGCTACGACTACCTCATCGCCCGCGCGCAGGTGGAGGCGCTGGTGGGACATCCCCTGTGACCAGCGTCCAGCCGAGCACGTTCCGTACGGGCGACACGCCGCTGCCCGACACCGTCATCCTCACGCACAAGCTCACGCGCGACTACGACATGGGTGGCGAAGTGGTGCACGCGCTGCGCGGCGTCGAGATCCAGATGCGGCGCAACGAGTTCGTGGCCATCATGGGCCCGTCGGGCTCCGGGAAATCGACGCTGATGAACCTCATCGGCTGCCTCGACACGCCCAGCGCGGGCGAGTACTGGCTCAACGGCCAGAAGGTGAGCGACTTGTCGGACGACGAACTGGCTCGGATTCGGAACAAGGAGATCGGGTTCGTGTTCCAGACGTTCAATCTGCTGCCGCGCGCCAGCGCGCTGCACAACGTGGAGCTGCCCCTCATCTATGCCGGGATCGGCTCGAAAGAGCGCCGCGCCCAGGCGGCGCGAGCGCTCGAGCGCGTAGGGCTCGCGGACCGGATGACCCACAGGCCGAACGAGCTGTCGGGCGGACAGCGCCAGCGCGTGGCGATCGCCCGCGCCCTCGTGAACGAGCCCTCGATCCTGCTGGCGGACGAGCCGACCGGGAATCTCGACTCCACCACCGGTGAGGAGATCATGCGGCTGTTCGAGGAGCTGCACGACACCGGTCAAACCATCGTGCTGGTCACGCACGAAGCCGACATTGCGGCGCACGCCGCCCGCCAGATCCACCTGCGGGACGGGCTCGTGGAGCGCGACGTGCAAATGAAAGGCAAGACGTGAAGCGATTCCTCGCCCTGCTGCTCGGTCTCGCCGCCTGCCAAAAGGCGCAGCCCGCGCCGCTGTATGAAAAGGTGGCCGTCCAGCGCCGCGACATCGTGGTCACGGCGGCGGCCTCGGGCGCGATCCAGCCGATCCTCACACTGAGCGTGAAGTCCAAGGCGTCGGGCGAGATCATCGACATGCCCGTCCAGACGGGCGACGAGGTGAAACAGGGGCAGCTGCTCGTGAAGATCGACCCGCGCATCCCGCGGAACGACTTGAAGCAGGCCGAGGCGAACCTCGCGGTAGCCAAGGCCCAGCTCCAGAACGCCACGGCGCAGCTCAAGCGGAGCGAGGACCTGTATCAGAGCAAGTCCATCGCCCAAACCGACTACGAGGCCGCGAAGCTGAGCTACGCGACCGCTCAGTCGGCCGTCGTCAACGCCGAGGCGAGCCTGCAGACCGCCCGCGACGCCATGGAGGACACCCAGGTGCGCGCGCCGGTCACCGGCACGGTGCTCGAGCGCGACGCCGTGCTTGGCACGGTGATCTCGAGCCCGACGCACGACGTGGGCGGCGGCACCGTCATTCTCAAGATGGCGAACCTCGACACCGTCCAGGTCGAGGCCCTGGTGGACGAGACCGACGTCGGGAAGGTGCAGCCGGGTATGCCGGTGACGATCACCGTGGACGCGTTCGCGAGCCGTGGCTTCGAGGGCAGCGTCTTGAAGATCGAGCCCCAGGCGCAAGTCAACCAGAACGTCACGATGTTCCCGGTACTCGTGAACATTCTCAACCCGGGCCACGTCCTGAAGCCGGGGATGAACACGGAGGTCGAGATCCACGTCGGCAATCGTCCGGCCGTGCTCGCCATCCCCAACGCGGCGCTGCGCACCCAGCGAGACGTCGCCTCGGCGGCCCAGGTCCTGGGGCTCGACCCCAGGGCCGTACAGCAGGAGCTCGCGCGGGTCGACGCGCCGCCCGCCTCCCGGGTCGGCCGGGACTCGGCCGCCGCGGCGCGCGACGGCGGCAAGCTGCACGCCGCCGAAGCCACGACGGCGAAGGGCCCGGCCACGTTCACGACGCCGAACGGGCGGACGATCACGCTCCCGGCGGGCGTCACACCGGAGCAGGTGCAGGCCGCGTTCGCGAAGCGGATGAGCGGGGCAGCACTCACGCCCGCGGAACAGGCGCTGCTGACGCAGATCCGGAGCCAGGTCTCCGGGGGAGGGGTAGGGGGAGGCCGGCGCAACGACGCGAGCGGCGGTGGCGCGAGCTACATCGTCTTCGTGCTCCGCGGCGGCGCCCCGCTTCCCGTTGCGATCCGCACGGGCCTCACCGACCAGGACTACATCGAAGTCACGAGTGGTCTGACGGAGCACGACACGGTCCTCGTGCTGCCGAGCGCGTCGCTCGTGCAATCGCAGCAGCAGTTCCGCCAGCGCTTCCAGAACGTGACCGGCGGTGGGCTGCCCGGCGTGCGCCAGCAGCCGAGCACGAACCCCCGCTAGCGTCATGTTGTTGGGGGAGACCGTCCGGGTCGCGCTCGAAGCGCTGCGGGCTAACAAGCTCCGCTCGCTGCTCACGATGCTGGGCATCATCATCGGCGTGGGGGCGGTGATCACAATGATCGCGCTCGGGTCCGGCGCACAGAAGTCGGTGCAGGACCGGATTCAGGCCCTCGGCCCCACGCTGCTCAGCATCTATCCCGGCCAGAGCTTCATGCGCGGCGTCGCGAGCGAGCAGCGGGTCAGCGTTACGATGGACGACGACACCGCTCTCGCGAATAACGCCCGCTTCGTGACCGCCGTGGTGCCGGAGCTGACTCGCTCCCTCCAGGTGAAACAGGGAAACCTGAACATCAACGTGAACATCGTCGGCACGACGCCGTCGTACGTGCCGGTGCACAGCTACACGCTCACCGCCGGTCGCACGTTCACCGCGGGCGACGACGCGGCGCGGCGACGAGTAGCGGTGCTCGGGTCCGCGATCCCCGATATGCTCAACGCGAACCGCACCGCGATCATCGGGCAGGAAATCCTGATCCGCGGAATCCCGTTCGAAGTCATCGGCGTGCTGTCGGAGAAGGGGTCGCAGGGCTCGTTCTTCAACCCCGACGAGCAGATCCTCATCCCGCTCGAGACGGCCCGGTATCGGGTGATGGGCACCGACCGGCTCCGCAGCATCACGGTGCAGGCCGCCGACTTGAGCGCGATGAACCTGGCGACGCTCGAGATCGAGCGTGTGCTGCGGCGCCAGCACAAGATCCGCCCGGGCCAGGACAACGACTTCCAGATCCGCAACCAGACGGACATCCTGGCCACGCTTCAGCAGACCACCGAGACCTTCAAGTACCTCCTGGCCGGCATCGCCGCCGTCAGCTTGCTGGTGGGTGGCATCGGGATCATGAACATCATGTTGGTGTCGGTCACTGAGCGCACCCGCGAGATCGGCGTGCGCAAAGCGCTGGGCGCCACGCAGCTCAACATCCTGTTCCAGTTCCTGGTCGAGGCGCTGGTGCTGTGTCTTCTGGGGGGCCTGATCGGCGTGGTGCTCGGCTCGCTCGGCGCGGTCGTCCTGTCGCGCCTGGCGCACTGGAACACCCTCATCTCGCCCCTCGCGATTCTCCTGGCGTTCGTCTTCAGCGCCGCGGTGGGATTGTTCTTCGGCATCTGGCCGGCCCGCCGGGCGGCGAGTCTCGATCCGATAGACGCATTGCGCTACGAGTAGACGGTACGCCGACGAATCGTCGGTCGTTTCCCGTTTCCCCTTTCCCGTTTCGCGGCCTAGTTTTTAGGCCATGCTCGCCCTCCTTTTCGCCCTCCAGGGAGTGCCCGCCCCCGGCCAGACCTACAGCGGCCTCACGAAGCAGCTCGACGTGCGCATTCCGCGCTTCGAGGCGCAGGCGAAAATCGACGGCGTGCTCGACGAGCCGGTGTG
>Ga0137419_10001224_pt1 | contig 10769 bp, 12 predicted proteins | sample CZODoug3_1_2_16f_FD_108279 | JGI IMG/M metagenome (GOLD analysis project Ga0137419, IMG submission 108279) | Vadose zone soil fungal communities from Angelo Coast Range Reserve, California, USA - CZODoug3_1_2_16fungal (Illumina Assembly) | ecosystem: Environmental > Terrestrial > Soil > Vadose... | reverse complement strand
CCGTACCCGCATGACCGGCCCCGAACTGGTCATGCACACTCTCAGATATGCGCAGAAAGCCCGACAAGCCTCCGGGCTGGCGCAGCGTCGCGAGCCGGTCGTTCCGCCCCGTGAGGATCTTCCACGGGTAGCCCTGGTGGCCGACGTCCCACACGATCTTGTCGCGCGGGGAGTCGAAGGCCCAGCAGAGGGCGACCGTCAGCTCGACGACCCCCAACCCCGCGCCGATGTGGCCACCGGTCTGCGAGACGACGTCGATCAGCCGCTGCCGCACCTCGTCGGCGAGCTTCTGCAGCTCCGCCCGGGGCAGCTTTTTGACGTCTTCGGGACCGTGAATCGACTCGAGGAAGGGCACAGTTAGTTGGGCCTCGTCACGATGTAGTGCGCCAGCTCTACCAGCGTAGGGGAAACTAACCCCGCCTGGCGCAGCTGGTCTACGGCCTGCGCCGCGAGCCGTTCCGCCTCGGCGCGGGCGGCGCCCACGCCAAGGAGGGTCACGAACGTCGCTTTCGCCCGCGCCGCGTCCTTTCCGGCCGTCTTGCCGAGTTGGTCGGAGGTCGCGGTGGCGTCGAGCACGTCGTCGGCGATCTGGAACGCCAGCCCGATCGCCTCTCCGTAATTCCGCAGGGCTTCGACCTGGGTTGGCACACCGTCGGCGGAGAGGCCGCCAATCACGCACGACGCGGCGATCAACGCGCCGGTCTTGCGGCGGTGCACCTCGGCGAGCTGATCGATGGGGAGCGTCTTGGCTTCGGCTTCGAGATCGAGTGCCTGCCCGCCGATCATGCCGCCCGCCCCGGCCGCGCGGAACAGCTCCAGCGCGATCTCGCGTTGCCGGCTCGCGTCGAGCCGCAGCGCGTCGAGGCCGTGCGCGAGCACGCGCGCCGCGAGCGCCACCATCTGGTAACCAGCGCGCGTCGCGCGCGGCACATCGAAGGCACGATGGGCCGTCGGCCGGCCGCGCCGCAGATCGTCGTCGTCCATGCAGGGGAGATCGTCGTGCACCAGGGAGTACGCGTGCACGACCTCGACGGCCGCGGCGAGCTCTCCCACGCCTTCCCCTCCCGTTCCTCCCAGCGCTTCGTGCGCGGCGAACACGAGGGTGGGCCGGAGACGCTTGCCTTCTCCGAGCAAACTGTAGCGAATGACTTCGTCGCCGCGCTCCGCCCAGGCCTCGAGGACCGCATCCACGCGGGTCCGAGCATCGGCGAGATACGCAGCGAGTCCGCGACTAGCGGCCTGGGCCTTCACCCTTGAGCGCTTTCTTGACCTTGCCCTCGGCTTGGGTGAGCTGCTCGCGCGCCGCGCGCAGCCGCTCGACACCCTCCTCGAAGAGCTTCAGCGCCTCGTCGAGGTCCAGGTCCTCGGCTTCGAGCTGTCGGACGATCGCCTCGAGGCGTTCGAGCTGCTCACCGAACCCGGGCATCGACCTCTCCGTCGGTCACGCGCAGCGTGAACTCGCGTCCTGAGGGGAGCTGCTTGACCCGCTTCAGCACACGGCCCTTCTCGTCACGCGCGACGGCGTACCCGCGCGCCAGGATCTTGAGGGGACTGAGCGCCTCCAGATGGGCGCTGTGCGCGGTGAGCAAGGCGCGGGACTGTTCGAGGCGAGACTGGATCGCGCCGGTCAGGCGATCCCCGGTCCGGTCGAGCCGATCGACCGCGCGCTGTGAGCGCTGCGACAGTCCGCGCGCCAGTCGCTCGCCCAGGCGCTCGAGGTGCACCAGCACCTCCGCCTGATCGGGCGTCGCGGCCTCGGCCGCGGCGGAGGGCGTCGGTGCGCGCAGGTCGGCGACCAGATCGCACAGCGTGACGTCGGTCTCGTGACCGACGGCCGAGATCACGGGAACCGACACGGCGGCCAGCGCGCGAGCGACCCGCTCACTGTTGAACGTCCACAGATCCTCGGCGGCGCCGCCGCCCCGCCCCACGATCGCGACGTCGACATCGAGTCCGCCCTTGGTGAGCCGCGCCAGCGCCGCGCACACCGACGCCTCCGCGCCCTCGCCTTGCACCTTGGCCGCGACGAGCACCAGCTCGGCCATGGGCCAGCGCCGCGTGACCACCACTTCGATGTCGCGCAGCGCCGCACCGTCGGGACTCGTGACGACCGCGATCCGGCGTGGGAAGGCGGGGAGGCGCCGCTTCCGCGCCGGATCGAGGAGCCCGTCTTTGCGTAAGGCCGCCTTGGCCTTCTCGAGAGCGAGCTTCCACAAGCCGCCCTGCTCGGTAGACAGCAGCTCGCGCACGTTGAGCTGGAAGTCACCCTTCGCATCGTAGATCGTGGGCCGCGCAAAGACGAAGACCTGCGTGCCCTCGGCTGGAGGTGCGGGCAGGCCGCGATTGTCGCTCTGGAACATCACGCAGCTGATCTGGGCAGTCTTGTCGCGTAGGGAGAAGTACCAGTGGCCCGAGCGCCACGCCTTGAAGCCGGTGACCTCGCCGCGGATCCAGAGGGCCGGCAGTCCGGCTTCGATCACCGCGCGCGCGCGGCGCGTGACCTCCGTGACGGTCCAGGCGCCCTCCGCCGAGGCGGCGGCAAACAGGTCTAGGGGTGTGCCCACTGCCGGGCCGCCTGAACGGTGTTGTAGAGGAGCATCGTGATCGTCATCGGGCCGACGCCTCCGGGAACCGGTGTGATCGCCGAAGCCACTTTCTTCGCCTCGGCGAACTCCACGTCGCCCACGAGGCGGTAGCCCTGCTTGAGAGACGCATCGTCCACGCGGTTCACGCCCACGTCGATTACCACGGCACCCGGCTTGATCATGTCCGCGGTGACGAATTCGGGCTTGCCGATCGCGACGATGAGAATGTCGGCCTGGCGCGTGACGCTGCCGATATCGCGCGTGCGCGAATGGCACACGGTGACCGTCGCGTTGCCGCCCGGGCCCTGCTGGAGCAACAGGGCGGCCATCGGCCGACCCACGAGATTGGATCGACCCACGATGACCGCGTGACACCCCGTGGTGTCGACCTCGCTGCGAATCAAGAGCTGTTGCACGCCGTACGGCGTCGCCGGGCGGAACCCACTCGGGTCACCAATCGAGACTTTGCCCACGTTTTCGGGGTGGAAACCATCGACATCCTTGGCGGGATCGATGCGCCGCAGCACGCGCGTCTCGTCGATCTGCTTCGGGAGGGGCAGCTGCACGAGGATGCCGTGAATCTTGTGGTCCAGGTTCAGGCGCTCGATCAGGGCCAGCAGGTCCCCTTCCGTCGTCTCCTTGGGGAGCCTGATCGTCTCGTGGTACAGGCCCGCTTCGTCGCAGGCTTTCCCCTTCATCCGGACGTAGACCTGCGAGGCGGGGTTATCGCCCACGAGTACGGCGGCCAGCCCCGGCGTCACGCCGCGGCCCTTCAGGGCGGCGATTTCGCCGGCCAACTCGGCGCGCATGGTCTTGGCGACGGCGGTGCCGTCCATGAGGCGTCCACTACCTTGCAAAATCCACCGCCCGCGTCTCCCGGATCACGACGACCCTGATCTGTCCCGGATATTGTAGATCGCGCTCGATCTTGCGGGCGATCTGCTCGGTGAGCTTTGCCGCGCCGGCATCGTCTACGGCATCGGGCGTCACGACCACGCGCACTTCGCGTCCCGCCTGGATGGCGAAGACTTTCTCGACGCCCTTGAACTCCGCGGCGATCTCCTCGAGCTGGGTGAGGCGCTTTACGTAGGTCTCGAACGCTTCGCGACGCGCGCCCGGCCGCGACCCCGAGATGGCGTCGGCCGCCTGCACCACGACGCTCACGGCCGTCTCGTGCGGCACGTCGTCGTGATGCGCGGCGATGCAGTTGATCACCATCGGCTGCTCACCGTACTTCGTCGCCACCTCGACGCCGAGCTGCACGTGCGTGCCGTCGTGCTCGTGCGTGAGAGTCTTGCCGATGTCGTGGAGCAGGCCGCCGCGCTTGGCGAGCAGGATGTCGAGCTTCAGCTCCGCGGCCATGATCCCCGAGAGCCAGGCGACTTCCTTCGAGTGCTCGAGGATGTTCTGACCGTACGAGGTCCGGTACTTCATCCGGCCCACGAGCTTCACCAACTCCGGATGGAGGCCGCGGACCCCCGTGTCGTAGACGGCCTGCTCCCCCGCCTCGACGATGCCGGCGTCCACGTCGGCTTGCGCCTTCTTGACGACGTCCTCGATGCGGCCCGGATGGATGCGTCCGTCGGCGATCAGGCGCTCGAGGGCGAGCCGGCCCACTTCGCGGCGCACCGGATCGAAGCAGGAGACGACGACGGTGTCGGGGGTGTCATCGATGATGACGTCGACGCCGGTCGCAGCTTCGAACGCGCGAATGTTGCGACCTTCGCGCCCGATGATGCGACCTTTGAGCTCGTCGGACGGCAGCGGGATCGCGGAGACGCTCGATTCCGCGGTCTGCTCGGCGGCGATGCGTTGGATGGCCAGGGCGACGATCTTCTTGGCCTCGCGGTCGGCGTTCTTCTTGGCCTGTTCCTTGATATCGCGCACGGACGCGGCGGCGTCGTCACGGGCGGCATCTTCGAGCCGGTGGATCAGCTCCTGTTTCGCGTCGTGCGCGGTGAGTCCCGCCACCTGCTCGAGGCGCGCCACGATCTCATGTTCGCGCTGGCCGAGCGCCCGGGTGTTCTGCTCGAGCTGTTGCTCGCGACGCTTCAGCTCTTGGTCGTGCTGCTCGACGGCGCTGAGCTTCTGATCGAGGGTCTGCTCGCGCCGTGTGAGCTGCTGCTGCAGCTGCTCGCGCGCGGCGACCACTTCTTCCTTGGCGGCCAGGGCGATGCGCTGGCGCGTCTCGTCGAGGGCGCGCGCCGCGTCCTCCGCCGCGCGAGCGGCGCGGGCCCGCAGCCGGTGATCCAGGATGTACAAAGCCGTCCCCGCGACGATGCCGCCGCCGAGAACGGCCGCGATGATTGCGAACATGGATCTATCCCTTCACACCGGAGCCGGTGGCCCCGATGAAGTTGCTAGTGACCCAGCGAGACTTTCCGTTTCCCGGGAGGCAGCATCTTCACGAGATCGTCGGTCACCGCGGCCAACCGCGCGGCGACTTCGCGCTCGCCCTTCTTCGCTTGAAACAGCTCGTTCGTAATGTCGAGGGCCGCGAGGATCGCCGCCTTGTGCGTCTCGACCATTTGTCCCTGACTGAGCACCTTCTTGAGCGCCTCATCGAGGTAGGCGGCCACCTCGCGGGTGTACTCGGGTGGCAGGTCGGACCGGACGGTGTACTCCTCGCCGCCGATCATGACGCGGACCGCATGCAGCTTGGTGCTCATTTCGCACCGCCCCCCCCCCCGGCCGCGGCCGCGGGTGGGGAACTCGCCGCGGCGCCGCCATTGCCGCGGACCGGCTCGCGCGCCTGCTCTTCGAGGAACGTGAGCCGCTGCAACAATTCGTGTACGCGGACGCGCGCGGCTTCCACCCGCTGACGCAACACCTTGTTCTCCGCGTCCGACTCGCCAGACGGAGCAGGCGCAGGCGCGTGCTTGGTGGCGCCCTTTAGTTGGCCTTCGGCTTTGAGGGCGCGCGCGCGCCAGCTCGCCAGCTCCTCCGCCACATCGCGCAGGACCGTCTCGAGCTGATCGATCGCCTCTCGGGCCTCAAGCCTCTCGCCGACGTACGTCAAGCTCACCCTCCAGCGCGCTCAGCATGCGGCCGAGCAGCGCGTCGACTTCCTTCTCCGTGAGTGTCCGGCTGGGATCGCGGAACGTGCAGCGCCACGTGACGCCGTGCGTCCCCGCCGGAAGACCGGCCCCCCCGCCCCCGCCCTCCCGGTACTCGTCCAGCACGTCGAGCCGCGTCAACAGCGCGCCGCCCGTCTTGCGCAGCACCGCCTCCATCGCCGCCGCCGTCACGCCCTCCGGCACGACGAGGGACGCGTCCCGCGAAACGGCGGGCTGGGTCGGAATCGGTTGGTAGCTCACCAGCGGAGCCGGCGCCACCGTCACCCGAACCTCGAGACCGTGTAGCGGCCCCGCCCACTTCGGTGCATCGGCTTCCACCGGGCCTGCCCACCCGACCACCACTCCATCCCCGTCCACCGCTTGCCACCCGGCGCCATCCGCCGCGGGTTGTATAACGGCCGCTTTGCCGGGACCCCCCAGCCCTACAGCTAACTCAAAGTGGCGCTTCAGGTCCCATATGTCCATATCAGGTACTTTCGCACCCCCCCCGTCGGTCCAATGGGGGGGTCGCCGAGCCCCGGTAAGTACGATTCCAAGCCACAGTTGCTCGTCGGGGAGAACTCCTTTTCCCTTCCGAAACACGACGCCCGCCTCGAAAAGGCGGATATCGCGCTCCCCCACCCGCCAGTTGTGCTCGACACGCCGCGTCAGGCCCGGAAGGAGCCGGGACCGCAGGTGGCTCTCCTCGCTCGAAAGCGGGTTCTGGAGCGCGATGGCGTCGGGAGAGTCGGGGGGACCGAGGGACAGCGTGCGCGCCTCGAGCAAACCCTCCCGCGCCAAGCGCTCGCGGATCCGCCCGAGGGTCAATTCGGACGGCGCATCAGGGACAGTGCCGGGCCGGTAGGGCCGCAACTCGTCCGGGAACGTCTGGTAGCCGCGCAGCCGCGCGACCTCTTCGATCAGATCGACCTCGCGCGTCACATCGGGACGCCAGCCGGGCACCTGGACCGCGAGCCGTTCGTCTTTCGGCGCCGCGACGAAGCCGACGGCGGAGAGCAGCCGCTCGACCTCCGGACGCGGCACCGGAACGCCAAGCACGTGCGTCACGCGCTCCGGGCGCAGGAAGACGCTGCGCGACTGCTGTGGCTCCGGCCACAGGTCGATCGGCGCTTCGCGCACTTCGCCACCCGCGACGGCGCGAATCAAGTCGATGGCGCGATTCAGGGCGTCGGGCATGGCGAGCATGTCGATACCACGCTCGAACCGGTAGCTCGACTCGCTCGAGAGGCCGAGGGCGCGCCGCGTGCGGCGAATCCGCGTCGGCTGGAAGTACGCGCACTCGAGCACCAGGTCGGTGGTCGTCGCCGAGACCTCGGAGTCGGTGCTCCCCATCACGCCCGCCACGATCGTCGGCCGCTCGGCGTCGCAGATCGCCGTCATGTCGGCCGTCAGTTTGCGCTCGACGCCGTCCAACGTGACGATGCGTTCGGACGGTTTCGCGCGACGCACCACCACGGCCGGCCCGCGCAGTTTGGCGAGATCGAACGCATGCAGGGGTTGGTTGATCTCGAACAGGACGTAGTTCGTCGCGTCGACCACGTTGTTGATGGGTCGAGCCCCTAGCGACGTAATGCGATGGGAGAGCCAGGCGGGGCTGGGGCCCACTCGAACCCCCCGGATTACGGCGATCATGTAGCGGGGGGCGCCCTCGGGATCTTCGAGCTTCACCGTGACACCGTCGACAACTGCGGCGGTCTGATGAGGCGGCGGTCGATGAGGCGGCGGTCCGTGTCGTTGACCGCCCTGACCGCCCGCAATTCCCGGGAGCTTCACGGTGGCTCCGTAACCGACCGCCAGCTCTCTCGCGACGCCGCGATGACACAGCAAGTCCGGTCGATTAGCCGAGACGTCGAGGACGATCTGATCGTCGGCGATCGGCAGCGCGTCGAGGAACTTGGTTCCGGGTGCGGCCGTGGTGTCGAGCTCGAGGATGCCAGCGTGGTCGGCGCCGAGGCCGAGCTCTTTGGCCGAGCAGAGCATGCCGTTCGATTCGATGCCGCGGATCTTGCGGCGCTCGAGCTTGAAGCCACCCGGCAGCGTCGCGCCGACGGGCGCGAAGGGGTACGCCTTCCCCGCCTGGACGTTCGGCGCGCCGCACACGACCTCGAGGGGCGTGCCGGTGCCGGCATCGACCTGGCAGAGCGAGAGGCGATCGGCGTTGGGGTGCGGTTTGACCTCGAGCACGCGGGCGATGAGCACGTCGCCCAGGTCCTGGTGCAGCGGGACGATGGCGTCGACGGGCGCGCACAACATCGCGAGCCGGTCGGCCACTTCCTTGGCGTCGAGAGGGCGCCCGAGCAGCGCCTCGAGCCAGCGGCGCGAGACGATCACTCGGCGAACTGCCGCAGGAAGCGCACGTCGCTCTCAGAAAACAGACGGATGTCGGGGATGCCGTGCCGCGTCATCGCGACGCGCTCGGGGCCCATGCCCCAGGCGAAGCCGGTGTACTTCTCGGGATCGACGCCGCAGTTCTCGAGGACGGCGGGGTGCACCATCCCGGAGCCGAGGATCTCCATCCACCCGGTCTGCTTGCAGGCGGGGCAGCCGCTGCCCTTGCAGAGCTGGCATTGCACGTCCATCTCGGCCGAGGGCTCGGTGAATGGGAAGTACGACGGCCGGAAGCGCACGGCGGTATCGCGTGTGAAGAAGCGGCGCGCGAAGGTGGCGAGCGTCGCCTTGAGGTCGACGAACGTGATGCCGTCGTCGACCGCCAAGCCTTCGATCTGCTCGAACATCGGCGAGTGCGACGCGTCGAAGGGATCGCGGCGATAACAGCGCCCCGGGATGACGACGCGGACGGGCGGCTTGTAGGTCTCGAGGGTCCGGATCTGCACCGGTGACGTGTGCGTGCGCAGCACGACGTCGCCGCCCAGATAGAAGCTGTCCTGGGCGTCGAGCGCCGGGTGGTCTTTGGGGAAATTCAGCGCGTAGAAGTTGTAGCGCTCGGTCTCGGCCTCGGGGCCGACGGCGCGCGTGAAGCCAAGCTCGCGGAAGATGTCGCAGATCTCGTCGATGACCTGGGTGACGAGATGCAGGCCGCCGCGCCACGCGGGACGCCCCGGCATCGTGCGATCGACACCGCCGGGCTGGGCGGCGCCCCGCTTCAGGGATCGCTCACGCGCCTCGAAAGCGGCCTCGAGGTCGCGCTTCAGGGTGTTCGCGGCCGCGCCGACGCTCTTCCGCGTCTCGGGATCGAGGCTCGCGAGGCCCTTCAGAATTGCGGTGAGGGCGCCGGCTTTGCGCCCCAGCAGCTCGGTCTTGAGCTCCTGGAGCCGGCGCTCGTCGGCCAGCGGAATCTCGTTGAGACGCTCCCGCAGCGCGTCGAGGCTCATGATTACAGAGCCTTCTTCGCGACCTCCGCCAGCTGCTCAAACGCCGACGGATCGCGCACGGCGAGATCGGCGAGGACTTTCCGGTTGATCTCGACCCCGGCTTTCTTGAGGCCGTTCATGAAGCGGTTGTACGACAGCTCGTGCAGCCGGGCTGCGGCGTTGATGCGCTGAATCCAGAGGCGGCGGAACTCGCCCTTCTTGGCGCGCCGGTCGCGGTAGGCGTACTTCGCCGCCCGCTCGGTGGCCTCCTTGGCCGCCTTCCACAGCTTGCTGCGCCCGCCCCAGTACCCCTTGGCGAGCTTCATCACCTTATTCTTGCGCTTCAGGCGCGCGACGTTGCTTTTGACGCGAGGCATGGGGTCTCCTTACGCCATCAACAGGCGCTTGAGGCGTCGTTCCGCGTGCGAGACGAGCGTCGCCTTGCGCAGGTGACGCTTCCGCTTCGGATGCTTCGATCCCAGGTTGTGGCGCTTATTGGCACGGTAGCGGCGCATCTTCCCGGACCCGGTCAACCGGATCCGTTTCCGGAGCGCGCGCTTCGACTTCATTTTGGGCATTGCTTCCTCTATTTCGGTGCGAGGACCATGGACATGTTTCGGCCCTCGAGCTTTGGGTCCTGCTCGATCTTGCCGATGTCCTTCAACTCGAGCGCGACCCGATCGAGGACCTCTCGGCCCAGCTCGATGTGCGCCATCTGCCGCCCGCGATACATCATCGTCACCTTCACCTTGTTCCCCTCGGACAGGAACTCGCGCGCGTGCCGCGTCTTGAAGGCGAAATCGTGATCGTCGATCCCGGGCCGGTACTTCACTTCCTTCAGATGAATGACGTGCTGCTTTTTCTTTGCCGCTCGTGCTGCCTTCGCCTGCTCGAACTTGAACTTCCCGTAGTCCATGATCTTCACGACGGGGGGCCGGGCGAGCGGCGCGACCTCCACCAGATCCAGACCCCGTTCTGCTGCGGCCGCGAGGGCTTCGTCGATCGTCAGCACCCCCAACTGGTCGCCGTTGTCCGCGATCACACGCACTGGACTGATGCGGATCTGCCGGTTGACGCGTGTGCGCGGCGCTCTGCTGTCGGGAATTGGCAGGTTTCGGATCTCCCCTTGAGATAGAAAAAAAAGCGGGCCCCGGTCTGCTCGTGGGGTCCGCGTCGGAGCTGTCAGCCATCAGCCGTCAGCCGTCAGTACTGATGGCTGATCGCTGACGGCTGATCGCTCAACCGAACCCTGAGACACTGGCCGCAACTGCGCGGCGAGGTCATCGGGTGGAGCGCACCGTGCGCCCGCTTACCGTATTGTGGGCACCAAGTTACCCGAGCCGGAGCGGCTCCACAAGGCCGAACGACTTCCCTTCTCGGCCGAGTCGCCCGGCCACCACGACGGGGTCATGCTCGAACACCAGGAGCCACCCCTCGCCCTCGGCGCGCTGATACAACCGGCGCCGGCTCTCGAGGGTCACGAGCGGCTCGAGATCGTACCCCATGATCCACGGCAGCGGGAGGTGCGCCGAGGTCGGCACCAGGTCGGCGAGGAAACAGAGCCGCTCGCCGTTGCTCTCGAGCAACAGCGATTGGTGAAACGGCACGTGGCCCGGGGTGGGCAGGCAGCGGATGCCTGGGAGCGGTTCTGATTCACCATCCAACAACATAAAAGGGACAGCGTCGAAGTTATGCGCTAAATAGCTTCCCGCCGTGCGCTCGTTCGTGTGGCGCGCAAACTCCAGCTCCCCGCGCTGCACGATGTAGCGCGCGTTGGGGAACGCCGGGGTGATCTT
>Ga0137419_10001221_pt1 | contig 10782 bp, 8 predicted proteins | sample CZODoug3_1_2_16f_FD_108279 | JGI IMG/M metagenome (GOLD analysis project Ga0137419, IMG submission 108279) | Vadose zone soil fungal communities from Angelo Coast Range Reserve, California, USA - CZODoug3_1_2_16fungal (Illumina Assembly) | ecosystem: Environmental > Terrestrial > Soil > Vadose... | reverse complement strand
CTTCACTTCGCCCAGCGCGGCGGCGGAATTTGCCGCATCGAGGGTCCGCGCCTCGCGATAGCGCTCGAGCGCCTCGCCGTGCAAGCCGCGCCGCGCGTAGATGTCCCCGAGCAACGTCGCCGCGGCGCCGGCGTCGGCGCCGCGCTGCACGGCGCGCATGGCTTCCGCCGCGGCGAGGTCCATCAGGCCCTTGCTCACGTAGTCGCGCGCCAACGCCAGCGGATCTTCCTTGACCTTCTTCTCGCCCGCCGCGGCCGCCGGAGCGGGCGCCAGCTCCTGGAAGATGTTGTCCAGCAGCCGCTGGTCGAAGTTGAAGTCCGCCCCCAGCGTCTCGGCCGTCACGTCTGCCGAGATCTCCGGCACGATGCCGATCGTGGCGCTCTCGTACTGCAGATCGATCGCCAGGGCGAACTTCTGCGAGACGTAGTACGGATCGAGCTCCAGGGCGCGCTTGGTGGCGCGCAGCGCACCGTCGAAGTCCGCGAGGTTCGAGAGGGTGAAGCTCAGGTTGTAGTGCGCGCCGGCGTTCTGCGGGTCGGCCTCGACCGCGCGCACGAACGCGTTGCGCGCATCCTGGAACCGCTTCAACTCGACGAGCACGAGCCCCACGCCGTTCCACGCCGCGGCATCGTCGGGCTTATCGGCGAGCACCTGCCGGTACGCCTCGAGGGCCAGCTGAAAACGCCGCAGGTGCGTGAGCAGCAGCGCGAGGTTCAAGCGCGCGAGGATGAACGTGCCGTCGAGCTGGAGCGCGCGGCGGAACGCCTCGATCGCGTCCTCGGTGTCGCTCTGATGCGCCAGCACGACGCCGATGTTGTTCCACGCGAGCGCGTACCGCGGGTCCACTTCGGACGACCGCCGGTACGACGTGAGCGCGTCCGCGGTGCGACCCGCCTGGTGGAGAACGACGCCCCGCTCGTTCCAGAGCTTGGGCGAGTCGGGGACCTCGTGGATCAGCGTCTCGTACAGCTCGAGCGCATCCGCGAAGTCGCGCTTGAGAAGGTGCACCTCGGCCATCGCCTGGAGCACCAGGTGGCGATCCTCGCCGCGCTCCAGGGCGAGCCGGAATTCGCGGTTCGCCTCCGTGTAGTAGCCCTTCTGCCGGAAGGCGAGACCCAGGTTGTAGTGGGCCAGCTCGCTCCCCTCGGCCACTTCGGGCTGCGGTTGCTCGCGCAACTTGATCTCGGCGCTCGAGCGCTCGGCGCGGTAGCGCTCGAGCGACAGGTTCGTCTGCGCGCGCGCCAACGGCGGATTGAGCTGAATCGCGCGCTTCGAGGCCGTGCGGGCGTCCTGGTGACGGCCCATGTCGCCCAGCACGAACGCCATGAGGTAATGGGCGTTGGCGTTGTCGGGGTTGCTGGTGACCGCCTGTTCCAGCGCCGCGAGCGCCGGCTCGTTGAGCCCGCGGTTGTAGTAGACCTCGCCCAGGTAGAACTGCACCACGCTCGACTCGGGCTCGAGCTCGGCGGCGCGCAGGAACCAGTCGGTGGCGATCTCGAGCCGGCCCCGACTCTTCTCGGTGAGGCCCAGCTGGATCATCGCCGCGACGTCCTTGGGCCGGTGCGCCAGCAACTCCTCGAACTCGGCGGAGGCTTCCTCGTACGCCGCGAGAATCGCGTACGTGCGGCCCAGCTCCCAGCGCGCATCGCGGTCATCGGGGGCCTGGCGCAGCCGCTCCTGCAGCTCGGCGACGCGGCGGTCGTAGTAGCCGGTGTTGTGGTAGGCGATCTCGAGGTTGCGCTGCGCCACCTGCATCTTCGAGTCGAGCTCGAGCGCGCGCGTGAACTCCGCGATGGCCTCCGGGATGAGGCCTTTCTGGAAATAGAGGACGCCGAGATTGTTGTGGGCGCCCGCGTCCGATGGATCGATCCGGCGGGCGAACGACCGCAGTACCGCGGTGTCGCGCTCGGACAGCGTCAAGTCAAGCGGATGGCGTCGAAGATAGCCTTGAGGGACGCCAGGTCGGGGAGCAGGAGGAAGTGGCCGCGCAGGCCTTCTTCCGCGTCGATGCTGAACTCCGTCTCGACGCAGAACACGAAGTCCCGGTCGTGCCCGAAGTTCAAGTAGGTCGTCGTCAGCACGGCGGCCGACACGTCGACGACGAGGCTTGGCACCGACGGCAGGAGCAGCATCCCCATGAAGTCCGACAGCGCATTCATGTAGGCGCCCGACAGGATGTTGCCCGCCTCCTTGAGACAGGACTGCTCGATCGTTTCGAACGCGCCGGTCGTCCCGAGGGGGCGGCGGAGCAGCATGTCGCACAGCCGCCGGCCGACCGGCTCCGGAAACAGCAGCAGCGTGCGGCCCGTCAGGTCGCCGAGCATGTGCATGAGCACCGCGGCGACGACCGCCTGCGGGTCGCCGAGGATGTTCGGCACCTCTTCCAACCGCGCGATGTTGATCTCGGGCACGGAGATCATGATCCGGCGATTCGTCATCTGCGACAGCGCGGTCGCCGCGTGACCGGCGCCGATGTTGGCGACTTCGCGCAGCGCATCGATCTGCAGCGCCTTCAGGTCCCTGACGTCCTCCATGCCCCCTCCTCGCTACACGAGTCCCGCGGCGTCGAGAATCAACGCCGGGACTCCGTCGCCCATGATCGTCGCGCCGCTGAAGACCGGCAGGGTCCCCTGCGGTGCCTCGAATGCCTTCACGACGATCTCCTGCTGGCCCAACATCCCGTCCACCACGACGCCGGTGCGGCGCTCCCCCATCTCGAGCACGATCACGGGCCGCCGGGGCGGCGGCGCGTCACCGCCCACGCTGAGCAGGCTGCGCAGATGCACCAGCGGGACCACGCGGTCCCGCAGCACCATCGCCTCCCGGCCTTCCATCGTCGTCATCGCAATGGCCCCGAACTCCGCCGTCTCGGCGACGTAGGTGAGCGGCAGCGCGTACCGCTCCGTGCCGACCGCCGCGATCAACGCGCGCACGATCGCGAGCGTCACCGGGAGCCGCAGGATGAAGCTCGTGCCCTTGCCCGGCTCGGTGCGGATCTCGATCGACCCGCCCAGCGCGCGGATCTTCGTCATCGCCACGTCGATCCCGACGCCCCGCCCCGACACGCTCGTCACGGCGGCCGCGGTCGAGAACCCCGGCCGCGCCAGCACGCGCAATAACTGATCGTCCGACAGCGTCTCCGTGTGCGGATCGACGAGCCCTTCCCGCAGCGCCTTCGCGAGTACTTTGGCGCGATCGATACCGCGGCCGTCGTCCGTGATGCTGATCGCGACGCTGGAACGCTCGCGCACCGCCGAGAGCACGATCTCACCTTCCGGCTTCTTTTTGTGCTTGCGCCGCTCGGCCGGCGTTTCGATCCCGTGGTCCACCGCGTTGCGCAGCAGGTGCACCAGCGGATCGCCCAGCTCGTCGAGGATGGCGCGGTCGAGCTCGATCTCCTTGCCCTCGACCTTGAAGACCACCTGCTTGTCGAGCTGCCGCGCCACGTCGCGCACCAGCCGGGGGAAGCGATCGAACACCTGCCACACCGGCGTCATCCGCGCCTGAATGATCTCGGCCTGCAGATCCGCGGAGAGGCGCGACACCTGGATCGCGAGGTCGTCGATCGCCGGATCCTTGCGCTCGACCGCTACCTCGTTCAGCCGGCCGCGCGTCGTCACCAGCTCGCCGATCAGGTCCATCAGCGTGTCGAGCCGCCGCAGGTCCACGCGGATGTGGCGGCTGCGCCCGCCGGCGCTCTCGGCCGGCGTGACGTGCTCCTCGCCGACCTCGTCGCCCGGTCCGCCACCCACGGTCACGCCGTCGACGTCGCCGACGCCACGGACCGCGGTCTCGATCTCGGCCGGGGTCATCGTCGAGTCGAGCCGGAACACGAACCGGCCGTCGAAGTCCTCCGTCTCGAAAGCCGCGGGTGACGGCGAGATGCCCTGCACCGCGCCCAGGCTCTGCGCCTTGCGGATGATCAGCATGGCGCGGCCGCCCTTGATCAGCGCCTCGGCTCGTAACGTGACCTGGATCAGCCGGCCGCCACCCCCGATGTCCGGGACGGGCTCCGGGACGAACGCGGGTTCGACGCGGGTTTCACCCGGCGTGAACCGTGCCGTCGCTTTGTCGAGATCGGCCGCCACGGCCGCCGTGTCGGCCTCGCGCTCGCGCCCGGCGACGGCCAGGTCGACGGCTTTTTCGAGCGCGTCGGTGGCGCGGAAGAGCAGCTGGAGGGTGTCATCGGCGGGTGGCTGGCCGCCGCGACGCAGATGGTCGAGGAGGTTCTCCATGCGGTGAGCGAGGTCGGCGACGCGGGCGTAGCCCATCGTCGCCGCCATCCCCTTCACCGTGTGCACCGCCCGGAAGATCCCGCCGACGGGCTCGGGCGCCGTCGGGCGGCGCTCCCACTCGAGCAGCAACTGGTTGCAGGCGCTCAAGTGTTCCCGGCTTTCGGCCAGGAACAGCTCGGCGTACTGCGACAGATCCACGGCTACCCCAGCACGCGCTGAACGGCTTCGAGCACGCGCGACGGCTGGAACGGCTTCACGACGAAGTCCTTGGCGCCCGCCTGAATTGCTTCGACGACGAGCGCCTGCTGCCCCATGGCGCTGCACATGAGGATTTTCGCGTCGGGATCGTTCTTCACGATCTCGCGCACCGCGTCGATGCCGCCCATGTCCGGCATCACGATGTCCATCGTGACGAGGTCGGGCTTCAGCTGGCGGTACTTTTCCACCGCCTGGGACCCCGTCTCGGCCTCGCCGACGATCTCGAATCCCGCCTGCGCGAGGATGTCGCTGATCATCGTCCGCATGAAGATGGCGTCGTCGCAGACGAGCACGGAGTGGCTCACTGCTCCCTCCCCTGAGTAGTCAGAATCGGGCCCAACAGCGCGACGATATCCAGGACCACGAACACCTGGTCGCCGCGCCGGCCCACCGCCCGCACCAGCATCGGATCGATGCCGGCGAGCCCACCCCCGGTGCGCTCCTCCAACATTCCGGGACCAACGGCGAGCATGTCCATCACTTCGTCCACTGTGAAGCCCGCCAGCCGGCGGCTGGCGCCCACCTCGAGGAGCACCGTGCTCCCCGCGCCGGCGGATTGATCAACGGGAGGCTCGGGCTGCCCCAGCGCGCGCCACCCTTCGACCACGGTCACGAGCGTCCCGCGGACGTTCACCAGCCCCGCGACGACCGGTGGCGCACCCGGAATGCGCGTCGTTGGGAGGCGCGGAAGGATCTCCCGCACCGCATCCACCTCGGCCGCGCACACCAAGTTTCCCACCCGGAAAACGAGCAGTCGGACGAGGGTTGCTTCACTCATCGGATGCGAAGAAGCCAAGATACTGCAAGGGGTTGCGCTCGGCAAGCAAGTTAGGATCGGCCGCCGCATCGGCGAGTGCGGGACGCAGATCGGCGGGCCATTCCGATGTCAGGGCGAGCTTCGCGCCGGTCACCGGGTGCGTGAACGCGAGCGCCGCCGCGTGCAGCAGCTGCCGCGGCGCGAGGTCCTCGAGCCGCTCCGCGCTACGCCGCTCCGAGGGCGTCACCCGGCGGCTGCCGCCCAATGCGTACTCGCGGTCGCCCACGACCGGATGCCCGATGTGGGCGAGGTGCACCCGGATCTGATGCGTGCGCCCCGTGCCGAGGCGGACGCGCACGAGGTCGGCGATCCCGAAGCGCGCCACGACCGCCGCGTGCGTGAGCGCGTGGCGCCCACCGTCGGCGACGGTCATGCGCTTGCGGTCCTTTGGATTGCGCGCGATCGGCGCTTCGATGTCGACGGGACTCTTGCGCAGGTGCCCCCACACGAGCGCGGCGTACACGCGCGACACCTGGCGGTGCTCAATTGCCGTGGCGAGCCGCCGGTGCGCCGCATCCGTTTTCGCGACGACGAGGAGACCCGAGGTATCGCGATCGAGCCGGTGGACGATGCCCGGTCGTCCTTGGCTCGACCCTTCGGACAGCGGCGTCCCCCGTCCCACCAACACGTTCACGAGGCTGTCGTCCCAATGCCCGGGGCCGGGATGCACGACGAGGCCGGCGGGTTTGTCGAGCACGGCCAGGTGCTCGTCTTCGTAGACGAACTGCAGCTCGGCGTGCGCGGGGGCGTAGGTGCGGGGGGGCGCGTCAGGGGGCAAGTCGACCGTGACCTCGGTGCCCCGCTCCAGCAGCGCCGATGCGCGCAGCGGGCGCCCGGCGCTGGTCACGAGCTTTTCGGCGATGAGACGGGCGGCGTGCGTGCGGGAGATGGCGAGCTGATCGGCGAGAAAGCGGTCGAGGCGCTCGGTGGTGCCGGCCAGGACGCAAAAGACCAGCGTCACGGCTCGGCCGCCTGCGCCTCCTTCGTCCGTTGGTGCGCCCGGCCTTCTTGCCACAGCGAGATTGCGAGCGCGATGGCGCCGACGGTGATGGCGGAGTCGGCGACGTTGAACGTCGGCCAGCGCCACCCGCCGACGCCGATGTCCACGAAGTCGACGACGCCCTGCGCGCTGCGAATGCGGTCGATGAGGTTGCCGGCCGCGCCGCCGCACACGAGCGAGAGCGCCAGGAGCCGGAACCAATCGCCGGCCCGTGTCGAGCGGACCATCGACCCGAGGACGACGAGGGCGACGATGGCGAGTCCGAAGAAGACCCAACGCGAGTTTTCACCCACGTCGAGGCCGAACGCGGCGCCCTGATTGTACACGAGGCGCAGCTGCACGACGTCGCCGAGCAGGGCGAGCGGCAGGCGCCGGGCGAGCAACGATTCGGCGAGCATCTTGGTGATGAAGTCGGACACGACGACCGCGCCCGCCGTGCCCCAAAACAGGCTCCGCTCAGCGGCGCTTGCCATCTTCCTCCTTCGCCTTGCACTTGATGCAGAGGCGGGCGTGCGGGAGCGCGTCGAGGCGATCGAACCCGATCTCCTCACCGCACTGCTCGCACTTGCCGAAGCGCTCAGGCGTACCGTAGAGCCGGCGCAGCGCCTCGTTCACGTGCCAGAGGTAGCGGCCCTCCTGCGACGCGAAGAGGAACGCCTTCTCCCGCTCCATCGCGTCGGTCCCCTGGTCCGCCATGTGGAACGAATAGCTCGACAGGTCGCCGTCGGAGGCCTGCAGACTCGAGTTGAACGACTCGCCGTAGTGTCCCAGCTCCTTCATCACCCGGGCGCGCTCCTCGAGCAGGCGCTTCTCGAGATGGCTCAGCTGCTTCTTGCTGAGACCCCCTTTGACCTTTGCCTTGACCTTTGCCTTCACCTTCACCTTCACCTTTGGAGATCTCGCCGGCATTTATCTGCTTCCGCCCTTTCGTCCGTCATGGCGCCGCAGCGCGATGGTCACGCGGTAACCCTCGATGTCCACTTCGCGGGTCAGATCCGCGTCGCCCAACAGCGTCCCCAGCACCGTCCGCCGCGCGAGCGTCTCGCCCTCGACGAACGCCTGGAACGCACCGGTGGCGGCGACCACATCCTCCGCACCAGCGACGCTCAATTCAATTCGCGTCGTATACTCGTAGCCCGCCTCTTTGCGGAGACGCTGCACGCGATTCACGACCTCGCGCGCCAAGCCCTCCTGCACCAAATCCTCGGTCAACTGCGGGTCGAGGGCCACCACGTACGGTCCGTCGGCCTGGACCAGCCAATCGCCGGCGACCTCGCGCGTCACGGTCACGTCTTCCGGCAGCACCTGCCACGCGCCCGACGGGCCGGTGCGCACCGGCTCACCACGTTCGAGGGCGCGCAGCTGTTCCGCCGTGAGCTGCGACACCGCCGCCGCGACCTGGGGCGTGTCCTTCCCGTACCGCTTGCCGAGGGTCCGAAAGTTCGCCTTGCCCCCGAGCCGCACCAGATCGTGGTCCGATTCGACCACCTGGACCGCTTTTACGTTGACTTCGGCAGCCAGAATATCTAACAGGTCGGACAAGGCCGGGCCCTGGGCAGCGGGCGGGACGGCCATTTGCATGCGGGCGAGGGGCTGGCGGACGCGGAGATTCTTGGCTTCCCGGGCGGCCCGCGCCAGGGACGCGAGGCGCCGCACCGTGCCCATGGCCTGGAGCAGGTCGGGCTCGCGCCGGCCGCGGTCGGCCGGGAACGGCGCCAGGTGGACCGACGTCCCCGTCAGGGCCCGATGCACCCAATCGGCGATGAAGGGCGCCGCCGGCGCCAGGAGACGCGTCGCGGTGACGAGCGCTTCGTGCAACGTCTCGAGCGCAACGGGATCGGTCGCCCGGTCGGGCGCCCAGAAGCGCGGGCGGTTGCGGCGCACGTACCAGCGCGACAAGTCCTCGCCCACGAAATCCATGATCGCGCGCACGCCCGTGGTCACGTCATAGCCCGACCACGCCTGGCGCACCGCGGTGACGACTTCGTCGAGCCGGGCCAGCAGCCACCGGTCCGCCGAGGGGCGGGCGCTCGCCGGCGTGGCGGCGGTCTCGGCCGGAGGGCGCCAGTTCTGCGCGTACCGCATGAAAAAATCGTGCGTGGCGCGCAGCGTATTGAGGAATCCTCCCGCGACCTCGGGGATCTGACGCGGATCGAATCGCTTGGGCAGCCACACGGCGCTCTGGCCCGTCAGGTAGAGGCGGACGGCATCGGCGCCGTGCTCCTCGATCACCGTCCAGGGATTCACGACGTTGCCGCGGCTCTTCGACATCTTCTTGCCCTGAACATCGAGCAACAGGTCATTCACGATCACGTGCTTGTAGACCGGCGAATCGAACGCGGAGACGCCGATCGCGAGCAGCGAGTAGAACCAGCCGCGCGTTTGGTCCACCCCCTCACAGATATAGTCTGCGGGGAAGTGCGCCTTGAAGTCCGCCTGGTGCTCGAAGGGGTAATGCCACTGCGCGTACGGCATCGCCCCCGAGTCGAACCAGGCGTCGATCACTTCCGGGACCCGGTGCATCGTGCCGCCGCATTGGCGGCAGCCCCAGTCGAAGGCATCGATTCCCGGCTTGTGCGGGTCGAAGTCCGCGGCGAGGGGCTGGCCCCAATGCTGCGACAGCTCCTCGTATGATCCGATGACGTCGCGATGCTCACGGTCGCGATCGCACTCCCACACGTTGAGCGGCGTGCCCCAATAGCGGTCGCGCGACAGTGCCCAATCGACGTTGTTCTCGAGCCATTCGCCGAACCGGCCAGTCCCCATTTCCGGCGAGTGCCAGTCCACGCCGCGGTTCACCTCGAGCATCCGGATCTTGATCGCCGTGGTACGGATGAACCACGAGCTGCGCGCGTAATAGATGAGAGCCGAATCGCAGCGCCAGCAGAACGGATAGGAGTGGCTGTAGGGACGCGTTTCGAGCCAGCGCCCTTCGTCCTTGAGCCGCTCGATGATGAGGCGGTTGGTCTCCTTGTCGGTGACGAGCTTCCCTTCGACCTCGGGCCAGCGGGTCCCCTGGAAGGTCCCATCGGCCGCAACCGGGTTGACGAACGCGAGTCCGTATTGCTGCGCCGCCGCATAGTCGTCGGCGCCAAAAGCGGGCGCCATGTGGACCAATCCCGTCCCCTCGTCGGCCGAAACGAACGTGCCGGCCACGACGACGGCGCGCTGGCCCTCCTGCGGCAGCGGCACGACCTCGATCGGGCGCACGTATTTCTGGCCCACGAGATCCCGGCCGGCGTACCCCGCGACGCGCTCTCCCTGCGACAGCGGTTTGCCGTGCACGTGGACGTCGCCGGCGCGAGCGACGGCGGCGATGTAGCGCACGCCCTCGACGGCCCATTCGCCGTACTCGAGGTCGGGGTGGACCGCGACCGCGACGTTCGACAGCAACGTCCAGGGCGTCGTCGTCCACACGACGAGCTGCCGCGTGGCGTCGCTCTGGAGCGGGAACGTGACGAACACCGAGTTGGTCTGTACCGTCTCGTAGCCCTGCGCCAATTCGTGCGACGACAGCGCCGTGCCGCAGCGCGGGCAGTACGGCAGGACCTTGTGGCCGCGATAGAGCAGCGCCTTGTCATGCAGGCGCTTGAGCAGCCACCACACCGTCTCGATGTACTCGTTCGAGTAGGTGATGTACGGATGCTCGTAGTCGAGCCAGTAGCCGAAGCGGTCGGAGAGTGCTTCCCAGTCCTTCTTATAGGTGAAGACGCTTTCGCGGCACAGGCGATTGAACTTCTCGACGCCGTACGCCTCGATGTCGCGCTTGCCGTTGATCTTGAGCGACTTCTCGACTTCGATCTCGACCGGGAGGCCGTGCGTGTCCCACCCGGCGATGCGGGTCACGCCCTGCCCCAGCATCGTGTGGTAGCGACAGATCAGGTCCTTGATCGTGCGCGAGAAAACGTGATGGATGCCCGGCCGGCCGTTGGCCGTCGGGGGCCCTTCGAAGAACACGAACGGGGGGCCGTAGCGCGTCGCCTCCTGCACCTGCGCGAACAGGCGCTCGTGCTTCCACGCCGCGAGCAGCTGCTTTTCGAGCGCGTCGACGGGCTGGGTCGTGTCGATCGGCACGGCCGCGGGCGGCGCGGCGTTGGGGGGGGGCGGTTTCAGTTGAGTCGCTCCAGGACGCCGCGCACCACGGCGCCGAGCCGCGGCTCGGCTGCGCGTGCGACCGCGATGATCTGCTCGACCGACGTCGGCTCGAGCGCGTCGGCGAGGCATTTGTCGGTGATGATGGAGAATCCCAGCACGCGCATCCCCTGGTGCACGGCGACGATCACCTCGGGCACCGTGCTCATCCCTACGAGATCGGCGCCCACGCCGCGCAGCATGCGGTATTCGGCGGGCGTCTCGAGGTTCGGACCGGTGACGGCGGCGTACACCCCTTCACGCAGCGTGATCTTCAGGTCGACGGCGACGGCGCGCGCCAGCGCGCGCAGGTCGGGATCGTACGCGGCCGACATGTCGGG
>Ga0137419_10001217_pt1 | contig 10791 bp, 10 predicted proteins | sample CZODoug3_1_2_16f_FD_108279 | JGI IMG/M metagenome (GOLD analysis project Ga0137419, IMG submission 108279) | Vadose zone soil fungal communities from Angelo Coast Range Reserve, California, USA - CZODoug3_1_2_16fungal (Illumina Assembly) | ecosystem: Environmental > Terrestrial > Soil > Vadose... | reverse complement strand
GCGCGAAAGATCTCGACCTGCTCGTCTACGGTCACTCGCACGTCGCGGCGCTCGAGAAAATGGACAGCGGCGGGATTTTCGGAAACGCGGGATCGTGGCTCGACGCACCGACCTTCCTTAAACTGACTGGGGTGGCCATCGAGCTGCGCGAATGGGACGGATCAGCCCAGGGTAACCTTCTCAACTCGATCGATCGGTGACCCGAGGAAGCGCTCACCAAGACCCAGAAAAGTATCGGGCGCGTCGGATGCGATGAAGCGGTAGCGCGCGCCATCGGGCGTTTCATTCTCGAGGCCGTGCTCCCGCAGGATTTCTCCCGCCTGGCGTGCCGTCTCCTGCGCACTGTCGATCAATCTCACATCGCGACCAACCACATTCCCGATCACCGTTTTCATGAGCGGATAGTGGGTGCAGCCCAGCACCAGCGTATCGACCTCCGCCGACACGATCGATGCGAGATAGTTGCGAGCGACCGCATGGGTCACCTCGCTGTCGAGCCAGCCTTCCTCGACCAGCGGCACGAAGAGCGCGCACGCCTGCGCCGTGACCTCAACATCGGGGAGAAGCTTTCTTATTTCCTTCTCGTACGCGCGCGACTTGATCGTTCCGGCCGTTCCGATCACACCTACCCGTTTTGTTTTTGTCGCTGTTGCGGCCGCGCGGGCACCGGGCTCGATCACGCCGACGATCGGCATGTCAAACTCCCGACGAAGCGCCGGCAGAGCGTGCGCTGTCGCGGTGTTACACGCAACCACGAGGGTCTTCACTCCTTCGCCCTTGAGATAAGACGTGATTTCCCGACTATATCTCAGGACAGTATCCGGACTCTTGGGTCCGTATGGGACGCGGGCGGTATCGCCGAAGTAGATGATGCTTTCGTTGGGAAGTTGGAGCATCAACTCACGGACAACCGTAAGGCCACCCATTCCGGAATCGAAAACCCCAATGGCAGCAGCGTTGCTCATCTCAATCTGACCGCGGCATAAACGCCGGCGGAACGCGGAGCGGCCACGACGCCGATATTCGCCTTGAAGTCCCAGAGGTTGGCGGCGACGTAGGCGTCGGCGCCGGAGAAGAGATGGTTGAACACGATCGCCGCTATCCAGTCCTCGTAGTGCGTGCGTCGCGCTTTTACCCGATCGGCAGTGAATCGACTCGCAATGTAGGTGTCGGGAATCGGCAATCCCGTCTTCGGATTGATTATCGCCAGTCCGGTATTGGGATCCGTCTGATACGTCGCGACGACGCTGTCCTTGGCGAGCGCCTTCGCCTCGGCGAGGTCCAGCGCCGATTTGCGGGCCATTCCGATCGAACCGACTTCGATCACGGCGAACAGCATCGCGGCGTGGTCGCGACCGAAGACCGTTTGCGCGTAGCCGGGTACGAGAAGTGAACTGAGGAAAGCGCGACGCGGCGTCATGGGTGGCTTCGGCGTATCTGTTGCGGCGGGCTGTGGCGCTGGCGTTTTTTTTGGGGTGGCGACTCCTGCCCGCGCACTATCACGTTGCTGCGCGACGGAGGCGCGGGGAAGGAACAGCACGAGCCAGAAGAAGAACGCCGCGGCACCGAGCGTGGCGGGAGAGTGTGGGAATCGAACCCACCCGACCCTACGAAGTAGGGTCACAGTGATTTTGAAGATCACGGAAGCCACCAGGCCCCATCCACCCCCACGCATCTCAATGAACTTCGATCGCAACTTCTCCCCGTTCGATGACCTCGCCCACGACTGTCGATCCCTCGACGCGTGAAAGAAAGTTAGCGACGCGGCTGGGACTGACGCATACGACGAGTCCGCCCGACGTCTGAGGATCGTGTAGAATCGCGCGATCCTCCTCGGTTCCTTTCTCCCAGCGGACTAGATCGCGGAGGTACTCCGCGTTTCGCTTCGCGCCATCGGTGACGAATCGGGCTCGCACAGCCTCACGGACTCCGGGGAAAACAGGAATGGCATCGAGGTCGACGCGCAGAGTGACTTTGCTCGCACGCGCGATGTGCGACATGTGGCCCAGCAGCCCGAAGCCCGTCACGTCGGTGGCACAGCGCGATCCCACGGCGAGCGCGGCACGACTCGCAACGCCGTTGAGCATTTTCATCGCCTCGAGCATCGCGCGCTGGGCCTCCGGCGAGAGCTGGCCCCGTTTTCCCGCGGTGGCGAGAATCCCGTTGCCAATCGGTTTGGTGAGAATGAGCTGGTCGCCTGGTCGCGCTCCCGCGTTCGTGAGCAGAAAATCGGGGTGCGCGCGACCCGTCACCGCCAAGCCGTATTTGAGCTCGGTATCCACGACGGTGTGTCCCCCGACGATGAACGCACCGGCCTCGTGAACCTTGTCCTGGCCTCCCGCCAGGATTCCGGTCAGGATGTCGAGCGGCAGCTCACTCGTGGGAAATGCGACAATATTCATCGCGGTGAGCGGTTGGCCGCCCATAGCGTACACGTCCGAAAGGGCGTTAGCGGCCGCGATCTGTCCGAAGTCGAACGGGTCATCGACAATGGGCGCGAAAAAATCCACCGTCTGGACGAGCGCGAGATCATCGGAAAGGCGGAAGACCCCGGCGTCGTCGAAGGTCTCTCTTCCGACCAGCAGCCGTGGATCTGAAATCACAGGAAGCGCGGCCAGCGCGCGGGATAGGTCACCCGGACCCATTTTTGACGCTCAACCGGCGCACCGCGCGAATTCAGTCAGCCTGAAGATCTCCTCGCGCGTTTTTGAGGTGCTCATTCGTGCAGCATGGCGGTTACTTCGAGCCGACCACGGCTACGGCGTCGATCTCGACCAGCGCGCCCCGGGGAAGTGCTGACACCTGGACGGTAGACCGGGCGGGACGCGCATCGCCGAGTGACTTGCCGTAGACCTCGTTGACGGTGGGAAAGTGCGCGAGATCCTGCAGGTATACCGTCGTCTTCACGACATCTCCCCAGGATGCTCCGGCCGCCCGAAGCACTTCCTGAAGATTCCGCATGACCTGTTCGGTCTGCTCGACGATTCCGCCTTCGACGATCTTGCCGGCGGCGGGATCAAGCGGAATCTGTCCCGCAGTGAACAGAAAGCCATTGGTGACGATTCCCTGTGAATAGGGGCCGATCGCCGATGGCGCTTTGTCGGTGCTGATCTTCTTGAGTGGCATTCAGTTCTCCGTCGGGTGCCTTGAAACGGCAGAGTCAGCGTGAAGCGCGAATGTTACACACTATGCGGCCGCGAGGGCCAGACCGAAGAGACGCTCTGCGTTCGCCGCCGTGATCCGTCCCAGCTCGAGAGAATGCACGCCGCGAGCCGCTGCGACTTTGGAGAGCGTATGTGCGACCCACGCTGGTTCGTTGCGTTTCCCCCTGAAGGGAACGGGTGCGAGATACGGAGAATCCGACTCTACGAGCAGGCGATCCTGCGGAACCAGACGAACCAAGTCGTCGTCCGTCCATTTTTTGAATGTGACGATGCCGCTGAATGAAACGTACCATCCCGCGTCCAGGGCGAACTCTGCCAGTGAGTGGGAGCCCGTGTAGCAGTGCAGGACTCCGAGGACGCCCGCAACCCGGGCATCGCGGATGATAGACCGGGTGTCGTCTTCCGCATCTCTCGTGTGGACGACGACAGGCTTGCCGACGTCGGCAGCGAGCGCAATCTGAGCCGAGAACGCGGCGCGCTGGGCTTCGCGTGGCGAATTGTCGTAATGATAATCGAGTCCGCACTCGCCGACCGCCACAGCCGAACCACTAAGCAGCTCGCGCAATTTCGGAACATCGCGCGATGCCTCGAATGTGGCTGCGTCGTGGGGATGGATTCCGGCAGTGGCAAACACGAACTGCGGGTTGTCCGCCGCATACTGGGTCGCGATCGCCGCCTTGGCGAGCGATTCCCCGATGCAGACGATCGCCCGCGCGCCCGCATCGCGGGCGCGCGAAATTACCGCGTCGCGGTCGCCGGTGAACGCTGCGTCCGCGAGGTGGGCGTGGCTGTCGATGAAGATTGACGCGCGCCCGTCGAGCGAGGCCATTTGCGTTCGATCCAGAGGAGAACCGGAGCTGCTACGTAAATCGAGCTGAAGGTTCCGGTAACGACACCGAACGCCATCACCCACGCGAAGGGACGGATGACTTCTCCCGCAAAAATCAGCAGCGAGAGGGTGGCGGCGAGAACGGTGGCGTGGGTCAACACCGATCTCGGCAGCGTCTCGTTGATGGAGCGATTGAGGGTCTCGTAGAGAGTCTCCTTCCTTCCCTTCCGCAGGTTCTCACGCACGCGGTCGAAGATGATGATCGTATCGTTGAGAGAATAACCGAGAACGGTCAGGAGTCCCGCGACGACGGTCAGAGAGATCTCGAGGTGCATCAGTTTGAGAAACGCGATCGTTGTAAACACGTCGTGACTCGTCGCGATAACGGCGGCGGTGGCAAAGCGCCACTCGAACCGGATCGACAGGTACACGAGTGTAATCAGGAACGACAGCAGGATCGCGATAATTGCTCCCCGCTTCAATTCGCTTCCGACGCGGGGACCGACGGCTTCCGTCCGAATGACCTTGAGATTGTTCTCGCCAAACTTCTGCTTCAGTACCCTCTCGATGGTAACCGCGATGGCCTCAGCGCCCCTCGATTGCGAGGCGACCGCGGCCGGATCCTGTGCCCGGACCGTGAACTCGCGGTTCGTGCCGAACTGCTGGATCTCCGCTCCATGAATTCCCGCCTGGTCGAGAGTCGAGCGAATCGCGCCAACGTCGGGCGGCTGCGTGAACTCCAGCTGCAGCAGCGTTCCGCCGGTGAACTCGATACTGAGGTTGAGGGGCTTGATGGCGAGGGAGCCGAGTCCGAGGACGATGAAGGCGACGGTGATCGCCGCCATCACCTTCCACCAACGGATGAAATCGTAGTTCGTGTCGTGAAGAATTCGAAGCATCAGATGCTCAGGCTTGTCTGGACGTCGCGCGAGCGATTCAGCCAGATCATGTAGAAAGTGCGTACAACGAAGATCGACGTGATCATCGAGGCGGCGATACCCGCCAGAAGGGTGACCGCGAATCCGCGAACGGGGCCGGTGCCGTATTGATAGAGGACGGCGGCGGTCAGGGCCGTAGAGACGTTCGAGTCGACGATCGCGCTCATGGCGTGACGGAATCCCTCGTCGATCGCGGTTCGAACCGTCTTGCCGTGGTTCAGCTCCTCGCGTATTCGCTCGAAGATCAGAACGTTGGCGTCAACCGCTATTCCGATCGAGAGCACGAAGCCGGCAAGTCCCGGCAGCGTAAGCACCGCCTGGAATCCGGCGAGCGCGGCCAACGTGTAGAGGATGTACAGGGCCAGACCGGCTACGGCGAGCGCGCCCGAGAACCGGTAGTAACCCAGCATGATGATGACGACGAGAGCCACCGCGATAACGCCGGCGGTGACGCTCTTGTGGATGGAGTCCTGACCGAGACTCGCGCCGATCACCCGCACATCCGCGACCTTGAGCGGGACGGGCAGCGAGCCCGCTCTCAGCACGAGAGCCAGATCCTGGGCCGCCTGAAGATCCTTGCCGCCCATGGTGATCTGGCCGTTCGCGCCGATTGCGCTCTGTATGACGGGTGGACGCCCCATCACGCGCTGATCGAGCACGATCGCCATAAAGTCCTTGATGTGCCGCGAAGTCTCGGTGCGGAAACGGCGGGCGCCTTCGTTGTTCATCGTGAACTGAACGAGGTTGCCTTCGGTCGGCGACGTATTCGGTTTGGCGTCGGTAAGGTACTCCCCCGTGATGATGGGCTTGGCGTCGAGCACATAAAGAGGCCGGTAGACGCGATTACCGAGGGAGACCGTGTCGCTGCTCCAGCGAATTACCTTCGCGGGAGGAAGCGCCGCCAAGACCTGGGGCATGCCGAGGTATTGCGTTACAAGTCCAACATCACTCTGGGCGACGTAGTACTCGCCTGGCATCTGACCTTGCTGGATCAGTTTCGAGAAAGCGCCCGGACCTCCGACCGTTCCTGTTGCAGCCTTGGCGCTATCGGTCTTGGCGGTATCAGCTTTCTTGGAGGTATCCGCCGTGAAGAGTGATTGCAGACCGGCGTTGGTGGTGTCTTTCTTCCCCGTGGACGGCGTAGCTGCAACCGCCACTTTCGCATCCTTGAGCGCAGCGTCGAGCCTTGGCAGCGCTTTCTCGAGGGCCTGCGTTTTGTCCGTTATCTGGAATTCCAGAAAAGCGGACTTCTGAACGACGTCCTGGGCGCGAAGCGGATCGTCGATGCCTGGCAGCTCGACGATGATCCGGTCGCTGCCGGCCTTCTGCACCACCGGCTCGGAGACACCGAATTCGTCGATGCGGTTGCGTACGACCTTGAGCGCGTTGTCGATCGCCTTGCTCTTGTCGGGGACGAGACCCTTCGACTCATCGACCTCGAGCGCGAGGTACATTCCGCCCTGAAGATCGAGGCCACGCTTCAGCGGAACGCGCCGCACCGTGTCGTAAACGAACTCGCCATTGCGCTTGACACGCTCGACTACCGTGCGCGGAAACAGCGTCCAGATGGACGCTGCGATGAGAGCCAGAATGATGGCAATCCGATACTTCAGGTTCATGCTGCTGAATTGGTGAAAGGTGCGCTTCCAGACTAGCCGATAAGGTTACCGGGAACGTTAAGGAGAGTCAACGCGTTCCTCGCCTCGCGCTCGTCGTGCGCGAGCTGCTTCGACAGCAGCTCCGCCGAGGCAAATTTTCGCGTTTCGCGAAGCCTCGCTACGAAATCGATTCGAACGTACGCACCATAGAAATCGCCGCTCGTGTCGAACAGATGCGCCTCCAGCGACGTCGCTGAATCTCCAAATGTCGGTCGCGGTCCGAGATTCATCATTCCGCCTACAGGCCCGACCGGTGTTTGAACCCGCACTGCATATACACCTTCGGGCGGAAGAAGCTTCCTCGACGGAGGAGGCCCAAGGTTCAGGGTGGGGAATCCGATCCTGCGGCCGCGCTGTTCCCCCTCGATGACGCGACCGCTCACGGAGTAGAGGCGTCCCAGAGCTTCAGCCGCGCGGTGCAGATCACCGCCCGCCACCGCGCGCCGGATCGAGGTTGAGGACACCGAGAGTCCTTCCGCCGTCGAGACCGGATCCACGACCTCCACTCGGAAGCCGTCCCGTTCTCCGAGCGTGCGCAAAACGTTGACATTGCCCGCCCGCTGCCGGCCGAAGCCGTGATCGTAGCCGATCAGCAAATCGCGCATCCGGAAGCAACGCCTGAGGATGAGCTCGACGAAATCCTCGGCAGAATAAGCGGCGAGCTGCGCGGTAAACGGAAGCACCGCGAGATAATCGATACCGGTCTCGGCCAGGACCTCCTGCTTTTCGTCGTGGGTCGTGAGCAGTAACGGCGCCGCCACCGGGTTCACGATCTCGAGCGGGTGCGGCTCGAACGTCACGAGAACGCTCGGAATCTTGAGATGTCGTGAGCGCGCGACCAACCGCTCGACGACGTCGCGATGGCCGCGATGAACCCCGTCGAACGTCCCGACGGTGAGCACGGTGCCCGTCACGTACGGTGGCAGGCCCGACTCGTCCGAAGCGTCGATTTGCCTAGGCATCCGGCACGACGCGCAGCGCTCTCACTCGCGCTGGATTGTCCGCGAGGCTGTCCAGCGTCGCGGCATCGCGCACGTCGAACGTGCCAGCGCGGATCCGGCGGAGCGATTCGAGGTGCGCCGCGGAAGAGGTCAGGCGCCCGAGGTCACGGGCAAGAGCGCGAATGTACGTCCCGCCGCTGCAAGTGATGACAGCGGACAGTGAATCGCCGGTGAGTTTTCCCAACTCCCAAGCGTGAACAGTGACATTTACGGCAGCGAGCTCGAGCGGCTCTCCGCGACGCGCCGCGTCGTAGGCCCGGGTGCCATCGACGCTCTTCGCCGAGTAAGCGGGGGGAACCTGCGAGATGGTGCCGGTGAGAGACTTCACCGCCGATTTGATATCGGCCTGGCGCGGAACGGTGGCGGTACGGATGACCGTCCCGGTCGCATCATCGGTGTCAGTCTCTTCCCCGAATTTGATCGTCGCTTCGTAAACCTTGGGTTCGGCCTCGATAAAAGTTGCGAGCCGCGTGGCACGACCGAGGAGAAGGACGAGTAGCCCGGTGGCGAAAGGATCGAGTGTGCCGAGGTGGCCAATGCTGCGCTCACCATAAACCCGTCGCACGTGCTGGACGACATCGTGCGAAGTCATTCCCGCGGGCTTGTCGACTAGCAGCAGACCCTGAGGCGCCGAGGTCTCGTTGGCGCGGTCAGTCTCTTTCGGCGTGGAGAACTCAGCTCCGCGGTCAGTCTTCTTCGCGACCACGGCCCGCTGCGGCATCCTGCTTCTTCACGTCAGCGAGTAGCGATTCAATGCGGGCAGCCCGAGCGATGGTGTCGTCTTCCTTGAACTGAATATCGGGAGCGACGCGTAACTGGAGCTCGCGCGCCACGCGTGAGCGAAGGTGCGAGGCAACGCTCTCGAGCCCGTCGAAGGTTGCCTTCTTCTCGGTATCGCTCCCGAGCACGCTCACGTAGACGCGGGCGTGCCGCAGGTCCGGGCTGACCTCGGCCCCGGTGACGGTGACGAAGCCGACGATCCGCGGATCCTTTACCGATTCGGTGAGGAATGTCGCCACCTCGACGCGGACCGCTTCGGCGACGCGGTCCGCTCGACGTGTGTTACGCAGAAGCGCCCGCCACCGAGGTCAGTGTCCGCGCAACCTGCTCTTTCTTGTAGCATTCGAGCACGTCGCCCACCTTGATGTCGTTGAAGTTCTCGACTCCAATTCCGCACTCGAACCCTTCGCGCACTTCCTTGACATCGTCCTTGAACCGCCGCAACGAGGAGATGGCTCCGTCGTAGACCTCGACCCCGTCGCGGATCACACGAACGCGGCCCTGGCGGTTGATGACGCCGCTGCGAACCGAGCAGCCGGCAATGACGCCCATTTTAGGAACCTTGAACAGCTCGCGAACCTGTGCTTCGCCGAGCACGACTTCCTTCTCCTCGGGGCGAAGCATGCCTTCGAGCGCGGCCCGAACGTCTTCGACCGCCTCGTATATGACCTTGTAAAGCTTGATCTCCACGCCCTCACGCTCGGCCGCTGAGCGTGCGTTATTGTCGGGCCGCACGTGGAACCCGACGATGATCGCGCCCGATGCGCGTGCGAGCAGGATGTCGCTTTCGGTGATGGCACCCACACCGCGGTGGATGACGTCGACCGAGACTTCCTCGTTTGATAGCTGACCAAGCGCGTCCGCGAGCGCTTCCGCGGGACCGCCCTGGTCGGCCTTTATGACGATACGGAGCGTCCGCTTCTGGCCGGGCGCCGTCTGCGACATGAAGTCCTCCAGCGAGACCACACCCTTGGCCGTGCGGCGGCTCTTGGCCTCGCGGTCGAGACGCTGGCGGCGCTGCGCGATTTCGCGTGACTCCATCGCGTCTTCCACCACCACGAACTGATCACCGGCCGTAGGAATGCCGCCGATGCCGAGGACCTGAGCCGGTATCGCCGGACCCGCGTCCTTGATGCTGCGGCCACGCTCATCGAGCAGCGCTCTCACGCGACCGGAATACATGCCACAGATGAAATCATCGCCGACGTGGAGCGTGCCGTTGCTGACGAGAATCGTCGCCACCGCACCCTTACCCGGATCGAGCTGTGCTTCGATCACCGCACCAGTGGCGCTCCGGTTCGGATTCGCCCTAAGGTCGAGGATTTCGGCTTGCAGCAGAATCTGGTCGAGCAGTTTGTCGATGTTCGTTCCCTTTTTCGCCGAAACCTCGGTCGAGAGAACCGTACCGCCGAACTCCTCGAGCACGACGCCATGCTGGAGCAGGTCCTGCTTCACCTTCATCGGGTTTGCACCCGGAACGTCAATCTTGTTGATCGCAACGATCATCGGGACGCCGGCATTCTTGGCGTGCGAGATCGCTTCGATCGTCTGCGGCATCACCTGATCGTCCGAAGCTACGACGAGCACGACGATGTCCGTGACCTGGGCGCCGCGCGCGCGCATCGCCGTGAACGCCTCGTGGCCAGGCGTGTCGAGGAACGTGATGTGCCTGCCGCCCGGCAACGAGACGTGATATGCACCGATGTGCTGGGTGATACCGCCTGACTCGCCGGCGACGACGTTCGATTTGCGGATGTAGTCGAGCAGCGACGTCTTGCCATGGTCGACATGACCCATGATCGTGACGACGGGCGGGCGCGGCTCCAGCTGCTCCGCCGTGTCATCGGCGGTTGGCGTGGTCTTGAGATCGGCCGCGTATTCTTCCTCCTTCACTGCCTGGAAGCCGAATTCGCCGGCGATCAATTCGATCTGGTCGAAGTCGAGCCGCTGATTGATGGTGACCATCAGCCCGAGGTTCTTGAACGCGAACCCGACGATCTGAACCGCCGGGGTCTTCAGGATTTGCGCGAGCTCGCTGACAGTGATGAACTCGTTGACACGAACCGTCTTCTTCTCGCGCTCGACCTCGGCCGCTTGCTGGGCGGCAAGCTCCTCACGATAGCTGCCATCTTCGGCGCGACGCGTTCCACCGCGACGAATTGGCCCGCGCATCGACGCCATCGTTTTTCCGATGTTCGCCGACACCGCTTCCTGATCGACTCCTCGCTTCCCCTTCTTCCCGCGGCGCCCCCCACGATCTTCGCCGCGACCAGTGCCGCGATCGTCGCGGCGCGGCGGTGCGGCACCTGCACCCGGCGCCGCTGATGCGACCGGACGAGGTGGCGCGTAAGGCGCGCCGGTCGCAATGGGACGCGGACGCGGAGCGCCTGGAACGACGGGCTGCGGACGCTGACGCTCACG
>Ga0137419_10001215_pt1 | contig 10796 bp, 15 predicted proteins | sample CZODoug3_1_2_16f_FD_108279 | JGI IMG/M metagenome (GOLD analysis project Ga0137419, IMG submission 108279) | Vadose zone soil fungal communities from Angelo Coast Range Reserve, California, USA - CZODoug3_1_2_16fungal (Illumina Assembly) | ecosystem: Environmental > Terrestrial > Soil > Vadose... | reverse complement strand
TAAGTCCTTACAAGCCATAGGCAGTCTATATTGCAGTATGCCTGAATCAACATGAATCCTGCCTAACTAGCACGGGTATACCCACGGTTTACCACCTCTAATAGGAAGGCTTACGTGGGCTTCACAGGTGAATACTAATTGATATCCAAAGTGACATTTAGTAACAGTGAGCATTAGTCCAGATTTCTGGATGGCTTGGAAAACTTGGTTCAAATGATTGACATGGTCCTCAAAAGTTAAGGAAAAAATTGTGATGTTGTTGATATAGACTAACATGGATATCCATAGAAATGGTGCAAGAATATTATGTATAACTTGCTGGAAAATGCTGGGACCTTTCTTATATCTGAAAGGCATTCAGACAAATTGCCACAATCCTCTATGAGTTCAGAAGGCTAACTTCTCGTGTTCTGTTTTCTCAATTTGTATTTGAGTAAATCCAGCAAGGGCATCAAGAGTAGATAGCTGACCATCATTGTCAATAAACGGTGCTGAAATAAAATTTTCTACTACCATTCTTTGGCCAGAATCTCCAAATTCCAAATTGTACCCTCCCTCCTGTTGAATCACTGAAATCAAGTATTGATCTGCAAAATCATGTTCTAAAATAAATGGACTAGTCATGCCTTTGATAACAAAAGCTTCAACATTTATTCTAACCGGACCATCTGGGGTATGGAAATCAAGGTCTACTCCAACATATCCAGAGATGGAGGTGTCCCCAGTGACTTGAACAAAATTAATATTTTGCCCTTGTCTAATTTTTGGTGGATTTTGCATTTAGAGTAGTGATTTAAATGAAATTAAGGTGATGTTGGAACCTGAGTTGCCAATAACTTTGGTTGAGTTGGATTCTAATGAATTAATTGTGGCAACAACCTGAGTCGCATGAGCTCCTAAGAATGAGCAGCCTGGCAGTTGTGCCAAATATTTCTTAAGCTCCACAAGCAGTTTAGAATTCAGGGAGGTAGGGGTAATGGAATAATGAACTTTAGCAATGTCTCTTGCAAGATGTCTTCTAGAATTCTGGTTCAAAGGAATTTTTGGAGTAGAAGACAAGTTCTTCGCTAGTTTTCCATTCAGTCGGAAATCAAGTGGTGTCATGATATTGTGCAAGTGTACTTCTGAAGAATTTACATCCGGTACCAGTGAATTATCCTTGCCCAAAAATTCCAAAGAATCTTTAGTTCCCTACAGGCTAGACACATCCTCCAAATTAATCATACTTGGATCAGTGTGTTGGATGGGCAGGTCAGAACACTGGAGGGGCTCACACAAATCTGGTTTATTTGAAGAGCCTTCTTCTGAATCTGGGTCCAGGTCATAGAATAAACTGTTGTAGTCTTTCTGAGCTTGTAGATCATTATTCTTGAGCTGAATTAAATTTACTTGTGCCATCTTCTCGCCTTTCTGAGAATGCTTACATACATTATCCCAGTGAAAACCACTACTGCAATGTCTGCAAGGTTGAGCTCCTATAGACTCAGGAGTCCTTCTCAGCAAGACATTCTTGTTGTCTTTAGGGAATTGGGGAGTCCCTATATTTTTTGACCATCCAACAAGATTTACATTTGCCTTCCAGTAGGGGAATCAATTGTTCAAAAATTCCTGATTAGGAAAGCATTGTGGTTGTGGTGGCGTGAGGATTCCAGTTTGTCTAGAGTCACCTCATGCTATTTGACTGCATTTTGGAATTCCATGATGCATTTCATGTATTGGGGGTGTAGGATAGAACCCCATGAGTCGGTGTTATGTCTATCAGATATTTATCAATATATCCAATTTCTTTTTTCATTTATTTATTTATTGTTTCTCTTTTAAATATTGATATAAAAAGACAAACTTCTAGATACTTAGTTGGATACCTTCCTGATAAATTTACTAAAGTGATACTAGAGAACTAGCGAAACACAAAGCCAAATACATCTGGGAACTCAAGGTTCACTGAGTTTCAAACCAATTTCCTTTAACGGAAGTCAGTGTTTGAAACTCAACAACTTGACTTGGCATGGCTCTAGGAATTCCATGGAACACCAAATACCCTTGGAAGGTCCCCCCCAAAGGTCCTTCAACCTCCTAGAATGTCCTAGAATTCACTTTCCACCTTGCCGGTGACTTGATGTGGCTTGCGAGCATTCTCTAGGGCTCTCCCCTCTTCGCAGAGCAAATATTCCAATGTAGTATAAATACAAGGTGTTTACCTCCAAATACAATTATCTTTTTACCACTCATCCATCGTTCTCAAACTGAGATATTCTTAAGTCATTAAGAATCAATGTACACACTACTTTGTGAATTATTGCATGACCCACTCTGCAATATTCCAACTTGATATAATCTAAGCAAGATTGACTCACTCTCTCTTAGACTAAGTTCTATGGGACATAGTTTAGTTATAATTGCTAGATTATTCCTTCCCTTTAAATAATTAGATAAATATAATAGCTACACTTGTATCTCTTATCTACTTATTTTCGCTCATTTCATAACATTGGTGGACAAACTGGGAGCTCATTTAGCAAATAGTTTATTACACTTTGTAGTCCTCAGAATATCATTGAGCTAACAACAACAACAACCACCAAACCACGGCCCCTCGTCATTACTCTCAATACTCTCAAATCTCTTATTCAAACCCTCCAATATCCTTTATTCATCTCCTTTGCATATCTCACATTATAACTCTCAAAGTCTTTTTGCTTATAAGGCTATGAACATCTGCCCTCCTGATACACTGACCAAGCTTCCAGCTTATACTCTCCCTTCCGTAACCCCCATTCGTTCTCCCATCCCCTCTGTCTGGAGAACCAGGGAACCTGTCAAATGCCATCGTTGCCCCAGCTCGATGCGAGTTAATCGTTCGAAATCCCAATCCATCGCCAGAATCATCCACCCTTAAATTCGTCAAAGATGTGTTAGCCAAATTGGCATGGAAAGTCCACATCTTGCCACATTGCCTCTTGATGCAGTGGGTACTGGAAATACTAATAGGGATGCCAACACATACTTCTGCTATATTCAACTATCTCCCAAAATTGCTGCCCTTGACACGTCACCAAGACCCGATCTTCTGTGGCAATGGAAAGAACCCCTAGTCGGTGCTCTACCAGGGTGGGATATAACATGGGCACCACAGAAATGGTGGAAGGACAGGACAGCTTGGGTGCACCTCACCAGTGAGCATCACATTGAGGTGATGGATCAGGAAGCTTTCATAGGTGCATTGGAGAGAACTTGTAAGAGTGCAGGTTACAAGACTACTGGCTCTTTCTTCATGAAACCCACCTCAGCTGGAGTTATATTATCTATGGTTGGCGATGCAGAACAGCTCATCACGACGTCATCCATCACCCTTGAATGTGATACCCTATGCAGCTAACCACCTCTCTCTTATGCCAAATCAACATATCGTGGGTGTTCGAACTAATTATTGGAGGCATCACAGCTTTTGAAGTAACTTTACTTTCCTACCTTGACAAGTGGTTTGTGTCTTGCTATCAAGACTCTGACGGCGCACCACTGCTTCACTTGGTCCGTCTCATTGAAGAAAATTACTACTGCGTGGTCATGAGTGACTGGAAAGCCACTGTGAAGGTCCTACAAGACAACAAGACCTTTATATCTCATTTTGGTCCAAATTTGACCCCTCCTCGCCTTCTATACCAAGTCAATAGTGACTCTAGCTTTAAACAAGTGCAATATGGCTGCAAGGGCAATTCAGTCAGCCGGGAAAGATGTTGCGAAGGACATGGAGGCTATGCATATGAAGATGGATCAGATACAGAAGGATATTAATGTAGGGTTCCAGCATGCTGAAAACAGTTTGAGAGCGGTACGGAATGAGGTTGGGGCGCTAGCAAATACAGTCGGCACTGTAAGCGCACTTGTCCATAATAACACAATGGCCATAATGGATCAGTGAGAGAAACAGATGAAGAGGGATATATTGGGGCAGTTAGAGCTAAGTATCATCCAGACGGAGATGGCAATAATGTGTGCTTCTGACCCCAATGAGAAGCGAAATCTCTTGGACAAGATGAAGTCTCTCAAAGCCAGACATGACTCTGTTGCAGATAAATGTGCCAACTGCTGAATTCCGCTAGAGGGGCCCAGACAGGATATTCAAAATCATGATCGCATAAAAATAGCGGTTTGTCTTTATCCTTGCTGCTCATTATATTTGCCTGGGTCAGACCGCATTGGCAATGTCTTTTCAAGCAAGCACACTGTCGGTCTTTGTGCTTAATGCGAATGGTATAGTTCACCCTGGCAAGATTGCTCATATAAATACAGCAATCAACTTGCAAAGACCCCACCTCTTTGTCATTTCTGAGACAAAAACGAACTCCAGGATGGGCAATAAATTGCCAATTCGTGACTACAACATTTTTGAAGAGACGGGAGTCAAGACCAAAAACCATCATCTGTACAAATGGGGTCTGATCATCAGAATTAGAAAGGACTTACAAATCGCACAGTGAGTAGCGTTGTCACATGCTGCGCTATAAGGAAGAGTGATAGCGATTAATTTTGTCTTAGGTACCTCTCACAGCCACAGATTTGTGCACTGCTTCATAGGGGCATATGCACCATGGAATCCTAGTGGTACAGACAGCAAGTTCTGGAATCAAGTCACAAATATATGTCTTCAATAACAACATTCGTGGACATTGGCTGGTGACATCAATGCTACAGTGTCAAATCTTGAGCGAGTGAGTGGAGGTCAAGATGCAAAAAGACATTATTTACAATTCTTACAGCACTTGTCAGCAAGGGGTATGCAACTATAGATCCCGAGACACAAGGGGGGAGGGGGGGGTCCCCAAACCTTAGCAAGGAAAGTTGGGGCACTTTTTTGTCATATTATATGGTTGATTCTAGTGCCATATGGCATTTAATTTAATTTAATTCAATTTTCTTGAGCCTCTTGGTGCCCAAAGAGTGAACCGTAAGCATGAGAGAAGCTAATTCTAATATAATATAATATTTTGACATGTTGTACAGTTGTGTGGCACCTTTCCCACAACCTGGTTAGCCTCAGCCCCAGTTGCTTGGCCTCAGGGACCATCAACATTTATCTCTGTTGTTTCTGTCAAAAGTGCTGGACAAAGACTCCCTGTTGGACTGCCAGGAAGCTCCATGACCTTGGAGAGATTAAAGTTTCTGAGGTGCATTCAGCATGTCTAGCATTGAGGTATGACATATTAATAAATTAACCGAAATTTATGGAAGAAAAAATAGAATAACAAACCTTCCAACTGTGGCAGATGAAGCAAACAATGCAGCCAAAGATGATGATCCTTTGGAAGATGGAGAGGACTCACTTTATCTTACCATCCCAACTCGCCTCTCAAGTACTGGCACTTCGTCAATCATTCCCCCAGTCGGTTCTGGTCACAGCTCACCTTCTGCAATGGAATAAAGTCTCAGCGGCCCTGCATCAGGGGTGGATGATACCAGTATAATGATTTGGGACCCAAATTGACTGCTTACGGTCATTCTAAACACAAATGGTTTCCAAGGGTGCTACAATTGGACAGCAAATTTGATGGTTCAGCCTGTGCAGATTCGGATTGTGGGGATCTTGAAGAACCAGGACCCAAGGTCACTTGCAACGAGTGCAAGGACAAGGTATATTCAATTACTCCAACACATTGATCTACAACATTAATCTATTTGAATCCTCAGTATCATTTAACATGCAGGGGGATAGCCGTGGTCCCCAGCGAGTACCAATAGTTGTATTATCAATGCTGGACGATGGAACCCTAAAACATTGAATAAATGGGTACGCATGGCTGTGTAGATCATAGTGGTAGGTTTTATTTATTTATTTCATCGCCGTCTGAGGTGTTTTGGGGCATATAGAGTGTGGGAAATTTCTGTAAGGGGAGGGGGAGGGGGTCTTGAGGGCTTAATGAGAAAATCTGATCCCATGTATAGGATTTCTTTTTTGCATACCCCTTGCTTGTCAGCACAGGATTTATGGATGCTTCACCCAGATAGATCACACAATCAAGACTGGACATGTCGAGCGAGAGGGTCATTGAACAGAGGTAATATCATTGATCAAGTGGCGATATCTACAGTGGGCTCTCACGATGCCAAAATCTGTGTGGCTGACAGATCGTCAGATAATGTGCCCATGACAGACCATAGAGGAATAGCAGCGTATATACTAGTTGATCCTCCGGATGGACTATGGCCTTTGCAAGTCAAGTTCACTCACCATGATCTCTCACAGCATCTCGGGAAACCAAGGCTTCAATACCCATCAAGCTCCGCTAAGAGCAAATACAATGAATTCCACATAAAGGTGGACAATGCTATCAAAGCTGAGTGCTTACATCAGAACCCGGTGAATGACGACAAGTCATTCATGAAGTGCTCTAAAGCATTGACTCGCATACTCAAACAATGGGGTGAAGCCATTTTTGGTCAAGTTAAGAGGGGGTGGAAGTCTGCACATAACAAGATAACGTCTCTGAAGATCCAGCGTTTACAGGCTCAGATCAAAAGTATGGGGGTGTGCTGAGAATGAATAATCTCATATATGCAGGCAAAGTATCGCATGCTTCGCAGTGATGCTTTCATTGTTATACCTCCATGTTTCGATCTGATTCTGAAGACTGCACTGACTTTTGCTTGTTCCTTCTATTACACAGATGCAGGTTATATAAATCCCTTTACAACGAGCGGATGCTAGAGTTCCATACCCGCGCTTGTGAAGCTGACAAGAAACGAGTTGCTGGGACTCTCCTTGGTGGGTCTGCGAAAAGATTAATGGCAGTGGGTGAATATATTGGTGTGCCCATCGTGGTCAACTCCCTCAATACAGAAGAGGAGCTTGTCACAGAGCCAGACAAAGTTAAAGGCGTGTCTCGTGAATATTGGTCCAAGCTGTACAAATAACAAGATGTACCGGATGTACCTAAGCCTTGGCTCAAGACCCCTTCAGTACTCGAAGTCGGGGAACGAGTCAAACGAGAACCTTTTGACTGGTCAGTCCCAGCATCCATCGCTGATTTCAGGGCCATGCTGAGAAGAGGAAACCACTGACCTGCTCCAGGACCTGATGAGCGGGAGAAGTGGTGCGTTAAAAACCTGTCAGATGATGCACTCTCACTCGTAGTAGATCTCCACAGCTACAAAGTCATGAACTCCACTTTCCCTGGCAATATCAAAGACATGTGGCTAACATATTTTCACAAACGAGGTATTTGTATGAATATCCTCAATTATTGGGGAGTGATGCTTTTGAATTTTCTAGCTAACTCACCCACAACGTGGCTCATCCACAAGCTGATCCCCTATGTGGCAAGACTTAAAATTATACCGGAAACCCAAGTCGCCACAAATCAGGGTGTGCAAACCAGGGACGTAATGAGTTTTCTATCAGGTGTGATGTGCAACTCGGATCGAAATGAACAGCCTGTCTATGCCCTGCAACGTGATCAAGTGAAGGGCTTTGACTACCTGCTACCATCAGGCTTCTACAATGCTATGAAGGCATACAGTTGCCCTGACTCAATCAGGAAACTTGATGAGGCAGCTCAGGAAAAAACCAAAGCCTTTGGGCACACTGCTAGTGTTGCCACGGTCATGACCGATGTTTTTCAGAAAAATAGAATTATGGTGTCAATAAAATTGCTAAAACCGTGAGAATCTTTGTGGAGATAGAACCCATCAAAAACCGGAGGGTCACATTTTGGCCCAAAAGAATCGGACTGGTAGTTCCCATGCTATGGAGCAGTCACAACTTTGGACACCATAATTCTATTTTTCTGAAAAACATCGGTCATGACCATGGCAACACTACACACTGCCTTTGGTGTCACTGGTCCTATTGTGGTTGATGGGCTAATGAAACAAGGTGGCCCTCTCTCACCTGTGAAGTCAACTCTAACTACCAGCTTAGGACACTGGTATCTCAATGACCTTGCAAAGGACAATCCTGGCACGTTGATTCTCAAGTCAAAGTCACACCAATCAGGTGATCCTCACACACTGCTGGACGAAATTTGACTCCAAGTCACAATGGTGGAGGCGACAGATGACTCATATCTGTTTGCAACCACTCCAGAAACATTAGCTAAGTTTTGTTTGGAAATGGAACACTTCCAATACACTTACAAATGGTTGATGCAGTGGGCGAAAACAAACGCCTATGTTATAAATCCGTATGGTGACGTACCAAAGACTATCAAGATGCCATCTATAACGATACAAGACGGTGTAGACCCATGGATTGTTTCTCATCATGATGTAACCATAGAGGTTGGAACTTGGCGAGCTGGAATTTCTACGTTCAAAGGTCGATGATCCAGTCTGGCGATACCAAGGTCTCCGAGAATTCATAGACAGTTTCAAGTTTCCAAAGTTGACCATTCGGACACCACTAACCCTCTTATGGAAAATAGTAGCACAATGCATAATATCCAGGTGTCGTGCTTTAATCTTGATTCAACCAATTAAAGACACTGATGCAGTCTTGCTAGACCAGCAAATAAATGGAAAAGTCCATCAAAGTTTAGGTTTCCATTATCATCCTAACGCAGACATTCTAACTCTCCCAGTCTCACACCTGGGAATGGAATTCCTGTCTATCGCACGGATTAACGCAGGTATAGTGGTGGAAGGTCTGGCATGAGATCTTACCCACCATATTTCGGCCTAGTGACTAATGGCGAGACTGATGCTGGCGGATTGGACTTGTGCTATCAATGACTGTGTAAATCCACTGCATGGCCGAGGTCTTATGAAGAATTTCACTCGATACTACCACAAGATTCCTGCCTCCTGGATCATCGCGCAGAAGGCCATGTCTAAACTAAACCCAAAGCGAAGTCTACGTCTCACAGATTATAGTCATATAGTAAAGGGTGACATATTCATTACACATACCTTTAACTTATGTCACATAAACAGTTGTGAGGTGCCTAACAGGCATACACTCCGATAGATCATAAGCAAGGGTTTAAAAAAATTGTCAGATGTTGGACTATGGCATAAAAACGTGAATGGAGATCTAATGTTCTTACCTTATAGTCAACCTGCCCCAAGAGAGAGGTGGACTACGACGGGAAAAGAAAATTGGAAAAAGGTGGCGAAGTGACTGAAAGAAATGAAATGTGAATGGCTTTACAAGGGCGAAAAAGGGCTACTGCTGCCAAGGATGGACCGAAGAAGAGAAGCTGTTTCCCTCTTCAACTATCACAGCTTCCTCATAATGACCGGACATGGGCTTCAGACGGGTCAATGATCCCAGCGGCAAGTGCACTTGGTGATGCCAAGTCGGTTATTGCTGCATTGACTGGACCGAAGACCATTGTCCTTAGTATGGATAGTCGAAACTTATGCATTCTACAAGGTGAGCTTATGGGACAGATACTGGGTTTGATTCTATCATCAACAGGGCCCAAGGATGCGAGCCTATATAGTGATTTATTAAACTCGGTATGTCCAATTGAGGATTCAAGATCATCCATAGGACAAGAGGCCAAACTTCGAAACATGAATGGCCACTCGTATTATTGTTGGATCTCTGACTTGGCAAGAGAAATCTGAACAGTGGTCAAATACACGAAGGGACATTTGAATGAGGTGATGCTACCATTGTTACTCAATTATGAAGCTGATTACTATGCTTCAAAATCACAGAAGTTTGTGAATAGCATACACCCAGCCCCCTGCCCCACCTTTTATAATAACGAATGCACATTATATTGACTGATTGACGAGTGGATTGAATCCCACATTCACATGTTTATGGACCATTTCCTTACGAAAGCCACGTCAGATGAACTTGCTGTTGGCCATCGATACTGAATGGTGATGTGGCTATACCACCAAAGACCACCCCCTACCTACCCATATTTGCGTGCGACATCTGCCTACACTGCCCTCATCCAGCTATGCACGAGGTCAGGACAACTCCCAACAGTGGAGGGGATGGTACAGAAGGGTCAAAGTAAGGATAAGAGGTGCAGAATGGGATGCAAGGTGATTGAAGATATGCATCATGTCTTCGTTGTTTGTCCGGAATATGCCAAGCTGAAGAAGGATGTGAGAGTTGAGTTGTTGAGAAGGACGATAGCGCACTTCCAGACACTGGAAATAGAGGAGACTCATATGACGGGTCTCCTCAAAACAGCTAAGTCCTTGTTTATAGACTGTCGATTCATGTGGCGGCTACATTACTCTTTCTACTATTTAGAGCATGTACCACCATTGGATGTGCATGTTGTTAGAATATTAGAGATTTGGTTCAGTCTTTGTTCCCGTGGCACAGCTATTTACCTTTGTTAGCTATTCACTATATTTGGGTTACAGACTCAGTTACATTCCTTACAGTGTGCTCTCATGTTGTAGCCACTTGTTTATCATGTTCCTACAAGGCCATTCAGTCCAAATATCCGATAGTAATGGATAATATGATGACATTATGTTGTTTAAGATGTCCCAGAGGACATCTGCCGGATTATACATAGTATATGTGTAATACAGGTCGGTGGAATGATATTCAATATGTGTAGGTAATGTGTCTGACGATTTTTGAGCCATTATCTGGCTTTCCGATGTCGGATATTGGATATCCGATTGAATCGGATAGGCGGACTGCTTCGGATAAGCTCTATATCACTCAATTATTACCTACCAGATATTCAATTAACGTAACGAACACCTTCGGCGGATATCAGTATAACAAACAATGAATGTATGTATATGAGGAGGATTTCCGACTGAATATTCATTTGATGTACACAGGGATCAGGCGGATTACTGACTGAATATTC
>Ga0137419_10001212_pt1 | contig 10804 bp, 5 predicted proteins | sample CZODoug3_1_2_16f_FD_108279 | JGI IMG/M metagenome (GOLD analysis project Ga0137419, IMG submission 108279) | Vadose zone soil fungal communities from Angelo Coast Range Reserve, California, USA - CZODoug3_1_2_16fungal (Illumina Assembly) | ecosystem: Environmental > Terrestrial > Soil > Vadose... | reverse complement strand
GTGGTTGCTTGCGGTTCACGTAGACGCTGGAGAAGCGAGCCAATATCTCACGCGCCGCAAAAGGCCGTCAAATCAGAGAAGCAGGGACGAGGAATCGCGAATGGAGAGCCCGGATGTGCCTTGAATTGGGGCGAACTCAGCCGCGCCGTTGCGGGCGGGCGTCCACTTTGGCGCGGCGCGGCATCCGGAGGCCGAGGAGCACCAGCAGCGCCAGAACTGCGCCGGTTCCCAACGCAACCGGCCGTAAGAAGTCGGACAAAAGGGCTTGTACGTCCATTCCCGCAGTATGATGCGTTTCGATCGCAAAAGGAAAGTTACGACTGGGCTGTGTCCGCTTGCAAAACGCGGAATATATGCCCTAGTCAGTTCCCTCCAGCGGGGCCGTTTCTGCTTCGCTGCTTCATAAAACCGGGCCAGATCATTGTCCTGACCGGGCGCCAGCTTTGCGGCTTCCATCAAGCGCGATCGACTATGTCCTACTACGTTTTCCCAGCCCGAAGCGCGGTGTCCCAAATGTAGGCCGAGCACATCGAGTCCAGGTCATCCGCGTCTTCCGACGTCGTGATGTCTTTCGGTCCGGGTTCGATGAAGGAGTTGCGGGGACCGAATAGCGTGGTAATGCGCACGGTGCTCGGCCCAGCGTTCCGCTGTTCTGGTAGGGGCGCGCCGAAAGGGAGTCTGCCACAAAGCCAGACTTAAAAACTAAACCTGGTCGAAAACTGAAATGCTCGCGAACCGAAACGCGGGACAATCGCGACAGGCGTCCCAAAAGCCGTATTCGGTGTTGCATTCCAAACATTTGTGGAGTTTCCATTCGAATCTTTTTGTTGGGTGGAGGTGTATTGAACGTTATCCAGCGGATTCTGCTGGAAGTTCGGGTGGTTGAAGAGGTTGAAGGATTCACCCTTGAGCTGCACAGTGAATCTTTCGTTCAGGTGAATGTCCCGAGCGACGCTGAAATCAAAGTCATTGGCCCCTGGTCCGGTGAAGGAGTTGAATCCTTCGCCGGGGACCATCCCGAAATTCAACTGCGAGGTGTCAAATACCGCTGTGTAGGGACGTCCGCTGGCTTCGTTCAAAACCCCCGAGAAAATAAAGTGGCGCAACACGCCAGAGGTGGGGGTCCAGCCACCGTCAATGACGAAGCGGTGGCGTTGGTCGAGCTGCGAGCGGCCGCGCTGGGCGCGCTGGTCAAATTGGTTGTAGTAGCCCGTGCCCTGGTCGATGAGCTTCGAAAACGTGTAGGCGACCGAGGCAAAAAACTGGCTCGACGTGTGACGGACCGAAACCAGCAAGCCGTTGTAGACCGAAAGACCGGTGTTGTCGACGACGTTGATGGCGCCGAAATTCGGATTGTAAATGCCGTCGATTGCCTCGTAGTCCGGCACTACGGCCGAATTCCCATTGGGGAAGATGACGGTATCGTTGGTAAAACTTCCGCCGAACTGAGGCTGCAAGGTGGGAGGAACGAGATTGAGATCGCTGCCATTGCCCAGCGCCTGGCGGGTTACGCCGTTGGAGTTTCCGAGCAATGCGAGGCCATGGCTATAGACATATCCCAAGCTCGCTGCCGTATGCGCACCGAACTGATGTTCCACGGCCAGATTGGCTTGCTCGACATAGGGGCTGCGGAAATTCGGCGCAAAGACGACAGCCGAAGGCGTGCCGCCGGCTCCCGCCGGAAAAGACGTGAGCGATGTGGGATAGGTGACAATCGGGCTATTGTTGCCAAAACCCGGACCCGTGGCCACCAAGAACGGGCGAGAGATGCCGTTGGAGAGCAAGGCCTGCGAAGCATCAAGCAGGTCCTCCTGCATGTAGAAGAGTCCGAAGGAGCCGCGCACGACGGTGGTGCCTTTGGCATCGATCGAGTAGGCGAATCCGACGCGGGGCGCGACGTTGTTCTTGCTGTAGGGGATGTGACAGGTCAGGGTCAAGATGGGATTGCAAACCGGCGGCTGGGGCAACACCTGGAGATCGTAACGGAGTCCGTAATTAAAAGTCAGCCGCGGAACAACTCGAAACTGATCCTGGGCAAACAGAGAATACGTGGGTGAATGCAGTTTCGCTGTGGTCTGTCCGAACGATTGCAGATAGAGCTGAAACGAGCCCGTGGCCACGTCCGCTAAAGTGCCGAATTGATATTCGCCCTTGGGTCCGTAGATGAAATAGTCGCTGTCGCGATTGTAGTTAATGTCGGCGCCGAACTTCATCGTGTGCCGGCCTAGCACTTTGGTGAGATTGTCCGTGAATTCGAAGCGGCGATCGGTTGTGGCCAGCTGGAAGCGATTGCTGCCAAACACGAACCCGCTGTCGGGGTTTTGAATGACCACCGTGGGACTGGTGGGAGCAGTGGATGGCAGGTCGAAGTGATAGTCGTTGCCATAGTGAAAGCGGAATTCGTTCGCGGTGCTGCTGTTAATAGCAGTTTGCAGCGAGGCCTGGAAGAATTGGCTGGTGGCGCCGTCGGTCAACGAAAGCCCGTCCCCCGTGGATGTGGGCGTGTTGAAGTATCCATGCGGGCTGCGGAATCGCTGGTAGTTGTAGGTTGCGTTCAGAGTGTTCTTGTCGTTCAAGATCGCAGTGATCTTCCCGAAGGCCACATTCTGATTGAAGCTGCGAGCGAAAGAACCCGAAGCCGCATTCACCTGCGCCGCGATTCCTGGGTTGTTGGCAAAAAAATCAGGAGGTAGACCGATGAGAGCGGGATTGTTGTTCACCGTCAGCGGTTCGTTGCGAACCTGACCTTCGTAGTTCACCAGGTAAAAAATCTTGTCGTGGCGAATTGGACCGCCCAGCGTGGCGCCGAACTGCTGCCGGCGGTTGGCCGGCTTGGGGATTCCGTTGGCCCGATTGATCGCGTCATTAGCATCCAGAGCCGAATCGAGAATGTAGTAGTACGCGTCACCGTGAAAGTTATTGGTTCCGCTGCGGGTGACAGAGTTCACGAGACCGCCGCCGGCTTGGCCAAACTCGGCTTGAAAACCCGTGCTGGTGACTTGGAATTCCTGAATTACATCCTCACTGAACTGATAGGGAACACTCGTCCGGCCAATCTGCTGGGCAAAGAATGCGTTATTGTTATTGCCGCCATCCACGGTGTAGGTGTTGAAGTTTCCCGCGACGCCATTAAAGCTGACCATGCCGAAGTCGCCGTCGCTTGTGGCGCCTGGAGTGAGCAAAGCGAAATCAGTAAAGTTGCGGCCGTTCAGAGGTAATGACGCGATGCTTTGACGGCCAACTACCGTGGCCAGTGCAGACTGAGAGGTATCGACCAGCGGCGCGTCAGCGCTAACGGAGACCACAGTTTCCACCACTCCGAGAGCGAGTCGGGGATGCAAAGTGGACGTCGTTCCCAGGCTGATTACCACATTATTAAGGGTGAGCGGCGCGAAGCCGCTCTTGTTCACGGATACGTCGTAATGGGCTGGGGAAAGATACAAGAACAAGAAATAACCGCGATCGTCCGTCTGTTGGGAGGATGCTTCCCCCGTGGCGGTGTTGCGCGCAGTGACGACCACGCCGGCGACGGCACGTCCGCTGGGATCGGTTACATATCCGTCAAGCCGCCCGCTGGCCGACGAAGATTGGGCTGCCACGGACACCGCTCCGATCAATGCGAATGAAATCAAGGCTACAGAGAGTCGAAGATGAGCAGAAAATGCAAGACGTGGTTTCACGGTGCCTTCCCTCCCAAATGATGTGGCAATGTATGAACGCCCTCAACACGGCCAATTGACTGAATTGCATTCTGAAGCCAGTGCCGGGATTTCACTAGGAGCGCTAACTAAAAACGGTCAGGTTCGCGCCAACTCACGCGAACTACGTGTTAGCGAATCACGCCCGAAAACACCCAATGTTTCCAACCAAAGTTAGCAGCTGCTGGCAGGCTAGTCCAATTTGTCATTTTGATGAGCACGATCCATTTCGGGCATCTGAAGGGAAGCGTGCCGGTGGATGTCCTCTTGGTCGAACGGGGTGATGAACGTTTGATTGACCTTCGTCATGATGGCGTGCGCTGCAGAGGAGCCGCGCGTCACATGTGAGGTTCCCGGAAAATTCAACCAACAACTCGAAGAATTTGCCTTGGCGGGGGATCAGACGAATTCAGGGCGCTTGGTCTCCCGATTTCGAGTCTCTTCGTAAAAACGATCGCGGAACGATATCACGAACCGGGCTGGCTGGCAAAACGGGCCGCCGCATCTTCCACCGAGTCCTTCCGCAAGGACTTATACCTGGATGAGGGCTACTTGTTCGGTCTCGGCTGATCCGGCTGATCCTGCTCACTCAGAGTCTTGATCCTTTCTTCTAGTGCCTTATTCAGCTGGCGCGCTAGGTTGCGCAATCTCTCGGGGTCACGCTCGACCAGCATTGCTCGGTGCAGCCGTTCTATCTCCACTGCGTCCACTTTTCTAGTTTTACACAGAACCTCTTGCTCTCAAAATGCTTATCCAGCGGCCAACAAGACGCCACCGGTAACCCTGCAGGTCCCGGTCCGCATGTATTGCGAGGGTGGTGCACCGATGTTCTTGAGGGAGAGATAAGTATCTACTGGCCAGCGATGTCGAAGTGCCGCTGATGTAATACCTGGAATAAACGTCAAGCGATGAAATCAGGCGAGAGCAGTGTTCGAAACTCAGGACAACCTCAGATCGCGTGCCGTAGGCTTTTCAAGGGAGAATTGCATTGACATCTCTTTGCCCGGGTCTAAAATTTCGTCACTCATTTTTCCGTCCGGCCGGCGGCCAGAACAGTGACGTACCTCGGTTCAAAATGTCAAACGAAGGAGGTGCCCCTTGAAGATTCGACCAATCTCTCCCACGACTCGGTGTGGTGGCAGCTTTGGCCTCTGGAGTGCGGTCATCCTTGCCCTCGTTCTTATTACGCCCCTGGGCCTTTTGGCCGGCAGTAATGGAGACCACGAGGAACGAGGGTTTGACCACGTGTTCATAATCATGATGGAGAACACCGGCTATGGCACGCTGATCGGCAATCCGAACGCGCCCTTCACCAACTTCGCTGCCGCCACTACCGGTCTCGCCACCAACTACTACGGCGTCTCACATCCCAGCCAGCCGAACTACATCGCGGCGACGTCGGGCGCGCTCAACGGGGTGATGGATGACAAAGATATCACCATTGACGTTCCTAACATTGTCGACCAGCTTGAATCCGGCGGGAAAACCTGGAAGGCGTATATGCAGTCGTATTCCCTGTGTAGCTCTCCGCTCGACCACGCCTGCGGAAACCAGCTCTACGAGCGGAAACACAACCCTTTCATCTCGTATCAGGACGTCCAGAACGACCCCGCCCGAGTGGCCAACATCGTGGACTTCAGCCAGTTCGCCACCGATCTCACCAACAACACCGTGGCGGATTATGTCTGGATCAGCCCGGATCAGTGTCACGATATGCACGGCCGGGCCGCCACTCCGCTGGACCTCTGTGATTTCTCGCAGGTGCCGGCCCTGATTGCCAGCGGCGACGGCTTCCTTCTCAACACCGTGAACGCGATCATGACTTCCAAGGCCTGGACCGGCAACTCGGTCATCTTCATCACCTGGGACGAGAGCGATTTCACCGGTACCGGTCCTTCGGGATTCGGCGACACCAGCGGCTGCTGCAACGCCAATCCCGGTGGCGGCCACGTCGTAACCCTGGTGATCTCTAATACGCTTCGGTTCGCTCGGAGTTCCGGCCGCGCATACAACCACTATTCGGTGCTGTCTACCATCGAACGCAGCTGGAAACTGGGCTGCCTCGCCAATACCTGTGACAGAAAAAATGTGAGACCGATGACCGACCTGGTCGGACCGTGAGGATTCTGACGGTCGGCTTCTTCAGGGTGCTCCACACCTGGAAGCAACCCAACGCCGACCTCCGCAGCTCGACCAGCGCCACCGGTTTGTCATTGACGGTGGGTAGATAACCGTCTCAGGGCCTTGAGAATCGCAAGTCGAACTTTGCTGTCTTTCGAGCGCCGCGAATGGCCCTTCTCGCAACGGTATCCAAAGCGAATGCTATGCTGGTGATGCTCGTAGAAAGTGTTCGTGGCCAACTCCTGTGTGGTGAGATGCCAGGAGCATAGCTGCTGAACGCTCTCTACGAGTACTCCTTACCTTGACCTCTGTGGGATACCAAAGGCGGAGCCCTTGCCTAGTTAGAGCCTGCGCCGGCGGCGTAGGTGACCGGAAGTCGGAGTCCAGAGAAGTCATCGCGAAGTCATCGTTCTGCGTGATCTGCGGCTTTGCAGCATCTCGGAGACAGCACGAATTCCTTGCCATCTCAGAAATTAACGTGAGATCTCGGCTACGGCGGGGTCGTGCGCAGCCTCGGCGAGTACTCCAGGATCTGCGAACCAATCAAGCTTCCCGACACAACCACCACATTGGGCACACTGGCATACGATTCGAGTTGCCTGAGCCGACCAGCAAGGATTCGTGGGAGAGAGCCTCTGCAAGTGTCACGGGATGCACCGGGTGAAACTCCTTCCCGCCAGGGATGGCGTGGGTGGTCGCGGCATGCGATGCATCATGAAACAACAGAAACGAACCGGGGACGCAAAAATTCACTGTCGATGAGGAATATTTTCCTTTCCATCGAGTTCTACAAGCGTGAGTGCCAGACCGCGTCGTGCTTCTTCTTGCGCCTCGTCGGGCACCAAATCCGAAACAAAGAAAGAAGAACGAGGACAAAGGCTATGTCTAAGATCTTGATCACCCTCGCGCTGATGTGCGCCAATCTTCAGGCGCAGGTCACAGTACCGTCGATTGACGCAGATGCTGAGCAATCCGTATCAAGCTTCACGGAACCGGCCAACCCAGTCATAGAGTGGAATAGAACTCTTCTCGTGATCGTACGGACGCCTGGGGCTCAGCCGCCAACCATTCATTCGACGCGTAGCTTCGCCATCTTGCATGCCGCGATGTATGACGCAGTCAACAACATCGATGGAAGCTTCAGTCCGTACCTGGTTCGCCTTTCGAATATCTCGCGGCAAGCGTCAGAACCAGCTGCGGCAGACCAAGCGGCTCATGATGTCCTGGTTGCGCTCTATCCAGCTTTTCAGGCAACTCTCGATGGCGAACTTCAGCAGGACCTGGCGCAAATTCCAGAGGGGCAGGACAAGACAGACGGCGTAACGGTCGGCGAAGCCGTTGCTGTTCATATTCTGGCTTTTCGGAAGGACGATGGAGCGAACGCCGCTCCCCCACCATTCACGGCGGAGAACGAAGCTGGAGACTATCAGCTGACACCTCCTAATTTCGCGCCCGCAGATTTCACGCAATGGCCGGCCGTCACTCCGTTCGCACTCGCTCGCGCCGATGAGTTCCGAACCAGCCCGCCGCCACAGTTGGCCAGCGATGAGTACGCCCGGATGTTTAACGAAGTTAAGAGTCTGGGAATGCTCGACAGCACGACTCGTACCCCAGAGCAGACTCTGATTGGGAAGTTTTGGAATGGCAACATTCAGGACTTCTGGAACGAGATCGCGCAGACGGCCGCTGCACGGCACAACCTTAGCTTGCCACAGAGCGCGCGGCTGTTAGCTCTACTGAACATCAGCCTCGCCGATACCACGATTGGTTTCTTCGAGGCTAAGTACACGTACAGATTCTGGCGGCCGGTGACTGCAATTCGACTCGCGGACGACGACGGCGATCCCAGAACGAAGCCCGCTGCGAATTGGCTTCCGCTGTCGACCAAAACTGCTCCGGACCCTTCTTACCCTGGTGCCCACAGTGCAATCAGTTTCGCCGGAGCCGAAGTGCTGAAGGCCTACTTCGGTGATCGGTTCGCTTTTGATGTCACTTCCGAGTCGTCGCAAGGAGTAACGCGGCACTTCAACACTTTCTCAGCCGCAGCTCAGGAGGCGGGACTCAGCCGAATCTATGCGGGACAGCATTTCCGCACCGACCATATCGCCGGCCGGCGTTTGGGCCAGCAAGTGGCAGAATCGGTCGTTGACACCATGTTGCTCCCTCGGTGACACAGTTCCTCAAGGAACGCAAATTGAACCTGGGTAATCATCGCGAGGCTCGATGTTGCTCCTTTGTTGGCATCGGCGGGCTACCGGAAGATCGTCCCGTATCTGCGTGGCTATGGCGCGACGCGCTTTCTATCAAGTGAAACGGTCCGCAATCGCCAGCCATCGGCGCTCGCTGTCAATGTCGTCGCCTTGATGGATGCGCTCAAAATCGAGAAGGCGACCCTCGCCGGTTTTGATTGGGGAGCGCGGACGGCCAACATCATCGCGGCGCTCTGGCCGGAGCGCTGCAAGGCCATGGTCTCCGCGAGTGGTTATCTGATCGCAGCCGGGAATCCGGCAAGGTGCCATTGCCGCCAAAGGCTGAGCTCCATCGGTGGTACCAGTTTTATTTTGCCACGGAACGCGGCCGGACCGGCTACGACGAATACCGGCGCGATTTTGCGAAGCTCATTTGGCAGCTCGCTTCGCCGAAGTGGGACTTCGATGATGCCACGTTCGATCGGAGCGCCGCCGCCTTCGACAACCCGGATCATGTCAGCATCGTGATCCATAATTACCGCGGGCGGCTCGGCCTGGCTGAGGGCGAGCGAAATATGACGATCTGGAAAAGCGGCTTGCCCGCGAGATTCGCTTCTCGATGGCAGCGTGACCGCTCGCGAAAGCGCTGGCAACTTCGTTCTCAGTAAAGCCGCACAATATGTGGAGCACGAGTGCAACCTGTGCCTCCGCGGGCAGCCGGGGATGGCAACAGGAGAACATCATGTGCAGCTGATCATCCTTGATCGCGTGCGCTCCAAAGAGCTCCTCGACCGTGGGCGCGAGCGTCCATTCACTTTCGAGCAATCGCCCTAGCTGGGGTGCGATGGTGGGTGCAGTGCGCTCGCGCCGCAGGACGTCCAACGCGCGGTTCTTCGTTTGGGCGGCCACCGCCGCCGAAAGATCTTCCTCGATCAGGAAAGTGTCGATAAGGAGCGTCGTGGGAGACGCCTGCACGTCGGGCGACTTCCCGCAAAGGAAAAGCCGGCCGGCCCGACTTCGACGATCAACTGAATGGCCGCTTGTAACAAGGCCTCCCGCAAGTGTCCGTGATGGTATGGCTTGGGTCTTCGCATTGATTGCGACGATTATACATCTTAGTGTTGACACGAGCAACATTGTATTTATTCCGGCTCGATCCAGCGCGTCGATGGTCGTGGAGTTTCGACTACTTGAAACAAGCGTGGGTCTGAGTCGGCGTGGCGTTTTGATCAATTCGTGGAGGTCGAATCACGGTGCAACCAAGTTTCCAGATAAGCTTGAACGCCACGCAGTGAGTCGTCATTCGCGATGAAGCCGACATAACCGTCCGGTCGGACCAAGACCAGCATGCCGTCTTTCGCGTCATACGCTCGATGGGCGTGCCCCTCAGTATCGAAGAGGCTGTCCGAAAAGGTCGCGTTGCCTGTCGGCCCGTCCGTGCGGAGCACCGAATGTGCGTGCACTACGGATCCACAACGCTGGTTCATTCCAGTAGCGGTGGCTAGGTGGCACGTGCCGAACGCCAAAAGTGTGAAGTGAGGCCCCCGAAAGGCATCAAACAGACGGGTAGATGTTCCAAAGGAGTTCCTACAGGGCGCGTCGGGAGCGCGATCTCCCGCATGAACGTTCGCCGAGGAATTGTCCTCTTCGCGGGCGAGTGAGCTGCCGCGGTAATTGATTCCGAGTTGCAAGGTTTCAGGTCCCCGGCGCTGCTCGCTCGTATTTCCGCTGAGGACCCGGCGATGAAGTTTCGTCGTGATGCCGAGTATCGACGCGGCAACGGGTAGCCGTTCCTCTTCGTAGGTATCCAGCAGAGGATCGCGAGCTCCTGCCAATACCTGGCTGAGCTTCCAACCAAGGTTGTAAGCATCCTGAATGCCAGTATTCATGCCTTGTCCGCCGGCGGGGGAATGCACATGGGCGGCGTCTCCGGCCAGAAAAATACGGTCCACCCGGTAGCGACCAACCATCCGCACATTGGCGCGATACAGCGACAACCATGTGGCGTCGTACAGTCGGATATCCGACCGGCCCGTCCGTTCCTCGACGATTTGCTGAAAACGTTCCACTGTTGGCGCATCTTGTTCATCCGCAGTAATTTGAGCCTGGAACTGGAACAAATCCGTGCTGGGCAGTGGGCAGAGTGCGAGCCACCCACTCTCGTGCTTGGGCCAAGAATGCCAGTGTTCGCGGTCAAGTCCCTCTACTCGAACATCGCCCACCAGCATTTGCTCGTTCTTCCATGTTTCACCGTCGAAGCCTACGCCGAGTTCCTTCCGAACTGAGCTACGACCCCCGTCGGCGCCAACCAGGTATCGCGAAAAAACCTGCTCGGCCCTACCGGAATGGACCAGCGTGGCGGTCACGCCATCACCATTTTGCTCAAAGCCGGTTAGCTCGGTAGCGAGTTCTACACGCGCACCGTATTCGGCGAGCCGATTGCGCAAGGTCTCTTCTACTCGCCATTGGGGGATGATCAAGGGACTGGCATAGGGAATGTCGGGAGTAGGGACGCGGCCCTCGTGAATGTCGTGATCGCCGAGAACGGTCGCGCCGTCGTAACCGCGAAACGGTAGGTGGAAGCGACCATTGGCGAGGACTTGGTCGACTACGCCCAGATCGTCGAGCACTTCTAGGCTTCGGGGTTGCAGACCCTTACCCCGCGATCCGGCGAAGTATTCCGGAGCCTTGTCGACGATCCGGAAACTCACCTTGCGTCGGGCTAGATCGCAGGCAAGCGTAAGCCCAGTGGGTCCTGCTCCCACGATGAGGACGGCGATATGTTGGCTCTTGATC
>Ga0137419_10001210_pt1 | contig 10811 bp, 8 predicted proteins | sample CZODoug3_1_2_16f_FD_108279 | JGI IMG/M metagenome (GOLD analysis project Ga0137419, IMG submission 108279) | Vadose zone soil fungal communities from Angelo Coast Range Reserve, California, USA - CZODoug3_1_2_16fungal (Illumina Assembly) | ecosystem: Environmental > Terrestrial > Soil > Vadose... | reverse complement strand
CCGCCGCCGCGCGCCTGCGCGAGGACGTGCGGCTGGCTGACGGCCGCGGCCGCCGCCGTCGCGAAGACAACGACTGCGGTCAGTCTCATCGCGTCACCGGCTCTGGCTCGTCTTCTTCGCCGGCTCGCTCAGGCTGCGGTAGATCGCCTCCACGAAGTTGTCCGTCGTCCAGAAGCCGCTGGTGGCGCCGTACCGCCCCTCGTAGTCGCGCAGGAGCCGCGCCGCCTTGACCTGCTCCAGCGTCATCCCCTTCTTGATCGCATCGAGGAAGCGGTCCCTGATGATCGTGCTCATGTCGCGGTACTCCACGACGTCGGCTTCGTCGGCCAGCCGGCCGTGCCCGGGAATCACGTACGTGCCGGCCTCCTGCTTTTCGGCCGGCACCGTGATGTCGATGATGCGGTTCAGCGCGTCGATCACGCCTTGAAAGCTGCCGCCCTGGGCGACCTGCACGATCGGGAACGTCGTGTTCATGTAGACGTCGCCGGCGACGATCACGTCCGACCTCCGGAAGTGGACGATGACGTCGCCGTCGGTGTGCGCCGCGGGCTGGTGCAGGATCTGGACGGCCTCGCCGTTGAAGTAGAGATCCTTGGAGTCCGTGAAGAACGTGTCCGTCGGCATCGCGATGAACGGGGGCGGCGGCTTCAGGTCGCTCATCATGCGGAGCTGGGCGTTCTCGTGCGCGAGCACGTTCGCCTGGTTCGCCGCGTCCTGGCCGACCTGCGCCGCGAAATTGCCGGCGACGATCGACTGGCCGGCCCTGGCGACCTTCGCGTTGCCGCCGGTGTGATCCGCGTGGAAATGCGTGTTGATGATGTAGCGGATCGGCTTGTCGCCGGCGATCTTCTTCACCTCCGCGAGGAACCGGTCGGCGAGCGGCTCGACCATCGTGTCCACGACGAGCACGCCGTCGTTGCCGATCGAGACGGCCGCGTTGAACGGGCCGCCGACGACCATCCACACGTTCCCCTGGACGTGAAGCGAGTGAATCTCGATGTTCGAGAAATCGGGCGCCGCGCCGGTCTGCGCGCGGAGGGGCGCGGCCGCCACGGCAGCGGCGACGAGTGCGACGCTCGCGAGCACGCGCGTCATCATGCGGCGTCCTACTTCGACCCTCCGGGCCCCGCCGCGCGCCTGGCGAACTCCGGCAGCGCCGTCTCGGCCCCGCCTCTCACGCCTTCGACGGAGAGGTGGTGTTTCGCCGCGAATTCCTCGGACGCCTGATTCGTCCCGGGCAGGTGACTCGGCACCACGCCTTTCGCGCGGACGACTTCATCGACCGACTCGCACGGATACGGATCGACGACGCCGTTGGCCGTCAGCCGGAAGCCGTTGGTCTTGATGAGCGGCTCCGTCAGATACACAGGGTCGGAGATCATGTAGACATGGGTCAGCAGATCGCCATGACGGATGAAGCGCTCCTCCATCGTCGCGCGATCGCTCAATGCCAGCCCGTTGCGCCGCATCCAGCCTGTCTTGAGGTGCGTGGTGCGCACGACGAGCACGGGCCCCTCCCAGCGTCCCGTCGAAAAGCCCTGCCACGTGTGCGCGGCGTAGTCCGGCGGATGCGGACGGCCGTCCATCCAGATCTCGCGCTTCTGCTCCATCCACTGAATCTGCGTGTTGATCTTGACCAGCCGCTGCGTGGCATCGTCGAAGTCGGGGGAGATGCGGAGGTTGCCGACGCCGCGGAAGCCGTAGGTGGAGGGGTGCGGCTTGCACTGGTGTTCCGGCAGCGTGAGCAGCGAGGCGTCCCACGTGTCGGCCTTGAAGCGCGCCGCGTCGTTGATGGGAAGGCCCGCGTAGTCGCCGACGTCAGGGCCCGGCACCCGCTCGGGTTGATCCTCGTGAAAAATGGGAGCCCAGACGCCGCCCAGATCGATCTGCGCGAACGCGCGCCCGGGCGTCGCGAGCGCCGCCATCGCGATCGCGGCGATCACGAATCGGTTCGGGATATTCATAGTGCCCCCGTTCTCGACGTGCCTGACAGGGCCGCCTTTTAAAAATCGAACTGGATGCTGAACTTCGCCAGCCGTGCGTTGAGGATCTCCGTCGGACGCATCCAGGCGGCGAAGTTCTGGTTCACGTTGATCAGCGCATCCGTGTTCAACGCATTGTAGATGTCGAGGCTGACGATCGAGCGGCTTTTTCCGGCGCGCAGGATCTTGCCGAACCGGAGGTCGAGCTCGTTGCGCCGGTCGACGAAGACGCTGTTCGGCGACAGGAGGCCGACGGTCACATTCGCCGACCCGCCGGCGAGCGGCCGGCCGAGCGTCGAGTTCGCGGCGAGGAACTGGTTGCTGGCCGCGAATGCCGCGTTGATCTCGTTGCCCGGCGTGCTCCGGAACGTCCCCGCCAGCTGGACGTCGATCCGCGGAACGGTGTACACGCCGTACATCTTCACCTGCGTCAGCATCGGCGACGCCCGATGGCAGTACTGCGCGGGCCGCCACATCGCGGGCGTATTCGGCGTCTGCGACGCCTGGGCGCCCGTCATGTTCAGCATCTCGGGCAGCTTCGCCACGATCTCGCAGTTGTCCTCCAGCGTCCGCCCGGAGCTGAGCCCGCCCTGGAACACCAGGCCGTTCTGGAGCCGGGCGCTGAGGCTGACATCGATCCCGTCCCAGTGCTCGATCTGCTTGCCGAACTTGTCGGACAGCGTGTTGTAGTTCTGCTGCTGGCCGAACTTCTCCGGCTTCACGTCATAGAGCCCGGAGAGCGTGTACCCGCCATTGCCGGGCAGCCGCGGGTCCGCCGGGACCGTGAGGTTGAACGGCGTGAAGTCGTCGGGTCCGACGGCCAGGTTGTCCGTGACCGTGAAGTTGCCCCAGATCCGCCGGAAGTAGCCGACGTCGACGGCGAGCCCGCGCCGCAGCTCGTGCTGAACGCCTGCCGAGAATTCCCAGTTCCGCATGCGGTTGCCGAAGCCCCTGAGCAAGTCCGGGTCGTAGAGCTCCGCGGGGCGCGTCGAGCCGAACGCCGCAGGCGCCGTCGGCCCGCACTCGCCGTTGGCGGCCGGGTTGGTCAGCTCGCAGTCGGGCGCGAAGTTCCTGTTCGCGTCGTTCCAGGATCGGTTCGCCGAATTGACCAGGACGTTCACCGGGTTCGGGTTCGATCCGAGCACGTTCAGCGTCTGGCCGAGGAGGTACTTGTTGAACGTCACCTTGATCGCGGTCTTGCCGTTGCCTCGCAGATCGTAGGCGGCGCCGGTTCGATAGGTGAGGTCCTTCCACCCGAGGTTGTCCTGCGCCGGGAAGGTCAGGTCGCGCGTGGGCACGAGCGGTCCCGGCCCGACGTGCTGTTCCGGAAAGCTCGTGGCGAAGTAGTCGTAGCGCAGCGCCACGTTGAGCGTGAGCCGGTCCATCTGCCACTGGTCCTGGCCGAAGACGCCGAGGTCGTTGTCCTGGTTGCTGCGCGCCGTAAAGGGCGTCGCATACAACGTGACCTGGTTCGGGATCCCGTTGTTGAACCGGTACTGGTACGGCTGGTAGTTGTAGGTTTCCTGCTCGAGGTATCCGTGCGTCCGGTTGAACCCCACCTTGAGGTTGTGCGTGCCCGTCACGTAGGACATCGCCGCGCGGTACGCGAAGTTCGGCACGCGGGTGTTGTTGAACCCGAGGGTGCTCGGGCCCTGGCCGATGCCGCCCATCCGGTACGCCAATCCCGTTGACTGCTCCACGACGGAAATGAGCGACGGCAGCGCGGCCGCCGCGGCCGAATCGTCCAGCGAGCCCCGCCTCTGCAGCTGCATGTTGCCCCAGCGCTCGTACAGGTGCAGGCCGACCGCTTCGAGCAGCAGGCGATTGGTCACCGGCGAGGTCCACTCCGCGTGCTCCTGCCGCAACCGCGGGAAGCGCCGGTCGTAGCCGGCCTCGGGCGCTCTCGTCGCGCTGATGAAGTTCGGGCACTGGCACCAGCTGTCGGCCTTGTAGGTCCCGGCGATCTTGTTTCGCGGCGTCGCCTGCCACGTCACGCGGAGGCTGTTGTTGAACGAGCGTCCCGCGTTGATGCCGCGTTGGGTGGTGTCGGGCTCATAGAGCCACTTCGTCGCGTCGAACGCGTTCTTGTTCACGAACACCGGCGCGTAGTTCTCGACCTCGTTGTAGCGCGTCGAGAACCAGAACCAGACGCGCTCGCGCCGCAGCGGCCCGCCGAACGACTCGTTGAGATCCCAGTTGTGCTTCACCGCGTTCGGCGTGCCGAGGCCCGCGTCCTTGAGACGCTGCGTGAAGTTGCTCCCCTGCAGGCTGCCGCTCGAAAAGGTGAAGAAGGTCGAGTTGGCGAACGTGTTGCCGCCGTCGCGCGGGATGAAGTTGATCCGCACGCCGCCGGTGGCCATCTCCGCCGACAGGCCCGACGAGTCGACCGTGATCTCCTGGGCGGAGCCGACGTCGGGAATCTGCCCGCCGACGTTGCCGCCGGCCTGCAGCGTCATCGTGTTGATCCCGTTGAGCGTGACGCGCTGATCGACGGTGCGGCTCCCATGGATCGTCACGCTGCCGCCGGTGCCCTGGAGCTCCGACCCGCCGACGTCGTTGCCGCCGCCCGTGGTCCCCGGAATCAGGCGCGCGAGCGTGACGTAGTTCCGCGCCGTCGGCAGCGCGTCGATCATCTCCGCCGACAGCACCTGCTGCCGCGTCACGGTCTGCACGTCGACCGCCGGTGATTCCCCGGTGACGGTGACCGTTTCCTGCACGGCGCCGACGCGCATCTCGGCGTCGACGCGCGAGACCGACGAGCCCGCCAGCTCGATCCCGTCGCGGGCGACGGTCGAGAACCCGGTGAGCGTGAACGTCACGCGGTAGAGCCCGGGCCGCAGATCGACGATCTGGAACCGGCCGTTGCCATCCGTGACGGCGGTCCGGGTCTTCTCGATGAGCACCGGACTCGATGCGTCGACCGTCACGCCCGGCAGCACGGCGCCTGACGGGTCCTGCACCACGCCGGTGATTGACGCCTGGGCCGACGCGAGCGCCGGCAGCAGCAGCATCCACGAGAGCACGAACATGACCGCGGTGAATCGGCGCATCTCGCAATCTCCTCCGTTTGTTTCGGATCCCGGATCCCGAATCCCGGCCTGAATCCCGGTGAAGGGCCCCCAGCATTCTTCTAATCGGAGCGGCCGTCTCCGTCTTGCAGAAACGGGACGGCAATGAGCAGAATCCTGTGCTAGCCGTTGCGGCGGTAGACGCCGGGCGACACGCCGGTGTGCCGAATCATCCAGTGCGAGAGGTGGCTCTGCGACGAGAAGCCGACCGACAGCGCCACGTCGATGATCGGCATCTCGGAGTTGCGCAGCAGTTCCTTCGCGCGCTCGATGCGCCGCGCGAGCACGTACTGATGCGGTGACTGGCCCACGGCGGCCTTGAACGCGCGCGCCAGGTACAGCGGGCTGATCCCGACCTGCGCCGCCATCGCGTCGAGCGTCAGCGGCTGGTCGAGATTGGCCTCGATGAACTCGATCAGCTGCCGCATGCGCTGGTGCGAGACGGCAGGCGCCGTCGGCAGGCCGGCCAGACGCGACTGCACCGAGTGGGTGCGCGCCAGGTGCACGGCCATCATCTGCGCGACGGTGTCGATATAGAGGCCGTCCCGCACCGACCCGGTGCGCAGGGCATCGGCGAGCGCGATGGCGAGCTGCTCGAGCAGCGGATCGACGATGCCGAAGCGTGGCACAATCTCGGCCGCCGCCGCGTCGCAGCCGCACAATTCGCTCACCGCGGCCTCGTACAGCGATCGCCGCAGGTAGACCTGGAGGATCTCAGGGTGTCCGTGATGCTCCCATTCGGTGACGGTCTCGGGCGGCGTGACGCAGATGTTGCGGGGGCCGAGCAGTCCCTTCTCGCGCCGCGCGCCTTCGATCTTCCGCGTCACCTCGCAGGGATGCGTGATGTGGTAGATGATGAACGGGTGATCGAGCGCCGATTCCGTTACATGGAGCGGCGCTTCCTTGAAGATCGCGGCGTGCAGCGACCGCCAGCCGCTGTCCTGGCTGTGCGCGACGAGCTCGTTCTCCGGCCGCAGCGCGCGCCCGTGTGTTTCGCCGGTCGTAAAGGGAGTGTCCGGCAGCGTCATGGCGGTGTCCCGCGTTCGCGGTGGGCCTCTTATACGCCGCCACGCGACTAGAGATCAATACGCCATGCACCACTTCGGGCACTTCGACCCCGCCGCGCTTGCAGGTCATCCCGTCTACCACGGGCACGGCGACGGCTACCGGCAGGCGACGCTCGTCGACCACGCCGCCGGGTCGGTCCACACCGGTCTCGCCATCGCCGAGCTTGCGCCCGGCGGAACGCTCGCGCCGCACGTCCACTCCTACGAGGAGAGCTTCTACGTGCTCAGCGGCGAGGCGATTCTCCGTGTCAACGATCAGGTCTGGCGCGTCGGTCCGGGCGATCTCGGCGCGCTCAAGGTCGGCACGGTGCACGCGTGGCGCGCGGCCGGCCCGGTTCCGGTGCGCTGGCTGCAGATGGCCGCGCCGCAGCCGAAGCCGCCCGGCAAGGAGCGCGACACGTTCTTCCTCGAGAACGCGTCCGTACCGGCCGACGCGCCGCGTCTCGATCTCGGCCGGCTCGACGGGAACCTGCTCGGCCACTTCGACGTGGGACAGATTCCCCCGGGCGACGAAGGGCGCATCGAGGCGGGCGGCCTCAAGGGCGTCTTCCTGAAGTGGCTCATCGACGAGAAGCTCGGCGCGCGCCACCATCGCCTGCTGTTCATCGAGTACCTGCCCGGCGTCTCGATCGGCCTGCACGACCACACGTACGAAGAGGCATACTTCATCCTCAGCGGCGAGGTCGACGCGACGATGGATGGCGCGCGGCACCGGGCGAGGGCCGGAGACGTGCTCTGGACCGGCGTCGGGTGCGTCCACGCGTTCGCCAACACGGGCCGCGAGCCCGTCCGCTGGCTCGAGACGTTCTCCCCGCAGCCGCCGCAGGAGAACGTGTTTCGGTTCATGGCCGAGTGGGAGCAGCGCGCCAGGGAACTGGAGGGATCATGACCGAGCAACGCACGCGCCCGTTCACCGGCGCCGAATACCTCGAGAGCATCCGCGACGGCCGCGAGATCTGGATCTACGGCGAGCGCGTCAACGACGTGACGACGCATCCCGCGTTCCGGAACACCGTGCGCATGATCGCGCGGCTCTACGACGCGCTGCACGATCCCGCCCGCAAGGACACGCTCACCATTCCGACCGATACGGGCAGCGGCGGCTACACGCACCGGTTTTATCGCGCGACGCGCAACGTCGAGGAGCTCGTCGCCGCGCGCGACGCGATCGCCGAATGGGCGCGCGTCAGCTACGGCTGGATCGGCCGCAGTCCCGACTACAAGGCCGCCTTCCTGGCCACGCTCGGCGCCAATTCCGACTTCTACGCGCCGTACGACGAGAACGCCCGGCGCTGGTACAAGAAGGTGCAGGAGGAGGTGGCGTTCGTCAATCACGCGATTGTCAACCCGCCCGTCGATCGCGATCGGCCGCTCGACGAGGTGAAGGACGTGTACATGCACGTCGAGGAGGAGACCGACGGCGGCCTGATCGTGAGCGGCGCGAAGGTCGTCGCGACGACGTCGAGCCTGACGCACTACAACTTCATCGCCAACAACGGCGCGCTCCCCATCAAGACCAAGCCGTTCGCCTTCGTCTGCATCGTCCCGACCAACGCACGGGGGGTGAAGCTGTTCTGCCGGCCGTCGTACGAGATGACGGCGGCCGTCATGGGATCGCCGTTCGACTACCCGCTCTCGAGCCGGATGGACGAGAACGACTCGATTCTCGTCTTCGACAAGGTGTTCGTGCCCTACGAGAACGTCTTCGCGTACGGCGACATCGACAAGGTCAACAACTTCTTCCCGCGCTCCGGGTTCCTCCCGCGCTTCATGTTCCAGGGGTGCACGCGCCTGGCGGTGAAGCTCGATTTCCTGGCGGGACTGCTGTTGAAGGCGGTCGAGGCGACCGGCGTCAAGGATTTCCGCGGCGTGCAGGCGCAGGTCGGCGAGGTGCTCGCGTGGCGGAACCTGTTCTGGGGACTGACGGACGCGATGGCGCGGACGACGATGCCGTGGACCGACGGGTACGTGCTGCCCAACCTGGATTACGGCCTGGCGTACCGCGTGATGTCCAGCATGGCGTACCCGAAGATCAAGGAGATCATCCAGAACACGCTGGCGAGCGCGCTCATCTATCTGCCGTCGAGCAGCCTCGACCTGAAGGTGCCGGAATTGCGCCCGTATCTCGATCAGTTCGTTCGCGGATCGAACGGCTACAGCGCGGAGCAGCGCATCAAGCTGATGAAGCTGCTGTGGGACGCGATCGGCACCGAGTTCGGCGGCCGGCACGAGCTGTACGAACGAAACTACTTCGGCAACCACGAGAGCATCCGGTTCGAGACGCTGATGGTGTCGGACCTGACCGGGGCCAGCGCGAAGTACAAGGGGTTCGCCGAGCAGTGCATGGCCGAGTACGACTTGAACGGCTGGACGGTACCCGACCTGATCAACCCCGACGACGTCAGCGTCGTAATGAAGAAGCGGAGTGTAGGAGCGGGCCTGTAAACCCGCCACATGTAGGGCGGGTCTTTTAGACCCGCCAACAACCATGATCGACGCGCGCGCGTTTCGCCAGACCGTCGGCCAGTTCGCCACGGGCGTGACGATCATCACGACCGCGGCCGGCGGCGCGATCCGCGCGCTGACGGTCAACTCGTTCACCGCCGTCTCGCTCGATCCGCCGCTCGTCCTGTTCTGCGTGGGAAAGGGGACGAAAACGGGCCAGGCCGCCCACACGATGCCGGGGTTTGCGGTCAACATCCTCCGGCAGGAGCAGCAGGATCTCTCCACCTATTTCGCCGGAGGGTGGACGCATCCGCTGCGGCCGGCGTTTACGTTCCTCGACTGGGACGGCGGTCCGCGGCTCGAGGGGTGCGCGGCGGCCGTCGGCTGCTCGACGCACGCCGTCCACGACGGCGGAGACCATTGGATCGTGGTCGGGAAGGTGGTGGCGCTCCACCGGACGACGTGCGCGTCGCCGCTGATCTTTCACGGAAGCCGCTACGCGAACCTCGGGACGACCTTCGAAAGCGAAATCCTGGTATCCGGTTTCTGATTCATGCAGGGAGACGATCGATGAAGGGCAGACTCCTCGTTGTGCTGACGATCGCTGTCGTAGGAGCCGGCATGACGGCCCGCGCACATCATTCCTTTGCCGCGACGTATCACGAAGATCAGACCGTCAAGATCGAAGGCAAGCTCGTGCAGTTCCTCTTCCGCAACCCGCATTCGTTCGTCCACGTCGAGGCGCCGGACGAGAACGGCGAGATGCAGCGGTGGGCGGTCGAGTGGGGCGGCGTCGGCCAGCTGGCCGGACAGGGTATTACGCGCGAGACGCTCAAGGCGGGCGATGTCGTGGCCATCACCGGCAACCCGGGACGCAATCCCGCGGACCATCGCCTCCGGATGGTGACGCTGAAACGGCCGTCCGACGGGTTCACGTGGGGACAGCAGCCGGGACAGGTCGTCGACTGACATGAGAACGTTCGCCTCGTCTTGCGTGTCGCTGGCCGCCTGCCTCGTCCTCACGAGCGGGGCGGCGGCGCAGGATCTCGTCATCACCAACGCGCGGATCGTCGTCGGCAGCGGCCAGGTGATCGACTCGGGCACGATCGTCGTTCGCGACGGGAAGATCGCCGCGGTGACCGGTGGCGCGGTCCAGGTCCCGAAGGGCCTGCAGGCGATCGACGCGAGGGGCATGAGCGCGATGCCCGGGTTCATCGACGGTCACAAGCACCTGGCGGACGGCCCAACGGGGAAGGCGTGGATGCAGTCGCTGCTGGAAGCCGGCTACACCACCGTCCTGATCGGCGGCGGACCGGCCGAAGCGAACCTCGCCCTCGCGAAGAAGATCGAGTCGGGCGAGTACAACGGGCCGCGAGCCATTCCATCCGGAGCAGTGGCGCTGCGACAGACGCCTGCCGAGGCGCGCGCCGCCGTCCAGGCCCTCGCGAAGATGGGCATCAGGCACACCGGTGAAATCGCCCTGACGCCGGAGCCGGCGCCGCCGCAGGCGGAAGTCGAGACGCTGAGGGCGATTGTGGACGAGGCGAAGAAGCTGGGCATCCAGGTGAACGTGCACGCGGTCAGCAGCCCCGCGATGATCGCGGCGATCGACGCGGGCGTGACACGGTTGGTGCACCTGCCGAACAAGGACTGGACCAGTTACGAGCAGGCCGATGCGGTTGCGAAGGCCGGCGCGATCGTTGCGGGCCTCATCGCCTTCGGCGCGCCGAACGTCGACACCCTCTCGCAGGGGGCGGCGCCGGTGCAGTGGCCGAAAGACAACACGCCGCGCTTTCGCGACGGCAAGCCGTGGCCCGAGGCGATCGCCGGCGCGAACCGCGACGCCAGGGGGCGCGCGACCGGCACCGAGGGCGGCTATACCATCGTCAACGCCAGGCGCATCTGGGACGCGGACCCGAATCACACGACCATCTCGTACTCCACCGACCAGAACGCCGACGACCTCGTCGTGCTCGAGCACGAGCTGAAGTCGTTCAGCATCGTCTTCTCGATGGCCGACATCCACCGGATCATCGGGCCGAACGCCGCGCGGTTCGTCGGGATGGCCGATCAGATCGGGACGCTCGAAGCCGGCAAGCTCGCCGACATCATCCTGCTCGATGGCGACCCGACGAAGAACATCTACGAGATGCTGAAGACGAAGGTCGTGCTGAAGGAAGGCAAAATCGTCGTCGACAAGCGGCCGCCGCCACCGGCGGCGACGACGGGACGTCCGCGCTCGACCCGCT
>Ga0137419_10001200_pt1 | contig 10831 bp, 8 predicted proteins | sample CZODoug3_1_2_16f_FD_108279 | JGI IMG/M metagenome (GOLD analysis project Ga0137419, IMG submission 108279) | Vadose zone soil fungal communities from Angelo Coast Range Reserve, California, USA - CZODoug3_1_2_16fungal (Illumina Assembly) | ecosystem: Environmental > Terrestrial > Soil > Vadose... | reverse complement strand
TGGGACGGAATAGCGGTTGATCGTACGGTGGATCCCGATCCCCGCGTCCCCATGCGCCGGGATTCTCCTGTCAACGAATTCCAGTCCGTGAACCACTCCGCTCAGGCCCAAAAAAGCGACATGTCGGGATCCGACAGAAAAGAGGGCTCGCGTGGGCGCCCCAGAGGCTGTTTCCATATCAGAATACATGCCCAGCGTGGTCGCGACTTGACGCCGGCGTTTACTCCTGCTTCTTTTCGGCGGGAGGAGGAGGGCCGTTGCCCATGTTGTGGTCGTGTGTGGGGCCGTAATAGCGCATGCCGGGGCCCATCGAGTCCATGTGGCCCAGCATTTTCTCCATATGGGCCAACATCACCTCCCAGAGGTCGACGTTGCTCTGCCAGCGCGCCTTCTCGGCGGAATCGCTGATCTGGGGGATATTCGCCTTGATGGTCGCGAGGGAGAGCTTCATCTTTTCGACGTCGGCTTTCATGGCCTCCATTTCGTGCTGGTGCATCGCCATCATGTGTGCATGCATTGGGTCAGGCATGTTCTCCGGGTGGTCGGCGTGCGGAGGTGGCACCTGTGGGGAGGGGTTCTGCGCCCGCAGCAGAGGGGTGGGGGCTAACGTCAGGACCAGTACAAGGCTGAGGCGGTTCATGGGAGCGCTCCTTTTCGACGGGTTCTTTGAGAAGTATAGACCGAGCGAGTAACGGATTCGATGACGGGAACCCCGGAGGAAGACCCCGGCTCGCGGGCCGGGTAAGATGTTTGCAGCATCGCACCCCGCGCTTCGAGAAAACCTTGATGCGTCGAATATGAACGCCGCCGCTAACCTTGAACCAGCAATCGCCCAAGACGCAGCCCCAAGACGCAGCCCCAGGAGCCGCCGTGTACAACCGGGCGGTGCTCGCGGCCTACGATGCGTTTGTGGTGGGGTTTTCCAACAGCGTTGCCTGGAAGTGTCCGTCGCGTTTGCTGGTGGGGTTCTATAACGAGAATGTGTCCGCGGAGCATCTCGACGTCGGGGTGGGGACCGGCTACTTTCTGGACAAGTGCAGGTTTCCGGTGTCGTCCCCGAGGCTGACGCTGGTGGACTTGAATTCGAATTGCCTGCGGGCTACGGCGAGGCGAGTGCGGCGGCACCATCCCTCTTATGATTTGGCTGGGCTCCATTTGGCGAATGCGCTGGGGCCGCTGGATCTGGGCGAGGCGAAGTTTGGCTCGATTGGCGTGAACTACGTGCTGCATTGTTTACCGGGAGGGCTTTCATCTGGGGATCAGGCATCGAAAAGCGACCTGTTTCGGAATCTGAAGCCCTGGCTGCGGCCTGGTGGAGTGCTGTTTGGCGCGACGATTCTGGGCGCGGGCGTCGAACATGGGTTTCTGGCAAGGAAGCTGATGGACGTGTACAACGCGAAAGGCATCTTCAGCAATCGCTCGGATTCCGCAGAAGGGCTGCGGGCGGCGTTGGGACAGCATTTTGAGGTGGCGTCGCTGCGGGTGGTGGGGTGTGCGGCGTTGTTCTCGGCTAGAGGGTCCGGGCCCGCGTAAAATATCGAGAGCCACCCGTGAACCGATCTTCGATGCTGTCTCGTTCGCAACAATACTGGACGGCCCCGAGATCGAAGGTCGCTGACTGGAGTGGTATTCGGAATGATGCGGCTAGCGTGGGTTGTGCTGGTGGTTCCATTTCACAAGTAACCAAAGTGGGGATGTGCTGGCCACGGCCGATGCATGCCCCAGAGCCAAGAAAGCTTCGACGAGGCCAAAATGAAATTCATTCTGATGATGGCTTGCGGTGTCCTGATCTTGTCATCCATTGTGCTGGCTGAGGGCAGCACGCAGACTTTTGCCACTTCGGCGGGGCCGGTCCTGATTACGCCGCTCAACCATGCGAGCACGCGGATTGAGGCCGGCGGGAAGGTCATTTATTTTGATCCGGCGAAGCCGGTGAATTTTGCTGCCGCTCCCAAGGCAGACTTGATCCTGATTACCGACATTCACGGGGATCACATGGATCCGGAGTCGGTGGCGGCGGTGAGTAAGGCGGGGACGGAGATTATTTCGTCGGGTGCAGTGGCTAAGACGGTAACCACCGCCAAGTCCCTCGCAAACGGCGAAAGCACAAGCTGGAACGATTGGACGATTGCAGCGATTCCCGCGTACAACCTGACGCGCGGGCCTGAGCCAGGGAAGCTGTTTCACGATCAAGGGCGCGGCAACGGCTATGTGCTGACTTATGGCGGCAAACGCTTTTACTTTTCGGGCGACACCGAAGGCGTGCCAGAAATGCGGGCTCTGAAGAATATCGATGTCGCCTTCGTGTGCATGAATCTGCCTTACACGATGACTCCGGAGGAGGCTGCGGATGCGGTGAAGGCGTTCCATCCGAAGATCGCGATTCCGTATCACTATCGCGGCTCGGATTTGAGCGTGTTCCAGAAACGGCTAGAAGGTACGGGGATTGAAGTGCGGTTGCTGGAGTGGTATCCGAAATAGTTGGGGATTGTTTTCGCATGACCTTTTCTATTTCGGATCGGATGGGAGAGTGCACCAACGTCTGCCGGTTTGCGTACGGGACACTGTTTCGTTTGCGGGCACTCCGGCCACGGGAGGCACGAAGAGGCACAGTGCAGAGATTGGGCGTAGCTGGAAGGTTATTTGATCGGGAGAGCGGTGCACGATCAAGTGAAGGAAGCTATTCATGAGATGGAAGTCGGGCTCGCGGCGAACCACTACGACATGAAGGGGCACGGCGCGAAGGCGGAAGAACATCTGCGGATGGCGGAGCATGAGTTGAACGAGGCGATTGAAGCGGCGAAGGCCGCGAAATAGAATTGCGCCGCAACAAACAAACGGGGAGCCTTGTTGCGGCTCCCCGTTCTTATTGCACTCCCAACCCGTGGTCAGCGCGCCCCGCAGTGGTCACTGATGGATGGCTGTTCCGATTAGGAAATTGTTGGGGTTGGCCGGGGAGACATCGACTACGTTAAAGGTGGAGCGATCTGGAGATACCTGGATATTGAAGGTCCAGCCGCAGCTCGGTCCGCAGGTTAAGCCGGCCACGCCGCTGCCGTTAGCATTCAGCGTGGAGACGGTGAAGTTGTTGAGGGTGGAGACGGCGTCGCCGCATCCAGCGGTGTGGCCGGTGTTGGTGGCATTTGTCGCAACGCCGGCGGCATTGAGCGTGAACGTGACCAGCGAAGAGCTGACGCCGCAGCCCGTGTTGCCATAGAGCGCGAGCTGCCATTTCCCGACGAGGTTGGTCTTGGTAACCTTCGCTGCCGTGGAGTTGTTGACGGCCACGCCAGCGACGAAGTTTCCTGGGTTGGCGGGAGAGACGTCGATGACACTGAACGTGGAGCGGTCCGGTGAAACCTGGATGTTGAGGTTCCATCCGCAACCGGAACCGCAGGACAATCCAGCTGTGCCGCTACCGTCAGGATTGAGAGTTTTCACGGTGAACGTGCCGGTGCCGGTTGCGTCCGGGCAGCCGCTGCTGTGGCCGGTTTCTGTGGCCGTCCCCGTGCCAGCGGTGTTCAGCGTGAAGGTGACGAGCGAGGCCCCGATGCCGCAGCCAGTCTGGCCGAAGAAAGTCATTTGCCAGGAGCCGGTGAGGTCAGGGATGGAAATGTTGCCGTGCGGCGAGGCCAGAATGGCCACGCCCTCGACGAAGTTGAGCGGGTTTGCCGGCAGGACATCGACCAGATTGATTTTGGAGCGATCTGGCGAGACCTGAATGTTGAAACCCCAGCCGCAGCCGATACCGCAGGAAAGGCCGGCGGTGCCGCTGCCGCTGGAGGTCATGGTGGCGATGGTGAAGGTTTGAGCGGCAAGGGAAGAATCGCCGCACTGGCCGTGGGTGACGAGCGTTCCGGTGCCCACGCCGGAGGTGTTCAAGGTGACGCCGATTTGCATGGTCGCGGCGCCGCAGCCGGTGGTTCCGCGCAGGGCGATATTCCACTTGCCGGCGAGGTCGGCTTTTGTGATGTTGCCGATGCTCGCGGAGCTGGTGGCGCTGAGGCTAACGATGGTGGTGAAGGCGAGCACGCTGAACGCAACCAGGCGTGCCAATACACTATGGTTTTTCATGACTTTCTCCTTGAATGGTTTGCGGATCGATGGCTCGATACGCTTTGCACGTCAAACCAGTCCGAGGGGAAACAAGTCGGGTGCTACTTGGACTAACGCAAAACTGACATCAGGTGGGTCATGCGGAGCGAAAAAAGTTTTGTGAGGCGTCGGGCTAGGTTGTTCCTCGTAGTGTCCGCAGCGCTGCGTCGTGTTTATGGGGTGGTTGAAGGCTTGCCTTCCACTAGGCGTTGGACTGCAGGAGCGACCATGATTAGGAGTTGCGATTTAGGTTTCTTGGCGTCTTCCAGAATCGCAAGTTGAGACTGCTTCCAATCGGCGGGGGCCGGTTGGTTGTGTTCCAGATAGTCGAGGGCCTGGAGGCCGGTGGCGCCGAGCTGGGCGAGCGTCGTCGAGAGTGCTGTGTCCTGCTTCAATAGAAAAGAGCTTTGGAGGAGGGGCTGGAGCTCGGCATCGTTGTCGCGCCAGGCGGTTAGGGTGGCGCGGAGCTCGGCAATGGTGGCGGGGGTCGGCGAGGAGAGAAGGGAATCGACTTGCGCGTTGAAGGTGCGGGCGGCATCGCTTTCGGGCGAGACGGCGTCGACCAGGCGGTTGAGCGGCGTGAGGCTGGTGGCGGGATAAGGAGCGGTTTGTTCGCGGGTGTACTCTTTGACGGGCTCGACAACGTCGGCTAGGACTTTGAGGGCTTCGATGTCGGTGCTGCCTGCCAATCGTTCCAGTTCGTGAATGTAGTGGGAGTTGTGGGTCAGGCCAAGCGAGTCCAATTGACTGCTGATGATCTTCAGGCGGCGGTACATGGAGTTGACATCAACGGTGTTCGGCGGAGACCAGAGACGCTCGGCGATGGCGGCGGTGCGGGGCCAGATGCGGGAATCGAGATTCTCCGGAGAGACATATTCGGTCCACATGGTGGCTTCGCCGCCGAGGACGCGTCGTTTTTCTTCGGGGGTGAGGGTGGCGGCGGGGCCGGAAAGCGGGTCGGCGGCGTAGTGCTGCGCGGCGGGATACATCAGGTCGATGTAGTAGCCGTTGGAGAGCAGGCCGCGGTAGCCTTGGCGGGCGGCATCGGCGAGGGACTGCTGACCGCGCCAGGACTGGATGACGATGCTCTTGGGGAGTTCGGGAGCTAGAATTTCATCCCAGCCCATCATGGTTTTGCCGTGCGCTGTTACGATCTTGAGCAGGCGCTGGTTGAAGTAGGCTTGCAGGCCGGCATTGTCTTTGATCTGGTGGGACTGTTTGAACTTCTGGATCGCCGGGTTGGCGTCCCATTGCTTGCCGTTGACCTCGTCGCCGCCGATGTGGAAGTACTGGTCGGGGAAGAGCGCCGCCATTTCTCCGAAGAGGCCGTCGAGGAAGGTGTAAGTATGCTCCTGTGTGATGTTCATGGCCGGGTTCATGATGCCCCATTGGCGTTCGATCTGATAGGGGCCGGGGCCACTGGCGAGTTCGGGATAGGCGGCGAAGATGGCGGTGCAATGGCCCGGGACATCGAACTCGGGGATGACGCGGATGCCGCGGTCGCGGGCGTAGGCGATGAACCCGCGGATTTCCGACTGCGTGTAGAAGTGTCCGTCGGAGCCTTGGCTTTGCAGCTTGGGAAACTTCTTACTCTCGACCCGGAAACCCTGGTTGTCGGAGAGATGCCAGTGGAAGACGTTCAGCTGGACGGCCTCCATGCCATCGAGCGTGAGGCGAAGGGAATCGAGGGGCATGAAGTGGCGGCTGACGTCGACCATGAGGCCGCGCCAGGGGAAGCGGGGCTTGTCTTGGATGCTGACGGCCGGGACGGCGTAGCCGGTTGGAGTGGCTTGTACCAAATGTAGAAAAGTCTGGAGGCCGTGGAGGGTGCCGAGCGGAGTGGCGGCGTTGAGGATTGCGCCAGATGGGGTGATGTCGAGTGTGTAGGACTCGTCTTCGCCAAGTTCCTGTAGGGGTTTGCTGGCGTGATCGGTGTGAACGCCGAGCCCCACACACGTCCCAATACAGGGCGAGGGATAAGAACCATCCGTTTGACGCGACAGGGCGTGCAGGAAGCGCTGCACGGCCCGGTCGAGCCGGGGCTCCTTGTATCCTGAGAGGTTGACGAAGAAATGGTGGTCCACGGAGAGCTGTCCCTGCCCCAACCTGTAGGCGGCCGGCAGGGGCATGAGGTTGAGTTCGCGGGAGTTCGATTGGGCGCTGGCGAGGGTGGTAAGCAGGCAGCAGATGAGGAGCGGCAAACGAGACGGCATGACGATAGCCTCTTATGAATCGTTTTAATAGCGTCGGTGATTAAGGTACCAGAGTTTGGGCTGCCGTTTCCGGCCGGAATGGGGTAGCCGCGCCCGATGATATCCTAAGAACAGATTCTCGCTCACGATTTCTTGCTCCATCCGAGGCTGTTACCTTCCATGGCTGACCCCAAGGCTCCCGAAACGCAAGCTGCGACCGACTCCGCAACCCAAGCGCCGACCGACGCAACCGAGTCGTTCAACGAAATTTTTTCGCAGTATGAGCGCGATCACAAGCGCAAGAAAAACGAGGACGGCGGAAAGCAGCTTGAGGGCACGGTGATCGTGGTGACTGGCGAATCGGTATTGCTCGATATTGGTTTTAAGAGCGAAGGCATTTTGCCTTTGACCGCGTTCGCGGTCGAGGCGCCGAAGCCGGGCGACAAGATGAAGGTTTCGGTGAAGGGGCGCAACCCGGAAGGATATTACGAGCTTTCACTGTTTAAAGTGGAGCAGCCTAGGGATTGGTCGACCTTGGAGAAGGCTTTTGCGGAGCAGACGCCGATTATGGGGACGGTGACGGGATTGATCAAGGGCGGGTTCACGGTCGACGTGGGTGTGCGCGGGTTTATGCCAGCGTCGCGGAGTGGCGTGCGAGAAGCTGGCGACATGGAAAAGTTTGTAGGCCAGGAGATTCGTTGCCGCATCATCAAGCTGGACGTGGCGGACGAGGACGTTGTCGTCGATCGGCGGGTGCTGGCAGAAGAAGAAGAGCGGTTGGTGAAGGACCAGCGCTTTTCGGAAATCAAAGAAGGCAACACGGTGACGGGGACGGTGCGCAGCCTGACCGATTACGGCGCTTTTATCGATCTGGGCGGAGTGGATGCGCTTTTGCATGTGGGGGAGATTTCCTGGGGCCGCGTGAACAAATCTACCGACGTTCTCTCTGTGGGTCAGCAGGTGGAAGTGAGAGTGCTGAAAATAGGCGCTGAGGGTGGCAAGAAGCGCATTTCCGTGGGCATGAAGCAGCTGCAGGCGCATCCGTGGGACGCGATGGCGGAGAAGTATAAAACGGGCGAGCGCGTGCGAGGCACGGTGACGCGGGTCATGGACTTTGGGGCGTTTGTCGAATTGGAGCCGGGGATCGAGGGCTTGATTCATGTTTCCGAAATGTCGTGGGCAAAGAAGGTGAGGAAAGCCGGCGACATGCTGAAGGCGGGAGAGACGGTGGAAGCGGTGATTCTGGGCGTGAACGCGGGCGAGCGGCGGATCTCTCTCGGTCTGAAGCAGACGTTGGGGGATCCGTGGGCGGACGTGGCCCAGAAACTCAAGGCCGGGTCCGTGATTGAGGGCACCGTCACGAGCCTGACGAAGTTTGGCGCCTTCGTGCAGGTCTCGGAAGGTGTGGAGGGAATGATTCACATCAGCGAGTTTAGCGAGAAGCGGATCAATCACCCGTCGGAGGTGGTGCGGGTGGGGCAGCTGGTGAAGGCTTTGCTAGTCGCGGTGGATCCGGAAAAGCGGCTGATGAAGTTGAGCATGAAACAGCTGATACCTACTGGGTTGGATGATTATCTGAAAGAACACAAGGAAGGCGATGTGGTGACCGGGCTGTTGATTGAGGTTGCCGGCGGGAGCGGGAGAGTGGAACTGGGAGACGGCGTACAGGCCACGTGCCGCATTGTGACTCAGGCTGCGGCGAAGGAAGAGCCGAGGGCTGAGGCTAAGGCGGATTTATCGTCGTTGAGTTCGATGCTGAATGCACGGTGGAAAGGTGGAGCGACGAGCGAGGCCAAGTCGGAGCCTACCCGTGCGGGTCAGGTACGGACTTTTCGGATCGTGAAGCTTGACGTAACAGCTAAGAAGATTGAATTGGAGCTGGTATGATTGGTGTGTAAGTGGTGGTTACATGGGTGAGTTAGTTTAGCGCTACTCTTCCAGTTACAACCTTTTTTGTGAAAATTCCATTTTTCCTCTTGCGCAATTTCTGGAATCATGGCATTCTCTTACATCTTCTTCAGAAAGGATGCCCAATTGGCAGAACCTACAACCAAATCGCCAAACGGACTGTGGTCGGCGAACTTCGTCGGCGATAGTCATAGGGCATCCGTCGATTGCGCCATGTGTATCCTCGGCGCCCTGTAAGGCAAATACAAGCAAGCAATCGTTCGCTGGGTGGCGCAGGCATCGGTTTCATCGCCTGACACGACACACCGTTGCCGTTCATTCCCCCAGCTTTAACTTTAACCCCCAGGCGCGGGTCATCGTGCGTTGGACGTCGTTCGCGCACGCTCGCGCATGTAACTTCACAGGGTCAGTGGTGAAAGGGTACGGATACTTCACTGGAGAAACAGCCTTCGGGCTGTGAGGTTCGAATCCTCTTGGGCGCGAGCCCTGCCGTGTCCGCATGTTCCCTGACCGTAGTTTTGCTGCATTGGCTTCACCGGTGGTGAAAGAGAAGAGCTACTCCGCTCACAGGACTAGCAGGGATGCGTACCCTGCCGAGGTTTCTAACTTGAGGGATGGGGGCGTCGCCCCGTAGGGCAAGATTCCTCAGGAGTTCAGCCTCGAACTCTTCTCGCACGTTCCCCGGTGAGGAGTTAGGTTGGCCGGTGGTGAAGATAGGGGTTACTTCGCCTGAAACGCGGGTGGACGCAAGTTCGAATCTTGCCACGGCAGAGTATGCCCGTGTAGCTCAGTGGTAGAGCACCTTGTGCCTTTGTCGCTTGTTCCCCGGCCTTTGACTTTCACTTACTAACCTCCGGCGGATGCCGGTTAGAAAACAAATTGCAATGGGAATGCTCGGCTTTCTGAAAAGCATACTGGCTGGCCAGAATCAATTTGCTTCCGGCGGGCTGCTGCTCATGCTTGTGGGCAGCATCGGCGCCTATTTGCGGGCTGTGCCAAAGATGCTCTGGTCGTGGTTCGTGGAACAGACCACGATGATGATTACGGTGAAGGATGACGACGCGGCTTTCGTGTGGGTCAAAGAATGGTTTTTGGAGCAGGAGTTCCTCAAGCGTTTGCGAAGAGTGGATCTCGATACGACGCTGAGGGGTAATCATCGCGCACTGGTTCCTGCCCCTGGACGACATTGGTTTTGGTACGGAGGTAGACCGTTTCGGGTTGGATTTTATCGGAGTGAGGATACGCGCGGTTGGACGCCCAAGCGGAGCGAGACTCTTTACTTCACAACGATTGGGAGGCAGCAGAGCTTCCTTAAGAAGTTTGTGGACGAAATTGTGGCCTGCCACGAAAGGAAGCTAGTGGTGGAGTCATTCCTGTTCGCGCACGACGAATACTGGTCGCGGGTTGAGGCATATACGCCGCGGCTGCTGGAGTCGGTCATTCTGGAGCCGGGCGAAAAGGAGCGTTTGCTCCGAGACGTGGAAAAGTTTCGAGGATCGAGGCGGCGGTACAGCCAACTCGGCGTTCCCTACCACCGGGGATACTTGCTCCATGGGCCTCCAGGTACGGGCAAGACGTCATTGGTATCGGCATTGGCGGCAAGGTTTGCCATGTCGATTTATGTCGTCGATCTGAGTAACTTCAACGACCGTTCGCTGGTGAACGCGATCAACGACGTGCCGCCAAACTCGGTGATTTTGTTTGAAGACATTGACTGCATGAAGAGTAGCAAGACTCGTGACAAGCTGGAGGAATGGGTCAACAAACAAGAGGGTGCACCGGCTGGTGGAAAGGCAGAGCCAGATAAGTTGGGAGTAACGCTGTCGGGACTGCTGAACGTTCTCGATGGGTTTCGCGCCCCCGAAAACGTGTTATTTGTGATGACCAGCAACAAGATCGAGGCGCTCGACCCTGCGTTGCTGCGGCCAGGACGCATCGACTTTCGGCTGTTTCTTGGCAAGGCTACTGATCGGCAGAAGGCGGAGCTGTACCAACGGTTCTTTCCCCACGCTCGCGAGTTTGAAGCAGAGATGTTTGTGGAAGACCATCGGGCTGCCGAGACGATGGCCGAGTTCCAGGGCTTGCTTTTGGCTCTGGAAGAGAAGCAGGAGAGCCAGACGCCCAGATTGTCGCACGCCTGAAGTCATTAAAGGAAAGGAGGCCACCGTGGCCCGTCTCAACTTGCTGAACCGACATTTCGCGGTGCGTACGCATGAGGGTGCACCTGCTCGCAGCATTTCCGCCGAAGTCCAGCTGCGCCGGTCCGTGCTGGCGTGCCTGCTTTGGGAGACGCAGTTTTATGAGGACGGTGTCGAAATCGCGGGCCGCATTGCGGAATTGGTGCCGAGAGTGGCGGCTGAGAAAGTGGCGACCCTGGCAGTGGAGGCGCGCGAGAAGATGAAGCTGCGTCACGCGCCGCTGTTGCTGGTGCGGGAGATGGCGCGCCACAAGACGCACCGGGCACTGGTGGCGGATACGCTGGCGCGCGTGGTTCAGCGCGCGGATGAGCTCTCCGAGTTTGTCGCCATTTACTGGAAGGACGGGCGCGTTCCGCTTTCTGGTCAGGTGAAGAAGGGGCTGGCCGCGGCTTTCCCGAAGTTTGATGAGTATGCTCTGGCGAAGTATGACCGGAGCGG
>Ga0137419_10001199_pt1 | contig 10832 bp, 12 predicted proteins | sample CZODoug3_1_2_16f_FD_108279 | JGI IMG/M metagenome (GOLD analysis project Ga0137419, IMG submission 108279) | Vadose zone soil fungal communities from Angelo Coast Range Reserve, California, USA - CZODoug3_1_2_16fungal (Illumina Assembly) | ecosystem: Environmental > Terrestrial > Soil > Vadose... | reverse complement strand
GGAGGATTTCATGAATGAAGAGGCCGCGGACCAGACCCTGCGGGCCGTGGTGAGCTGGGGCCGGTATGCCGAGGCCTTCGCCTACGATGACGAGAACGCCATGTTCAGTCTCGAGAATCCCACTTAGGGTAAAATGACGGCCATGACCGAGACGGCGCCCTATCTGGACCTGCATGTTCCACCGGATGAAATGGTGAAATACATTCAGGATCTTATGACGCTGCCGCACGGTGAAATTGCCGCAAGTTCGGCGATGGCGCTGGCGCAACGGCATTGGGGTGGAGACACGCCGCTGGCGCGCGCCGCCCTATTGCGTTGGGGAGCGCTCAATTTGGCGTTTCAAGACAAGCGCTTGGAGACCTGGACCGTCACTCGGGAGCACGACCGGATCCAGGTGCCGGCGGCGCTGGTGGCCGCCGCCGGAGTCGCTCCGTTGGTGATCGATAATGAGAAAGCGGTATTCGACATTCCGGCGCTGCTCGATGCGACGTTGGAGTTTCAGCCGCCAGCGGGTCAGGCCTAACTCTTCATGACAACCGTTGCTCGGCCGGCGCCGAAGCCGCGCTTTAATGTTCTGCGCACCATCGCGCTCTACAAGATGGTGAAGGTGTTGCTGCTGCTGGCCTTGGCCTATGGCGAAGTGCGTCTCAGCGATGCCTCGCTTGCAGCCAAGTTGGTGACCTGGGCCTCCGCGCGCCCCTTGGGCCTGGAGCACGACGTCGCCACCCGGTTTCTAGAGTGGTTCAGCGGCTTGAGTGAATCGCGGCTCCATGCGCTGCGGATGGTGACGTTGGCCTATGCGGCGGTATTTGCGACCGAAGGGATCGGTTTGTGGATGCAAAAGCGCTGGGCCGAGTGGCTGACTACGATCATCACAGCCTCCCTGATCCCGTTGGAGGTGTGGGAGGTGATTTTCAGGCCGACCGTCGGCAAGGCGCTGGTCCTGGTCGCCAACACCGCCATTGTCATATACCTTGCGTGGCACGTCCGGTCGAAGGGTAAACGCTGATCCGCGCAGGTTGCCGCCGGGTTTGTGAAATGATCTTCATCTCGGATGAAATGCGTGGATCGGGCGTATTCTCCGAAATGCTTGTCAATACCACCGTTTGGAGATCTCATGAATAGGTCCGGAACCTTGATTACCTCTGCGTTGTTGACCTTCGGCCTCGCCGCCGCCGCGATGGCCGCCGATATGCCGAAAGCAGCCGCGCCGATGGCCGCTGACGCTCCTGCCGCCGCCGCCCCCGCGACGGATGCGCCGAAGCCCGCCAAGAAGCACAGCAAGAAGAAGAAGAAAGCGGCTGCCGCCCCCGCGACGACCAAGTAACTTTATTGGTATAACGCCCCGTCCGCCTCATGGCGGCCGGGGCGTTTTTTTGTCTACAACCGGGGTGCCACGATCGATGAGAGCGAGTAAATGGATCCGGTAGTTGCGGTCAAGGCCGTGATAATGGGGGTGGTTGAGGGACTAACCGAGTTCTTGCCGGTCTCGAGCACCGGCCACTTGATCGTCGCCGGCAGCCTGCTGGATTGGAACGACGAGAAGGGCAAGCTGTTCGAAATCGTGATTCAATTTGCCGCCATTCTGGCGGTGTGCTGGCTTTACCGGCAACGGCTTTGGACGGTGGTCGCGACGCTGGCACGCGATCGGAAGTCGCAGCGCTTCACGCTAAATCTGATCCTGGCGTTTTTGCCCGCCGCCGTACTCGGCGTCATCTTCATCAATACCATCAAGAAATATTTATTCGCCCCGGTACCGGTGGCGATGGCGTTCATCATCGGCGGCATTCTCATTCTATGGATCGAGAGCCGGAAGCGAACCGCGAGAATCGCCGCCGTCGACGAGATTCAGCCGCGGGACGCGATCTGGGTCGGATTTGCGCAGGCCCTGTCGATGATCCCCGGCACGTCACGCTCGGGCGCAACCATCATGGGCGGACTGCTGCGCGGATTTTCCCGGCCCGCCGCCACCGAGTTTTCATTTTTCCTGGCGATTCCGACCATATTCGGCGCAACGGTGTTGGAACTCTTCAAAGCGCGCCACTCGATCGAGGTCAATGATCTCGCGGTCATCGGGGTCGGTTCGATCGCATCCTTCGTGAGCGCGGCGTTCGCCGTGCGCGCCTTGATACGCTATGTCAGCGGCCACGATTTCAAGGCTTTCGCCTGGTACCGAATCGCGTTTGGGTTCGTGATTCTCGCGACCTGGCACTTCGGCTGGGTCAAGTGGTAGCGTAGGGTCGCGTGGCATCACGCGAAGCAGCGAGGATGCGGTGGGCAGCTTGACCCCGTACACGGTCCAATCCGTCGACATCGCGCATCTCATCCAAGTTGCGTTGACGCCCATTTTCCTGATTTCGGCAATCGGCGTGACGCTCAACGTGCTGACCAGCCGCCTGTCGCGCATCGTGGATCGCGCGCGCGCCGTGGAGGACGTCTTGCGCCAGCCCGACCACAAACACGATGGACGGGACTTGCACGGTCTGCTCAGCGTGTTGGCTCGGCGCGCCCGTTATATCAACGCGGCGATTACCCTCATCACGTTGTCCGCGCTGTTCATTTCGCTCGTGGTCGTCATGCTGTTCGTGAACGCTTTCCTGCGCTGGGACTTATCGGTCTTCATCGCCTGCATGTTCATCTTGTCGATGCTGTCGTTGGCGGCGGCATTGTCGGCGTTCCTCATCGAAGTGCGCGTCGCGACCAACACCTTGCAAATCGGCATCGAGGCGGCCGATGCGGCCTCGCGTCACGAGGAGTGAGCGGGGACGGGGCGCTGTTCGCGGACCGCCATCGGCACATTGCAGAGATCGATGCGCGCGGCCTGAACCTTGAAGAAATCCTCGGGCCGATTGCGGCGCGATTCGATCAGCGCGGTGAACGCCGCCGAATCGGTGCGAAGCACTTCGAGGTTGGATCGTTCAGACCGGGCTACGTCTGCCGCCACAGCGACGGATTTGATCGGCAGCGGCGCCTCGGTCTTGGCATAAAAACCCATGTCCGCGCTGCCGCGCGGCAGTGCGGCGAGCAACTCCATGCCTTTCACGACCCGGCCCACGAGCGCCACGTTGCGGTCCAGATGCCGCGGGGCGTGACCGATGACCACATACATTTCCGCGCCGCTGCCGCTTTGAACGTCGAGGTCGCGGCCCACACCGACCATGCCGTAGCAGTGCGCCAACCAGGTGCGGTGCAGCGATGGCGAGCGCGCGGCCGGGAAGCCGTCGGAAAAGCCGACTTCAGGCGCGTACACATCGCCGTCGGGCAACCGCGTGAACGGCATGTGCGCCGGAGTAGGGGAATCGAATTCCGGCGCAATCTTGCCGATGCCGGGCGGCATCGGGTGCCGGTTGCCGGGATCCCCCCACTGCGCTACGTAGTTGTCCTGCACCCGAATGACGGACAGCCCGTCGAAATACTTGCTCCGGGCGAGCGTCTTGATGTTGGCCACGTGCAGCGGCGCGAAAGCGGGCGCCAATTCGATGACCACGCGTCCGCCGGGCAATTCCACGTACAGGGTGTTGTCCGGATCGAGCGGCCGCCAATCCGTCGGGCTCGCGGCGGCCAAGACTTCCGGCATACTGGGACGCTTGGCCGCCGGCGAAGACGCCGGCAAAAAGGCCAGCGCGGACAGGGCTAAGAACTTAATATTGAGCGACATGCGTCGAGTATTGGACATGCGTCGAGTATTGCATAAACGGCAGGGCGGCCTCGCGGAGGGCGGAATGCGTGGGATATTGGTCTCTTGCCTTGTGTTGCTTGCATCGTTTGCCGCGGGCGTGCACATGGCCGTGGCGGGCGGTCAAGGGTATCCGGGGGGCGGGGGTCAGATGCCGGGCGGCAGGCCGGGCATGGGGTCCGGGATCCAACAGCCCGGCAACGAATCGATCAGCACGCCGGCGACCGACAAACCGGACGCGGCCGCAAAAAAGGCCTTCACTGCGGGTGTCAAATCACTGAATCGAGCTCGTGAATACGAAGAAGCCGCCGCCAAGGCGCCGAATCCGGATAAAAAGGCCGCGGCCCTGGACAAGGTCAGCGATGCCTACGGCAAAGCGCTGGATCAATTTACAGAGACATTGCGCAACAAGGGCGACATGTTCGAGGCCTGGAATAATGTCGGCTACATACACCTGCGTCTGGGCGCCTATAACGAGTCGATCGACGATTACAATCACACGCTCGCCCTCAAGCCTGAGCTGCTCGAAGCGGTCGAGCACCGCGCCGAGGCCTATATGGCGGTCGATCGACTGGAAGATGCGAAGGCCGCGTACATGGATCTGTTCAACCATGCGCGCCCGCTCGCGGACCAACTGATGGCGTCGATGCAAAGTTGGCTCGAGAGTCACCGAGTGGCGGCGAACGGGATGCGCGCCACGGATATCGACGCCTTCGACAAGTGGCTGCAGGAGCGCGGCGGGATCGCCAAACAAACGGCGTCCGCGGCTGCGCCCGCTCCCACTAGTCCGCAGTAGGCGCGGGCATCGCAGTAGACAGGGCGGTGATCGCGTCCATTTCCTCTTGCAGCCGCCGCACGCGCTCTTCGAGCTGCTGCACCCGTTGACTCAAGGTTGCGGTTCCCGCCGCCGATTCCTCCGCGGCGGCGGGTTCGTCCACCGACTCCAGATGCCCGGAGAACAAATGGGCGTAGCGCGATTCGCGCGCGCCGGGGGCTCTCGGCAATCGGGCGATGAAGGGACCGTCCTCGCGCGCCATCAGATTCGCGAGGGTGGCCTCGACATGGGCCGCATCGGTGAACGTGCACATTCGATTGGTGCGCGCCCGCAATTCGCCCGGCGTCTGAGGCCCGCGCAGCAAGAGCACGCAAATGATGCCGAGCTCCTGCGCCGAGAATTTCAACGAGCCGAATTCCGTATTGCAAAAACGGTGCTTGTACTTGGTGACGCGGCCGCCGTAACCGGCGGATCGGTCGCTCACTAGGTGCTTCTTCATCAGCGAATCCACCGATTGTTGCACCACGGATTCGCTCAACTCCAGCACCGGGTCGCGATTGGTCTTCTGGTTGCAGGCATTGGTGAGCGCATTCAGCGACAGGGGGTATTGATCGGGAGTGGTGACCTCCTTCTCGAGCAAGCAGCCGATTACGCGCGCTTCATTCGGGGTAAATTCAATATTCATGTGCTGCTTCCAAGTCGGCGCCGGTTGTTTTAGGGTAGCGCCCTCAACCGTCCACGTCTCAATTGCCCAATAGACCTAAAGGATATCCTTTAATGAAGACCAAAGCCGCCGTAGCCCTCGCCGCCCGTAAACCGCTGGAAATCATCACAGTGGATTTGGATGGACCCAGGGCGGGCGAAGTACTGGTGGAAATCAAGGCCAGCGGCGTTTGCCACACGGATGAGTTTACGCGTTCGGGCGCCGATCCGGAGGGCTTATTTCCGGCGATTCTGGGCCATGAAGGCGCCGGGATCGTCGTCGACGTCGGGCCCGGCGTGACCAGCTTGCGCAAAGGCGATCATGTGATTCCCTTGTACACACCCGAATGCCGGCAATGCAAGTCGTGCACCTCGCATAAGACCAATCTATGCACGGCGATCCGCGCGACGCAAGGCAAGGGATTGATGCCCGACGGCACCAGCCGCTTTTCCATCGGCAAAGACCTGGTACACCACTACATGGGATGTTCCACGTTCTCGAATTTTACGGTATTGCCGGAGATTGCCGTGGCGAAAATCCGTGAGGATGCCCCCTTCGACAAGGTGTGCTACATCGGTTGCGGCGTGACCACAGGGATTGGCGCGGTAACGCACACGGCCAAGGTGGAGTCGGGAGCCAATGTGGTGGTGTTTGGTTTGGGCGGCATCGGCCTCAACGTCGTCCAGGGCGCCCGCATGGTGGGCGCCGACAAAATCATCGGTGTGGATTTGAATCCCGGGCGCAAGGCGCTGGCCGAGAAATTCGGCTTGACTCATTTCGTGAATCCGAAAGAGGTGGAAGGCGATCTGGTCGCGCACTTGGTGGCACTCACCGGCGGCGGCGCAGATTATAGTTTCGAGTGCGTCGGCAATGTGAATCTGATGCGCCAGGCGCTGGAATGCTGCCACCGCGGCTGGGGCGTGTCGGTCGTCGTCGGCGTGGCCGGATCGGGCCAGGAAATCAGCACTCGGCCGTTTCAACTGGTGACCGGACGCGTCTGGAAGGGGACCGCTTTCGGCGGCGTGCGCGGACGCACGGAAGTGCCGCAGATAGTCGATTGGTATATGGACGGCAAGATCAACATCGATGATCTGATCACGCACAAGATGCCGCTCGAAGACATCAACAAGGCTTTCGATTTGATGCATACCGGCGAATCAATCCGCAGCGTGGTGTTGTTCTCGTGAGCGCGTTGACGCTGATCTCGGAGCACGGCTGTTTCGGCGGCGTGCAGCGCTTCTATAAGCATGACTCCCGCGAAATTCGCGGGCCCATGAAGTTCTCTGCCTACCTACCGCCGCAGGCGCGCACGGGCAAGGTGCCGGTGCTGTACTTCTTGTCGGGTCTCACGTGCACCGAGGAGACCTTTCCGATCAAGGGTCATGCGCAGCAAGTGGCGGCGGAATTGGGGTTGATGTTGATCAACCCGGACACGAGTCCGCGCGAGCCGCGCTTGCCGGGCGATGCCGACAGCTGGGATTTCGGCTATTCGGCCGGCTTCTATGTGGACGCCACGACGGCCCCGTGGTCGCAGTACTATCGGATGTACAGTTATGTCACGCGAGAGCTGCCGGAGCTCATCTCCGCCAACCTTCCCGCTCAAACGGACGCCACCGGAATTTTCGGCCATTCAATGGGCGGGCATGGTGCGCTGGTGTGCGCATTGCGCAATGCGGACCGGTATAAATCGGTTTCCGCGTTCTCGCCCATCGCGGCGCCGATGCAATCGCCCTGGGGAAAGAAGGCGTTTGCCAATTATCTGGGGCAGGATACCCAGAGCTGGCGCGACTACGACGCCAGCGAGCTGGTCGCGCGCCGGCCTTTCCCCGGGCCGATCCTCATCGATCAAGGCGCGGCGGATCAATTTCTGGCCGAACAACTGATGCCGGAGATATTCTCTGCGGCCGCCGCAAAAGCCGGCCAAGCCTTCAGCCTGCGCATGCAGCCGGGCTACGATCACGGCTACTACTTCATTCAGACCTTCATGGCGGACCATCTGCGCCATCACGCGAAGCAGCTGAAAAAACCCTGATGACGTCGCGCCGCGGCGCCGCCGCGGCGGTTCGGCGGCGGCGCGGCTCGGCGACGGTGCTACGGCTCAGAAAGTCGCCCGCACGCCGGCAAAACCGACGCGCCCGTAGGTTCCGTACAGGTAGGCCGTCTCATAGTGTTTGCCCGTCGCGTTGTCGACTCGCCCATACAGTTCGAGACGGTCGCCGAGGGCGTAGGAAATCCTGAGGTCGACCAGCACGTAGCCGCCGAGCGCAATCTTGTCGGCGGCGTCATCGAAGCTGCGGCCGGCGTAGCGGGCGCCGACACTGGTACTCAGGCGCGACGGCCAGCGGTAGGTGGCCATGGCGTTGGCGGCAGACTTCGGCCGGCGCGGCAGCTGGTTGCCGAATGTCGCCGAACCGGGTGAACGGTCTTCGGTATCGGTCAGCGTGTAGTTGGCCGAGAGGCTCAACTGATCGCTCGGTTTGACGGCGGCCTGAAGCTCCGCACCGTGGGCGGCTGCGCGGGCAACGTTCGCATAGTAGCCGAACGGCTCCGCGGCGCAGAGCGGTTGCGTGCTCGGCGTCGTGCAGTCGAAGAACTCGATCAGATCGCGGCTGTCGCGGTTGAAGTACGTGGCTGACAGCACCACACGCCCGTCCCAGGCGTGATGTTCTACCCCCGCGTCCCAGCTATGGGCGACTTCGGGCTGCAGCGCCTTGTTGCCGTAGTTGCTGTAAAGCTGATACAGCGACGGTGCTTTGAATCCCTGGCCGAAGCTCGCGCGCAGCACCGTACGGCTGTCATCGAGCGTCCACGCGGCGGCGAATTGGCCGGTCGAATGGCCGCCGTATACATCGTGCCTGTCGTAGCGGCCGCCGGCGGTGAGGGTCAACCCCGCGATGGGCTCGCCCTGAAGTTGCGCGTAACCGCTGTCGATGGTCGCAAAGTTTCTGAGCGGCATCGGCCCGGAGTAATCGAAGGCCGGCGAATCGGTGTCGATCGTCGAGCGTTCATGCTGCGCGCCGAACACTGCCTGGATGCGCGGCGTGATTTCCCAGGTTCCCTGGTATTCTTCGCGCACATTGCGGCCGATCCCGTAAAACGTTTCGGTACTCGGGCTGCCCAGATTGGCCGGAGCGTTCGGGTCGAACAGCCGCGTGTCAGTATTGGTGTATTGGAATGCAACGCGGTTGGTCAAGGTACGATCCGGAGACTTCAATGTGAGTCCGGCATATCCCAGCATCTGGCTGATCTTGCTGTATTCATTGTCGTCGCCGAAGGAGAAGGGGGGATGGGCATTCGGCGTGTCAAAGCCGTCGAAGTCCGTTCGGGCCTGAGTGTAATAGCCGCGCAGGTCGATTTGCAGGTCGGGAGTCAGCGCATAGCGGAGCTGTCCGGACCCGCCGCCGATTTGACTCGCGCTCAGCCGCGTGCCGCCGTACCTCTCGTCGAAGGCCGGAATTCCGCTCGTGCCGTACCAATTGCCGGACAGCCGCCACAGCAATGAGTCGTCCTTGCCGCCGACATGGGCCGTGACATAGCCGGTGTCGTGCGAGCCGCCCTCGGCGGCCACACCGCCGCCGAAGGGACCGGCCGGCTCGGCGCTGACGATGTTGATGACGCCGCCGATGGCCTGGCTGCCGTACAGCGTCGACTGCGCGCCGCGTAAAATTTCGATTCTCGAGATGTCGCTGGTCAACAGATTGGCGAAATCGAATCCGCCGTTGGTGGTGGACGGATCGTTCAATTGCACGCCGTCGATGACCACCACGGTCTGGCCGTTCTCGGCGCCGCGAATGAACACCGAGGTCGGTTCACCCACGCCGCCGGTGCGCGCGAAGTTTACACCGGGGGTTTGCGCGAGCAGGTCGGCGACCACCACCTCTTGGCTCTGGCGGATGGCATCGTCGTTCAGTACGGTGACGGAATTGCCGACCTTGGAGAGCGGTTCCGGTGCCCGGTTGGCCACTACGACGATCTCATCGAAGGAATCGTCGTTCTCGTCGGCCTGCGCCGTCGGCGCGGCGTCGATGTAGAAAAAAGCGCACAGGGCGCTGGTGAACGCAAAGCTGCGAAATCGGTGATTCAAGGTAATCTCCCATAGTGACGATCCAACGACTGCGGGCAGGCGCGCGTCGCCTAGCCCGACTCGTGGGATGCAGCGCCGCGGGCCAGCGCACACGCGCAGCCACATTCCGTCGCCACTCGGGAATTTCCGCTCGATCGGCACACCCCGGCCGGTCGAAGGGCGACCACGACAAGCAGGTCTCCTGGCTTGCGGCTTGAGGTCCCTGCATCACCTTCCCGGACCCATCGGTCCAGTGGTCTTCGATGTAGAGCGCACCGCGTACAGTTGCGAGGGCAGCCCGGGTCTCTAACCCGAGTTCCCTTTGAATCCCCGCGAGGGGAACTTGTTGTGTGCGCGTAAGTTGCCGCAAAACGAGCGGCGGGTCAACCGGTCAGGTCTGCGGCGGCGCGTCCTCGGCATTGCCGCGCTCCGACCAGTAATCCTCATGCACGAGCGTTTCGAGGTCGCAGCGCCGAGCCCATTGCTCCATCTCGAGCATCGGCCGCGGATAGAATTCGCGCACCCGCCCGAGACAGAGTACGGCCACGGGCCGGCTTCCCGCCGGCATGCGCAGCAACTGGCGCAAGCGGTCGGGGTCGAAAAGCGATACCCACCCCATGCCGATGCCTTCGGCGCGAGCCGCAAGCCACAAATTCTGAATGGCACAGGCGACGGATGCCAGATCCATCTCGGGCATCGTGCGGCGCCCGAACACGTGCGCCTCGCGGCCGGGTGCGAGCGCGGCGACGAGCAGTTCGCCGCACTCGAGAATTCCTTCCACCTTGAGCCGCATGAACTCATCGCCGCGCTCGCCCAGCGCCCGCGCGGTCTCCTGCCGTTCCGACTCGACGAGTTGATGAATGGCCGCACGCAAGGCAGGGTCGCACACACGAATGAAGCGCCAGGGCTGCATCAGGCCGACGCTGGGCGCGTGATGAGCTGCCATGAGCAGGCGGCGAAGCAATGCGTCGTCGAGCGGATCGCTCAGGAAATGACGCATGTCGCGCCGGACCGTCATCACCCGGTAAACGGCATCGATTTCCTCTTGGGTGAAGTCCGTCACGATCGCATCATTGCACGCATTCGAACCGCACTCAAAGCGCAGGTCGTTGACCGTGACGCCGATCGCGGGCAGACTAAGCCCGCGTTCAGGAGTCCGTCGGCCGCGAGGCCGATGGGTGAAACGGGAAGCCGGTGAAACCCCATGAGGTTGAGTCCGGCGCTGCCCCCGCAACGGTAGGTGAGAAAGCCAAGTCTTCGTGCCACTGCGCTTCGGCGTGGGAAGGCGACCTGGCCGGGATGTCCCGCTCACGAGCCCGTATACCGACCTGCGACGTAATCGGTCCGGTATGTGCACGGCGGGTGCGCGGAGGGTGGGGCAATGATTCTTCGAGTACGCTCGCGCGGTTGCGCGATCTTCACTTTCATCCGTTCTCGATGCGTAGCCCCGTACCCGTCCGCAACGGATGGGCGATAACCCGATGTCGCGGCCTCTAGAGGACAGGACGAACCTGATCGTCTGTTCCACATGTCGTTTTTCAAAAGATGCGCGCGAGGATGCGAGCGGCCGGCGCGGGGGAGCGCTTTTTGCCGAGGCGCTCGCCGCGGCGCTGGT
>Ga0137419_10001195_pt1 | contig 10861 bp, 10 predicted proteins | sample CZODoug3_1_2_16f_FD_108279 | JGI IMG/M metagenome (GOLD analysis project Ga0137419, IMG submission 108279) | Vadose zone soil fungal communities from Angelo Coast Range Reserve, California, USA - CZODoug3_1_2_16fungal (Illumina Assembly) | ecosystem: Environmental > Terrestrial > Soil > Vadose... | reverse complement strand
GCTCCCCACTCGAGATCAGCTTGAAGTCGCAGGTGTGGACGTTCGTGCGCAGGTTCGCCGGATAGGCGTTTTGCAGGAACGTCATGAGCGACTGCCCCACCGAGTGGATCGCGAGGACGTTGCTCATGGACGCAGCGACGACGCGGTGGCCGCGCGGATGGCGTCGACCAAACCCTGGGGTGAGACCTCACCCAACGGCGACGTCTGCGGGCGCAGCTCGTACAAGAAAGTGCCGAGGCCGTCACCGGCCACGGCGAGCACCTTGATCTGCGGATGAGTGACCACCAGCTCTTGGCACACGACGGGCAACTCCGCGGCTTCGAGTCCTATAACCACGACGTCGGCGCGCCTATCAACGGCGGCCTCCGCGAGAGAGCGCCGCCCATCGATGTTCCCGACGACTTTCATGTCGGGCTGCGCGTCCAGAGTTTTCTCGAGGATGCCGCCCAAGATCTGCGGCAACTCCACCAGGAGAATCCGGGTTCGCTGCAAAGGGACGCCCCGTTGACGTGCGTACGATGTTGGCCGCGCGGGGCGCGCGCCGAAATGGACCGACCGATCTGATTTGGATTTAGGAGAGAACTACGGGAGGGTGTAGACCTTTCGCGTTACCGCCCATCCTTGCTGATGCGCGGGGGTGGACTGCCGCGGCGGTGTGAGCGCGACGCGCGCCGTTCGGCGAGGGCCTTCGCCTTGATCTCGAGCCGCTCCCGCGCGCGAGGATCGTTGGGGCGCGTCAACATCCCCGGCTTGCCGGTATCGGGATCGTAGTAACCCAGGTATCCGCCCGGGTTGACGCCGAAGGATTTGAGCGTCTGACCGTGGTAGGAACGTCCGAGAAAGTCGTTGCGGCCGCTCACTTCGTTCCCAGACGTGAAATACAGCGGCAGCACGAAGTTGCAAACGGGCACCGTATCGATGTCGTAGTGCTCGTCCTGAACGGGGTCACACATCTCATACCAGTAGTAGGCCACGGAATCGGCAGCGTGCGGGTTCGGCCCCGTCACGAGCAGGTTCGCTTCCGGATCCGCGATGAGCTCGAGGGCCTCATGCGACAATGTCGTGCGCCAATCTTCCTTCAGCCGATCGGCGAGCTCGGTGAACACGAACCCGTATGGCAGGCCGCGATTGTTCTTGTCGTGGTATCCCAACGCGTCATCGGGCGCGACCGTGTCCCACAAGTAGATGATCGCGTCGCCTCGCAAATCGGCGGCCGTCTGCGCATTGGGCTTGCGCCCCGTCCTGCCCTCGAGCCGCAACCGCGCCCCCATGCTCCAGTACGGCTCGAAATCCTGGGTGACTTGGACATTGATGGCGCGGATCGCGTGCAGCACCGCCTCGTCCTTGAGCTTGTCCGTGTGATTGATGACGGAGATGATCATGAGACGTCAAGAGTAGGTTCGGCACAAGACGGTGACTATGACACTTTGAGCAATGCCTTGCGGACGCGGAGCCATCGGCGAGTATCAGGGCGCCAACATTCGGAGCGCGATGATGCAGGAGAGCGCCGCGGCGAACGCCGCGAGCAGGGCAGGCCAAGCGAAACCCCGGGTCGAAGACCCCTCACCGTCCTCCGGGATCTCGCAGTCACAAGGACAGGTCAACGCCGTCGCCGACGCGCCCGCCCCCGTCGAGCGACAAATCCTGACGCGTCGCGGTGGCACGACCGTGTGGGTGACGAAGAGTACGCGACCGTGGACGCTACCTCTCGATGCGTTCGTGGTTCCGGTCTCACCAGGTGGCGCGCAGGGAGGGCAACTCGTCAAAACGCTGCTCGACGACCTGCACGCGAGGCATCCCGATCTCGAGATCCCGTCTCTCAAAGGGCCCGGTCGTATCACGCCGGAGGTGCCCGTGGCCCTCCCGCGCTCCGATACGTGGGCGGCCAGCGGACTCCCGGCCCGTCTGATTCTCGCGACGGCGGGTGGTCCCGAGCGGTCCAAGCGTGCAAGTGGTGAGAACTGGACGGCGAGGAATGCTGGAGTGGCAGCCCGGGCGATCGTGCGCCTCGCGGCGAGCCAAGGGTGTGCGCGGATCGCGATTCCCTTGCTCGGCAGCGGCGCTGGGAGAGTCCGGCCCGACCAAGTGGCCGAGGAGGTCTTGTACGGCATCCTCGACGCCTTGCCGGCCGACCCGGTTCGGGAGATCACGCTGGTCACCCTCGACGACCTGGCCATCGCGACCCTTGCCGACCGAACGCAGATGCGGTCGCAGAGCTTCGCGAACGATCTCCCGGCCGGACAGGACCTTCTCAATGTCGAGGCCGAAGTGGAGGCGCTGGCCGAAGCCATTTTGCTTCGAGACCTGGAACCGCCGCTCGTCGTCGGCGTGCTCGGCGGCTGGGGCAGCGGCAAGTCGTTCGTCATGCATCTGATGCGAGAGCGAATCAGTGAGATCCGCGCCCTGCCTATAGAGGACAAGGAAATGGCCTGGCCGGAGGACCGGGCGAAGCGCTTCCCCTACGTGGGACATCCCTACGTCATCACGTTCGACGCCTGGACGTACGCTAACGCCGACCTTTGGGCGAGCCTCATGCAGACCGTGTTCGGCGAGCTGAGTCGCCAGCTCACGCTCGAGGCGCAGCTAAAGGATGCCGGAGCCAATCCACTACTTGGAGGCAACGTGTGGAAGGCGCTGGCGTTGATGAACGACCCGGAGCGCACCGCCATCCTCGAGGCGGCCAAGACCGACAAAGATGGGGGGTTCCTAAAAGGGTTGCCGAAGAATGGTGAGCTGAGCGACACGCTCTGGACGTGGCTTGGGAAACTCAAGAACGAACAGACGACGAAGCTCGAGACCGCTCGGAACAAACGGTTTGAAACGGAGGCGCAGCTCGCGCAAGCGCGCCAGCAGCTCGATGCCGCGCTCGCGCGGAGACTCGCCGAGGAGACTAGACGCGCGGCCTGGCGAACCGTCGCAGCCCAAGCGGGCGCCGTGCTAAGGGCCGCGCTCCGCCGCCTGGCACCGGAGGCGGAAGCGTTCGGGCCGAAGGATTCCGACCAGCTCAAAGACGCAAGGAACCAGGTGCTTTTCGTAGAGCGGCTGTGGAGCGGCCCGCGGCTTCAGGTACTCGCGTTCGCGGCATTCATTGCGCTCGCCGGCGCAGGCGCGTGGCTTGCAACCCGCGAACATGCCGCCACCTATAAGTGGCTTACTGTCGCGGTCGCTGCAGCAGGCACGCTATGGCGCACTCTCAAGCGCTGGGAGGGGTGGTTCGCGAATCTCAGCAACGACTACCAACGCCAGCAACAGGCCGAGGTCGCCAAGATCCCGAGCCGGCGCGACGCGATTCTCGCCGAACTCCCGGAAACGAAGGCCGTCGCCACACTCGAGCGCGATGCGCGTGTCCAGCGAGCGGAGGAGGTTGCGTGGGAAGAAAGAATCGGCACGCCGGCCGGCTTCGTGTCGCTCGCTGAGTTCGTCCAGACACGGCTCGACGCGTCGAGCTACGAAAGCAAACTGGGCTTGATGCATCAGGTCCAGAAAGACATCGCGTCGTTGAGCGACTGCCTGGTCGTCTACGACCAGGACGAGAAGGGGCCAGACAAACGGCTGTTCTTCCCGCGGGGACCCGCCCGGGTGATCCTCTTCATCGACGACCTCGACCGCTGTCCCCCGGAACAAGTGGTCGCCGTACTCGAGGCGGTGCAGCTGCTGGTCAAGACACGGTTATTTGTCGTCGTGTTGGCGATGGACGTGCGTTACGTGACCCGCGCGCTCGAGAAGCGCTACGAAAAGATCCTGTGGCGCCACGGGGACCCCTCCGGCCTCGATTACATCGAAAAGATCGTGCAGATCCCCTACCGCGTGCGGCCGATTGACGCGAATGCCTTTGCGCCCTTCGTGCGGTCCCAAATGCATGTGACGCCGCGGCGCCCGGTGGTGACGGGGCTCCCGGAGTCGGCACACGACCTCCCGGAAGGCAACGCGCCTCCGCCCCCGCCCCCGCCCCCGCCCCCAGCGGACGGTGGCGACCTGCCGTTGACGACAAAGGTGTTGGAGTTCTCACCCGAGGAGTACGACATCGTGCGCGACTGCTGCGCTCTGGTAGAGCTGAGTCCGCGGTCCGTGAAGCGCGTCGTGAACGTCTACAAGCTGCTCAAAATCGTCTGGTACCGGGGCGCCCGGTACGTCGAGCCGGGTTGGGATGTCAAGCGCGCCGTCGTGACGCTGCTCGCCCTGGCGGCGAGGCACCCCGAGCCGATGCGCGACCTGCTCGACGAACTGAGTCACGCCACGGCGACCGGGGAACGGGCCTCCCTCAGTGCGTGGTTGCGCCGCCATTGTCAGACCCACGTCAAAAACGAGCGTCAATCCGTGCGGTGGATGGAACTCGCGCTGTCGCTCCAGCGGCAGGACCGCGCGCTCGACGGCGTCACCGTGAGCAAACTCGGTGCGCCGTCGTGCAACCTCGTCCGCTCCTTCTCGTTCCTAGGCGACATCGGCGCCGAGCCCGATGAGATACTGTCAACAGGGGGAAATCGTGGCAACCACCAAGATGCCCAAAAAGTGGACGGTGCTCGCCTGGATCGCCGGCGACAACAACCTCGACGAGTACGGGCTCAGTGACATCAAGGAAATGAAGAAGACCGGGTCGACGAGCGCGGTCGACGTCGTCGTGCAGTTCGATCGCCGGGGGGACGGCAAGACCTACCGCTACCACCTGCGCAAAGGCACGACGCTTGCCTCGGACGTCGTCGCCAAACTCGGCGAGACGAATACCGGTGACCCGGCCGTCGCCATTGACTTCTTCACCTGGGGTATGCGGGAGTATCCGTCCGAGAAAACCCTCGCCGTCATCTGGAATCACGGCAGCGGGATCGACGAGGCGGACGTGTACGCCCGCGCGCGCAAGAGCGGCATCAAGGTGCAACGCCGCGCCCGCCGCAGCGGCAAGACGCGTCCGCGCAGCCAGGCCCGGGCGATCGCCAGCAACGGGCTGCGCCGGTCGCTCTTCGCGACGACGCTCGATTCAGCGATCCGCCTGCGTGCGATCGCCTACGACGACACCAACCGCGATTTCCTCGACAACGCCGAGCTGAAACGCGTGCTCGCTCGAGTCGTGAAGGTCGCCAAACGCCCGATCGACGTGCTCGGGTTCGACGCCTGCCTCATGAGCATGGTCGAGATCGCCTATCAGCTGCGGGGCCTCGCCGGTCACATCGTGGCGTCGGAGGCCGTGGAGCCGGGAGACGGGTGGCCCTACGACAAGGTCATTGCCGATCTCGCGGCCAACCCCAAGGCGACGGGCGCCGCGGTGGCCAAGTCGATCGTGCGGCGCTACCTGGCCTCGTATCCTGCATCGGAAGAGGTCACCGACTCGGCAGTCGACCTGAGCCGGGTGAACGCGCTCAAGGACGCCGTCGATCAGCTGGCGGGCGCGTGCCTCCCCACGTTACAGACGCCCGCCGACTACGCCGCGTTCGGGAGGGCGATCACGAACGCGCAGCGATTCGACATGAAGGACTACGTGGATCTCGGCGACCTGTGCCGCCAGTTGACCGCGCGGTCGGCGCGCCCCGAGGTGCAGCAAGCCGCCCAAAAAGTGCTGACGGCGCTGCAGGGACCGCAGCCGTTCGTGGTGGCCGAAGGCCACAAGGGCAGCACCGTCGCCGGCGCGACGGGCACGGCAATCTACTTCCCGCTGGTGGGAGATGTTCAGGTCGCGTACTCGGGCCTCGACTTCGCCAAGGCCACGCGATGGGGACAGTTGATCACCCAGTATCGCCACTGAGAGAGGACCGGTTCTATGTCACGGCAAGTGATGCGCGGGAGCACGATGGCCGTGCGAGGCATGGGCGGCGGCACAACCACCACTCAAGACGAGTACCTCGACCGGCTGCTGAAATTGATCCCCGGCGAGACCGTAGCCGCGTATCTGTTCGTCGTCGGCGTGATTCAGACGGCGCTCAAGGCTCAGCCAGGCGCCCTCGGTCTCTGGTTGTGGATCGTGTTCGTGGTCATCGGGGTCGGCAACTTCTTCTACTGGAAGCGCGCCAAGGTCACAGACCCGATCCAGTACGTCCTGCTCACGACTGCGTACGTCGTGTGGGTGTTCACGATCGGCGGCCCGTTCGCCACGACGAGTTGGTACCAGCCGTTCATGGGATCCGTGGTTCTAGGCCTGTTCACGTTCCTCGCGCCGAAGCTCTACCAAGGCGTCCCGCCCAGCTGAGGCGACTCGTTCCGGAGGCCCTTATGTCGGATGCCGTTTTCATTACCAAGACCGAGTTCTACAAGGTGAAACCGAAGACGCCGATCACCCTGTCCATAACGATCGGCGACGCGCAGGTCGGCGCGACTGCCGTGAACTTGGAAGGAGCGCTCGTGGGCTCGGGCGCGGATGTCGACGACCTGCCCATCGGCAAAAGTGGGCAGGATCTGCGCGATACCATCCTCGACTGCACCACCACTGTGAAAGACGTGAATCCCGACACGAACAAGACCGACGTGACCTACACGTTAAAGGGCGGGCAGGCGGACCAGGAGTTCTCCTACTCCGCCGACGTCAGCATGGAGGGCGGGCGGGCGATCTATGCCATCACCTTCCGTCTCTCCTAGGAGGAGCCGAGCGATGCGTCCCCACACACTCGCGGCCGTACCGTTGCTGGCCCTGGCAATGACTGCGCGGCTGCCGGCCCAGGCGGGAGACTCCCTGCCCGCCTTCAACTCCGTTCGCACGCCGGTCTCACCAGCATTCGTATTGCTGGGCATCGCACCAACGGCCGTGGAGCGACCCAACACGCCAGCAGATCTCGCCTTCTCAATTCTCAACCGCGCGGCGACGCTCACGGGCCTGCCGCGGGACGTGGCGCTCGAGATCAGCCCGTACTGGCTCGTGAAGCATCCGAGGTTGAATTGGGAGCAGGACTCAACGCGCACCATCGCTACGTCCCTGCTCCGCACGATGACGATCTCCGTCGCCACCGCCGACTTGGGGACAGATACGCGGCCCATCAGCGGCCTGGCCGTGGGACTGCGCGCCGCCGTCGCCTCCGGACGCTTGTCGAGGGAAGCGATTGACCAACTCCGCCAACTCGGGACCCTGGTGGACCGCGAGAACCTGGTCTTCGACAACCTGATCAAGCAACGACGAGGAGTCCTCCAGCGTGCGCTGACGAGAGAGCTGAAGAACGCCACGTCGAGGGCGGACACCGGCCGCCTGACCGCCAAGACGGACTCTGCGGTGCGCGATTTCGTGGAACAACTGCCGATTTCCGAGGAGTACCGCGCGGCGATGGACAGCACCGACGAGTTCGCTCGCGACCTGGCCCTCAGCCGTACCGGGTTCGTGTTGGAGGTAGCGGGCGGACTCGTGTGGGCGGCGCCCGGTGATGTCGTCGACAGCGCGCGCGTCTCCCGCTGGGGCGCGTGGGTGACTGCGGGTTATCAGAGCCCAGCGTGGAGTTTCGTCGCCGTGAACCGCTTCCTCACCGCCGTCAGCGACACAGCGCAGGATGCGCTCGACGTCGGATTGCGCCTCATTCACACCGAGCGGCGTTGGGCGGTATCGGCAGAAGCCGTGTTTCGCGCGTTCACGGGCTCGGGGGCACCGCCCAATCAGCATCGCATCGCGGTGATCTTCGACTACGCGCTCAACGACGGCTTATGGGTGACGGCGACGATTGGACGCGACTTCGATCCGACCGCGTCGAAGAGCTTGCTTGCGCAGTTCGGTATCTCGTTCGGCTTGGCCGGGGAGCGCGTAAAAATGCCCTAATGTGGGTGCGTGTGCCCGTTGCGTCCGGCCCGGAGCTCTTTGAGGAACTGGCGTTGCACCCATACGGAGCCCCTCGCCCGGACGCGTTCCCAGGGGAAACCCGTCACTTCGCGAACGAGTCGATAGCAGGCGCTGGGGTGCCGCCGTGAGCGGAAGGCGATCCAACACAAGGACACACCCTTCCGCTCGGCGCTAATCACCCACGACAGGACCGTCGCCCACCCCGCCAGCCGGTGTAATGGCGGCAGCCCTTCACGTTTCAAGAGCCGAGCGAGTTTGAACCGGTTCGGCAGCCCCAACTCGCGCGCCACCGCCTGCGCGGTCCCGATGGGGCCCTCGCTAAGGAGAACGGCCTCGATGACGGCGCGCGGATAGAGCGTCATCGCAGGGCGGGTCGCGCGAATCGCCGAGAGGGGCATGCCGAGCATTGCGGACGAGGGCCGAGAAGCCCACGAATATGTGGTGTCTATACGACACCTGCAATTCGGTGCTCAAAGTGTTACAACGCCCTAGTAATGCGTCCCGTCATACACACACGACTTCGTCGTCGGGCGCTGCTTGCTGACGGTGAAGTGGCCATCCTGATACCCGTACACGCGAATCGTGCCGTGCCGATTCGTGCAGTACACGCGCCCGCCAGTCGCCGTCTTGTATGCCGCGACCGCCTCAGGCATCGGATGCTGGTAGCGTTCGACGACCCCCGCCGAGATGACGACCGCCTGAGGTGTCACGGCAGCAAGCCAATCGAGGGACGTGCCGTTGTTGCCTCCGTGGTGGGCGGCCTTCAAGACGTTCACGTCCAACAGACTGCGCTCGTTAGCCACGAGCCAGTCCCGCTCCTCTTCATCTGCGTCGCCCGCGAACAACATAGAGAAGCTGCCGAACTCCATGCGGACGAGCACGGAGTTGTTGTTCTCGTCGTCGGGGCAGGCATCGTCGATCGGGTCAGGCGGCAGAATGATGAACCGCACGCCATCGACGTCCAGCGTGTCGGCGCCGAGCGACTGCGCGGGAATGTGCCGGTCGTTCAGGGCCGCGCGAATGGCGTTGTCCGTGGTTCGATTGGGACAGTCGGCGAGGTTCCCGACGAAGCGATCCACCGGCAGCGTCCGCAGCACGCGCTCGATACCGGCATAATGGTCGCCGTGCCGATGCGACACCACGATCAGCGCCAACCGCGTAACACCGAACTGGGGACCCAGCGAATCGGCGAGGGTGCGATCGGGACCGGCGTCGATCAGGACCCATTGCTGGTTCGGCGTGCGAATGAGGATCCCGTCGCCCTGACCAACGTCCACGATTTGGGTGCGGACAAACTGCGCCGTGGCAGAACAGGGCGCGATGCCCAGCAGACCGACACAGCCAGCGAGGACGACGATCCGGCGCATACGCTCCAAGATGGGGCCGCGCGGGCCAGGCGATAGGGCGTTTTTGCGGCACCATGGGGCGGAATTGCGGCACCGCGCGACCGTTCCCGGCGCTCGCGCGTCTTCCTTTGTATGACTGCTTCGCTTCTGTCCCTCGTCCTGACCCTCGTCGCCCAATCCCCCGACCTCCCCACGCGCCTCACCAAGACCCTCGACAGCCTCGCCGCGGCGGGTGAGTTCTCGGGTGTCGCGCTCGTCGCGAAAGACGGCGCGCCGGTGTTCGAACGGGCGTACGGCTTCGCCGAGCGCGAGGCGCGCACGCCCAACACGGTCGAGACCGCGTTCAACCTGGGGTCGATCAACAAATTCTTCACGCAGATCGCCATCCGGCAGCTCGCCGACGCGGGAAAGCTCAATGTCGATTCGACGCTGGCTCGGGCCTGGCCCGACTATCCGAACCAGGACGTGGCCCGACGCGTCACGATCCGTCAACTGCTCCAGCACCGCTCCGGCGTGGGCGGCAACATCTTCGCGGCGCCCCCCGGCAAGACGCGCGCCGATCTCCGCCGGCTCGCCGACTTCCTCCCCCTCTTCGTGAACGAGCCCCTGCAGTTCGAGCCGGGAACGCAGCAACGCTATTCGAACGCCGGCTACGTCCTGCTCGGACTGCTCATCGAACGGCTCTCCGGGGAGAACTACTACGACTACGTCCAACGTCACATCTTCGAGCCCGCAGGAATGACGCGCACCGGGAGCTGGCCCGTCGACTCGCTCCCCGCCAACACGGCCATCGGCTACACGCGCGGCGACCAGGACGCGCCGCCGTCCGCTCCGCGCGGCCCCAACACGTCATTCCTGCCGGGACGCGGCAGCTCGGCGGGGGGCGGCTACTCGACGGCGCACGATCTGCTCCGACTCGTGAACGCGCTGCGCGCAGGCAAGATCCCGTCGGGCCCCCCGTCCGGCATCGGCATCGCGGGCGGGGCCCCCGGACTCAATGCCGCGCTCGAGGGCGATCTTCCCGGTGGCTATGACGTGATCGTACTGACGAACCTCGATCCGCCCGCGGCGGAGCGAGTCGCGCGCATTGTGAGAGGCTGGTTAGGCGCGAGGGACTAGACCTTGCAACGTCCAGCGAGGGCGGGCACCTTCAGGCTTGGCCCTCTCTCTGTGAGGTCGTATGCGCGTCTCTCGTTGGTCCGCAGCCCTCGCGAGTTCACTGGTCGCCGCCTGCGCCGCTCCCACGGATCAGAACCAGGTGACCCCACCCCTGAGCATGTCCGTCGTCTCGGGCAACGGGCAACAGGGCACTCCCGGCGCCGAGCTCCCTCGTCCGCTCGTCGTGCGGGTCGAGGACGCGCGCCGCCACCCGGTGTCGGGGCAGATCGTCAACTTCCGCGTGGTGTCGGGGGGTGGCTCGGTCTTCGCGGGCGCCGCGATCTCGAACCGCAACGGCCTTGTGCAAGAGCGCTGGACCCTCGGCTTCGGCGGTCCGCAGCAGGTCGAGGCGCGGGCCATCGATCCGGCCACGGGCGCGCGGCTCACGTTCGCCGTCTTCACGGCGACGTTCGATTCCATACCACCCAGTGGTGACAGTCTACCGCCCACCACGTCCAACGTCGTCGCGATTCCCAACCCGTCGCACCCCGGCGACAGCGTGACGATCAGGGCCCAGGTGAGCGACACGTTCACCGGCGGATCGAACATCCTCGGCGCCGACGTACAGGTCGACAGCGGGCCGTTCCTCATGATGAACGCGAGCGACGGTGCCTTC
>Ga0137419_10001193_pt1 | contig 10867 bp, 9 predicted proteins | sample CZODoug3_1_2_16f_FD_108279 | JGI IMG/M metagenome (GOLD analysis project Ga0137419, IMG submission 108279) | Vadose zone soil fungal communities from Angelo Coast Range Reserve, California, USA - CZODoug3_1_2_16fungal (Illumina Assembly) | ecosystem: Environmental > Terrestrial > Soil > Vadose... | reverse complement strand
GACGGTCCGCGCGGCATCTTCGAAACCGCAATGCCGGTCGAGACCGGCGGCCGGATGATCCAGCGCACGCCGAACAACCCGGCGTGGTACCGCGGAGGGCTCTATCACGACGACATGAAGCTGAACGTCCCCGGCCTCTGGTTCATGTCCTGGTACGACGTGTCGGTCGGCCCGAACCTGGCGCTGTATAACCACGTGCGGAACATTGCGACGCCGGAAGTTCAGAACGAGCAGTGGGCGATCATCGCCCCGGTGGCGCATTGCGCCTACACCCGCGCGACCGCCGACACCGTCGTCGGCGAGCGCAGCATGGGCGACGCGCGCCTCGACTACAACGACATCGTCTACGGCTTCTTCGATCGATTCCTCAAAGGCGGGAGGAGCGCGCGGCTCGACGCACTGCCGAAGGTGACCTACTTCACGATGGGGATCAACAAGTGGCAGACGGCGGACACGTGGCCACCCGCCGGCGCGCAGCCGCTGACGTTCTTCCTGTCGAGTGCCGGCAAGGCGAACACGCTTCACGGTGACGGCGGGCTGTCGGCGGTTGCGCCGGACACCGACAGACTGGACGGCTTCACCTACGACCCGATGAACCCGGTGCTCTCGTACGGCGGCAACGTCTGCTGCACCGGCACTGCCGTGCAGGCCGGCGCATTCGACCAGCGCCGGATGGAGGCGCGCGACGACATCCTGGTCTACACGTCGGAAGCGTTCAAGGAAGGGACCGAAGTCAGCGGGCCGATCACGCCGACGCTCTACGTGTCGTCCGACGCGAGGGACACGGACTTCACGGTCAAGGTGCTCGACGTGTACCCGGACGGCCGCGCATACAACCTCGACGAATCGATCCAGCGGATGCGCTATCGCGACGGCTACGACAGGCCGCTCGCGTGGATGGAGTCGGGAAAGGTCTACAAGGTGACGCTGCAGCCGCTGACCACGAGCAACTACTTCGCGCCCGGCCACAAGCTGCGGATCGAGGTGTCGAGCAGCAACTTTCCGCGTTTCGATCGCAACCTCAACACCGGCGGCAACAACTACAACGAAGCGAAGGGCGTCGTCGCGCACAACACGGTGCATCACTCGAAGCAATACCCTTCGGCCGTCACCGTGACCGTGGTCAAACGAGCGCAGAACACATCCTCGAGTGCGGACAGATAGATCCGGTGGGGCTGGTGGGTCGCGTCGGGCGGGGGGCCTCGCTGCCTTCCCTGCCCAGATCGCCGGCGCGTGGTACCGCTTCCGGTATCCGTCACATTCAGCGCGAAGATCGCGCATCAGGACGAAGAACCGCGGGTCGCTCTGAAGAGGCGCGAGCAGCGGATCGCGCTCGAAGAGCGCACGGCACCGATAGCCGTCGAGCGCGGCATCGGTCAGCCACGCAAGGGCTTCGCCGGTCTGATGAACCTGCCCAGTAGAAGCGCAGCGTCCTCTTCCGAGAGTCTCGCAGCTTCCTGGGAGATGTCGTCTGGAACCCACTTTGGAAACGCGACCTCTTTAGTGACGTGGCGTCCCGAAGCGGTGTGAATCTCGTGAACCTGAGCGAGCCGCTTTCGCGGGAATCGCTGCGCTGCGCGGACCAGCGGTGCCCACAGACGGCGATGAACGTAGGTGATCTTGCCATCGACGAGCCGGCAGACGAGCACATCGGCGGAGTCGCGAACTGCGCGGGTGAGCGCGAAGATCTGGCGGCTCCGCGGGTGGGCCCACCAGCTCCCGCGAATGGGTGCGCCTGCGACAGCTTGCGCCAGTGACGGCACCGGGCCGGAAGCCGACTCGAGGACAACGCCGTGCTTGCGCACGAAAGCAACCGCCTGACGTGGTGTCATTCGTATGTCGCTCAGCCAGGAGTCGAGCATGGACGGTATTACACGCTCGACCCGGAAAGGTTCACACCCGTCAGCGTCGGAGGACAATCAACACGGCGCCCAGCATCACGCCCGCCGCCATGCCGGAGAGCAGGAGCCACCGCGCCTCGAGAAATACGACGGCGATCATCCCGACGACAACCAGAAGAGGGATGCCCGCCGCGCCGGCCACCTTCACCGGAGCAAAGTTGATCGTGATCGGAGGGAACGATTCGCGCATACGGCCTCCTTCGCTCTAGCCCTGTTTCCTGCCGTCCTCGGCGCCGCCTCCCGTCAGCCGTTGCTGTTGCAGCGCTGCGGCGCCCATCAGTCCTCCCATCCCCATGGACTCGACGGCGCTGCTCGGGATCAGCATCAGCGCGCCTTTCTCCTTCAGACCCTCGTAGAGCATGTTCATCGCGCGAAGATGCAGCGCCGTCGGGTTGTCGTGGTACGACTTCGCCGCTTCCTGAAACGAGTGCGCGATCTCCATTTCCGCCTGACCCAGGATGATGCGCGCCTGCTTCTCGCGCGCGGCCTGCGCCTCGCGCGACATCGCGTCCTGCAGCGCGGCCGGAATCACGACGTCGCGCATCTCGACCGATTGGACGGTGACGCCCCACGGAGTCGAGCGCGCATCGATCAGGATCTGCAGCTCCTGTTCGATCTTCTCGCGGCCCCGCAGCAGATCGGTCAGGTCGGTCCGCCCGATGATGTCGCGCAGCGCGGTCTGCGCGGCCCAGCTCACCGCCTGCGCGTACTCCTGCACTTCCAGCGCCGCCTTCTGCGGGTCGTGCACCAGCCAGAAGAGCACGGCGTCGACGCTGACCGGCACCGTGTCGGCAGTCAGCGTCTGCTCGGCCGCAAAGTTGGTCGTGATCGTGCGCTGATCGATCCAGGAGCTGACGGCGTCAGCGAACGGGATGATCCAGAACAGACCGGGCCCGCGCATCCCGATGTAGCGCCCGAGCCGCAGCACGATGGCACGCTCCCACTGCTGCGCCACCTTCGGTGATTGCATCAGGAGCACGCCGAGAAGCGACAGCGCGATCAAAGGCGCCGGGTTGTTCGTCATCGCCGTGGCCAACGCGCCAACAGCGACGAATGCAATCAGGATCAGGACGGCAATGACGTTGGTCCGCGACGGCAGCGCCGCGACGACCTCTCCACCACGCCGACCGAACACGGGGACCATGAAGCTCCTTTCACGCAGGCCTCGAGGCCAGCGCTACGCGGCAACCCTGACAGGGTCGCCTACTTGCGTCCGACCAACTCGCCCACCACCTCATCGCGCGTGAAGCCTGCGTCCGCCGCGTCGGCGAGCAGCCGCGTCACGAACGCGCGCAGCCGCTTGTGGTGCTCCGCCGGCGGCCGCGCGTGGCCCGGCGTCGCGCTGACGAACGACCCCACTCCACGACGCGTCTCGAGGACGCCGTCGCGCTCGAGCTCGGCATAGACCCGCGCCACCGTGTTCGCGTTGACCCGGAGCTCGACAGCCAGCTGCCGGACGGTCGGCAGCTGATCGCCGGGACCCAGGCGGCCGGTGACGATCGCCGCGCGCAGCCCACGGTCGAGCTGCGCGTAGATCGGGGTCCGATCCCGCGCGTCGATGGAAACGAGAGCGTCGCCAGCCACGTGAACTATTGTACTAATTAATTAATACAATGCAACAAGAAAAAGGGCCGGGGACGTTTCAGCCCCCGGCCTCATTGTCAGCAGTCGCTGGTCAGTAGGCAGTAATCGGTAGTCGCTAGTCCGTAGTCGGTAGTCGCTGGGCCCCAGCGACGAAGCCCCTTGAGTCTCTGGTGTCTGAAGACCTACCTGCTGATCATCTTCAACGAATCGGCCGCGATCATCATCTTTCCGTCCTTCTCGCTGACGTCGCCCGTCACTTCGACGGTGTGCGCGACGTGGGGGACGATCTTCGCGTTCTTCTCCGCAGCCAGGCCGCCGGTCAGCTCGTACACCTTGCCGTCGTCGGTGAGGATCGCCATCGGACGGCCTGCCTTCGCGCACCCCGTCGCGCAGTCGGCCGTATCGCCCTTCGGCATCTTGTGGTCTTTCCCGGCGTTGTTCGCTTTGTCCATGTTGTAGCACGACACGTCCACGATCTTGCCTTTCACCGTCTCGGTCTTCGCGAAGGCCGGGGCGCTGAGGGCGAGGACAAACGCGACAGCTATCAGTCCGGCGAACATCTTACGCATACTGGCTCCTTTTCGAAGAACTGCAGAAAAATCACTCGCTTATACGCCTTCGGCTCGGATACTGTCAATATCCGTTGCGGCAGGTCGTCATCGTCCGACACGGCGCCCCAGACGAGCTTAAGACGCGCGATCTTCCCGATCCGGTTCCCGGCGACGGGGAGATTCGCATTGCCGTCCGCGCAGCCGGCGTCAACTTCGCCGACGTGATGGCGCGGCTCGGGCTGTACCCCGACGCGCCGAAGCCGCCGGTCGTCGTCGGCTACGAGGTCAGCGGCGTCGTCGACGCGGTGGGCGGTGGCGTGACGACTCATCGCGTTGGCGACCGGGTGGTCGCGCTCACGCGCTTCGGCGGCTACGCCGATCGCGTCGTGGTGCCCGCGGGGTTCGCGTTTCCGATTCCCGACGGGTTGGACTACACGACCGCGGCGGCGATCCCGGTGAACTACCTGACGGCGTTGATCGCGCTGTATCGGATGGCGAACGTCACCGCCGGCGAAACGGTCCTGATTCATGGCGCGGGCGGCGGCGTCGGCTTCGCCGCGACGCAGCTGGCGCGCCTGCGCGAGGCGACGATCATCGGCACGGCGTCGGCGTCCAAACACGACGCCATTCGCGAGCACGGCGTCCGTCACGCGATCGATTACCGGACCTCGGACGTGGTGGCGGAGGTCCGCCGGTTGACGAACGGACGCGGCGTCGACGTCGTGCTGGATCCGATCGGAGGTCGCAGCTTCGCCGACAGCTACCGGCTGCTCGCTCCGCTCGGACGTCTGGTGATGTACGGTGTCTCGAGCATCGCGTCGGGCGAGCGGCGCAGTGTGTGGCGGGCGCTCACCACAATCGTGCGGATGCCGCGGTTCAAGCCGTTGTCGCTGATGAACCGGAACCGCGGCGTCTTCGGCTTGAACGTCGGGCATTTGTGGGACGAGCGGCGTCAGCTCGGCGACGCGATGACGCTGCTGCTGAAGGAAGTCGGCGCCGGCCGGCTGCACCCCGTCGTCTCGCGCACGTTTCCGCTCGAGCAGGCGGCGGATGCGCATCGGTTCATGCAGTCGCGGGGAAACGTCGGAAAAATCGTCCTGACGACGTAGGGGCGCCGCGCCCATCGTTCGCGTGAAGGCGGACACTACGTACGCGCGGGTGGAGGGCTTGCGATGAACAACACGTTCCTGTTCGCGTGCGCGGTCATCGGCGGCACGGTCGCCCTCGGCGGACAGACAACGCCGATCGCGCCGCCGAAGGTGGCACCGACGGTCGACCAGATCCTGTCGTTGAAGCGCGTTGCCTCGCCGGAGATTTCGCCCGACGGGCGGTGGGTCGCATACACCGTGCGCGAAACGAACTGGGACGACAACGCGTACGAGACCGAGATCTGGCTCGCCGACACGGCCAGCGGAGGCACGCGTCAGCTCACCAACGCCAGGAAATCGAGCCAGTCGCCGGCGTGGTCGCCCGACGGCTCGATGCTCGCGTTCGTCTCGGACCGCACCGACAAGCGGCAGATTTACCTCATCAAACCGACGGCGGGCGAAGCCGACGCGCTGACGACGCTCGACGATGGCATCGGCAGCTTCGCATGGTCGCCGGACGGCCGAAGCATCGCGTACACCGCGACGGAACCGAAATCGACCGCGATCAAGGATCGCGAGAAGAAGTACGGGGAGTTCCAGGTGGTCGAGCAGGACTACCGGATGACGCGCCTCTTCGTCATCGACGTCGCCACGAAAGCGACGCGCGCCCTGACCAACGGTCCGTTCACGGTCGGCAGCTTCCGGTGGTCGCCCGACGGCAAGTCGATCGCGTTCGATCATCGCGTGAACGAGAGCCCGTCGAGCCGAGGCTCGACCGACATCTCGATCGTGACGGTCGGGAACGCGTCGATTCGGAAGCTCGTCTCGCAGGAGGGACCCGATGCGCATCCGGTCTGGTCGCCTGATGGGTCGCGCATTGCGTTCGAGACGTCGATGGCGAACCCGGCCTTCTACTACACGAACAGCCTCATCGCGACCATCCCCGCGAGCGGCGGAACACCCGCGGTCCTGACAACCGCGTTCGACGAAGACCCGTCCATCGTGGACTGGAAGCCGAACGGGCTCTTCTTCTCCGCCTCGCAGCGCACGTTCTCGTATCTGTTCCGACTGGATCCCGACAGCAAGACGATCGCGCGGCTCGCGGCGGCCGACGCGTGGGTCGGATCGAGCTTCAGCCTCTCGCGCGACGGATCGAAGGTCGCGTTCCTCGCCGCCGATGCGAAGACGGTCGCGGAAGTCTTCGTCGCGGCGATGCCAGCCTCGGCCGGTTCGGCGCGGGCACTGCAGGCCACCCGGTTGACGGACATGAACACCCAGACGGTGAACTGGGCCACGAGCACGCTCGACGTCATCTCCTGGAAGAGTCAGGACGGCGCGACCATCGAAGGCGTCGTCCACAAGCCGATTGGCTTCGATCCGTCCCGCAAGTATCCGCTGCTGGTCGTCATTCACGGCGGGCCGACCGGCGTCTCGCGCGCGGTTCCGTTCACCAGCTCCACGTACCCGATCGACGTGTGGGTGCCGCGCGGCGTCCTGGTCCTGGAACCGAACTACCGCGGGAGCGCCGGCTACGGCGAAAAGTTTCGCGCGCTCAACGTTCGCAATCTCGGCGTCGGCGACGCGTGGGACGTGCTCTCCGGCGTCGATTCGCTGATAGAGAAAGGCCTGGTCGATCCCGCGAAAGTCGGCGCGATGGGATGGAGCCAGGGCGGCTACATTTCGGCGTTCCTGGCGACGCATGACGCCGCGCGGTTCAAGGCGATCTCGGCCGGCGCAGGCATCTCCGACTGGATGACGTACTACGTCAACACCGACATCCATCCGTTCACGCGCCAGTACCTGAAAGCGACGCCGTGGGACGATCCGGAGATTTACGCGAAGACCTCCCCCATCACCTACATCAGGCAGGCGAAGACGCCGACGCTCATTCAGCACGGCGCGACCGACGAGCGCGTGCCGCTGCCGAATGCGTACGAGCTGTACCAGGGCCTGCAGGACAACAACGTCCCGACGAAGCTGATCGTGTACCAGGGCTTCGGCGGGATCGGCCATGGACCCTCGAAGCCGAAGAGCCATCGCGCGACGATGGACCACAACATCGAGTGGTTCGATCAATACCTGTTCCAGATCCCGGCGAAGCCGACGACGGCCGGAAACAAATAGCGCCTACGCGATCAAAGGGCATTTGGCATTCGCCGCAGCCGCCGCCGCGTCGGCCACGGCGCCCAGTCGGCGCCCGGCGGCCTGCTCGACGGGCAGCGGACCGGACGCGAGGTGCGCGGCCAGGCTGATGCCTTCCACGTACTCCATGACGATGAAGGTGCCGTCGTCGAGTTCGAGCACGTCATAGACGCCGGCGATGTTCGGATGATTCAGCCGCGCCGCGGCGCGCGCTTCGCGCAGCACGCGCGCGCGTCCCTGCTCCGAGCTCGTCTCGGCCGACGTCAGGCATTTGAGGGCAACGCGCCGCTCGAGACGCGGATCGTGGCCGAGAAACACCTCGCCCATGCCACCGGCGCCGATCCTTTCGAGAATCTGATATGGCCCGACAGACGCCCTCATGAAGGACCCTATGGTATCCCGATGCCAGTGGATCTTGGCCCTCGGAGCCGGTATCCTCGCGCCCATGACGCCACGCCGCTTTACGTCCATCGTCATCCTGCTGCTGTGTGTCGCGGGGGCGTCGGCCGCCTCGCGGCCGCAGGCGCAGCCGCGCGCCGATTCGGTCGTCGCGATCAAGGGCGCGACGATCCTCACCGCAACGAGAGGCACAATCCCGAACGGTATCATCGTGCTGCGCGGCGGCAAGATTGCCGCGGTCGGCGCGAACGTGCCGATCCCGGCGGGCGCCGAAGTCGTCGACGCGACCGGCAAGTTCGTGGCGCCGGGCATCATCGACTGCCACTCCCATATCGCCGCCGACTCGATCAACGAGGGCGGCACGACGGTGAGCTCGATGACCGGCATCGAGGACGTCTTCGATCCGACCGACGTCAACATCTACCGCGATCTGGCCGGCGGGGTGACGGCCGCGAACGTGCTGCATGGCAGCGCAAACCCCATCGGCGGGAAGAACTACGTCATCAAGCTGCGGTGGGGGAAGACGCGCCCCGAGGAGTTTGCGTTCGAAGGCGCGATGCCCGGCATCAAGTTCGCGCTCGGCGAAAACCCGAAGCGCCGCGGCGGAGGCGCCGGCGTGCCGCCGGGCAACGCGCCCCGGTATCCGGGCACGCGAATGGGCGTCGAGTACGTGATCCGCGACGCGTTCACCCGCGCGAAGGCGTACCAGGAGGACTGGCAGGACTACGACCGGCGCAGGAGAGCTGGCGAAAGCGTCGTCGCGCCGCGGCGCGATCTGCAGCTCGAGCCGCTCGTTGAAGTCCTCGAAGGCAGGCGGCTCGTCCACGCGCACTCGTACCGTGCGGACGAGATCCTGACGCTGCTCCGCGTTGCCGACGAGTTCGGCTTCAAGATCGCCACGCTCCAACATGTCCTCGAGGGCTACAAAGTGGCGAAGGAGATTGCCGCACACGGCGCCGGCGCCTCGACGTTCGCCGACTGGTGGGGCTACAAGATAGAAGCGATCGACGCCATCCCGTACAACGCGGCGCTCATGACGAGAAAAGGCGTGGTGGCGTCGATCAACTCGGACGATCCGGAGCTGTCGCGGCACCTCAACACGGAAGCGGCCAAATCGATCAAGTGGGGCGGCCTCACCGATGACGAAGCGCTCGCGCTGGTGACCATCAATCCCGCGAAGCAGCTGCGCCTCGACAACAGAGCCGGCTCGCTCGAGGTCGGCAAGGACGCCGACGTCGTCATTTGGAATCATCATCCGCTCAGCTCGTACGCCATCGTCGACCGCGTCTACATCGACGGGCAGAGGTATTACGACCGGCAGGACGATCAGAAGCGGTTGACCGATCTCGCGCGTGAGAGGGAAACGCTCGTGAATGCGGAGCGCGGCGAGCGTAGGAGTCCGACGACCACCGAGCCTGCGCCGCAGGCGCGGGACGTCGCCGGGACGGCAGGTGTATCGACCGATGGAGCGCGAGGCTTTCAGCCGAGCGTCCCGTCCGCGGCCGCGTCCCGCTCGCCTGAAAGGCTCGCGCTCCTGAGCCCTGAAAGGCCCGCGCTGCAGGGAGCCGCGAAGGGCGTCCTTGCCATCACGAACGCGAAGATCTTCCCGGTCGTCCGGCCCCCGATCGACCGGGGCACGATCGTGATTCGCGACGGCATCATCGAGAACGTCGGCGCGAACATCGGCGTGCCGTCGGGCGCACGTCTGATCGACGCCGCGGGCGCGGACGTGTACCCGGGCTTCATCGACGCTGAGACCACGATGGGGCTGGAGGATCCGGGCGCGGGCAACTTCAGCGACGCGAATGAATTCCTCGACTTCAACCCGCAGCTCCGCGCGCAGGTGGCGTTCCACAACGACAGCGACGCGATCCCGGTCGCGCGGGCCAACGGCCTCACCACAGTGGCCGTCATGCCGGGCGGCGGCCTGCTCGGCGGTCAGGCAGCCGTCATGGATCTCGACGGCTACACCTGGGAGGAAAGCACCGTCGCGCCGTCGGTTGGCGTCACCTTCCAGTTCCCGCGCCTCGGTGGTGGCGGGCGCGGCGGTGGTCGCGGCGGTCCCGCGCCGGACCGCACGTACGACGACCTGAAGAAGGATCGGGACGCCCAGCTCGATCGGGTGGCGCGACTGCTGGTCGATGCCCGCGCGTACGCGCAGGCCACCGGGCCGAACCGCCGGCGGGACCTCGTCCTGGAATCGCTGGCGCCGATCGCCGACAAGCGGCAGCCGCTCTTCACGCGCGTCGGCACCGACCAGGAAATCCGCGACGCGGTCGCGTTTGCCGACCGCGTCGGCGTGCGGCTCGTGATTGTGGCGCCCGGCGCGGAAGCGGCGATGGCGGCGGCGCTGCTGAAGGCCAGGAACGTGCCGGTCATCGTGCTGCAGGTCCTGACGCTGCCCACACGGCCGGACCTGGCGCACCAGGCAAGCTACGCCGCGGCCGGCGAGCTGGCGCGGGCGGACGTGAAGTTTGCCATTGCCGTGCCGGGCGAAACGAACGCGCGGCAACTGCCGTACCACGCTGCGGAGGCGGTCGCGTGGGGACTGCCGCGGGAAGAGGCCCTGAAGGCCCTGACGATCAACGCCGCCGAGATTCTCGGCGTCGCCGATCGCATCGGCAGCATCGAGCCGGGGAAAATCGCAAACCTGTTCATCGCGAACGGCGATCCGCTCGAGGTCCGGACGGCGATCACGCACGTGATCATCGCGGGCCGCGACGTGCCGCTCGACACCAGGCAGCTCGCGCTGTACGAGCGTTACGCGAAACGGCCATGAACCCCTGTCGGAAACGGCCTTTCAGGCCGTCCCGCACGGGCCGATCTGGAGACGGCCCCTGCATTTGAGAATCATGATGAGACGTCGTTGCACGCGAGGGTCATGATGAAACGTCGTTTAGTGGTTGGTCTCTCGCTCGTCGTTCCATTCGTTCTGCGCGCCGATACGCCTGACATCTACGCGATCCGCGGCGCGCGCATCGTCACCGCCGCCGGAGCCCCGATCGAGGGCGGGACGGTCGTGATCCGGCGCGGCATCATCGACGAGGGCCAGGACGATCCGGCGCCCGATTTCGGGCGCAGCCACGAATAAGGCTAGGTGTCGAGCTCGTTCATCGCACGGTGGACGATCGCCTCCACCTCGGCGCGCGGCATGTCGGCCGCGATCGGCGCCCCGAAGCGGAAGGTGATGATCCCGGGCTTC
>Ga0137419_10001191_pt1 | contig 10875 bp, 8 predicted proteins | sample CZODoug3_1_2_16f_FD_108279 | JGI IMG/M metagenome (GOLD analysis project Ga0137419, IMG submission 108279) | Vadose zone soil fungal communities from Angelo Coast Range Reserve, California, USA - CZODoug3_1_2_16fungal (Illumina Assembly) | ecosystem: Environmental > Terrestrial > Soil > Vadose... | reverse complement strand
ACGAGCGTGACGGTGGCGCCCGGCGGGATCGTCTGCGCCGGGAGCGAAGGGGTCAGATTGGTATAGGGGCCGCCGGCATTGGTGCCCCCAGGTGGCCGCGCGGCGATTCCAATGGTTTGAACAACGATCGGACTCGCGCTGGTGTTCTGGTAGGTGACGGTGCCGTTCAAGATGTCGCCTGCTCTCACGGTCAGCTTGTCGAGCACGAGCGGTGACGAGATCACCAACTCGCCAGCGACCGTAAGCTTCCCCGAGTTGGAATTGGCGAACTCCGCATCCCCGGGGATTCCGCCCGCGCAGGCTGCGGCGGCGAGGAGCAGACCTGCGAGCGGAATCTGCCGGATCGGCGTAGGTGATCTCCCTACCGGTGCCCCACTCGCGGACGTCGTGTGTCTCATGGTGAACAGGCCTCCGTTTGGTGAAGCCCCCTCGAGAACGCGGTTCGCGCCGCGAGGGAGGACGTTCCGCACACCCGGTCCTGGATGTGCTCAGCGATTTCGAATGGGCGTCTGGCTAGGGATTCGGCTTACCGCTCTCCCACCTGGCCTTCGCCGGGAGCGTGTAGAGTTTCGTGGTACCGACCGGGACTGCCACTGCTGCTCGTACTCGCCGCGGCCTTCCATTCCGTCGAAAATGCATCAATGACCTCTCCCTTGGGCTTGCGAGTTGCAAACCCGTTCATCGGAAAGAGCCCCGCTTCGCGAAAGTCTCCTGGTCAACAACCGCGCCGCAAGGGAGGGCGGCTCGCACCTTCGCTCGCGAAAGTGCGGGCCGGTAATCGATGTGGTGCAAATTGAACTACTGCAGATTTCAATGACACTAGACGGCGGACGTGCACAGATCGCCTGCACGGTGTGCGGCGCGGTGGCAGGAATCCCGGCAACGCGCCAACGACTTGCCAATCGGCTGGGGCTGATCAACTTGCAGCGCAGGGAATTGCCATGCTGCGCGTCCAACTGCTGTCCAACATAAGTCCGATAGTCGAACCTCCGGTCGATCTGGTGTTCGCAGCGCGGGCCGTCCAGCCGACAGTAGCCGCGAATGTCGCGTGCGCCCCGGTCGTAGTCTGTCTGTAAACTCAAGGAGGATCCCAGCCGCATGAATGCCGAGCTCATCCTGGAGGACGGCGCCTGTTTCCAAGGGGCTTCTTTCGGAGCTTCGACTTCCATCGCCGGAGAGGTGGTCTTCAACACCGGCATGGTTGGTTACGGCGAGTCCCTCTCGGACCCTTCGTACGCGGGGCAGATCCTCGTCTTCACGTACCCGCTGATCGGCAACTACGGCATCCCCGGCGAGCCTCGCGCCACCGCCTTCGGGCACAAAGACCTGCTCTCCCTTCACTTCGAGAGTGAACGGGTGCACGTGAAGGGGGTCGTCCTTTCCAGCCTCTCCAAAGACTTCAGCCACTGGTCAGCAATGGAGTCGCTGAACGCCTGGATGTCGCGCCACGGCATCCCCGGCATCTGCGGCGTCGATACCCGCGCGCTCACCAAGCGCCTCCGAACGAGGGGGTGCATGCTCGGCAAGATCGTCGCCGGGGATCAGGACGTGCCGTGGGACGATCCCAACCAGCGGAACGTCGTTGCCGAGGTGAGCACACCGGAACGAATCATCTACCGCGGCGGGTCTCGACGCGTGATCGTGGTCGACCTCGGCTGCAAGCACAACATCATGCGCAGCCTGCTCAGCCGCGGTCTCACCGTGGTGCGAGTGCCCTGGAACGCAGACTGGTCCGACGAGGAGGCCGACGGAGTCGTTCTCTCCAACGGCCCCGGCGATCCGAAGATGTGCCGTGAGACCATCGCCGTCATCCAGAAGGCCATGCGCCGGCACATGCGCATCTTCGGAATCTGCCTGGGGCACCAGCTGCTCTGTCTGGCCGCCGGCGGCGACACCTACAAGCTCAAGTTCGGGCATCGCAGCCAGAACCAGCCTTGCATCGAGGTGGGTTCGAAGCGCTGCTACATCACCTCGCAAAACCATGGCTACGCGGTGAACGAGAGCAGCCTGGGGAAGGATTGGCTGCCGTGGTTCTTCAACGCGAACGACGGGACCAACGAGGGCATCCGGCACCGGAGCGAGCCCTTCAGCTCGGTCCAGTTCCATCCCGAGGCGCGGCCCGGACCGACAGACACCGCACACCTTTTCGACGTCTTCGCCAAGAGCCTTCAGCATGCAGACCAAGCCGCGTAGCGTCCTCGTCCTCGGCAGCGGCGCTCTCAAGATCGGCGAGGCGGGAGAGTTTGACTACTCGGGAAGCCAGGCGCTGAAGGCGCTGCGGGAAGAGCACATCTCGACGATCCTGGTAAACCCGAACATCGCTACCATCCAGACCTCGGAAGGCCTGGCGGATCGTGTCTACCTCCTGCCCGTCGACCCCTCATTCGTCGAGCGGGTGATCGAGAAGGAGAAGCCCGACGGCATCCTGCTCGGATTCGGAGGCCAGACCGCGCTCAATTGCGGTCGGGCGCTGGCGATCAACGGGGTATTGCAGGCCCACGGCGTTCAGGTGCTCGGAACGCCGATCCAGACGATCGAGGACACCGAAGACCGGGAGCTGTTCGTCAAGCGTCTTCGCGAGATCGACGTGGACACGCCGCGCTCGCAGGCCGTCGGCAGCGTCGACCAGGCAAAGAAGGTGGCCGAGGCCATCGGCTACCCGGTGATGATTCGCATCGCCTTCGCCCTGGGTGGCCTCGGCTCGGGAAGATGCCAGAACGAGCCCGAACTCGTGCAGCGGGTCACCCAGGCCCTCGCCCATTCACCGCAAGTCCTGATTGAGGAGTATCTCAACGGGTGGAAAGAGGTCGAGTACGAGATCGTCCGGGACCGGTTCGACAACTGCATCACGGTCTGCAACATGGAGAACTTCGATCCGCTCGGCATCCACACTGGTGAGAGCATCGTCGTCGCTCCCAGCCAGACGCTGACCAACGAGGACTATCACCGGCTGCGGGAGCTCTCTCTGAGGGTCATCCGGCACCTCAAGGTCGTGGGAGAATGCAACATCCAGTTCGCGCTGGATCCAAAGTCGAGCGCCTATCGAGTGATCGAAGTCAACGCGCGACTGAGCCGCAGCTCGGCCCTGGCGTCGAAGGCCACGGGATATCCGCTCGCCTACGTCGCGGCGAAGCTGGCGCTCGGATACGGGCTCCCGGATCTGATGAACACGGTGACCCTGACCACGACCGCGTGCTTCGAGCCGGCCCTCGATTACGTCGTGGTCAAGGTGCCTCGCTGGGACCTGAAGAAGTTCCGCAACGTGGTGAATCAGATCGGTTCGGCGATGAAGTCGGTGGGCGAAGTGATGGCCATCGGGCGGAACTTCGAGGAAGCCCTGCAGAAAGCCCTCCGCATGCTGGAGATCGGGGCTGACGGACTGGTGGCCACCAGACTGCCGCGCTTCGCCGATGTCGACGCTTCGCTGGCTACACCGGCGCCCGAGCGGATCTTCGCCATCCCGGAAGCGTTCAAGGCCGGCCGCAGCATCGAAGAGGTCCACCGCCTCACCCACATCGATCCCTGGTTCCTCCAGCGCATCCACGATGTCTTCGCCGCGGAACGATCGCTGCAGGCCTATGCGGGCGGCCCCTGTCCGAAGACCATGCTAGCGGCCGCCAAGCGTGCCGGCTTCAGCGATGCGCAGATCGGGCGGATCCTCGGAGCCGACGAGGCGTCGATTCGTGAACTCCGCAAGACTTATGGCATCCGGCCGTTCGTGAAGCAGGTGGACACTCTCGCGGGTGAGTACCCAGCCAAGACGAACTACCTGTACCTGACCTACGACGCGAGCGAAGATGACGTTGCCTCCGACTCCGACCGCAACGTGCTGCTCCTCGGCTCGGGTGCCTACCGGATCGGCAGCTCGGTGGAATTCGACTGGTGCTGCGTGAATGCGTCCACCTCGCTGCGCGCCCTGGGCTACCGATCGGTCCTGGTGAACTACAATCCCGAGACCGTCAGCACTGACTACGACGTTTGCGACCGGCTCTACTTCGACAACCTGGACCTGGAGACCATTCTCGAAATCTATCAGCGAGAAAAATGTGTCGGCGCGATTATCTCGGTCGGCGGCCAGATCCCCAACAACCTCGCCCTGCAGTTGCACGCGCACGGCGTTCGCGTGCTCGGAACCTCGCCGCTCGACATCGACCGGGCAGAGGATCGCAACAAGTTCTCCTCGCTGCTCGACGAGATCGGGATCGACCAGCCGCCTTGGAGCGAGGTCAGCTCACCGGCCGCCGCAAGCGCCTTCGCCGACCAGATCGGCTATCCAGTCTTGATCCGCCCCTCGTACGTGCTCAGCGGCGCCGCTATGGGTGTGGCCAGCAACGAACAAGAGCTGCGCTTCTTCCTCGCCCGGGCCGCCGAGGTCTCGCCCCAGCACCCGGTCGTGATCTCCAAGTTCCTCGAGAACGCGAAGGAAATCGAAGTCGACGCGGTGGCGGTGAAGGGTGAGATCTTCGCGATGGCAGTCATCGAGCACGTCGAGAACGCCGGCGTGCACTCGGGCGACGCCACGCTGGTGCTCCCGCCGCAGCGCACCTATCTCGAGACCACCCGGAGAGTCAGCCGGATCAGCGCCCGGATTGCGAAGTCGTTGAACATCACCGGGCCCTTCAATGTCCAGTACCTTTCCCAGGGCACCGACGTCCGGGTGATCGAAGCAAACTTGCGCGCGTCGCGCAGCGTTCCCTTCGTCTCCAAGATCTACAACGAGAACTTCGTCGACCTGGCGATCCGGGCTGCTCTCGGGCAGGCGGTTCCGCGACCGCAGAAGTCGTTCTTCGATCTGGACTACGTGGGAGTGAAGGCGCCGCAGTTCTCCTTCACTCGGCTTCAGGGTGCAGACCCGACCGTCGGTGTCGAGATGGCCTCCACGGGCGAGGTGGGCTGCGTCGGCGACGATTTCGACGAGGCGTTCCTCAAGGCGCTCTTCTCGGTCGGCTTCCGCTTCCCCATCGGCTCGATTCTTCTCTCCACCGGACCGCTCACGGACAAAGTCGCGTTCATCGACGCGGCCCGGTTGCTGCAGGAGCAGGGGGTCCGCGTCTACGCGACGCGGGGCACCGCAGAGTTTCTCGGAAGCTATGGTGTGCGGTCCACCGTGGTGCACTGGCCTTCGGAGGAGGGCCCTTCCCTGGGCGCGCTGGAGATCATCGAGAAGCGCATGGTCGACCTGGTGATCAACGTGCCGAAGAATTACCAGGAGACCGAGCTTTCCAACGACTATTACATCCGGCGCCGCGCGGTCGACTTCGGCGTTCCGCTGATCACCAACATCCAGCTCGCCAGCCGGCTCGCGGAGGCGCTCTCGCGGAAGAAGATCGACGACCTCCGCATCAAGCCGCTTCAGGCCTATCGCGCAGGGGGAGTGTCATGATGCTGACGGGATACGCCCGGCATCGACACCTTTTCGCTCCCAGGCAGTACTCTCGAATCGTGCGCAGAGAGAATTCCCCCGAACCCTTGCAGCCCGCGAAATGAACAAAACCGGCAAGCCACGCATCGTCCTGGGCATTTCGGCGTACTATCACGACTCGGCCGCCGCACTGGTGGTGGAGGGCGAGATCGTGGCGGCCGCCCAGGAAGAGAGATTCACTCGCAAGAAGCACGACGCGGAGTTTCCCAGCCACGCCTTGGAGTATTGCCTCAAGGAGGCCGGGGTCCGCGAGGAGCAGATCGACTACGTCGGCTTCTATGACAAACCGTTCCTGAAGTTCGAACGGATCCTGGAAACCTATCTCGCGGGCGCGCCGATCGGGTTCCGATCCTTCCTGAAGGCGATGCCGATCTGGATCAACCAGAAGCTTCACGTCCCGGGCGAGATCCGCAAGGGACTGAAAGGCGCATATACCAAGCGCCTCGTCTTCACCGACCACCACGAGTCCCACGCCGCCAGCTCCTTCTTTCCTTCTCCGTTCGAGGAAGCCGCCATCCTCACGCTGGACGGGGTGGGCGAGTGGGCGACGGCGAGCTACGGGGTCGGGCGCGGGAACCGCATCTCCCTGACGCACGAGCTGCGGTTCCCGCACTCCCTCGGCCTGCTCTACTCGGCGTTCACGTACTTCTGCGGATTCAAGGTCAACTCCGGCGAATACAAGTTGATGGGGCTCGCCCCCTACGGCGAGCCGAACTACGCGGATCGGATCCGCAAGCATCTCCTCGACCTCAAGGACGACGGCTCCTTCCGCATGGACCAGCGGTACTTCGACTACTGCCACGGTCTGCGGATGACTTCCGATCGATTCCACGATCTTTTCGGCGGACCGCCGAGGCAGCCGGAGTCTCCGCTGACCCAGCGCGAGATGGACCTCGCCGCCTCGATCCAGGTCGTCACCGAGGAGATCATGCTCCGCGCGGCGCGCCACATCCACCGGCAGACCGGGATGAAGAAGCTCTGCCTCGCGGGCGGTGTGGCTCTCAACTGCGTCGCCAACGGGCGACTCCTGCGGGAGACTCCGTTCGAAGACATCTGGATCCAGCCGGCGGCCGGCGATGCCGGCGGCTCGCTGGGCGTCGCTCTTTTCATCTGGCATCAGCTGCTGGACCAGCCGCGCAAGCCCGGCCGGATTGACTCCCAGCATGGTTCGCTGCTGGGGCCTCGCTTCTCGGAGACCGAGATTCGGACCTTCCTCGACAACCGGAAGGCGATCTACCGGCACTTCGAGCAGGAGGATCAGCTCTGCGACTTCGTTGCAGACTTGATGAAGTCCGAGAAGGTGATCGGATGGATGCAGGGCCGAATGGAATTCGGCCCCCGCGCACTGGGCGGGCGCAGCATCATCGGGGACGCGCGCAGCCAGAAGATGCAGTCAGTGATGAATCTCAAGATCAAGTTCCGCGAGTCGTTCCGACCGTTCGCTCCCTCGGTCTTGCAGGAACGCGTCGGCGAGTTCTTCGAGATGCGTCCGGGCGAGGACAGCCCCTACATGCTTCTGGTCGCGCCCGTCAGACCCGAGAAAAGGTTGACCGCTCCCAACGGTGCCACCGGATTGGAGAAGCTCAAGCAGAACCGATCGGTCGTGCCCGCCATCACGCACGTCGATTACTCCGCGCGCGTCCAGACGGTCGACGCGGAGCGCCACGGCCGCTACTACAAGCTGCTCAAGGCATTCGAGGCCAAGACGGGCTGCCCGGTGATCATCAACACCAGCTTCAACGTCCGCGGTGAACCGATCGTCTGCACTCCAGAACATGCTTATCGCTGCTTCATGTCGACCAACATGGACGCGCTGGTGATCGACGACTTCGTCCTGCTCAAGGAGCAGCAGCCACGTACCGAAGATCACCAGATCGATACCTACCTCTCGCAATTCAAGCTCGACTGAGGGACGGCCATGAACCTCATTCGCATCAACCGCAATCCCTCGCCCCGCCAGCTGGCCGTTTTCGGCCTCCTCTGGCTCGTCTTCTTCGGCATCCTGGGCCACACGGTGCAGCGGCGGACCGGCCTGCACTGGGCGGCGTGGAGCGTGTGGGCCCTGGCGGTTGCCGTCCCGGTCGTCGGATGGCTGGTGCCGCCGATCTTGCGCATGGCTTTCCTCGGCCTCTCCTACGCGACGGCGCCGATCGGGATCGTCGTCTCTTTCCTGATTCTCGCAGTGATCTACTACTTGGTCCTGACGCCCACCGGCCTCTTGATGAGGCTGCTGGGCCACGACCCCCTCAGTCGCCACTTCGACCTCGACGCTCGCAGCTACTGGGTGGAGCGCGAGGCATTGCGTTCCGTAGACCGTTACTTCCGGCAATTCTAGGCAGACAGGTGAAGCCGATGACGAATCAGGCCCACGAAACAATCAAGCAGCCCTCCCGCTTCGAGCAGCAAGCCAGCGAGTCCCAGCGCGGGATGGTCGGTGAGATGGTGAGCTTCCTGCTTCACAACAAGAAGTGGTGGTTGCTCCCCACCATCGTGGTGCTGCTGCTGGTCGGACTGTTCGTGGTGCTGGGCGCCACGGGCGCAGCGCCCTTCATCTACACGATTTTCTAGCGACTCCTGTTCTCGATTTTCAGGAGTCCGGTGGTCTCCCGGTCTCAGAGGAGATTCCGGCTTGATTACCACCCTGATACGCCCCAATGCCGACGACACGGCTCCCGCGCCTGCGAGGCAGGGGCGATGCACACGCAGGGTCTGGCTCGCGAAGTTGACTGCGCTGGCGATTTCCTGCGTCGGCGCGCTGGTCATCGCCGAGACGGCGGTGCGCTTGTTCGTACCGGTGCGGAATGTCGGTCCGGCCTTTTCGGTGTTCGACCCCGTCTATCGCAGCTCGCACAAGAAGAGCTTCACCGCGACGCGCATTACCCCGGAGTTCACGATGCGCATCAAGCTGAACGCCCAGGGCTTCCGTGGACCCGAGCTCGGGCTGCCTGTTCGCAACGGTATCTTGTTCATCGGTGACTCGTATACCGAGGGTTATGGTGTCAACGACGGCGAGGAGTTCCCCCGGCTCGTCGGCCAGAGGTTGTCGCAACGCTATGGCCCGATGACGGTAATCAACTATGGTGTGGGCAACACCGGCAACGGGCGGTGGATCAAAATCCTCGAGCGCGACGCAGTCCAGTATGACCCGAAGCTGGTCGTACTACAGTTCTGTGACAATGACTTCGGCGACAACGTCCGGGAGCGCCTCTACGAGGTTCGCAACGACAGGACGCTGGTCGAACTTCCAGTGTCCATGCCCTCGATGGTCCAGCGCTTTGCGATGTGGGTCGATACCGTGCCGCTGGTGTCTTACTCCCGCCTGGTGAGTCTCGGACGCGAGGTCATCACGTGGATGGCGGGGCAGCAGGGCGAGTCTGTCCCGACCGCGTCCCCGCAGCCTCGCGTCGAAGATGAGCTTACGTATGCGATCGTCCGCCGCGCTCTGGCCATTTCTGCGGAACGGCGCTGGCCCGTGGTCATGCTTACCGTCCTGGGCGAACGTCCCGATCGGCACCACCGGCTGAAGGCGCTGGCCGACGAGGCTGACGTACCCCTCGTCGAAGCGCCTGATCCGTCCCACCACCCCGAGCTGTACTACAGAGTGGACGCCCACTGGAATGCTGCTGGGCATCGTCGCATCGCCGAAGTGCTCTTCGAGCAAATCGTGGCGAGCGAGGGGAAGCTGGGGCTGCGGCATGCCGCGAGCCGGTAATGAACGGGTTTGACAGGTCGATCAAATGATGGGTCCACTAGGGAATGGATCGGCGGCGGGTCCGGTCTCTCAGTGGGCGGAGCTCGCCTCGCGCTTTCGCAGGTAGGGAAGCACCGATCTAAAGAGCACTCTGGCGGCGAGTTCGTGCCCGACCGGGCGCCAGTGGCCGTCGAGGTCGAAGTACACGGGGTAAGTGGTCTGGGTGAGCGCCTTGAAGTCGCTGTACATGTTGATCGAGTTGATGCCCTGCCGGCGGCAGAACCGCTCCACCCACTGCTGTGGCTCCGCGGAGTAGACCTTTCCCGCTTCGAAACCCCAGTACAGCCTGCCATGCCCCCATTCGCGCGGACTGACTTGGAGCCCGTACGGATAGACGGCAACCCAGAAGTCGATCCCGCGAGCCTGCAATGTGTCGCGGATCCTGGTGAGGTAACCGTGGACGAGCCCCCAGCCCGCGTCCTCCTTGCCCTGATAGTTGCCACGAAGCATCGCGTACTTGTCGACCCGGATGTCACCCGAGGTGTCCGGCTTGGGCCCCAGCATCACGAAGCGGCGGCGGAGAAAGTTGTAGAGGCGGAGATGTTCCCTGGCGAAGTCCTTGATCGCAACCAGGAACGCGACCGCCTGCGACCTCGGTGGAGGCTCCACGTCGGCGCTTACGGCCACCGGGTCGCCACTGGCGTCTAGCTTTGCCAGCGCGGTGTACTGCAGGTCGTCGTAGACGTCGGACAGATCGAAGTTCAGGATGACGAGGTCCGGATCGAGATCGAGGCCGCCGTTCTTCAGGTACAGGTATTCGAGCAATGGTGAGTAGCTCCCCACACCCGTGTTGATCACTTCCCAGCGCGCAGCGAGACCCGCTCTGTCGATCATCGTCTGGAGCAGGCTGGAGAAGGTCTCGGAGGCCTCGACCCCGTTCCCTTCCGTAAAGGAATCGCCAAGCATCAGGATCCGCCGGACGCCTGGCGGCTTGGTGCGGGAGATCTCCCGGTCGCGGAGTCCGAGCGAATTGATGACGTACTCGGTGTCGAACTCAGTGGTCTTGAACTTGCCGCGCGCGCCGGGAATGAACTTGTGATTGAGGATCGGATCGGAAGTCATGAAGTAGCTGCGCAGGACCTTTCGAGGCTCGATCAACCGCACGGCGAGTTCGAGGACGACGAGCCCGAGGGTCAGGACACTGCCCAGCAGCAATAGACGCTTCGCCAGTTGGGACTTCACCGGTCACCTTGGTAGCACGAAAGCGGCTTTCGAGAACCCCTGGCATCAGGACGAAGAACGACGATCGGCGAGATCGATACGAATACGAAGCCCGTTCCCAGGTCCGATTTCGGGCATATTCCGGTCATGTGCCGGTCTAGCATGTGGAAGGAGGGGGGATTCATCCGCCACCGGAGAGCCAGCGTACGCCTCGTCCGGCTCGCCGTCGCGGGGGCGCTCTCGCTCGCCGCCGGGAAAGCCGGCACGACGACATACGGCGCAGACGATCTGCGCACCGGCTGGTATCCGGACCAGCCTTTGCTCACGCAATCGCTCGTCACCGGGCTTGCTTTTGGTCAGCAGTGGAGCGCCGCTGTCACGGGTCAGGTCTACGCGCAGCCGCTCGTCTCGAACGGTGTAGTCCGCCCCAGCTCCGCGAAGGAACGAGCACCACCTCCCGGCAATACTCGCCGGCGGCGCGCTGCGCCTCTGCAGGATCGAGATCGGGAGAGATCAGCGCCACGGAGGTGATGTCGTGGTT
>Ga0137419_10001190_pt1 | contig 10877 bp, 7 predicted proteins | sample CZODoug3_1_2_16f_FD_108279 | JGI IMG/M metagenome (GOLD analysis project Ga0137419, IMG submission 108279) | Vadose zone soil fungal communities from Angelo Coast Range Reserve, California, USA - CZODoug3_1_2_16fungal (Illumina Assembly) | ecosystem: Environmental > Terrestrial > Soil > Vadose... | reverse complement strand
GCGACGTTCTTCGACTTCGCGAGCCCCGGCGCCGGCGCCGGCGGCAGCGGCGGCTCCCGCAGCCAGGAAAACGGCAGCGACATGATCGTCAACCCGTTCTTCAGCCGCCGCATCGGCCTGAGCGACACGGGCAACGAGCAGAAGATCCTCTTCGGCACCAAGGCCACCGGGCAGCTGGCCGGCCAGGACGTCGGCGTCCTCGACGTCCGGACCGGCGACGACCACGACCTCATCGGTGAAGACTTCACCGTCGCGCGCCTGAAGCACCGCCTGATGCGCCAGTCCTATGTCGGCGCCGCATATACGCGCCGCGACCCGCACGAGATCGGCGCAGACACCCGGCAGACGGTCGGGGTCGACTTCCGCCTCGCGACGTCGACGTTCCGCCGAACGCAGAACATCTCGCTGAGCGGCTGGTATGCCGACGCAACGCAGACCGGATCGGCCAGGGGGACGGCCGCCTACGGCGCGACGTTCGTCTATCCCAACGATCGCTGGAACGCGAACCTCGACGTGCGCACGGTGGAGGCGAACTTCAATCCCGCCGTCGGCTTCATCACGCGCAACGCCTACCGCCGCTACGTGCCGTACGTGAACTTCGGGCCGCGTCCGCGGAACAACCGCACCGTCCGCCAGTACAACTTCGCGGTCATCGGCGACATCCAGACGACGCTCGACAACGAGCGGATCGCGCGGAACGTGACGATCCAGCCGTTCCAGGTGGAACTGGCCACCAACGACCGCTTCGGCGTGCTGCTGATCCCGCGGAGCGAGCAGCTCGACTCGCCGTTCACCATCAACGTCGGGCCCGGCCAGCGCGTGACGCTGCCGAGCGGCTCGTCGCACGACTTCTTCCGGTACCAGGTGAACTGGCGGACATCGAACCGCCGGGCGGTCGCCTTCGATGGGCGGTACGAGGCGGGCGACTTCTACTCGGGCTCGCGCGAAGAGTTCGTCAGCAACGTGACCTTCCGGATCGTGCCCGGGGTCTTCGTCTACACCGCCGCCGAGCTCAACCGCATCGAGTTGCCGGAGGCCACCTTTACGACCCGGCTCTTTCGCGTCGTCCCCGAGCTGCAGTTCACGCCGTTCATCACGTGGGTGAACAACATCCAGTACGACACCGTGAGTGGCGGGGCCGGCTGGCAGTCACGCTTCCGCTGGATCGTCCGGCCCGGCAACGACATCTACGTCGTCTACACACATAACTGGCTCGACGATCCGCTGCTCGCGCAGTTCGCGACGCAGGACCGTCGCCTCTCCACGAAGGCGCTCTACACGTATCGCTTTTAGAGGCGCCGAGTCCGGAAGGACCCGGCCTGCATGCCCACATTCGGCGCAGGACGGTCCTTTCGGACCCAGCCAGATCTTAGTGCTTCACACTCAGATTTTACGGCCGCGCCGGCAACCAGTACGCTGAGGACCGGTTTTTCCCGAGCGACGCCAGGTGAACGAGTCAGGCGGCCAACGCCTTCTCCTCGGGCCACACACCCTCATACCGTGTCAGCCTTCACCTGGCCGGCCACGGGCCGGCGGCGCAAGCCGCCGGCCGCGCGCCGTCTCCGCAGCTCAGTGGACTTTCGACTGAGTTTTCAGCTTTTCCACTTCTCCACTTTTCCACTTTTCGATCGCCCGCTGAATCATCCCGCTCAGCACGCTCTCCGCGACGTCGAAGGGGCCGGCGACGACCGCGCCGATGGTCATCTCCATCGCTATCACCACGCCGCCCGATTCGAACGGGTTCACGATCCAGCTGAACCCCCGGAGGCCGACCGGCCGATCGGCGGCCGCGTCGGGGTGCCTGGCGCGATCGATCGCGCGCAGCATACCGATGAGCACGGCCGCGACGTCGCCATCGGTCCACGCGCGAGGCTCGCGCGCAACCGGCGAGATCACTTCCGTCGTCGCGTGGTTGTCGCCGCGCAGCCAGATGTCAACGGGGATGTCCATGTTGCCAGGGTCAACGTTACAGGCAAACCGGTGAGGAACAAAAGAGGAACCCATCATCGCGTCGTGCGCACGAAGGTCACGTCCGCGGAGCCACCGTGCGCGTCCCTGCTGGCCGCAACGAAACCGCCCTGCCCGAGCATCTCGATGATGCGCTGACCGCCCTTCGAGCTCTCGCGCACTTCGACGTGCACCTCGCGCAGCTCCGGGCGCCGAAGCGTGCGGGTGGCGCCCGCCACGATTGCCTCGGACGCACCGGGCGCGTCGATCTTGATGTAGTTGGGGCACGCGAGGCCGTAATTCTCGACGAGCTGATCGATCGAGAGGACGAGGGCCGCCTGGCGCCCCTCGTGCGGCTCGCCGCTCTTGCCACGAAAGCTGAACGACCGCGCCGGCCTGAACTGCGAGACCTCGAGCCTGGCCACCGCCTGCTCGCGGCCGAGGCCGACGAGCAGGCAGTCGATCTGGTCGTAGAGCCGGTTGGCTTCGCAGTTGGCGGCGAGCAGGTAGTAGTTGACGCCGGCGGGCTCGAACGCCACGACCTTCGTATCCGTGCCGAGCGCCGCGTACAGCGAGTACACGCCGACGCTGGCGCCGACGTCCCAGAACACGCTGCCCGGCGTGAACGCGTCGATCCAGGCGATCGTGGCCGGCTGCCGCGTGAGCAGCGACACGGCGCGGCCCGCGGAGCTCTTGCCGAGCAGCACGAACGACAGCGGACCCTTCGGCGTGTCCACCGCCAGCGTCGTCTCGACCATCTTCTGTGCGAAGGCGCTCTGCAGGCGAGCCCGCGCCCGCGGCGGCAGCTTCTGCAGCCGGTACATCAGCAGGCCGAACTCCTTCTTCGCGTACTCCTCCTCGGGGTCCTCCGGCGCCTTGTCGAGCTCGTCGACGTACTCGCTCATGTGCTCCTTTGGAATTTCGCAGCGGCAGTGTACATTGGCCGGCGAGTTCGGTGATGCCGCGCATCAAGACGATTGTCGTCCTCCTCGTCGTCGTGCTCTTCGTCGTGCTGCCGCTCTACGAGCTCGCCGACATCGGTGAGCACTGGCCGCACGACGGCGACGTCGTGCAGATTGTTCTCTGCGTCCTCTTCATCGTCGGCCTATCGGTCCTTTGCCGTGGGGTCGCCTGCGCCTGTCTCGCGTCGCTCCGGCGCGCGTGGGTTCCAGCGCCCTCGCCCGCTGGCGGCCGCGTCGCGCTGACGATTGCGCCACGCGATCGCTCGTCCCTCTTCCTGATCTTCTGCGACCTCCGCGTCTAACGCGTCCCTCGGCGTAGGCGACGAGCAGGGCCGACCTTGACGCCGGGCTCTGCGTGGAGGAGAAGACTCGCATGAAAGCGTCGTTCATGGTGCTGGCAGCGTTGTGTGCCGGCGTCCCGGCTGCAAACGCACAGGCACAGGCCACTGGAACGTTGATCGTCACGGTTCGCAGCAAGGACGGCCCCGTCGCGCAGGCCGAGGTCCGCGCCGGAGGCATGACGCGGCCAACCGGCGCCGACGGCACCGTCACCCTGCTGCTGCCGCCGGGCCGCGTCGACGTCGTGGTGACGAAGAGCGACTTCGATCCGGCGGCGGCGCAGGTCGAGGTGCGCGCGGGCACGGAGGCGCGCGTCGAGGTCGATCTCGAACCGGAATCCGAGCTGGAAGAGAACGTCATCGTCACGGCGACGCGGACCGGGCAGCGCATCGAGGACATCCCCCTTCGCGTCGAGGTGGTGCCGAACGACGAGGTCCAGGAAAAGATCGCCATGGCGCCGGGCGACGTCTCGATGCTGCTGGCGGAGACCAACGGCCTCCGCGTCCAGACGACGTCGCCGGCCCTTGGCGGCGCGAGCCTGCGCATCCAGGGCCTGAGCGGGCGGTACTCGCAAATCCTCTCCGACGGATTGCCGCTCTACGGCTCGCAATCGGGCTCCGTCGGCATCCTGCAAATCCCGCCGATGGATCTCGGCCAGGTCGAGGTCATCAAGGGCGTCGCCTCCGCGCTGTACGGGATGTCGGCCATCGGCGGCGTCGTCAATCTCGTGTCGCGCCGGCCCGCGGCGGCGGAGCACGAGCTGCTCGTCAACCAGACCACGCACGGCGGAACAGACGGCGCCCTCTGGATTGCGCAGCCGCTGCGCGAGCACTGGAGCTACAGCGTGCTCGGCGGCGTCCACTGGCAGCAGCGATCCGACCTCGATCGCGACGGGTGGACCGACCTGCCGACGTTCCGCCGGACGCAGGTGCGTCCGCGCGTCTCGTGGGACAACGGCGCGGGACGGTCGATCTTCGCGACCCTCGGCGCGGTCGACGAGGACCGGCGCGGCGGCACCATGCCCGGAGCCGTGACCCCGGACGGCCGCCCGCACTCCGAGAACCTGCTCACGCGGCAGTTCGACGGCGGGGTCGTCTCCCGGTTTCTCCTCAGCGGCGGCCGCGTGGCGTCGGTCAGGGCGAGCAGCGTCTCGCAGCGTCACGACCACGTCTTCGGCTCCGTGCCGGAGCGCGAACGGTCGGCGACCGGCTTCGGCGAGGCCTCCTTCACGGGCACGGCGGGCGCGCACACGTGGGTGGCCGGCGGCGCGGTGCAGCGGGAGCGATTCCGTGCGCTCGACGTCCCACGCTTCGATTACACCTACGTGATTCCCGGCGTCTTCGGCCAGGACGACGTCGTGCTCGCGCCCTGGCTCACGGCCTCGGCCAGCGCGCGGGTCGATCGGCATAGCGCGTTCGGCACGTTCTTCAGCCCGCGGCTGTCGGTGCTCCTGCGTCCGGCATCTCAGTGGACCGCGCGCGTATCAGGAGGGCGAGGCCACTTCGCCCCGTCGCCGTTCACCGACGAAACCGACGCGACCGGGCTCTCGGTGCTGGCGCCCCTGGCAGGCGTCCGGCCCGAGGATGCCACGAGCATCTCGAGCGACGTAACGTGGCGCAAGGCGCCGATCGAGGTGACGACAACGGTCTTTCACTCGAACATCACGGGCGCGCAGGTGTTCCGGAAGCTGGATGCCGGTCCGTTCGCGGCGCGCATCGCCAACGCGGAGACGCCGACGGGGACCACGGGCGCCGAGCTCATCGCCCGTTACCACGAGGAGGACCTGGACGTCATCGTCACGCACATGTACCTGCGGTCGTCGGAAGTCGGCGAGGACGGCAGCGGCCGCCGCGACGTGCCGCTCAACCCGCGCCAGACCGCGACCTTCGACCTGCTGTGGAAATCGCCGATCGGCAACATCGGGTTCGAAGTGTTTTACACGGGGCGGCAGGAACTGGAAGACAACCCGTACCGGTCGGACGGGCGGCCCTACACGGTCGTGGGATTCCTCTATACGCGGAAGATCGGCCGGACGCTGCTCTACGTCAACACGGAGGATCTTGCCGACGTGCGGCAGACGAAGTACGACCCGCTGATCCGGCGCGCGCCGCTGCGCGACGGTCGATGGGCAACCGATGCGTGGGCGCCGCTCGATGGACGATCGGTGAACGCGGGGATGCGGTTCCAGTTTTAGGCGGCCAGGCGGACCTGAAGGTCCGCCTCTACGTTCGAGAGTGGGACGTCGGCCCCAGCTGCGCCGCGAATTCTTCCGCCGACCGAGCCGGCGTCAGGCACGCGAAGTTGCGGCACACGTACGCCGCCGGCTGGTCCGTGCGCCGCGCCATGGCCTCGGTCCATGGCAGCAGCCTGGCGACGCCGTCCGCGTGCTCCGGCAGAAGCGGCACGACGATCGAAAACGGCAGGTACCGGCGCCGCACGACGTCCATCAATGCGGTGCCGCGATCGCCTGCGACGACGACCTGCGACATGCCGGCGTGATAGGCCGACAGCGCGGCCATCATCATCGGCACCGTGCGTGCGCCCTGCTTCGCGATGCGCGAGGCGAACAGGCCGACCGCCCGATCGATCGCCCGTCCGAACGTGTCGTCGTTGGTGAGGTGCGAGAGCGTCAGCAGGTTCATGACCGTGACGGAGGTCGCGGACGGCTCCGCGCCGTCGTAGTCCTCCTTGAGGCGCAGCAGCACCGACTCGTCCTGGCCGGTCGTGCTGAACCACCCGCCTTCGACCGGATCGGCGAAGAGCTCGTCCTGCCGGCGCTGCAGCAGCAGCGCCCATTCGAGCCAGCGCGGGTCGCCGTCGGCCTGGAACAGCTCCAGCAGGCCGAACACCAGGTACGCGTAGTCCTCGGCGTACCCCTCGACGGCAGCGTCGCCCTTGCGGTACCGGCGCAGCAGCGTGCGGGTTTCCGCGTTCCACAGGCGTTTCCAGATGAAGAGCGCCGCCCGCCGCGCGATGTCCAGGTAGGGGCCGCCGATCGTCCTCGACGCGCGCGCGAAGGCGGCGATCATCAGCCCATTCCACGCCGTCAGCACCTTGTCGTCGAGGTGCGGACGCGGACGCGTCGAGCGCCGCTCGAGCAGCGTTGCTCGCGCGCGCACCAGGGCCGCCTCCACCTGCTCCCGCGACTTCGCCGTCGCCGACATCACCTCGTCGAGGCCGCGCGCGGTGTAGAGGAGGTTCTTGCGCACGAACTCGTTCTGCGGATCGAACGGGGCGTTGCCGTCGGGCAGCACGCCGAAGCGGATGCGAAAGACGTCGGCGTCCTCGCCGAGCACGTCGGCAATCTCCTCGTCGCGCCAGATGTAGAAGGCGCCCTCCATCTTGCGCCCGGTGGGATCTTCAGGCGGGACGCTGTCCGCATCCTCGGCCGAATAGAACCCGCCGCCTTCGTCGGTGAGGTCGCGCGCGACGTAGGCGAGCGTGTCGGCGGCCACGTCCGCATAGAACGCCTCGCCGGTCACCTGGGCGGCTTCGAGATACGCGAGCACCAGCTGCGCCTGGTCGTAGAGCATCTTCTCGAAGTGGGGCACGCGCCAGTTGCCGTCCACGGAATACCGGTGAAAGCCGCCACCGATGTGATCGCGCATGCCGCCGAACGCCATCGCGCGAAGCGTCACCAGCACCATGTCCCGCGCCTCCGCCGAGCCGGTGCGCGCATGCTCCCGCAGCAGGAACAGCAGCTCGGTCGGCCGGGGAAACTTCGGCGCGTCGCCGAAGCCGCCGCGCTGCGCGTCGAACGATGACGCGAACTGCCTGACGCCCTCGTCGAGCGCGCCGGCCGGCGGCACCTCGCGCCCGGCGCCGTCCTCGCCGAGCGTGCGGAGGCGTTCGGTGATCGTCTGCGCGGAGGTCTCGATCCGCGCGCGGTCTTCCTCCCACGCGCGGGCGATCTCCTTGAGGATGTCGACGAACCCCGGCCGTCCCCACTTCGAGGCCGGCGGAAAATAGGTCCCGCCGTAAAACGGCTGGAGCGACGGCGTCAGCCAGACGCTCATCGGCCACCCGCCGGAGCCGGTCGTCGCCTGCACGAACGTCATATAGACGCGATCGACGTCGGGCCGCTCCTCGCGATCGACCTTGATCGGGACGAAGTGGCGATTGAGCACCTCCGCCACCTGCCGGCTCTCGAAGCTCTCGTGCTCCATGACGTGGCACCAGTGGCACGTCGAGTAGCCGACCGAGAGAAAGATCGGCTTGTCCTCGTTCCGCGCGCGCTCGAACGCATCGGCGCCCCACGGGTACCAGTCGACCGGGTTGTCTTTGTGTTGGAGAAGGTAGGGGGAATGCTCTTGAGCCAGCCTGTTGGACACGATCCGGATTATCGCCTTGGCGGGCCGTAAAGGCCCGCCCCGCAAACGCCTAATCCGGCAACTCGCGCCCCTTCGTCTCGACAACCCACGGCATGAGCAGCAGCCCGACCAGCGGAATCCAGCCGCAATAGAAGAGCGCCTGCATGGCCGAGTCGAGCGCGTTGGCGCCGCGCGCGGCGATGCCGCCGACGACGAACGGACCGATCGCCGCCACGAAGCGCCCGAGGTTGAAGCAGAAGCCCGATCCCGTGCCGCGGAGGCGCGTCGGAAACAGTTCCGGCAAATAGAACGCGAACGACGCGGTGATCCCCCAGACGGTGAGGCCGATCGGGAAATACATGTAGAGCCGCGCCTGCGGCGAGAGCGGCAGCCCGAAGGCCGCCATGATCGAGATGGCGCCGCCGAGGAAGTACAGGATGTACATGTTGCGGCGGCCGAGATACTTCGCGGCCGGAATCGTCAGCAGCACGCCAATGACGGTGCCGACGCCGAACGCGTTGGTCGCGAGCGCCTTCCACTGCTCCGCCAGCACGGTGGCGCTCACCGTGGACGCGCCCGCCGACGCGCGGTTCGCGAGGCCGACCGCGACGACCGGGATGAAGGCGTTGACGCTCCACCAGACGAGCAGGTTGATCATCGCCATCGACGCGCCGCTGAACGTCAACCAGCGATACGCGGGCGTGAACAGCTCCGAGACCGTCGCGGGGCGCGCGCGCTCGACCGCGTGCGTCCACCGTTCCGGCTCGCGGATCATCACGCGCACGAGCAGCGTGGCCGCGGCGGGGATCAGGCCCGACAGGAACACGTAGCGCCACGCGACCTCCGGCACGGCGCGGAAGTAGACGCCCTGGATCTGATAGACGAGAAACGTCGCGAGAAACCACCCGGTCGGCGCGGCCGAATACAGCAGCGCGCCCGCATCGACGCGACGCTTCTCCGGAACGATCTCTGCGACCATCGCGGCGCCGCACACCCACTCGCCGCCGATGCCGAGCGAGGCGACGAGGCGGAAGAGGACGAGCGACCACATGTTCGGCGCGAACGCGCAGGCCGCCGTTCCGAGCGAATACATCCCCATCGTCAGGAGGAGCGTGCGCGTGCGGCCCAGCCGATCCGCAATGCGGCCGAAGATGATCCCGCCGGCCGCCCAGCCGATCAGGAGCAGCGAGGTGAGGATGCCGGTCCACCGCAGCGTCGCGGCGGCCGCCTCGGGCGTGCCGAACGGGATGCCGAGCAGCACCGGCACGCACGTCGGCGCGACGAAGTTGAAGAGCAGGCTGTCGAAGATGTCGAAGCCCCACCCGAGCCATGCCGCGAACAGGACCATCCACTGATAGCGGTCCATGTCGAGCACCGTGCGGCGTGCCGGCTCGCCGGCGACGCCTGCGACGGCGCCCGTGCTCATCGCGTGCGCGTGGAACTCTTGGAAAGGTCGAACAACTGGCCGCCGGCGCGGATCGAGTACGCGAAGGCGACCGGCGATCCGTCCTTCGCGGGGCTCCCTTCTATCGTGACGACGTCGCCGACCTTGAGCGCGCCAAGGCTCAAGCCCGCCTGGCGGAGAACGGCCGGGGACGCGAGCTCGATCAGCCAGTGCTGGACGGAGCCGTTGGCACCCTTCGCGTCGATGTCCACGTACGGGTGCGGGTTTACGGACTCCACCCGGGTGATCGAGCCCGTTACCGTGACGCGCCTGGTGACGTCGAACATCGTCTGTGCCGCGTGGTGTGCCCACGCGGGTATGACGGTTGCGGCCAGTGCCGCGGCCACCAACACGCTCCTCGTTCTCCGTTTCATCTGCACCTGGCGGAGCCGTCACGATACCATCAAATTCTGCGAAAATCGCTTATCTCGTTGAATCCATGGTGAATCGGATTGTCGAACTGTCGCTGCGGCACCGAGCGCTCGTCATCGGGCTCGCGGTGGTGCTGGGCGGCTGGGGGTGGTGGGCGGCGACCGCGACGCCCATCGACGCCATTCCCGACCTCTCCGACAACCAGGTCATCGTCTTTACCGACTGGACCGGCCACAGCGCGCAGGAGGTGGAGGACCAGGTCAGCTATCCGCTGACCGTCAACCTGCGCGGCCTGGCCGGCGTCCGCGTCGTGCGCTCGCAGTCGGCGTTCGGCTTCTCGATGATCTACGTCGTCTTCGAGGACAACGTCGATCAGTACTTCGCCCGGAGCCGCGTCCTCGAGCGCCTCAGCCTGGTCGCGACGCAGATGCCCGATGGCGCCGTGCCGACGCTCGGGCCCGACGCGACCGGCGTCGGGCACGTGCTCTGGTACACGGTCGACAGCGAACGCCATTCGCTCCGCGACCTGCGCACGCTGCAGGACTGGTTCATCCGCTACCAGCTGAACGCGGTGCCGGGCGTCGCCGAAGTCGCCTCGGTCGGCGGCCACGTCCAGCAGTACCAGATCGACATCGACCCGAACCGGCTGCGCGCCTACAACCTGTCGCTCGGCAGCGTCGTCGAGGCCGTTCGCAACAGCAACGAGAACGTCGGCGGCAACGTGCTCGAAGCCAACGGCACCTGGTCGATCGTGCGCGGTGTCGGCCTCGTCGAATCGATCGCCGACCTCGAGAACATCGTCGTCGCCGCGCCGGGCGGCGTCCCCGTCTACGTGCGGCAGGTCGCCCGGGTGCACGTCGGCGACGCGTTCCGCGTGGCGTCGCTCGTCAAGGGGCGCGACGAGGCGGTCGGCGGCGTCATCGTCATGCGGAGCGGCTCGAATGCGCAGCAGGTCATCGACGCGGTCAAGGAGCGGATCGGCCAGATTGCGCCGGGGCTGCCGCCGGGCGTGACGATCGTCCCCTTCTACGATCGCTCGACGCTCATCTCGCAGTCGGTGGATACGCTGCGGCGCGCGCTCGTCGAAGAGGTCGCGCTCGTCACGCTGGCGCACATCCTGTTCCTGATGCACTTCCGCTCGGTCCTGATCGTGACGCTGCCGCTGCCGCTGGCCGTGCTGCTGTCGTTCCTCGCGATGTACTACGCGGGCATCTCGTCGAACATCATGAGCCTCGCCGGCATCGCCATCGCGATTGGCGTGCTCGTGGACGCCGGCATCGTCGTCACCGAGAACGCGTTCAGGTACGTCGAAAGCCGGGGAATCGACACCCGCGACCGCGCCGCCGTGCGGGCGGCGGTCCTCGACTCCGCCCGGCTCGTGGGACGGCCGGTCTTCTTCTCGATGGCCATCATCGTCCTGGCGTTCATTCCCGTGTTCGCGCTGACGGGCCAGGAAGGCAAGCTGTTCCACCCGCTGGCGTTCACGAAGACCTTCGCAGTCCT
>Ga0137419_10001189_pt1 | contig 10887 bp, 14 predicted proteins | sample CZODoug3_1_2_16f_FD_108279 | JGI IMG/M metagenome (GOLD analysis project Ga0137419, IMG submission 108279) | Vadose zone soil fungal communities from Angelo Coast Range Reserve, California, USA - CZODoug3_1_2_16fungal (Illumina Assembly) | ecosystem: Environmental > Terrestrial > Soil > Vadose... | reverse complement strand
CGGCTATCGAAATTGGTTCTTTCCTTCCCAATCTTCGGAAACTGCGGCACGACCACTTTTGATTAAAAGTGGAATGACGAGAAAAATGATATTAACCTTACACCCATCCATCCGGTAGACCCACCGCTTCCGCGGTTTACCGACTCATGTTATGGGCCTCCAATCAATCGTAACTCCTAGAGAATTAAGAACCGACTCCGTTTTAGCTCTGTTTTCCTCAATCAAACGATCATTATCTTGACCTCTGAGTCCCGGTTGACCAACAGCCACTACCTTCCCGTATGGCCACGCGGAAGGCGGCAGGGCAGTCAAAACGCTGGCCAACTCATCGAGGGATACGATCTTATTCTCAATAGAAGCGGCCTTAACCGTTAATTGAATATCCTCTCGCCGGATTAGGAGCGAGGGATTCGGCCAGTCTTTACCCGCTATGTTGTATTTGTATCTGCTGGGATCGGGCGGTGGTATGCGAGGATCTAATTGAGTTTGGCTTAAAGTCTTGCGCGCTTCAGCCTTATTCATCTGAACTTTTGTATCCGGAGCACAAGAGAGAAGCAATAACAAAAGGACTATAGGGACAGAAACAACAGTTCTCATGGAAATTTCCACCTCGTGAACGTCTTAGAAACTTGGATCAAAGTCAAGTAAAGCCGTAAATTCGACACAGTCATTGTTTGAGTAATCTTTCAAAAGCTTCACTTCCACTGGACGTGTTACTGTTATTGTAACTAGATTCCTGGGTTTGCTGTGCGCGTGAAGCGTGGGTTGACTAGAGACTCACTAGTTTGCCATGCAGTATCAGGAAGCTATCTGAGTTATTCTCATTCAGAGAGAAGGAGGAAGGCCAATGCGACAGAAGTTGATTATCCTGTCCTTTGTTTTTGTGTGTTCCGCTGGTGCCATAAACGGTCAAAACGCTGATCGCCAAGAAAAATCAAAATTTGTGGTGGTACCAAGCGAGCAGGTCTTGGTGACGACCGCCGAGCAGCCGGGGTGCCCGCTCCAATTCGAGGGGGTCAAATTTCTTGTAGCGGTTGATGGCGGCGGATCGCCGAGTTTCGAGATACGAAATAAGGGCACTAAACCAATCCGCAGTTTTACTGTCGGTGGGCCTGATTGGACGATGACCTGGTCGGAGCAGTTTACGAAAAAGCTGCTGATGCCAGGGAAAAAGGCCGAGGGTACTGATGATGTGGAGATTGTAAGCTTGTCGAACGAGCTGCGCGATAAGCTCAATCTGAAGGGTCCGATGAGATCGATTCTTGTGATAATGGTAGTAAGAGTGGAGTTCGCCGATGGGTCTACTTATAACGCCGAGTCGACTTATGAAGCATTGCAAAAAATACACCGAGAAGCTTGATGACTTAATCGCAAACGCAAAATCGAAGTAAAACCGCTTGTGCCAAAGGGAGAGCTTTGTTGCTACGAATTAGCTCTGGCACTAGAATGCCTGCCATCCTTCGCACAACCTGCGATTAAAGACCAGGGAGACAACTAATGAAAATCATCATGCTCGTGGCGCTACTTGCGATCACAAGTTTCGCTGTAATGGCCCAGCAACCTGACGCATCGGCTGAGCGGCGCGTAGCGCTAACTGATACTGCGGTTGCGCTTGACGGCTCCGGCGCGTCTGCACTCGAGGCAAGTTTGCGCACGACGACGCTCAACGGCACAGCGGATTGGCCGGTCACCAACATTCGTATGGTGGTGAAAAACTCGGGCGCAATTTCTTATGCATTTGTTTCCGGGTTGGTTACTTTCTACGACACTAGCGGCGTGCGCTGCGGCGAAGGACTGTTCAAAGCAGATGCGCTGGCAGTTGGTGAAGCGTTTGAAACCGACACGCCCGGCATTCGCATTCGCTGCTCGCCTTCAACGTGGCGCATCATAGCCACGAACCTTTTGCCGCGCGTCGCGCCGGTTGTTGAGACCGCAGCGCCGGTGAGCCGATCGAATGCGAATCTCGTGATCAGCATCGATGGCGAAGAGCATCCGCTGCAAATAGATCGGCCGCTGGTGTTAACACTGGGCAACGCGAAACGTACGATTGTTGTGCACGCGGCGCCTTGAAAAAGGGCCCGGTGTGAGTCTTTCTCCCTCTCCCTTTGGGAGAGGGTTGGGGAGAGGGCTTGTGCGCGTCAAGCTTCGCACCCTCCCCTAACCCCTCCCAAAGGGAGGGGAAGAAACCCCACGGACATTGACCCACCATCGAAGGCCTCGACTACTTGACCGGCTGATGCTTGAGTCTTAGGATCAAGATCAGCAAAAATTCACCAGAAAGCAGCAGTTGTTTATGGCAGAAAATCAGGAAAACATATGCGCGCATCCAGCCTGCGACTGTCCGGCCGAGCAGGGTAGTGAGTATTGCAGCGAATATTGTGAGAACGCCGAGAAGTCGCATGTGATGGAAATCGGTTGCGGCTGCGGACACAAAAGTTGTCGCTAGCCTTATCGAAATCGACAGAGAGAATTCCACCGCCCGGTCATTCCGCCAGAGCGAGCACCTCTTCCTGTAATTTTCATTTACAATAAATTTGCAACGTGCGCGTAGCCGCTGCACCGACAACGCCCTCTAGACTTCATTCATCCTGAGACTAGCCAAACGTCATGGTCTCCTGACCAGTTTAGGTTTGACGTTTGTAGCTGGAAATGTTCACAACGAACCACGTCTAAATTTTTCAGACTGTACTTGATCTACCAACGTCCATTTCAAGGGCGAAACAACTAAGAGGTGAAAAACATGAAGAGAATCATCCTAACCGCCGGGCTTTCGCTTGTTTGTGGCTTAGCAGTGAATGCGCAGACCGCGAACACAAGCGCGCGCGGGGAAGCAAGCAATCAAACTTCTTCTGCGGCCAGCGCGCGCAATAAGAGCATCAACCTTGATTCGGGAACGCGCCTGGCGGGCGAGTTGCAAAGCACGATCGACGCGCGCAAAGCCAAAGTCGGCGATCAGGTTGTTTTGAAGACAACGCAGGCGATCAAATCTGAAGGTCACACCGTTGTCGGCAAGGGTTCGCGCCTGATCGGCCACGTCACGGAAGTGAGTCAGAACAGCAAGAGCAACGGCGAATCGCGTATTGGCCTTCTCTTTGATCGTCTACAAGGTGGCTCGTTGAATATACCGATTGCGGCAACCATTACTTCGGTCGTTAACGGCACGGCCCGAGCGCGCGCCAACGACCAGGATATATTTGCCAGTGATGCGAACAGCGCCACCTCGTCGCGGGCCAGTTCCGGTGGTTCCCGCAGCTCGTCGGCTAACAATGGCGGCTTGCTGGGAGGCGCCGTCAATTCCACCACGTCGACAGTCGGCAATGTAGTTGGCGGCACGACGGCAGCGGTCGGTTCGACAGTGAACTCGACCACCAACGTCGTCGGCAACACGGCAACTGGAGTCGGTAGTTCGTTAGTCGGAATTCAGATTTCGCAATCGAGCAACGCCTCGGTCGAAGGCAGCTCGGTGTTGTCGTTGCAAGGCGGAAATCTGCGTCTGGAGAAAGGCACGACGTTTAATTTGGTGTTGACGCAATCCGCCAGCGCCAGTACTTCGAAACAGTAATCTGTAACTTTTCAACCTGGAGGTAATAGCAAGCGGCGACGCGAGCAATCGCGCCGCCGTTTTGTTATCTCAATAGGTAAATGCTGACAAGCCGTGTTGTTGCGGTTCACCGCGGCGCGTTAAAGTAGTTCCGCCGTGATGCTTAAAACCTTAATAGAGCTGCAACGACTGAAGCGCCTGGATCGCACCGGCTGGACGTTGCGTGGTCTGCCAAACGGAACGGAGTCGGTTGCAGCGCATTCCTTTGGTGTCAGTATCACAGCGATGATGCTGGCTGATGAGATTCAGTCACGAGGTCTGCAACTGGACACAGAGCGAGTGTTGCGCATGGCATTGCTGCACGACTGGGCTGAGACTCGCGTTGGCGACATGCCGCGGACCGCTACCCATTATTTTGGCGCCGAAGTGAGGAAGCTCGCGGAAGGCCGGGCCTTCGCAGAAATTGTTGTGGGAGCCGGCCCAGCCAAAGCTGAATACCTCAAGCTTTACGACGACTATGAACAGCGCCAAAGCATCGAAGCGCGCGTCGTGAAGGCGGCGGATGTCGTTGATCTGCTGGTCCAGGCTTATGCGTTGGAGCGTGCCGGAGCAATGGGTCTTGACGAGTTTTGGGATGTTGCAGTTGATGCCGACTTTCAACTTCCCGCAATTGCGCAATCCGTCGTGCGAGAAGTCATGGATTCGCTGATGGCCGAGCGCCGCAAAATCAATTAGGAACGATGGGAAACTGCGTGGGATGCTGATTTTGATTTTTGCAATGATGACGCGGCAAAGTGTGCTGCTCGGCGTTTTGCTTTTCGTGGTCAGTTTCGCAATCAGTCTGGGCATTGTTTCCTTCATCCTCGTTAAGATTCCGACTGATTATTTTCAAGAGAATCGCCCGCATGAGTTCTGGTCCGGACGTCATCCGGCGGTTCGCCTGCTTGGGATCACCGGAAAGAACCTTTTGGGAATCATCCTGGTCGCTTTGGGAGTCGTGATGTCGATTCCCGGGGTGCCTGGTCAGGGCATTCTGACAATTCTGCTGGGAATCATGTTGCTGGATTTTCCGGGCAGACGGAAATTTGAGCGCAGGATCGTGAGCCAGCCGCGAGTTCTGAAAAATGTCAACAAGCTGAGGCACAGATTTGGCAAACCCGAACTTGTGTTGTGATACGCGACCGCGCCAGGGCCTTTTATGACAATGCTCAACTTAAAAAGGTGTGGACTGGCCGCAAAGCAAATGCTGCGTCCAGAATTACAAAGGTGGGATGAAGGCTGCGTTGACAACAAAAATCGTCTTTGTTAGCTTGGGCCGCTGTTTTGCTTCCTTAGGACGGGCGTTAGGTTCACTGAGACCTTTGCTAATGGCCAACTCCACTGCCGCGAATTCACATTCCTCGGTGCGCGTTTCATTTTTCCTGTTACTAACCTTTGCTGTTGCGCTTAACGCGGGTTGTGGACTGTTTGGCACTCATAAGAAGGTGCAGGTGCCGCAGCTCCTGACGCCGTTGAGTGAAGCAGCCAAAAGCCGGCTCATCACCGAAGTTAACCGTCTAGCCAGTGTGCGTTCTCTGCACGGAAAAGTAGACATCGAATTTGAAGACACTTCCTTTGCCGACTCAGGCCTCGCGGAAAAGTATCGCCAGGCTGACGGCACGGTCACACTGCAACGTCCGGGTCAGATCTACCTAATCATTACAGTCCCGTTCATCGCCAAAGACATCGCGCAAATGACCTCTAACGGCGAAACGTTTCGGGTGGCTGTGTTGCAGGGCGATGAAAAGTATCGTCGTTTTGTGAAGGGAACAAATAGCGCGGTCTATGAAAAACTGGACACGGACGGCACTGAACCTGGCGCGCAAAAGCCCAGGAAGAACAGGATGAACGAAAAAGAAACTGTTAGTGCGCTTTCGAACTTGCGCCCACAGCACTTGACCGATGCACTGATGATTAGCGGTATTACGGTGCCGGCGCAAAGTGGATTGACCTACGTTCAGAGCGAGTTTTATCAGGAAGAGGCTGATAGTCGTCCGGAAAAAAGAGGCGCGCGGGTAGTCAGAGGTTATTACCTGCTGGAAGAGTTTTCGCAACCCGCTATGGGCGACACACGTTTGTTGCGACGGTTTTGGTTTGACCGCGTAAATGGAATTCGACTGGCGCGTGTGCAATCGTTCGATGAGAATGGCCTGCTAACTACGGACGTCTCGTATTGGGATGAAAAGCCCTTTGGCGAGGGTGGGCAGGCCCACCTGCCTAGTCGAATCGAAATTACTCGACCTCACGATCACTACAAGTTGAGCATTACTTACCAAACTCCAACCGCAGTTGAGATCGATAAGGAATACCGGCCTGAGGCTTTTGTGCTCGAGAACAGGTGGCAACTGTCCGAAGTGGACCTGGACGCTCGGCAACGCAACAAGGCCGCTGTCACACCTAAATAAGTTCCAACCCGCTTCGGTAGCTATTGAGCGGCTGCATGTATTAACATCTTGCGTCCCGCTTAACTTGCGCTGGTGCCTGCCATATTGAACGGATTTCAACTGCTGATGAGAACGATTCTACAAGCCGACAATCTGACCAAGACTTATCGCGTTGGCAAAGTCGATGTGCATGCTTTAAGAGGCGTCTCGCTTGAAGTTCATGAGGGCGAATTCGTGGCCATCATGGGCCCGTCGGGTTGCGGCAAGTCGACGATGTTGCATTTGCTCGGCGGTTTGCTGACGCCCACGACCGGTCGCATTGTTGTTGACGGCGAAGATTTGACGGCCGCATCAGATGCGAAACGCACCGATATTCGCCGGCGCAAAATTGGGTTTGTGTTTCAGCGATTCAATCTTTTTCCCACGCTGACGGCTGAAGGTAACCTTCGTCTGGCCGAGAGAATTCATGGCAATGGCGGCGACGATCCTGAACGACGCCGCGAGGTTTTGCGTTTGCTGGGACTCCAGGACAAACTGCACCATAAGCCTCTCGAACTCTCAGGCGGGGAACAACAACGCGTGGCGCTGGCCCGAGCCGTGGTGACCCGACCCGCGATCGTGTTGGCGGACGAACCCACCGGAAACCTCGACTCAGAGAACTCCGCGCTTGTCCTCAATATGTTTCAGGAATTGAATTACCGGTTCAACCAAACCATCGTGATGATTACCCACAATCCGGAAGCCGCAGCAATGTGCCGACGAATAATACAAATGCGTGACGGTCACATCGTGGCGCCGGCTGCCACCGTCCAATTGTAATCACATACAATTAAGTTGATTTACAGGGATTTTTGCCGCAGTTAGAATGGCTTCCGCCTTGTGGTGGCATTGGCGTGGCACTTGCTGATTTACTCTTTTGAGTCAATAACGACTTTGCTGAAAACTCTACGAAAGCTATTTTTTTGGAATTACGCCAGAAGCAGTTGGCAGTGGGACATATTGTGCGTCGTCATTCTGATTTTCATCTTTTTGACGCCAAAAAGCTGGTTTGAAAATGGCGAACGGCGGGCTGCCATGGCGCATCAAAGTCCAACTGCCTCAACCCTGGTGGTTGGCGCTGAAGTTGTTGAAAAGGCAGGGGATAGGGCGCAACTGGAACAGCGGCTGCGCGCCTTTACCGGACGCAGTGATTTGCAGGTCCTGGGTGTCCATAAACTGACCGGTGAGGATGGCAGGACAACCGGCTACGAGATTGACATCCGGTAGTCAACCCTTATAATTGCCAGGTTTTTCCAGCCAGGGTAATAAGGAGGTTGGGTTTTTTCAGATTTTATTCAGGAGTTCTTATGAAGAAAATAGTTCCTCTTGGCTTGGTTTTGACGATATTCCTCGGCGCCATCGCGTTGACATCTCCCAGAGCCGCGAACGCGCAAAGCGCCGGTCTGGTGAGTTCGGTCTTGAACAATATGCAGCGCAATCGACAGTCGCTGCGCTCGCTCAGGGCGAGCCTGAGCATGGAAAAATACAACGCTCAACTGCGCGATTCTGAAAAATTCAGCGGGGTTGTCCTTTATATACCAGGCAGCGGGCGTGACGCTTCCGTTCGCATCGAATGGCAAAAACCGCAGCATGAGATTCTGGCGGTTGCGAATGGCCAGTACACCTTGTTTCGCCCACGCTTGAATGTGGCATATAAGGGCAGCTCGAAATCCAGCAAGAACAAAGCGGGCGGCGTCTTGGAAATGATGTACATGACCAAGCAGCAGCTCGAGGCGCGGTTTCAACCACTGAAGGACGTGCGCGAAGAAACTTTGTGGGGTGGCGTTAGCACGACCCACCTGACACTCGTGCCCAAAGGTAACGCGAGTTTCAAGTATGCGGAAATCTGGGTGGATTCTTCCGGCATGCCGGTGCAAACAAAGATCGTGGAGAAAAACGACGATACCACGACTATGCGCCTTAGCAGCCTGGAACGAAACCTGAAGATCTCGGCCGATGAATTCAGCGTAAAGTTGGATTCCAACGTGAAGATCGTTAAAGGCTAAGAACAGTCGAATAATTAGGCCTTCCGGGCTCTGCGGTCTTGAATCCAGGGCCCTTTTCATTTTTTAGTAGCCTGGAGTTCAGTTGCCTTTGGTTGCCTGTATCGCTATCCTTCCGACGCGAAAGATAAGCCAGACCTGGATAAATCGGATTCTGTTCCCCAGATGCGTAAAAGTAAGTTCGTTAAACTAAAACTGCGCGAGGCCAGCTTCATCAGCCGCGCGTTGTTGTCCAGTCGTCATCCCGTTTTGGCGCACCTGATTCCGATGCGGCGTTGCAATCTTGCCTGCGGCTACTGCAATGAATATGACCACACCTCTGCTCCAGTACCGGTTGATGTGATTAAGAGCCGGATCGATAAGCTCGCTTCTTTGGGAACGTCGATCGTAACTATCTCCGGCGGCGAGCCGATGATGCACCCGGAACTGGACGACATCATTCATCACATTCGCATGCGCGGAATGATCGCCGGCTTGATCTCAAATGGTTATTACTTCACTCCCGAACGCATCAAGCGGCTGAACAAAGCGGGTCTCGAGTATTTGCAAATCAGTATTGACAATGTTGAGCCGGATGAGGTTTCGCGTAAGAGTCTGCGCGTGCTGGACAAGAAGCTGCGTTACCTTTCCGAATATGCCGATTTTCATGTGAACATCAATTCGGTGATCGGCGGCGGGATCAAGAATCCGGAAGACGCGCTTTCGGTTGCGCGTCGGGCTGTCGAACTAAAATTTTCCACCACGGTTGGCGTGATTCACGACAACGATGGGACCTTGAAGCCGCTGTCGCCGAAAGAAAAAGATCTCTTTCAGCAGGTGAAGAAGCTAGGCAACAAAGATCATGCGCGGCTGAATTGGTTTCAGGACAGTATCGCCGAAGGCAAACCTTACAACTGGCGCTGTCGCGCGGGCGCTCGCTATCTCTACATTTGCGAGGACGGTCTGGTCCATTGGTGCTCGCAGCAACGCGGCTATCCCGGTATTCCGCTCGAGCAGTATTCGATGGCGGATTTTGATCGCGAATACAACACCGAGAAATGGTGCGCGCCTACCTGCACGTTACAATGCGTTCATCAGGTGGGGATTCTGGATAATTGGCGCGATCCGCAGCACGCGCCCGGACAGACAAAGCCGGAAAATTCGCTGCAAGATACTATCCACGAAGTGCTGCGGGCAGAGTAAACGCTGCTAATTCTCACCCGATCCTGTAAACTTTCTTATGCCAACCGTGCTACGGATCGGCAGATTTCGCTTTTACTTCTTCAGCAATGAGCGAGACGAACCCGCGCATATTCATGTTAAGGCCGCTGAGAACCAAGCGAAGTTTTGGCTGAACCCATTACAGCTTGCGTCGAATTACGGGTTCGCAAGTCGAGAGTTAAAGCAGCTTGAGCGGTTGGTTGCGGAAAACGAGTCGTTTTTCCTGGAGGTCTGGAATGAGTACTTTAGTAGGCAATGACGCTAAATCTCAACGAGCCTTTGTTCCCACAACGGCGTTGGCAAAGTCTGTCGATTTTGATGAGGACACTATGCACGTGCTACTTACCGATGGGCGGCGCATTAGCGTGCCGATAACCTGGTTTCCTTTATTGCTCAAAGCTTCACCGGAACAACGAACAAAATGCGAAATTGGCGGCGGGGGAACCTCGCTGCATTGGCCGGAACTAGACGAGGATTTGTCCGTAGCTGGGTTGATGGCAGGCGCAGATCTTCAAAGCTCTTAAAAGCCCAAGCCAGTTGTTTCGCTGATGACCAACTACGCAACGGTCTGATGTATATCCCCGCCAACCGTAAACAGCGTCACTGAACTTGAAAGTCCCAGGCCGGAGAGTCTGCCGGCCATGACTACGATCATCTCGCCTTTTTCAACGGCCCCGCTTTCCAGCAAAGTTTTTTCTCCTACTTTGAGCATCTCTTCGGTCGAATCGGCGTGAGGCATGATCAGCGCTTCGACGCCCCAGATCAGCGCCAATTCATTTCTTACATCCGCCGAATTAGTCAAAGCAATGATCCTTTGTCCCGGACGCAACGCCGAAAGCCGCCGCGCCATCAGCCCGGATTCAGTCAGGACCGCGGTGACCCGCGTGCCCATCTCGGCCGCAGCGAATGTCGCAGCCTCGCACAACGCGCGACTTATGCGGCCAGACTGCCGGCCAACCAACTTCATGATGTTGTCGGTTTCCGGCTCCCTCCCGGATTCCGCGGACTCAATGATGCGGCACATTGTTTCCACTGCGGAGACTGGATACTGACCGCTGGCAGTTTCATTTGAAAGCATCAGTGCGTCCGTGCCATCCCAGACAGCGTTGGCGACGTCCGAAGCTTCGGCGCGCGTAGGCCGCGGACTGCTGACCATCGATTGCAGCATCTGCGTCGCAGTGATAACCATCTTGCCGGCGTCGACGGCCTTTTCAATGATTCGTTTTTGATAAACCGGCACCAGCTCCACGCTGGTTTCAACTCCCAAATCGCCGCGCGCCACCATGACCGCGTCGGCAGTGGCAATGATTTCGTCGAGATGATCGATCGCTTCGGCCTTTTCAATTTTCGCCACCAGTGGCGCGCGTCCGCCCGCATCGCGAATCAACGCTTTTGCGCGCGCGCAATCTTCGGCCCGGCGAACAAATGATAACGCGATGTAATCCACATTTTGCGCCACGGCCCACTGCAAATCATCCAGGTCTTTTTCGGTGAGCGAATCAATCGGCAAGGAAACGCCGGGCAGATTGATGCCTTTACGCTCGCCCAGGATTCCGCCATTGATTACACGGCAAACCACATCGGTCCTGGTCGTGCTTTCAACCAGCAACGCAATTGCGCCATCATCAAGCAAGAGTCTGCTACCTGGTTCGACAACGCGAGCGAGATCCGGGTAGTTGGT
>Ga0137419_10001187_pt1 | contig 10905 bp, 12 predicted proteins | sample CZODoug3_1_2_16f_FD_108279 | JGI IMG/M metagenome (GOLD analysis project Ga0137419, IMG submission 108279) | Vadose zone soil fungal communities from Angelo Coast Range Reserve, California, USA - CZODoug3_1_2_16fungal (Illumina Assembly) | ecosystem: Environmental > Terrestrial > Soil > Vadose... | reverse complement strand
CGGCTTGAGCTTTTCGGCGTCCGACACCTGTTTCAGCTTCTCCAGCTCCTGCACAAAGCGCGCGATTGTGACCGGTGCCATTGACAACCTCCCTTGGGGTCCCAGGCTGATCAATCTAACCCGGGGGCGCGCGTCGGCTGCGGTTTGACTTCCCCCCCCGGCTCCATTAGCCTGGGACACCCCTAAACCGGTAGGGCAATGGCGAACGAAGCGGCATGGACGGCACGCCTGGCGCGCTACAAGGGTCCCGAGCTCAAGCGGAGCGTGTGGCAGCTCGCCAGCGCGGCGGCGCTGTTCGCCGGGGCGTGGGCCCTGATGTACGCGAGCCTCCGCGTGAGCTATTGGCTCACCCTGCTCCTGGCCGTGCCCGCCGCCTTCTTCCTCATCCGCCTGTTCATCATCCAGCACGACTGCGGCCACGCCGCATTCTTCCGGTCGACCCGCGCGGCTGACGTCGTCGGCTCGATCCTCGGCGTGCTGACCCTGACGCCGTACCACTACTGGAAGAAGACCCACGCGCTCCATCACGCCACCTCGGGCAATCTCGAGCACCGCGGGTTCGGCGACATCGACACCCTGACGGTGGACGAGTACCTCGCGCGGTCGCGCTGGGAGCGGTTCAAATATCGCGTCTACCGCCATCCGGCGGTGCTGTTCGGTGTGGGCGCCGTGCTGCACTTCTTCGTGCGGCACCGCATCCCGACCATCGTGCCGCGCGAGTGGACGCGCGAGCGGCGCAGCATCTTCTGGACCGACGTCGGGCTGGCCGCGGCGATCGCGCTCATGGGGACGCTCGTCGGGTTCCGGGAATTCGCGCTGGTGCAGCTGCCCGTAACGCTTCTATCCACGTCGCTCGGCGTGTGGCTGTTCTACGTCCAGCACCAATTCGAGCCGACGTACTGGGAGCACGACGAGCGCTGGGCGTACGACGCCGCGGCGCTGCAGGGGAGCTCGTATTACCGTCTCCCCAAACTGCTCCAGTGGGCCACGGGGAACATCGGGCTCCACCACATCCATCACCTGCATCCCCGCATCCCCAACTATCGGCTCCAGCAGGCGCTGGACGAGCATGCCGAGCTGCGCCACGTCCCGACGCTGACGCTGTGGGACAGCTTCCGCTGCGTTCGCCTCACTCTGTGGGACGAGCGGGCGCGAAAGCTGGTGCCGTTCGCCGCCGTGAGAGGCGCGCAGATCACGACTTGACGATGTCACCCCCCGTCAAGACGCCGGATTTGTCATAGCCGTCCGACGGAACCTGGACGCGGAAGAAGTCCGTTCCGACGCCTGCCCCGTTATCGCAGACAGTCGCGTGGAACGTGAGCAGCCGCCCGGTGTCCTCCCGACCCACGCCGTCGAACTCGACTCCGCGACTCGGGTCGCTGCAGGCGCTCGAGCTCGATTGGAATGCCGTGATCGACGTCTCCGGATCCGCCGCGCGATCCACGGTCACGGTGGCGGGCGTCCCACCCGGGTGCAGGAAACTCCAGTCGGTGCCGGTGAAGCGTCCCGACAGATCGGCCCGCACGTCGAAGTCGAACGTCTGCGCGTCGCTTCCAGGCGACGGTGAGCCAGATCCGATCTGACCGCGCCCGGTCACTCGTCCCGCCGGCGGGGGCGGCTCCGCCGCACAGCTCACATCGAAGGTGGTCGACGCCGTCCCGCCCGCAGGAACGTTGACGGTGCGCGGGTTCGCCCCGCTCACGCTGCAGTTCGCGGCCAGCCCAGACAGTGCGACCTGGTGGTCGCCCGCCGGGCCCGTGAATGAGACGCTCCCGTTCGTCGCAATCGGCTGGCTCGCCGCACCAGCGTCCACCGTCACCGTGTAGCCGTCGGGATCGAGATTCGATCCCGTGGTGCTCGCCGTCACCGTGAGAGTGCCGTCCCCGCCGACCGCGGCGCAGCTCACCGCGAAGGACGTCGAGGCCCTGCTGCCCCCTGGTACGTTGACCGTGCGCGAGGTCCCGCCGCTCACCGAGCAGTTCCCCGCGATGCCCGACAGCACCACCGCGTGATTACCCGCCGGAAGCCCGGTGAACGTCACGCTGCCGTTCGTCGCAAGCGCCTGGCTCGCCCCACCGTCCAGGGTCACCGTGTAGCCGTCCGCGTCCGGATTTGTGCCTGTGGTGCTCGCGGACACCGTCAGGTCCCCAGTCGGCGGCGGTGTCGCGACGCAACTCACCGCGAACGAGGTCGAGGCCGTCCCGCCCGCGGGTACGTTGACCGTGCGCGAGGTCCCGCCGTTCACCGAGCAGTTCCCCGCCACGCCCGACAGCACCACCGTGTGATTGCCCGCCGAGAGTCCGGTAAACGTCACGCTGCCGTTCGTCCCGATCGGCCGATTGGTGTTCCCGTCCAGCGTGACGGTGTAACCGTCCGAATCGAGGTTCGACCCGGTCGTGCTGGTCGTGACCGTCAGGTCGCCGGTGGCAGGCGGAGCGCTCGGGGCGCATCGCACCGTGAACGTCACGCTGACCGACCCCAAGAGAGGCACATCGACGGTCACCGTGCCATTGACCGAGCAGTTGGCCGCGACGCCCGAGAGCGTGACCGTGTGATTGCCGACCGAGAGTCCGGCGAAGGTCACGACTCCGGTTGGCGCGATGTGTTGGCTCGGGCCGTTGTCCACGGTGACCGTGTAGCCGTCGGGATCGGCGGGGGAGCCGGTCGTGACCGTCGAAACGACCATCGCTCCGACGCCCGGCAAACCGGGCAACAGGCTGGCTTGCGGGTCGGGGCTCTGCGCGTCGCGGCATGCGGCCGCGAACATGAGCGTCGCAGCTGCTGCCACCACGAGATGTCGACCAACCACGCGTACCATAGCGGCTCCTCCGTCAACGGTTCAGGATTTTCGGGTTGACGGAGTGCCTGGGCAAAACGCGGGCCGCCTTGGCCCAAGGCGGGCATGGGGCGCCGCTGCCACTCAGTGGCAGCGGGTTTTCGCAGCACAGTGCGGGCGACATGTTGTTGCGGGCAATCCGCGCGGCGGCGGGGCGGCAGGTGACATGTGACCCGGGACGCGGGTCATACCATGGTCAGTCGCGCAGTGCGGCGAACGTTCCGAGGACGGCGATCACGATACCCAGCGCGATCTTCGCCGCGGCGGCGGTGGCGCGACCCACCACGGCGCCCCACCCGGCCCGCACCGCGGTCCCCGGCGTACGGGACAGCGAAAACTCTAACAGCGCCGCGCCGGTGAACGATCCGAGGAACGCGCCGATCACGCTCCCGATGATCGGCACGGGCACGCCCATCACGGCGCCGACGATTCCGCCGGCGAGCGCGCCCCACGCCGACCGGCGCGACCCGCCGAACGTCCTCGCGAACCGAAATCCCAGCCACGCCTCGACGATTTCGCCCAGGAAAGCGAGGCCCAAGACGACCGCGATGGTCGCGACGCCGACCGAGCGGAAGTCCGTGAGCCAGCCGTAGCCGACGACGCCAGCCACCATGACCCACAGCCCGGGCAAGCCGAGGGGAACGAGGGCGAGCCCGAGGATGGTGCAGACGCCGAGCAGCAGGGCAGGAAGGGCGTGACTCATGGTCTCCGATGCCGTATCATCTTCTCATGGGCGACAAGAGTATGGAACAGCTGCGCTCGCTCCTGAAGGGGTACGAGGAGCGTACCGCAAAGTTGCCGGTCGACGTGAAGCCGGCCCAGGACGAGGGGGAGCGACGCCGGCGGGCGTGCGGCGATCGTCTCCGGACCGTCGTGCGATCGGTGTTGGAGCGGTTCATGGACGCGCTCAAGAACGCGGGGTACGAGGCATCGATCGAAGACCGGACCGACAGCGCGGACGCGTACCCCAGCGTGGCGTTCGCGTTCACGCCGCGCTCCCCCGGAGGGGCCGCGCTCCGCTCGGTGCTGGCATTCCGCTACGATCCTCGGCGGGGGATCGCGGTGGCGCGGGATATCAAGCCATCCCCGACCAAGGGCCGCGTGGTCACGACCAGCACGGACCGCATCGGGACGATGAAGGTAGAAGCCGTGTCGGTGGAGTGGGTCGAGACCAAGACGTTGAGCTTCATCGAGGCTGTGCTCAAAGTCAACTGAGCGTCTTGACCGGCTGCGCCTCCTCCCCTACCGTGGACCGTCTCCAACCCTTTGAGGCGACGATGGGCATGCGCTCCGGCGGGCTATCCGCCCTTCTGGTCGTGCTGGTAGTGTCGGCCTGTGGCGGCGGCAGGCGCAGCGTCCTCGTGCCGCCGCGGCTCGACCTGCAGCCCTACGGAAGGCTCGGTCTCGTCACCTTCACGGTGGAGAACGCCAAAGGCTCACTGCATGAGTTTGCGACCGAGCGGTTCGCCGAGGACCTGCTGGCGGCGCAGCCCGGCACCGAGGTGCTCGAGCTCGGCACGCAGGATTCCTTACTGCGGCGTGTGGGCGAGAAGGAGCTGGGCATCGCCGCCGCCCAGGAGCTGGGCAAGCAGCGCGAGGTGGGCGCCGTGTTCGCGGGCCATCTCAAGGTCACGAATCCCAAGGGGACCGGCGGGCTCGCGGGGCTCGTCACCCCGCATCTCGAGGCCACCGTACGGGTGGACCTCACCGTCCGGCTGCTCTCGACGCGTTCGGGGGCCACGCTGTGGCGCTCGAGTGCCTGGGCGACCGAGCGGGTCGGTCATGTCTCCCTGGTGGGTGGCCAGCTCGACTTCGCCGCCAAGGATCCCAAGGAGGCGTACGGACCGCTGGTGAACACCCTCATCCGCCTGGTGACGCAGGACATGCGCTCCACGTGGACACGGTAATGCGGGGATAGACCGCGGTCAGGACGCGCGCGCGATCTCTTCGAAGTCGCGCGTCGACAGCGCGAGCAGCGCCGCGGCCACGTTCTCTTCCAGGTGCTTCACACTCGACGTCCCCGGGATCGGGAGCATTACGGGGGAGCGCCGTAACAGCCACGCGAGCGACACCTGCGCGGGCGTGGCGTGTAGCCGTGCCGCCACCTTCGCCAGCGGGCTTCCCCGACGCAGCGCCGCCCCGGCGCCAAGCGGGTACCACGGCAGGAAGGCCATTTTCTCGCGCTCGCAATGATCGAGCACGCTCTCGTGCTGGCGGTCGATCGGGCTATAGCGGTTCTGCACCGAGACGATCGGCACGATCTTCCGCGCCCGCTCGACCTCGAGAACCGACACTTCCGACAGGCCGACGTGGCGGATTTTCCCCTCTTCCTGCAGCCGCTTGAACGTGCCAAGTTGATCCGAGAACGGCACGTCGGGATCGATACGGTGCAGCTGGTAGAGGTCGATGCGCTCGAGCTTGAGCCGCTGCAGGCTGCCTTCGCATGCCGCGCGGAGGTGCTCCGGTCGCCCGTTCGGCTTCCACTGGTCGGGCCCGGGGCGCTCCAGGCCCGCCTTGGTCGCGATCACGAGCCCCTGCGGGTAGGGGTAGAGCGCTTCGGCGATGAGCCGCTCGCTCACCTCGGGGCCGTAGGAGTCGGCGGTATCGATCAGGTTGACACCGAGCTCGACGGCGCGCCGCAGCACGGCGATCGCTTCGCGCGCGTCGCGCGGCTCGCCCCAGATCCCCTTCCCGGTGAGCCGCATGGCGCCGAAGCCGAGGCGGTGGACGGGCAGATCGCCGCCCAGGAGGAACGTGCCGCTCCTGGCGGCGGGGCGAGCACCCACGCCGGCGTTGCCGGCGAGCTGGCTACCGAGGGAAGGCGTCATGCCGACGTTAACACCCCCGAAGCACCGCCGGTTCCGCTCGCTGTGAATCTCGAGCCGCCGCGCAGGCGCCACACATCGGTGCTTCCCATTCCCGCAGCCTCTGCGGCGCGCCGTTTGCACCCCAACGCAGACATGAAGCGCGCCGGGTTCACTCTCATCGAGCTGATGACGGTGGTCGCGATCATCGGTCTTCTGGCCATGATCGCGATTCCGAAGTTGACCAATCTCAAAGGGCGGGCGCAGGTTGCCGCCATGAAGTCGGATTTACGGAACCTGGTCACGCTCGAAGAGAACTACTTCGCTCAGAACCTGAAGTACGCGACCGCCACCGACCTTGCAGGCACCTACACCGTGTCAGCAGGGAATTCCATGCCGACCGTCACGCTGACCGGCGACGGCTGGACCGGGACGATATCGAGCGGCAGCGCGGGGCAGCTATGCGCGGTATTCATGGGCTCGACGCCCGCTAGACCGGCGACCAAAGAAGGCGCGCCCGCGTGCGCCGAGAGTGGGAGCGGGACGGTCACACAATGATGTAACGCGTGTGGTGAAGATTACTTCACCGCACGCCCCCCCGCGCCGCCGCGAGTTTGGCCTGCTGCTCGGCCGAGAGGTTGTTCTTGATGCTGATCAGCAGCGTGATGTGCGCGCGCTTCACCTCGCGCTCGACGCCCAGCACCTCGTCCACCTGCGCCAGCGCCGCAGCCTGATCGACGGCCGGCTTTTCGAGGAGCGAGGCGAGACGCTGCGACTGCTCCTGCATGCGCCACTGCAGCTCCACCACTTTGCTCTGGAAATCCTGGATCGCCTTGGTGATCGCGGCCCGCTGCTCGGTGCGGAGCCCGATGTCCTGCTGGTGCTGCATCACGAGCTCCGGGGGAAACAGCACGCGCGCGAGCGGATCGTCGGGCGCTTGAGGCGGTTGCTGCGCCGCCGCCCCGGCGGCGAGCAGGGCGAAGCCCAAAGCCAGGCATGAGCGAGGTGTTTTCACAGAGTCCTCCGGTCGAGGCCCCGGGGCCCGAGCTGCGGGACGCTGCGCAGCAGCTCATCGCCGGGGAGCTTGAGCAGGAAATCGGTGGGCGCGTGCCACCGCACAGTCGCAAGATCAATCTCCAGGCGGACGCCGTTCCGCTCGCGCCAGGTGGAGACCACCACGACAGCCGCCACGGCGACTAGCACGGCGGCGAGCCTCAGGGCGCGGTGTCCCGGTGCAGCTGCTTCGCGGGCGCGCGCGGTGGCGACGGTCGCCGGGAACGGCGGAGTGCCGGCCGCATCCTCGCGGCGTAGCGCCGCGAAGCTCTTCCTTAGATCGTGATCGTCGCGCTCGATCATTCTCGTTCCTCCCCCAGCAGCTTCCGGAGTGCGGCCTTGCCGCGCTCGTAGTGCGTGCGGGCGGTGCCCAACGAGACTCCGGCGACGACCGCCGCCTCGGCGATCGTCAGGTCCTCGTAGAACACCAGATGCAGGACCTGGCGCTGGCGCCCCGACAGCCGCCCGAGCGCGCGCACCAGCCGGGCCGTTTCGTCGGCCCGAGCGAGCGCCGTCGCGGGATCGGGCCGGCCGTCCTCCGCCTCCGGGCCGAGCATCAAGGACGCGAGCGGCAGCCAGCGTCGCAGGGCCGACCGGCGCCGCGCCTCCCGGGCCGTGCGCGCGATCACGCCGAGCACGAACGTCCGAAAGCTCGAGCGCCCGTCGAAGCGCGCGCGGCCGTCGAGGAGCTTCAGGTAGCTCGCCTGGAGCACATCCTCGGCCGCGGTTCGATCCCAGCCGCAGCAGCTCAACGCCCACCCGAATGCGGCAGCGTGCAGCTGCTCCAGCTCGGCCGTCAGGTCGGCAGCCATGGAGACTCGTATCGATCTATGAGTGTCTTCCGGGGCCCGCCTGTATGACGCGCCGATGCAGCTCCGCCCTGGCGGAGGGAGCCCGACAGGAGCGCGATCTCTTCGGGGCCCGCGCGCTTCAGGAGTTCGGCGACGAGCTCGATCTTGGCGAGCCGACCTCTCGTTTCCGCGACGCGGCGCGAGGTCTGGACCAGCTCATGGAGCAGCACGGGACCCGCGTGCCAGCGTCACGCCGACCACGAGGCTACGCGGCAGGCCCGGCTCGAACGCCACCGGCACGCCACCGACGACGTCGGGATTCAGAAACGCCGACGCGATGTAGTCCGCGTCGAACAGATTATTCACCGTCGCGAAGCCCCGAATGCTGAGACCGCCGCCCACGGCGACCGGGTCGTCGATGCCGACGGTGATGCTCGCCGTGCGGTATGCCGCGACGCGGACCTGATTCGCATCGTCGGCGAAGTAGGACGACGTGCCCTGGAGCCCCAGCCGCAGTCGCAGCGGCTGGAGAGCACGCGGCGCGACGTCCAGGCTCGCCCCGTAGGTGAACTCGGGCACCCCCACGACGCGGTTGCCGCTGTAGTCGGCAAATCGGTCGGGGTTGCGGTAGTGCACCGAATCGACCACGTAGCGACCGTAGCGGTGGTGCTGGTAGGCGAGGGCAGTCTGGAGGGTGATCGCGCCCGTCCCCTGCAAGCTGAGACCGAGCTCCACGCCGCTGCGCCGCGCGCTCGCCGCGGTGAAGTAGAACCTGCCTCCCTGATAGGGCACGATCTCGTTGCGTACTCTCGTGTGGTACAGCGCCAGGTCGTAGCTCAGGCCGCGCAACGGCCCGCGGTCGAACCGAACCGCCTGCCGCGTCCCTAGTTCGTAGGTCGTAGAGCGAATCGGGTCGAGCAGCGGGTTGATCAGGGTGACGGTGTCCTGCCCAAACGTGCCCGCCGGGTCGGTCTCGTTGCCGGCGGGCGCTTCGATGCCGCCCCCCACGGACGCGTACAGCGAGTGCGCCGGCGACGGCCGGAACGTCAGGCCAAGCTTGGGCGTGACGCCGCGGAACGCCTTGTCAGCGTCGAGCTTGGGGTCGAGGAAGTCCTGATAGTAGTAGGAGATATCGTCGAAGCGGGCGCCGAGCGTGAGCAGCCAACGGGCGCCGAACGCCAGCTCCTCCTGCAGGAATGCGCCCATGTTCAAGGCGCCCTCGCGCTTGTCGGCCCGCACGGTGTCGCCACGGGTGCCGGCGGGGGTGAGCGAATAGAAGAGTATGGCGCCGTCCTGATAGGCCTGATCTCCCCCCACGACGAGCGTGCCCGCGACGCTCTCCCCAAACGCCATCCGCGTCCGGAAAACGATGTTGCCCCCCACATGGTAGCGCGTGAAATCGCGGAACGTGCCGCGCTCGGAGCGCTGCAGGAACTTGGGATTGACGTAGACCGAGGCGGAGAGCTCGCGGGCGTCGCCCCATTCGTGGTCCAGGGTCACGCCCAGGCGGCCGACCCGGTTGTGCCGGCGCTCGTCGCGCAGCAGGTAGGTCGGGTTCGCCTGGCGAGGATCGGTGGCCGCCTGAGCGCTGTCGAGCGGCCCAGGAACCCGAAACAAATTGAAAGTGGCGAGGGCGAACACACCGAGCTGGGTCCCGGCCCCCACGGGCGTCCGGAGCGACGCGTTGAGGAGCGAGCGCTCGCTCCCGGAATGCGTCCGCCAGCCGTCGAAATCGGTGTGCACGAACGTCGCGGCCAGCTTGCCGGCGCCGACCGGGCTGTGCGTGATCGCGGCCCAGCGGCGCAGCCCGAACGCCCCCCCCATCCCCTCGAGCGCCATGGCCGGCGCGTCCGCGTCGGGTACGGTGGAGATGCTCACGACGCCTCCCGCCGCGTTACCCCACAGGGCCGACGCGTTCGAGCGGATCACTTCGATGGCGTGGGCCGCCGCCAGGTCGATCCCGTCAAACGACGTGCGACCGTCGGGCTCCGTCTCGGGGAATCCGTCGAGCAAGACGCGGACGCCGCGCGACGTGCCGGCGTTGGAGCGGTCGCCCGCGCCGCGTGCCCCGAAGCCGCGAACCACGAGTCGTACGTCGCTCGAGCCGTAGCGCGACTGCGCCAGCACGCCGGGCACGAGCGTCAGGGCCTCGTCGAGCCCGTAGCCGCGGGCGCCGAACAGGTCGCGCGGTCGCACCTGCGTGACGGCCAGCGGTACCGCGAACAGGTCCTGCTGGTGTCGCGCGGCGGTGACGGTGACGGGCGGCAGGCGGACGGTGTCCCGCGCGGTCGTGTCGGGCACCTGTGCCGCGAGCGGGAACGCCGCGGCAAGCAACAGCACCGCGCTAGAGGACGACATCGCCGCCCGGATCGGTGCCCCGCAGCCGCTCGAGGCGGTCACGGGCCTCTTGCAGGCGGCGCTCACGCTCGGCGTCATCGATGGCGGCGCTCGACCAGTCGGGATGGCCCTCGGCGTCGAGCCGCACCCGCAGCACGACGCCCTCGCGCACTTTCACCGGCAGGGTCTTCTTGAGCACATCGCGCCCAACGCCGTCGTCCCCGACCAGCACGGCCACCGCTCGCTCGAGCCGGTCGACCGAGAAGAAAGCGTCCCGCTCGCTCATTCGCTCATTATCTCGCGTCGCAGGCGCAGCCTGGCGGTTGCCGGCACTGATAGCCGCGATTGATGCAGGAGTTGCCGCAAGCCTTCCCCCGCGTACAGACCCGGCAGCAGGGCCGCGACGGCCCGCCGCTCGAGTCGCTCTGGCGTGCGGTGGGCACGGGGATCGGTGTGGCTCTCGCCGGGCCGGCGTATTCGTTGAGCACGATATAGCTGCCGTCGCGCCTGGCTTCAATGATCACCGCGCCGTCCCGATCGGTGCGGTACACCCGCGCGCCGCCGGTCTGCCACTGCTCGACGACCTGCGGCGATGGGAGCCCGTACGAGTTCCCTGCCCCCACCGAGATCACCGCCACCTGCGGGCGCGTGGCCTGCACCCACGCGGCCGTAGTGCCGTTCCGGCTGCCGTGGTGGGCGACCTTCACAACCGTCACCCGCGGGACGGAGTCGTGCTGGAGCCAGTACCCGAGCTCGTACTGCTCCGAATCGCCGGTGAGGAGCGCCCGGAACTCCCCGTACTCGAGCAGGATCCCGACGGACCCGTTGTTCTGATCGACCGACCGAGAGGGCGGCGCCAGAACTCTCAGACGCGCGGAGCCTAGCGTGATGGTCCGCGCCGTCGCCTGGAGGTATTGCGCCCCACTCGCTTCCACCGCGCGCAGCGTGCGTTGGTAGGTGGCGGTGGTATGGGGAATGCCGTTGTCGAGGTAAGTGCGCACCACCCGCGACACGATCACGTCCGCCATCCCGCCGATGTGATCGGTGTGATTGTGCGAGGCGACGATCAGATCGAGGGTGTCGT
>Ga0137419_10001184_pt1 | contig 10910 bp, 13 predicted proteins | sample CZODoug3_1_2_16f_FD_108279 | JGI IMG/M metagenome (GOLD analysis project Ga0137419, IMG submission 108279) | Vadose zone soil fungal communities from Angelo Coast Range Reserve, California, USA - CZODoug3_1_2_16fungal (Illumina Assembly) | ecosystem: Environmental > Terrestrial > Soil > Vadose... | reverse complement strand
AGTATATCCTAATTTAAATCCATTAGTAATAAAATATTGGTTATAAATAGTATCAAAAAAATATTTTCCATTTAAGAAAGTATATAGACTTTTTCCTATGCCTATATAATTTATATTTATAGAATTAACCCTCTTATCTACATAATTATAATTATCAATCCCATTCCCATTTAAATTCCAATTCCAATTAAACTTAAAATTAATTAACAAAATAGGTTGTACGTGGTACAAATAGATAGCTAAGGCTGCACCAGATAAACTTAAAATTGCAGGTAATAATTTAATTATAGGATTTAAAGAGAATTCCGCTTCCACTAATGAAATATTATTAGGATGTGTAAATACAGAATTAGCCCAAAAGTCAGTCCCCAATCCCACAAATAAATCAGAAAAAATGAATCCAAAGAATATACTAAAAATAGCTAAAATTAATAATGGAATAATAACAGCTATTTTAGACTCATGAGAATTTAAATAAGATTCTTTATTTCCTTGAGGTGTAGTTAAAAAAACTAAACTTATTAATCTAAAACTATAAAAAGCAGTTATACCTGCCGTAATAGAACCTAATATATAAGCATACATTCCACTAAAACTATATTGACCATAAGCTAATTCTAAAATTAAATCTTTACTATAAAATCCTGTTAAAAAAGGAGTAGCTAATAAACTTAAAGAACCAGTTAACATTACTGAGTAAGTAAAAGGTAAAAATTTGATTAAACCTCCCATTTTTCTGACATCTTGCGATTGTAAAATTAAATTTGCATGGTATAAATTAAAAAGCTCATATCTTTTTAGGATACTACCTATTATCAAAACTACGGAGTAATAGAAAGGGGGTCTGAAATATTTAATTAAATGCTTTCAATTTATTATTTAAAGATTTAATTTGAGTTAAACCCTCTTGAGTTAAATAAAACTTATTTTCTATTAAAGGAAGTATTTCTTTTAAAATTTCAAATTTTTTTATTTTTAAATTTAATCCTATTAAAGGGTAAGATTAAAAATGAGATGAAATAGAAACAAGGTCATGTATATTAAATACTTTTCATTCAACTACACTATTATATTTTGAAAAATAAAGACCTCCCTTTCCACTAAAAAAGTTTTGGATTTTATCTAATAATTGTTTTTCTCTAGCACTTAAACCTATGGATAACCAAGCACTAACATGATTATTTTGGTTATTTATAGTTATAAAAAGAACCATCTCCGACTATAATCCACTAATCCAATAAGGATTTAATTTATTATTCTCAGGTTTATATTCTTTTCTATCTAAAATTTTTAATTTAGAAAATTCTAATTTTAATTTTTTAGACAATCCCTGATTCAAATTAGACTTAAGAGACACAATTTGGATTATTCCATTTGGTGTTAAATGTTTTTTTTATCATTTAATAAACTTATAATTTGTGACCACAAATCAAAAATCTATTGATTTAACACTTTGTAAAGGATAATTTTTAAAATGAGGAATAATAAATTTATTAATATCTCTTAAACTAACAACACTATAACGACAACTATTTTTTTGTAAGGTTTTTACTAATTGTACCTACTCCAAAAACAAATGCTAAAGCAAAACAAAGATAGTATTTTTAACAATAAATCAATATCTTTCAAATGAAGTTCTAAAATAAACCTTGCTTGTACCTCATATCTAATAGTATTTATTCTTTTTGATACTGATACTTTAAAACAACCCTCCGCCTTTTGCTTTTGTTTTTATTCTTATTGACCTATTGGATGTAGGTCTTTGACCAACATCCATTACCCTCGCTTGCGCTGCTGTTGTTATGGGCAAAAGGGCATAGGCTACAAATAATAACGCAAAAGCAAGAGATCTGTAAAACCTGATATAAACCAGGGATTAGGTTTTAAAGGAAGTATTGAATTTTTAGTTACTTGTGTGTAAATTTGGCATGAATAGGCTCTTTTTTGAATATGAATATTACTAGATAACTTATTATTATAAAAATTTTTATGATTATAATTTAAATTATTAAATACTTTAGCAAAGTTTAACTTTTATCCTCACAGCTTTATATTATATCACCGCATTGAAACCTATTTTTGTGTGTTTGCTTTAGCATTTGTTTGTTTTTTGTTGTTTTTTTTTACAATATTATTATATATAATAGACTAATTTTATAGGTTTTTCATACTTTCGTACGGGGTCTGACTATATCTTAATTCTACACTTATAAGCAAGTTACTTAATTTAATTCGAGATAGTTAATCCCGTGTAGACACTATTACCTTTTAGTCGATGCGCTTTTATCCTTAATAAAATTAGGCGAAGCACTGGCTATTTTTAATCCTAATCTTTATATGTTGTTATATAAATTGCATATAAATTTTTGATTAAGGAACTTAGTTCCGCGAAGATCCATTTATCTTTCGAACATCTTAAGTCTCGTTACATCGGTATTTCCATAGATAGATAATTACTCTCTCGTACTTTCAAAAGTTACCCTTTTACTCGCTGTAACTTAAGTTTTAGGAATTGCCCAGAGTTTGGTAATATTACAACATTATATCTTGTTGATCTGCAAATGAATGGATTACTGCCTATTTCTTGAACTACTCCTTTGTTAGGCATGATTTAAATCTTTTAATTCATTTTTGGGTTCCCTCTTGCCCTCTTGCCCTCTTGCCCTCTTGCCCTCTTGCTCAGATGTCCACTGCGTCATCAGCAAGGGTCCCGTCGCCTTCTAGGGCTAGGCCATTAAGGTGCTCGCTAGAGCAGTTGTCCTCGCTAAAGGCTAAGCCAAATGAGTGCTCGGCCCTAAAAAATAACCTAAGGTAAAAATTTTAAGGCAAAGGAGCGATGAATTAAATCTCTTAAATTTATTAAAGAAAAATAGCATTAACTATATAATATAATATAATACAATTATTATAAAATAAGTAAACAATTTCTTATATTTATTAATTTAAGGTAGATACTCAATATATTACTATATTGTTGGGACCATATCTTAGTTATGTAAATTATAAAAATTTTTATATGATTTCAATGAAAACCGTTCTTCTATCATTCATAGATGATTTAATTTGAATAACTTCTTTATATTTATTTTTATGTTCTTTGTTCTCAAAATAATTTAAAACTTCCCTTCAATCTTTAGAATCTAAAAACTTACTAGTAAATAAAGGGTATTTTAGTAAATAAATTTTTAAAACTATATTACCAGCTAAACTAGTAGTTCTAATTCAGTGTTGAGGATTTTTAGACTTAGATTTAGTTTCTTTAACTTGACATAGTAAATAAATACTAACCATGGTAATACATTAAAATTATTATTACCATCTAAATCAATTAATTTTTGGCTTTGGGATATTTCTAAAGAACAAGCTATTCTTTTTAATATGTTTTTTGTTTTGCTTTAGCATTTGTTTTTTTTCTTATCAGTAGAAACTCAGACAGAAAAAGTCCCTCAGCATCAATGAATCCAGATAGTCAAGCATTTGAATTTAAAGGAGTTAAATCTAAAGGGTATTTATTAATATCATATCCTTTATTATTAAGATAATCTATTAACTTATTTAATTTATAAATTTTGGGAGTTCTTATATAACCGTTTATAATATTAATAAATTTTAATAAATCAACTAAATTTGATATTCGATAAGTATATGCATTTTTACCTTTAACTTTATAAATATGACCTATATCTAATTTCTCTTGTATTATAGAAATTAAAGAAAAATCTTTAGAATTAAATGTTAAAGTTATCATAGGATATATAATTTTATTCATTTTATCCCTTTCATTTATAGGTCTTCAAAGGTCTTCAAATACACCCATCACCCTCAAATAAACCAGCTAAATATGAACTAAATTTTTGATTTATAGTTCTAAAACTTTTCTTCACTACCGTTCCTAGTGCTTGTTTTGCTTTAGCATTTGTTTGTTTTTTTTAAGGAATATTTAATTCTCCTTGAGCCAAAGTCGCCACTGTCCCTGTGCTTTTTCTTTGGCATGTAACGAATGAAAAATTAAAGTTATTAATTAATAATACAGATGAGTTTAGATCAAATGAAGAACTATTTTTAAAATCTAAGAAAAACAAATTTATAATTATAACTTCCTGCGTGTGGCCTCTAAGGATCTCTAATAGTTTATATCTTAAATTTCCTTTTGATTGTCCTGTTTTTAATACTTTAGTTATAGTTTTATACAGGAGTTCCCAAAATATAGCAGGATTTATAGCAAGCACATTAATACCAGCTCCTAAAAATAATAATGCTTTGTTTGAATAGGTCTAATTTTACAATTTTTCCCCTCATAAGAACCGTACGTGCGACTTTCACCGCATACGGCTCAATCTTTATAAACAATTGCTTGCTTCGCTACTTGTATTATATACAAGGAATAGCTTCTTTAAATTCAAGTGAAACAAGCTAGCAAAGCTAATAATATATATAATTTTTTGTGGTTTTGTTTTTTTTTAATGATTTTAAATAATACTTATTTTCTAATAATATGTTTTTATCTAACATAGAGTTTAATTTTTTATGGCCTATTTTTAATTCTTTCAGAGCTAAGGTAGTACTTTTAAAATTATGGACTTAAATGAATTTTTTATCTAATAGTACGATTGATTTAGATTTTTGAATTTAGTTATATCACTCATTGGGGGGGGGGGCTCTATTATAAACGGTTCCCTTAGATTTTTATCTTTTCCACTGTAACTTAGCACCTTCAGACAATTTTTTTATTGTTTATAAAGTTCTGTTTTTTGTTGTTTTTTGTTTTTACCGTAGTAATGATGCTTTTCACCTAATTTACCTAAACTAATATTTTTAAACTAATATTTTTCCTATGTTACTCAGTTAAAATTTGACCCTTTTTTGGCTAAACTTATTAAAATTTTAGACTATAAAGTATGTTTATTACCTTTTCAACTGGTAGAAAATAGGGATAAATTAAGTATTTTTACTATAAAAAGGACAATGAAATAAAACATCTAACAAAAATTGTTCTCTATTTAGAAGAACTTCATTATTATCTATAATTTCAATAATTTGAAATCCAAAATTAGACCAGGAATATTTATTGACACAACTATAAAATTTAGGATGCTTATTCTTTTTGTAAGATTTATAATGAGTATTAAATCTTCTTTTTAAATTAATAGCAGAACCTATATAACATTTAGAGGGGTCAACTAATAACCAAAATAAATAAATACCTGAACCTAAATTAATTAAAGACTTATGAATTAATTCAGAATTTTTATCAACATTAATCAAATTTAAATTAGGTTTGGCTAAAGGAAATTTAAAATGACAATGACAATTTAAATCATTCAAATTTAAAGTAGAAAATTTATTTATTCCTTGCGAAGCTAGACCTTTTTTAAAATATAAATCATATATTTTATTTTTCCTACTTTTTTATGTTTTTTTTAGCTCATAACCAACAAATTTTATGTATGTAATTTATGATAAATCTTAAAAATTTATTATTAAAATTACGTTTTTTATTATATTTATTAATTATTTTTTGAAATCTATATAATATAACCTCTATAGATAGATTAGATTCAAGTATATTATTACAATCTTTTGTTGTTTTTGTTTTTTTTTAATCATTAATTGAAGTTATATAATATATATATATACAATACTTTATAAAAACAATATCTAATTCAGCATTCTCACGAATTGGTTAAATATAACCTATCCTTGGCATTACCCAAGGCTTTAGCTTGGTAGATTATCCTGCACAGAATCTGTATAATTTTAATAAATTATAAAACTATCCATAAAAATGGTAAATAAATATTATTTGTATTTAAAATAATCTTTTTGTTGATATAATTTTTTTATTTTCAATTATATCTTTTAATTTATTTTGTGATATTTTGAATTCTTTCATAGTTATCCTAACACCTTTAAATGTTTTTATAATATTATCATTAATATCAGTCATTATTATAGGTTTATATTTTTTCTCATAATTTTTTAAAGATGGATGATTTTTTAAAGATAAAGATAAAGATATTTTTAATTTAGTTTCTTCTGATAAATTTTTATTTAATAAACTTTTGCTTATATTTATTTTGTGTATTTCTGATAATTTCCTTCCTTTCATTTTTGCACTTATCTATTTTTGTGTTGTTTTTTCATTATGTTTATTATTTAATCAATTATTTCCCAATTTCAATATATTTAAAATATTATCGGCTTTTGGCTGATCAAGATATATTTTTTTTAACCAAATATTTTCTTTTTCTATTAATATAGATTTATTTTTTTCTAATTCTAGAATTAAAACCCCAAATTTAGACCATCCATATTTTTTAACACAATTATAAAATTTAGGATGATTATTATTTTTTAAACTATTATTATAATGAACCATAAACCTTTTTTTTAGATTTATAGCTGAACCTATATAACATTTAGAAGAATCATCTAATAATCAAAATAAATATATACCACCTGAAGATAAAGAATTTAATTTGATAATAATATTTTTATATTCTTTTTCAACATTCATAAATTTTAAATCCAAATTAGCTAAATTTAATATATCATTTAAAGTATCTTTATTAGAAGTATGTATATTAGCTAAATTATTCAAATTATTATCGTTTTTAAATAAATTAAAATTATTATTTTTAAAATATAAATTATATATTTTATTTTTTCCTACTTTTTTATGTTTTTTAATAGCTCAAATTCAACTTCTATTATGTATATAATTTTTCATAAAATTTTTAAATCTATAAGATTTATTTTTTAAACTAATATATTTATTAATTAATATAGATAAATCAAATATTATTTTATTTTGAGATTTATTTAATTTAAATAAATCTTTACATTCTCTTTTAAAATTTTTTATTATTTCATTATTATCATTCATTAATAATAATTCTGAAAATTTTATATTAATATTAGTATTTATACAAAATTTATAACCTAATAAAAAAAAAATAAATTGTTCTATTAACAAATTCAAAAAATCAAAAATTCTTAAATATTTATTTAACAGATTCTGCTTACCAACCTTCAACATTTTCATAATTTTACAATATATAATATTGTATGAGGGTAAGATTCTCTCTATTCTGCATTTATTCATTATATGATGAAGTATTATAAAAAAAATTATAATCCTTGGTCCTTTATTTATCTTCTCCTGAATAAATATTTCATCGCTAGCGCCTAAGGCTTTTTTAGAATAAAAAATTTCAATCACGTTATTGCAGTTTTGATAAGAATTTACTTTCGTTAATCTTTCTCATCTTAAATATAATTTAAATATTGATCATATACTCGTCGCCATATGTTCATTAAATATATTCTTTAAATCAGGACCGTATTTAAAATGAAAATGCCTATGTTGTCATACGAAGAAAGCGTGATTTACAGTATGCATCAAAGCTACATTGTACTGACTAAGCCCGATAGCCATCATCATATCAAAAAATATAATTACTTTCGTAAATTTTTGGACTATACCTTATCTATAAATTTTCCGTATCCTGCACCTTTTCCCGCATAATTTAGACTTTATTATTCTAATTAGTTGTTCGTTGGAGCCTTTGTCAGTTTACAGGACTTAAGGCCAAAGGTATGGAAAACAGAATAAAAATATAAGAGTTTCACACGTAGTCTCTGAGGATCCTACTTTATTTATATCAAAATCTAATTTATATAAAAATTTGGTTTCCTGCTGATTGTCCATTGCTATTATACTTAAAATTGTTACTATTGTTTCTAATTATAACTAAAGTATACAAGTCTTTAGGTGTTTCCAGCATATAGTGAATTTTTAATAGAACATATGATGAAAATTCTTTAATATTATTATTATTATTTATTGTTTAGATTTTAACTATAATTTATAATTAATCCCATTTATATTACAAAAAACAAAAAAATGGTTTATTTTTATCCAATTTTGTCTAATATAATTATTTATATTAACAATACGCTCCATTAAACCTTATACGTATCCCTTAAAATACCTTAAAGAAAGTATTAGTATCCCAATCCTAACAATAACCTTTTAATATGGCCGCCTAATACCTGATTTATTTTTTCAGTTTCATACAGTATTCTGCCTTTAAGGGTTTGACTTATCTTAGATCTTATAGAATCAATTACTTTTTGGACCGCATCTATAAAGATTTATACCTGTAAAAGGATTTAAAATAGTTTTAATATTGTATGATGGATTAATAATACTATGCCAATAGTTTTCTCTAATAGATAATAATTAATTATAATAAAGTAAATCTAATTCTGGTTTTCAATTTTTTCAATAACCTCTAAAATATAACAAGAATATAAAAATAAAATTTGTCTATACCGTATATATAAATAGCTGTGTTGTACAACTGTTGTACAACTGTTGTATAACTAACAAATAGCCATTTTCTTTATTTTTAAAAATATAATAATTAGAAAGATAAATTTTATCTAATCTATTAAATAGATCTACAGATTTACCAACATAAGATTTATTATTTATATTATTAATCCATAGCTAATTACCCATTTTTTTGGTTTTTTTAATAAATTTTCTAAGATTAAAGGAAAAATCACTATATTTATCCAAATATTTATTATAAGATAAAATTTTATCTTGGGTCGATTTTTCATCTAAAGAAGATTGAGCTAAATTTAAATTAAATTTAAAAATTTCACTCTGATTCTTATAACCAGCATTTCCAGTGTTATAAATACGAAAACCAGCAAAATAAGTATGCTTATGTTCAATTAATTTTATCTTCAAAATTCAGGTAATAATGGAGTTTTATATAATTTTAGCAAATATAGATGTATGTATATCCTTATCCTCTAGGTAAAGTATATTATAAATAAGAAAAGTAATAATAATAAAAATAGAATATATCCTAATTGAGAGATTGTACTAAAAGCAATAATTCTTTTTAAATCATTTTGTAATAATCCGCAAGTAGCAGCAAAAAAGGCAGTACTTGATCCAATTAAAGTAATTATTAATAAAACACTTCCACTAAATTCTAAAATAGGAGAGATTCTGATTAATAAATATATACCAGCAGTAACTAGTGTAGCAGCATGTAATAAGGCACTTACAGGTGTAGGCATTTTTGTTAACAGTAAATTTCTCTACTGATCGGACTATATCTTCTTCATATTTACTTAGTTGTACAATAATTATATAATAATTAAACTACTGTTATACTACTATAAAGCTTCACGGGTAGTCTCTGAGGATACTACTTTAGCATTCTTTATACTATTTGGTTTCCTGCTGATTATCCATTGTATTATCTATAAGATTTTTACAAATAACTATAAATTTAACATACAACTCTATATGGTTTTGACATGCTTTTTAGTTGAGTTTGCTAATGCTGCATTGCTACCTCTTTAATAAGTAATAGAGCCGGTCCCTCCTACAGCCAAAAGGGAGTAATAATTATATTATATTATATTATATTATATTATATTAATAATTATTTAAGTTAGTTCAAATTTTTTAAGTTATTTGCACTTAAAGCTTTAGGATTTTCCAGCATATAGTTAAGTTTAAGGAGACCCTTACTTATTCTATTTATTTTTACTTATTTCTACTTATTTCTACTTATTTCTACTTATTTCTACTTATTTCTACTTATTTCTACTTATTTCTACTTATTTTTAGTTCTACTTAGTTATAGTTAGTTCTAATTAGTTCTACTTATTTAAATAATATTTATAAACCTAATTTGTATTTCATCGAAGTAATAAAATAGGCTTTTACTAATGATAATAACTTATCACGCGATTTACTACTAATATAAATTCTATAACCTAACGTTCCACCGGAAGTATTACGAATTTGGATTGTAACTGTTAAACCAAATTTAATTTCCAATACCTTTTTTAAAAGTTCTACTTCAGCTAAGGTAAAGGATTCTGTACATAAACCTATACCCTTACCATACTTAAAACCATCATCCATTATTCATAGAGCTAAACCAATAGGAGTTAATAATTCTTCTATATTAAGTGGAACTATTTTAATGAATCCTTTTTTGTATTCAGATCATTTATATCATTGAGAGTGCAGTAAAGTTAATGAAGGTAATGCTCTAGATTTAAAATGATATTGAGTTGTTGGTAATCCAGTTTTAGGATTAGGTCAAGGAGAGGGTACTGTTTTAGTACAAATAGTAAAATAAATGTTTTGTCATAAATGATAAACATACTCCTTGTTTTTTAAAGTCATAACAAAATTAGCATTTGAATTTGGTTTAGGTAATCTATCTACTCCTTTCTTAGCAATCTGTAAAGACCCATCACCTAATAAATTACCAATTAAAGGATCCATTACTTCATTAGAAAGTGGAATTATAGGTTTTAGCTCTGTTTGTTTAGGAGATCTAAATCTACCTTTACTGTCTCTTAATCTAGCGTCAGGAAGCATAGGAATACTAAAACAATAAAAAATAGATAAATCAGAGTAAAATAATAAATCAGGGTAAAATAAAGATAACAAACTTGGTAAAATAAATTGAAGTAATAAAAAGAAATTCCGGTGTGTGAGCGTAGCCTCCATAGACCCGGGCAACCAAGAGTGTAAAGGTATATTAGCACTTTTAGCTAAAGCACCTCCTAATAATAATAGTGCTATAATAGTAATAGCTACTTCATTCAAATAAGGTACTAAAGAAAAGACTTCAGAGTAATTTAAAGAACCAAAGATAGAAAATACAGCAAAAAAACCTATACTCATTAACATATCCAAGGCGATCAAATTTATCATGCAATTAAATATTTGGACTTTTCCATTTTGGGGCTATTGCTAGTAGTTATACGAACAACAGCTTCTACTAGAAGGAAGCTACTTATAAAGAAGGAGTTAAATTATTTTCTTTTTGTGTTCATTCTATCTTTGATTAATAGAATTT
>Ga0137419_10001181_pt1 | contig 10917 bp, 9 predicted proteins | sample CZODoug3_1_2_16f_FD_108279 | JGI IMG/M metagenome (GOLD analysis project Ga0137419, IMG submission 108279) | Vadose zone soil fungal communities from Angelo Coast Range Reserve, California, USA - CZODoug3_1_2_16fungal (Illumina Assembly) | ecosystem: Environmental > Terrestrial > Soil > Vadose... | reverse complement strand
TTCTCAGTCAGCACACGCGGAACAGTTCGTTTCAGTCGTCGTAAGCGAATGAAGCGCGGGGGAGACCAATTGATTAGGCCCCCCATGTTGAGAAAATCAAAGAAGCAACGGAGGGCGCTCATAGCCCGCCAGACGGTTGCTCGCTTAAGACCAGTTCGCGCGATTGAAGCCAAGAAATCTCGCACATCAAGATGTGTCACTTCTGTCGCTGGAATGTTATTTAGAAATCGGCAGAGCGACACAACGGAAGCCAAATAATGGCGATTCGTGGTTCCTGTATATTCCTGAACTCTTAGCCAGCGGGCAAACCGCGATGCTAGATCCGCGTTGAATTCGCGAGTGGAGGGCATAGCTGAATTGGGAGAGTACATACTGGGCCCAACGATTTGTCAATAGAATAGCTTTTTTTGTCCAGCACAATCCGCATAGGCGTCAAGTACTTGGTCAGATTCGGTTGGCTGGCTGTGGGTAGCACCGTGCAAACGTGGGACTTAGTGAATCAGTTCAATAATTCGATCCCCACCGCCCCTACCATGCAACTAGTTGACATGCTGTGACTTCCTTTCGGACTTGGCCACATCTGCGCGCAAAATTCGATCCGCGCACGGAATCTGAGCCACCTTCTCCGCTGCGTCACGTTGCTCTGATCCGACGACGTGAATGTAATACCGCATCGTCGTACTCGCGTCGGACTTGCGAGAATCGAGAGCCAGTCGGTACCGACCAAGGCGTTGCAGCTCCAACTGATGCACACGCTCCGCGGTTTCCTGGCAGTGCTCTACTAGTTCGTCCAGCGCCTCGCGGACAATTCGGAATGCGCGAGGCTTTGAAACGGATAACGCCCCGCCGATTTGGCGAAAACTTGCTCCTGAGGCCCTAAAAGCTCAAGCCATAATCATTTGTTGGTATGACTTCACCCTTCGGATGAGCAAAAGCATGCGCCACGCTTTCCGAATTATCTTCCCAAGGAGTTTAGGCAGACGGCTTTGATCTCGAGAGGCGGCCGCGGGATAGTTTCCACGCAAGCCACACGACCAAGGTGCCGAGGAACCACAAAAAAGTATGCTTACCTTGGAGCCTGTCAGAGAGGGGGTTGGCAAAAAACAGCCCCGACCGATAGGCGGAGTGGATAAGTAAGACGGTCAGCAGCGAAATGTTTAAGACAACATCGATCCCTCTTGTAAGGGCCTCAGGAACTCTTCTTGTGGTGCCGTCGGTTTGCCAATCTTTGTCCGGCCGTTCTTGCGTCATTTGCATTCCAATGTTTGTGTGGTTAACAAAATATAAATCGCATTGCTAAACTGTTAGGCGCTTACAGCAGAAATGAACGCAACTCTCTGCGACCGCCTCCGATTATACTGGAGTGCCAGACGATCTGTCTCGACGTGAATGCCGGGCTGTATCAGGTGATTAAAATTTCAACCAGGCAAGGTGGAGATTCATGAACGGGAAGCCTAGGGTTTCTGTGGTCATTGTTAATTGGAATGGGGCAGAGCACCTTCGTCTTTGCTTGCCGAGTCTTGCGTCGCAGTCGTATAAGTCGCTGGAAATCATCGTAGTTGATAACCGCTCGTCGGATGAGTCCGCCGAGGTTGTTAAAAGCTTTGGAGTCCGCTGGCTACCTCTGGAAACAAATCTTGGCCTCGCGCCGGCCCTGAACCGAGGCGCCAAGATTGCAAGGGGCGATCTGCTCCTTTTCGTGAATAATGACATGCGATTCGACGCGGGGTTTGTCGCTGCCCTGGTCGAACCGCTAGAGAGGGACGTGGAGATTTTTGCTACCGACGGGATGCAGTTCAACTGGGATGGAACTGTTCGCGGACATCTGGCGGCGCGCCTGACGAATGTTTCGCCAAGTCGAGATTCTTCTACGGAATTAGTGCCTGGGTTATACTTTTATCAGCAAGAGAAAACTGAGAAGTCACCTGTATTCATGGCCTCGGCCGCATGCATGATGGTGCGCAAGACGTTTTTTGAGAAGTTGGGAGGATTTGACGACCGGCTACCTCTCGGGTATGAAGACGTCGAGATTTGTTGGCGAGCGTGGCTGCACGGGCGGAAGACGTTGTATGTTCCGAGTGCGATATGCTGGCATCGTGTAGGCAGTTCGATACGGTCACTGAAGGCAGCTCGCTTCAGTTTCCGAGGAGTTCTGAAGGGGCGACTCCTGCTTGCGACAAAACTACTCCCCGCGCGCTATGCATTTCGCACGTGGCTGATCTCGACGGCTGGGCTGGCGAAGGATATTGGCCGCCTGAGATGGATGTTTGCCGTGGACCGCATCGGAGTACTGTTTCACACGGCTGGCCTTGTTGCGCAGTTGCTCCGGGAAAAAAGAGCGCTGTTCAGGAATGCAAGTAGTTCTCCTGAGAAACAGCTTGAGTTCTTGCTTCGGCTAACAGACGATGATGTCCGGGCCGACCTGTGCAACTAAGAGTAAGGAATGCGGATAGCCCCGGGTTACAAGGCTCTGGTGAAATGTCGAAACTTCTGCTGAAGGGCGTCCGATACGTCAAGTGCTACAGCGAACTGGCCTTTGGCGGCCGACCTGACACTCTCGAAGATGCCGTCGATTACTGTGTGGACCGCCCAATTCTGATGGCACAGGCGCGGTCTGAAATCGTGCAGCTGGGGAAAATTCTGCAGGCATTTGCGCCCAAGCGCAGTTTGGAGATCGGAACTAACTACGGAGGGACACTCTTCCTGCTTTGCACACTTTCGCCGCCAGACGCCAAGATCATCAGTCTGGACCTGCCCTCGGGACCATTTGGGGGTGGCTATCCACGGCGTAAAATTCCACTTTTTCGCAGATTTCCGAGGGCAGGCCAGCAGCTGCAACTTATTCGGGCAGATTCGCATTCCTCGGAGACAAAGGAACGCGTGCTTCAGATTCTAGATGGTGAGCAGCTTGATTATCTATTTCTCGACGGGGATCACACTTACTCCGGAGTGCAGCGCGACTTCCAGATGTACGCGCCGCTTCTGCGGAGCGGTGGAATCGTAGCTTTTCACGATATTACAACCTACAAGCAAGAATCGGAATGCCAGGTTGAAAAGTTCTGGGGCGAAATCAAGCAGCAGTACCGGCATCGTGAAATTATCGAGGACGTAAATGGAGGGTCGCGGCCCATTGCGGTTACCGGCGCATCCATGGACACGGCGGGCATTGGCATTCTCTTCATGCCTTGAGAACTGCTGGCTGGTTCTTCTAAACGACACGTCATCAAAACCAGAGACACCGGCCCCGGCATAGAATTTACGAATCATTGGAATGGAGTCAGACGGCGTCTATCATGTCAATTCCGTTAGTCACAGTTCTGATTGACACCTACAATCACCAGTTTTTTATCGAAGACGCAATAAACAGCGTACTAAAGCAAGATTTCCCTGCGTCGGAAACCGAGATTCTTGTCGTGGACGACGGCTCAACCGACGATACGCCTGGAATCGTCCGGAAATTTGCGCCCCGTGTGCGGCTATTACGCAAAATCAATGGAGGACAGGCTTCTGCGTTCAACGCGGGAATTCCGGAAGCACATGGAGAAATCGTAGCTTTTCTGGATGGCGACGATTGGTGGGCACCTGGCAAGCTGGCTGCCGTTAACGAATCGTTCGCCGCAAACCCTGAGGTAGGTCTGGTTGGACATGGGGTAACCGAAGTTTACCTGGACGGGAGACAGCGCACCGAAGTCCCGCGCGAAATTGTCCGTTTCCGGCTCAACTCAACCGAGGCGGCCAAGACGTTCCGCATGCGAAGGGGCTTCTTGGGCACCAGCCGAATGGCCTACCGAAGAGAAATTCTCTCTCGGATCGGATGCGTTCCGGAGTCGCTAAAGTTTGAGGCCGACGAGTATCTGTTTACGCTTGCCGGGTTGTTTGCCGACGTGATGATTTTGCCGGAGTCATATACTTTCTATCGCTTGCACGATAGCAATTTGTTTCAATTTACAAGTGGGGACACGCAAGCTACTCGCAGGAAACAGCAGATTCTCGCGGCCTTGGCGCAATCGCTCGAAGAAAAATTGAAGCAAAGCGGAGTACCCTTCGACATCGCGAAGGCCATTTTGGAGTGCGTACAGGTCGAAGCAGACCTTCTGCGTCTCGTGGTGGACAATGGATTCCCTTGGGAGACGGTGTCGACGGAATTAAGAATCATGCGGGTGTTTCATAGCGACGCCTCGATCTGGCAGCATTTGTTTTCTTGCGTAAGGCTCATACCAGCCCTCATGTTGCCTGCCAGGACTTATTATCGCTGGAGGCGCCAACTTTCACTCTTGGCGTTCTATCAAAAGTTTCGGCGAAAACTGCTGCCATTTCCAGTCCAAAGTCACGTTGAACGGCGGGAGAAGATGGCGCCGTGAATTACGTTTTCGGACGGGATGACCCGAACACAATCTGTCTCGAAGCTCGGTCTTCTCGTCCAAAACCGATTGGCTAAACGGAGCTCAAATTCCGAATGATTACGTTGGGCATTAACTACACGAGAATGCATGATTCATCGGCCTGTGTCGTGCGTGATGGTGAACTGCTTTTTGCGGTGGCAGAAGAGCGCCTCAGCCGACTGAAACATGATGCGCAATTTCCGCGGCTGGCAATTCAATCGTGCCTGGATTTTGCGGGTGTTCGTGCGGAGCAGGTCGATGAAGTCTGCTTTGGCTGGTCGACAGCCGGGCCCGGATTCCGCCACGATTTGAAATGTTTGGCCACCGGGGGTTTGCCGATCACCTTTTTGAACCTCCTAACGACTACGCTGCACTTTCTTACCATGTGGCATCAGGAGAGCGGAGCGAAGGTCTTCACGTCGCAATTCGGACCAACGAAAGCGAAAATGCGCTTTGTCGATCATCACCTCGCGCATGCCATCAGCGCCTATGCGTACTCGGGATTTGACGATGCCGCCGTTGTGGTCATGGACGGCCGAGGCGCGTGGGAAGCGACGACGATCTGGCACGGGCACAACGGCAGGCTCGACCCAGTGCTGATGATTCCGTTTCCGGATTCGGTGGGACATTTCTACAGCGAATTCACACAGTTTCTTGGCTTTCAGCGCAACAGTGACGAGTGGAAAGTGATGGGGCTGGCGCCCTACGGAAAGCGGGGAGTGGATTTGTCCGCCTTCATCGATTTGAAGGCGGTGCCGTATCACATTCACACCAGGCAACTGGTCGCCAACGGCGGCATGACAGCGCTGCTCGGCCCGGCCCGCATCGCGGAGAGCGACATCGACGACCGGCACAAAGACATTGCATACGCCGTTCAGGACGCTTGTGAAACAGCGATGATGAGCGCAGTGCGGATGGCTATCGAGAAAACTCGGTGCCGGAACGTTTGCCTTGCCGGAGGCGTGGCGCTAAATTCGAAAGCCAATGGGAAAATTATCGCATCCGGACTCGTGGAAAAACTGTTCGTGCAGCCCGCGGCCTCGGATGATGGAGTAGCGCTTGGGGCGGCGCTCGCGCCTTACCTCGATGACAATGGAAAATTGCCAAACAAGCCGATGCGGCACGGGTATTGGGGACCATGCTTTGACGACGAAGCTATCGAAAGCGCGCTGCGCACGTATAAACTGCGATACACGAAGCTGCCGGATCCCGCTTCAACCGCGGCGGAACTGCTTTCGCAGGGAAAAATTCTCGGTTGGTTTCAAGGACGCATGGAATTTGGCCCGCGGGCGCTCGGAAGCCGATCGATTCTTGCCGATCCGCGCGATCCGGAAATGAACGCCAATGTCAATAATGCGGTGAAATTCCGGGAATGGTGGCGGCCGTTTGCGCCTTCGTTCAAGAAGGAAGCGGCGAGCGAGTACCTTGAGAGCGCAACGGATTCACCGTTTATGATCCTGACTGCGCAAGTGCGGCCGGAGAAAAGAAGCATCATTCCATCGGTGACCCATGTGGATGGCAGCGCTCGGCCACAAACGGTTGAGAAGGAGATCAACCCGCTCTACTGGCGGCTGATCGATGAATTCGGAAAGCGCACGGGCGTGCCCGTCATCATGAACACGTCGTTCAATCTACGCGGCGAGGCGATTGTGTGCACGCCGACGGATGCCATCTGCACCTTTTTCAGTTCGGGCATGGACGCCCTCGTGATCGGTAGTTTCCTGGTTGTAAAATAACGTACGTCGTGTGACACACAGGGCTCCCGCATCGCGCTGTTTGCTCTGGCATCGGTTTTACTCGCCATGTACGTCCGTGACTACGTCGAGTATCGGTACGTGAAAAAAGTGGTATTTCCGCTGGATGCAGGTGAGGAATTTTTTATTCGGTCGTTTCGTATGCCAATCTCGCTCTGGAGCAGCGCCGCCAGTGCCCTAAGCTTCCTCAACCTGCGAAGGGCTATAATGCCAAAGTGACAAGGTGCCAGCCAATGCGTGTCCGTAGAAAGAATTTCTTCGATTCCCTCCCTAACTCGGCATGATTTCCTCAAGTACATTGCTCGGCAGGATTCTGCGGTTGCCATTTTCTCTGATCCCGCACGAGTCCGAAGTTCGCATCTGGCGTGGCCCGCTCCGCGGAATGAAGTGGATCAAGGGTGCTGGTCCTAATGGCTATTGGGTTGGAACGTATGAGGTAGCGCGCGTCCGCGCTTTCGCAAACGCCGTGACCCAGGGTGCCGTAGTCTACGATGTCGGGGCAAATGTCGGCATTTACTCCCTACTTGCCAGTTTGCGGGTAGGGCCTTCTGGGAGCGTTTACGCGTTCGAGCCGCTGGAGCGCAACCTGCGGTACCTTCGCCGCCATATGACGCTGAATAAATTACAGAATTACGTCATTCTTGAAATGGCGGTCTGCAACAGCGAGGAGGCACGTCCATTTTCCGCGGCCGCTTGGGACTCCAGCATGGCGCATTTTTCCCCTGACGGCGAGATATTGGTTCCCTCAACCACTCTGGACATCTGCATCTACGGAGAAAAACGCCTCAGACCGCCGGACATCATAAAAATCGATGTGGAAGGCGCCGAACTTGAAGTCTTGGAAGGAGCCACTAGGGCCCTCACTGAATTTCACCCCACGATTTTCCTTGAAATCCACGGGACCCAGCTACATGAAGATTGCCGTGCCTTTCTCTCGAAAAAGGGCTACAAGATTGAGGAGGCGTATGCCCAGCTGACAGCTACTTGGACGTCCGCCGAATGAATCGGCACGACCGCGCTGCGTAACTCCTGTGTAGTCAGATAATCGGACATTGAAGAAATTGGGGTGTCTCTTCGATTCCACCGTCTTTCTTCACTTCAATAGGTTGCCCAACTGAGAGTCGGGATTTAAGGTACTCCCGGTCGTAAGCGACACCGAATAAGGCATTTAGAGTTTGCACTCCCCGGGTTACGGCCTTGCAAGCAATGAGCGCGCGTAGTAATCCGTGTTTCCGAGCCGGATCCACCCTTCTTTGACCGCAGTCACTGGCGCATGTGTGGCGACGACGATTCTTGATCCCGTGGCCGCAAATGCCGTGAAGACACTGTCTTGCAGGCTGGCATCCCCCGTCCAGAATTTCTCCTCGTCGCGGTAACTCAGCTCGGCCACGGCTTTGACCTTGGCGAGACGCATGAAATGTTGTTCTGCGATTATGCCGATCAGGGCGACTTGATCGCCCGGACCTATGCCGAGTTCCTTTAATTTATGTGCAGCCTCCCAATTTTCATTGACCTGTTTGGGAATGGCAAGTGCATCAGAGACCGAATATTTAAGTGTTTTTAGGCCAGTCACGAGTACGGCAGCGAGAACAACAGCCGCAACAACGCCTCTGGATGCAATGGAGGCAGAACGCAAGCTACTCGCGAACGCCACCACCCACAGAATGACAAGAAACGACGCGACATATCTTCCTTCAACGAGCACGCTTGCAAATCCAAGACACGCTGCGGCTGGGGGGAACCAGAGGAACCACTGACGCCATGTCGCCGCGATCCACTCTCGCGGTCGCAGATTGCAGAAAAGGAGCACCGCTAGGGCCACAACATATTCCAACTGGGTGAGCAAGATGAGAAAAAAGGTGCCGACAGATTGACGGAGGATTTTCAATTCATTTATCAAGTGAAATTGAACTTGAATGCCATCTTTCCAGTAGGATTGGTCGTACCACATGGGATACGAACCTCCGATCGGCTCGGCAAATTCGTAAACCCTCGGCGAAGACAAAATGATGCGTGCGGGATGCTTTGGAGTGCCCGATCCATCTCCGCCCTCCCAGAAGATGGGCTGTGGGAGCCAGTCCATGAACTCCGCGTAGGCGATCTTTCCGACGTCCCCGTATGTGAATCTGTGTTTTGCTCTCGACAAGGCAAAGACATATGGGCCAGCCACGAGCGTGAAAGCAACTAACGCAATAACCGCCCCGGCAAGATTATTGCGCAGTCTACGGCTCGCTAACCAGGCGGTCCCAATGAAGACAAAAGCTAGTGGGAAGTAGAAGGCCTTTGTCAAATAACCCAAACCTAGGACGAGGCCCAGGGCGGCGAAATAAGGACGCCCCCCTCCCCTTATCGAGATTTTCAGGATTAGCCCAGCGCACAGAAAGGTGACGGCGCAAACCCAAGCGTCGGGGGATGTCGGGTACATGCTGAGTACTTCCAGGGTAGCGCTAAAGAATAGCCCATAGCCTAGCAGCCACCAGGTGGAAACAGGCAGTTGGAAGCCGTCGCCTTCCGGCGGCTCGAGGTTTTGCTTGGCACCGAGGAAGCTACTTAAGAAAAATTCAAACGAGCGCAGCGCCACGAGCAGTCCGGCGAAGTCCAGCAAATGCAGAATAGTAGTCTCCCAATATCCACTAGGCTTGAAGACCCAGAGGACGAAAGCAATCAGCCAGGAATAGAAGGGGCTCCAGTACGCGTTGATGGCGTTTGCAAAGTCACCGCGAAGGTAAGCGCTGGCGACATCTAGATACGAGTTCCCGTCACCGCTGATATAGAAACGGACCGCCAATGCCTGCAGAAGCCCCGCCACAATCGTCGCGGTCCACATCACGACTCTGGCAAGCTGGACACTTCGCACCGAATCAGTAGGTTCCATCGGCATTTCCGTTTTGACCTCCCAGATCGACATTTTTATATCACCTGGGCTCTTCCGAGTGAACCAATTAACGGCTTGAAGATAGAGCCAATCGAAGTTTTCGAGTTACGGGGAACTGGCGAAACTTAGCTCCATTTGGCTCCAATTCATTTGGTTGGCAGTGGGTAGCACAGTGAAAACGCGGGACTTAGTAAAGTTAAATAACAATTCGATCCCCACCGCCCCTACCAAACCTTAAGCAACCAAAGACTTTCTCGGCGCCGAGTCAGCAATTGGCCGGAACTTAGAGCGCTTGCGAGGACCTCAACAGCATCTGTTTGCGATTGAGGAACAACGTGCGCATACACCCCAATAGCCGCCGCCATCCTCGTCAAAGATGCCGCGAAAGTCGAAATCGAACGCCTCAGCGTGGACACCGCGAACAATGGCATAACCAAGTGCTCTCCGGACCTCATCGGCATCCTGTACCAGAATTCATCAGGCAGTATCGAACACAATGCCGTCCGTAACACCAAACTCTCCGTTTCACTCAATGGCTGCCAGAGCGAGTCCAACTGGTACAGTGAGGTTGTGTCGAGCCACAACGGATTCGGCGACTGCCAACATCGAATTAGCGTCGAGAGAATAAATACCAGGAGGAAGAAATGCGAGGTAGATTAGACCAGTCCCGAGGGCCAAACCCCACGCCAGTCTCCGGACGCTGGAATTATTCATGGTTTGAGGAGAGTACACTAAGTCAGAGCTCAAGGCGCCTGGCGAAAGCTCGCTTAACACTGCTCAACTTTGGCTTAGACATGTGCTCTGCTATCCCGAGGCCACGCGTGGAACAGTCGCCTCTTAGCTCCTTCATCTCCCAAAAACTCCTTTTCCTTTGCAGCGTGGTCGCATCAACTCCACTGTTGCGCCGTTAGCGTAACAGCATTGTCGATCTGTGGCTGAAGACCGAGATCATCACAAGGATTCTTGAGGGGTCGCACGAGTCTGTGCGGGTCAGCCGGATCGCAAACTACAAGGCCGATGACGTTATTACGGATATCGAATCCGCTCGACGCTCCAACCTGCAAAGGTATTGGCACAGCGTGCCGATGAACTAGCGAACTCATCCAGCAAAAAGGTAATTGGAGATCGGCAATTCGCCACGATCAGGTGGCTCGACCCTTCGGGCTTGGGAATGAAATCGCCTACGCCGATACTTCCTCGTGCGTCGAGCTACAAGAGATTTGTGTTCCGACACTGGGGTTTGCTGCAGACCACAGTCAACTGATGCAGCCTACAGAGGAGGTTCCTGTTTGAAGCAGCTAAGTTGCGGACGAACGATTGCTCTTTAAGCATCGATGGATTGATCTTTGGCCTGACTGTCGGCGAATGCCGCGCCCAATTGCGCCTTCCAGCCTGGTAGTTCCAAGCCAAACATCTGCTTTAGGCGGCCATTCGAGAGCACTGATGAGGCAGGACGAGAAGCAGGAGTTGGATATTGCTCTGTCGCGATGGGGGTGATGCGACGAACGACCAATGGGTGCCCGCCTGTAGCAGCTACAAACCAGGCGACACCCTGTGGTGTTCGGGAGGCGCGCTCCAGAATTGCCTCTGCAAATTCGAACCAGCTCGTTTTGCCTGCAGCTGTCATGTGATAGATGCCGTCAAATTTGGAACTTGCTTCCCGGCCTTGCTGGGAGAGTTGAAGCAAGACTCTCACAGTGCCCTTAGCGATTTCGTGGCTCCAGGTAGGTGCGCCGAATTGGTCGCGCACAACCTTCAATTCCTCGCGCTCAGTCGCGAGCCGCAGGATCGTAAGCAGGAAGTTCCGCCCCGCCGTGCCGTATACCCAGGCCGTCCTAAAGATCAGGTGCGGACCTCCAACGGCTCGAATGGCCTCTTCCCCGGCGAACTTCGTTTTGCCGTAAAC
>Ga0137419_10001180_pt1 | contig 10918 bp, 9 predicted proteins | sample CZODoug3_1_2_16f_FD_108279 | JGI IMG/M metagenome (GOLD analysis project Ga0137419, IMG submission 108279) | Vadose zone soil fungal communities from Angelo Coast Range Reserve, California, USA - CZODoug3_1_2_16fungal (Illumina Assembly) | ecosystem: Environmental > Terrestrial > Soil > Vadose... | reverse complement strand
GAGCAAGCCCGGAGTCATCTCGAAGCCATGCTGGCGGTGCGCACCTTGCGGAGAATTCGGGTCTGGGCCCGGGACGGCGCCAAAGCGGCGGCCTTCGCCGATGTCGAAGGTGCCAGACATGAGGTCACCATCGAGAGATCGGCCACCGTGCGCGAGGCCGTGGCCGGCGCCGACATCATTTGCACCCTGACCAAGGCGCGCGAACCCATTCTCCTGGGCGAGCAGTTGACTCCGGGGGTGCATCTGAACGTGGTCGGCTCCAGCATTGCGGCGACGGCGGAGATCGACACGCCGGCCGTCGTGAAAGCGCGGTTCTTCGTCGACTACCGAGAATCCACCGTCAACGAAGGCGGGGAATATTTGCGGGCGCTCAAAGTAGGCGCCATCACGCCGGAGCATATTCTGGGAGAGATCGGCGAGGTGGCGAACGGAACCAAGGTCGGCCGGCGCTCGCCGTCCGACGTAACCCTGTACAAATCCCTCGGCATCGCACCCCAAGACCTCGCCTCGGCGCATTACGTGCTCGAGAAGGCGCGTGCGGCCGGCGTGGGACAGGTCATCGACTTTTGACGGGCGCAGCCACGGCGTCTTCGATCCTGACGTTGCCGACCAGCGAGGATGTGGCGGCCGCACGCGGCAACATTCGCGATTTCGCCGTGCGCACACCGCTGCTGAAGCTCAATGCCGGAACGGCCGGCGTCAACATCTATCTCAAGCTCGAGAACCTTCAGCCTCTGGGGTCGTTCAAGATCCGTCCTGCACTCAACGTGCTGAAGACCATGGATCCTGCACGGCTGCGGCGCGGCGTATTGACCGCGAGCGCCGGCAATTTCGGCCAGGGTCTGGCGTTCGCGGCGCGCGAGATCGGCGTGCCGGCGACGGTGGTCGTGCCGGACGGCTCGGCGGCCAACAAAGCGAATGCCCTCGCCGAGCTCGGCGCGAAGGTGATTCGCTTGCCCTTCGATGAGTGGTGGACGGTGCTCACGACGCGCAGCTTTGCCGGCGAAGACGGCATATTCATCCATCCGGTGGCCGAGTCCGCGGTGATCGCGGGCAACGCTACCATCGGCGCGGAAATCATCGAGGATCAGCCCCACTTCGACGCTGTGGTCGTACCGTTCGGCGGCGGCGGTCTCGTCAGCGGCATCGGGTCGGTCATGCGCCGGCTGAAACCCGAGGTTCGCATGATCGTCGCCGAATCCGAAGCCGCTCAGCCGGCCGCGGCGGCATTGCGCAACGGCCGGCCGGTGAGGGTGCCGCACATTCAGAGCTTCGTCGATGGGATGGGGAGCACGACGGTGCTCGAAGAAATGTGGCCGTTGGTGCGCGCGACGGTCGATCGAGCGGCGTGCGCTTCATTCGCCGAGATTACCGAGGCGATTCGTCTCCTGGCCGGCCGGCATCACATCATTGCCGAGGCGGCGGGGGCCGCGTCGGTGGCGGCCGCCATGGCAGGGCAGGCCGGCACGGGGAATATTGTCTGTATAGTCTCGGGCGGCAACATCGATGCGCCGAAGCTCGGCGCCATCCTCAACGGCCAAAGGCCATTCTGACCATGACTCGAACCAAACGCTCGATCGGCTCCGCGGGCGGATCGCCGAAGCCGGCGAACCAATCGATGTTCGACGATTTCCTTCCGCATCTGATCGCACGGCTGGCATACCAGCTCAACAACGATCTGGTCGAGAAACTGCGGCTCGAGGGCATCAACGTCACGCGGTGGCGGATCTTGGCCGTGCTCGCCATGGGCGACGGCATCACGATCAACGAGATCATCGACCGCGCGATGATGCAGCAGTCGGCGCTGAGCCGCGCCCTCATGAACATGGAAAAGGAAGACTATGTTCGGCGAGTGCTGCGGCGCGACGACGCCCGCTATGTCGAGGTATTCCTCACCGACAAGGGCCGCGCCCTGTTCAATTCTCTCAACATCGTCGTGCGCCGCCGCCAACGGCGCCTGCTGAAAGGCTTCTCGCCGCAGGAACTCACCCTGGCTTTCGCGATGATCCGGCGCATGAGCCGGAATATGAGTGCTTAAGCACAGGACTGAGTCCTTGAGCACAAAACTTAGTCCTTAAGCACAAAACTCGTACTCTGCTCGGCGCCGCCCGTGTGAGCGGGACGCAACAACTCACGCGTAGACTTGATATTTCATATGATAACTCATATTGTCATTGGACAACACGGGAGAAACAACGATGCTGCATCTTGGGACCGGACTCCGATCGACGAACAAGTACAAGGTTTCCAGCTGCATGCTCGCCGCGAGCGCCGGCATGACCGCCATGCTGACCGGCGCGCCGGCCGCGGCTGCGGACACTTCCAGCGAATCCGCGCCGATCGAGGAGATCGTCGTCACGGCCAACAAGCTCAATGCTCAGAAAGTCCTCGATATCCCGGTATCGATCCAAGCGATCAGCGGCGATTCGCTGCAGCGCGCCGGTTCCTCGGCGTTCATGGACATCGCCGGCCAGATTCCCGGGCTGTCGGTCCAGGACTTGGGTCCCGGCGACAAGAAATACGTGATCCGCGGCATCAACTCCACCGGCGATGCGACCGCCGGCATCTATTACGGCGAGGCGGTGATCAGCGGCTCGAACGCCGATGACGGCGGCGGATTCCAGTCCGATATTCGTCTGTACGACCTGGACCGCATCGAGGTTTTGCGCGGTCCGCAAGGCACCCTGTACGGTGCGAGTTCCATGAGCGGCACCATCCGCTTCGTCCCCAAGCCGCCCGATCTCCACGATCTCGGCGGCTACCTGACTATGGAGGGCTCGCAAACTTCTCACGCGAGCGGCAACTACAATTTCAACGGCGCCGTCAATCTGCCCATCATCGACGGCGTGTTGGCTCTACGGCTGGTGGGATGGAAAGTCGACGACAGCGGCTACATCAACCAGATCCGCGTGGGCGAAGGCGTCACGGGGCTGGTCAATGTCGGAACGCCCACCAAACCCAATTATCAACCCGCTCCGATCGCCGGTGTCGGATTCATCAAAGGCGTCAATGACGACAACGTCGGCGGCGGACGAGCCGAAGTTCGCTATCAGCCTACCGACAACCTGACCATCGATGGCAACTACACCTCGCAGAGCGAAACCTCGGGCGGTTCGTCGCGCTACACTCCCGCTGGAGTCGCGGCCTTCCATGGAGGACCCATCGCACCGGTGCAGGGCTGCGACCTGTGCAATACCGACGTGACGCAAAGTCCTTGGAGCGACAATCTCAAGGTTTTCGGCTTGACGGTGGCATACAAGACCGGCGCGGGCACGGTGACCGGCACCACCAATCAGTACAATCGCACCACGGGATTCACTTTCGACTCGACACCGGTTCTAGTGTCGTTTGGTGTTCCAGTCCCCGCCGAAACCCTCGAGCCGCGAACTCGGAAGGTCAACTCCAGCGAGATTCGCTTCGCCAGCGATCTGGCTTCGCCGGTCAACTTCGTGGCCGGCGTCTATCGTGAACACGAGACCCAGGATCTGGCGGTACAGGTCATCACCACCGGCGCCAATGGATTGGTGACTGGTCCGTTCAGCACACAGACATCTGCGGATGCATTGGATTTCCCGGGTGTGGGCAACACTTTCTTCGGCCGCACCGACACACGCAGCGACACGCAATATGCGGGCTTCGGCGAGGCAACCTGGAAGATCACCGACGCTTGGACCGCGGTCGCCGGCCTGCGCTACTTCACCGAGACGTTGAACGGCGTGCAGACTCAGACCCACCCCTTCGGCGGCTTTCCCGGAGCCCCCAACTTGGTGCCCATCGTCGACCCCAAGGAGACTTTCAACAAGGTCACCTGGAAGGCCAACATGAGCTATAAATTCAGCGAGGAGGTGCTGGGCTACGGCACCGTCTCCACCGGCTTTCGCAGCGGCGGACTGAATGCGGTCAGCGAGCCTTTCGAGCCGATTCCGGCCGCTTACGCTCCCGATTCGCTCCTCAATTTCGAGGTGGGGACCAAGGGCCGGCTGTTCGATGGCCTGTTTGATTATCAGGCCGACCTGTACTTCATCAAGTGGACCAACATACAAGTGCAGGAAACGACCGCCGACGGCGCTTTCGTCTACCAGGGCAATGCGGGCGACGCGCACGTGAAAGGCGTGGAATTCGAGCTCACCGCTCGTCCGATTCCCTACTTGACTGCCAGCTTCGCCGGCTCTTATCAGGATGCGTACCTCACGCAAGGCGCCAATAGCGATCAAGCAGCGCTCAATCCCACGCTCGGTGTGACCGGCGACGCCATTCCGAACGTGCCTAAATTCCAACTGAATTTAGGTCTCAACTATACGGCGCCGATTACCGGCAATTGGCAGGGTGTCGTCGCGACGGACGTGAACTATCGGGACGCGGAAACCGGCTATTTCGCCGGCACCCATAACAAGTTCAATATTGCGCTCGCGCCTTATGCGTTGATGAATCTGCGGTTGGGTGTGATCAACGGTCCTTGGAGTGCGACCCTCTTTGCGCGCAATCTGACCGACAAACGCGCCCAGGTCTCGGTGATAAATTCCTCGCAGGACCCGCACGCGCTCCTGACGGTGCGCCCGCGCACGATCGGCCTTACTTTGACTCGGAAGTTTTAGCTAGAATGGGTTGTGAGTTGGAGCGTTCCATTCCTTATTTTTTCGGCGCTGTTGATTGCGCCGGGACGGGAGGCGGTTGCCGACGACCAGGGCGGTAAAACCATGCCGCTTTGGGAGTTCTACAACTCGGCTTTGAGTCATGCCAAGTACATCGACTTGACGCACGCCATCGCGCCCGGCGGGCCGATCGGCGAAGGCTTCGGAGATTTCAAAGTAGGGCCGGCGTTGGCAGGTGTCGCCATTCCCGGGGTCATCAACAAGGGAGAACCCTTCACTTACGAGAAACTGGGCGCGGCGATCACGGCCTACGAGCTGCCGATGGACCATATCGGCACTCAGTTCGGGCCTCCGGCACATGAGAATGACCACGGTGCGACGATCAGCGATATCCCACCCACGGTGGCGCTCCGCCCACTGGTGGTGATCAATGTCGCACCCAAGGTGGTTCTCAATCCCGGCTACCAGGCGACCGTTGGTGACATAAAAGATTGGGAACACCGCCACGGACCAGTCCCTTCAGGGTCCGTGGTGATGATTCGATCGGACTGGTCGAAAAAGTGGGACGAGCCCAAGCGCTTTACGACGCAACCGTTTCCCGGGGTAACCTTGGCAGCACTCCAGTATTTGTACTTGGATCGGCATGTTCTCATGCATGGACACGAACCTTTGGATACCGACAACACGGCCCCGGAATTCGTTGGGGAGAAATGGCTTCTGAAACATAACTTTGCGCAGGCTGAGGGCGTGGCGAATCTCGATCAGGTACCCGAAAGCGGGGCTCTCATTGCGATAGGATTCGCAAAGTTCGAGGGTGGCACGGGTGGATTTGCCCGGTATATCGCGATTGCGCCCGCGAATTGGCCGCTGGGCGTGACGATCGAGCAGCAGTCAGGCGCGCCCCTACCGACGCACCTGCGCCCGCTGCGGCGCGGCGCCGACGGCGTGTTGCGGGAAACTCGATGAACGGCGCCGGAAACCCGCCGGTCATCGCCCATCGCAAGGGGTTCTATTACGAGATCAAGGCCGGGAAGCGCTACTTGTGGTGCAGCTGCGGGCGCTCCAAAGCGCAGCCTTTCTGCGACGGCTCGCATGCGGGGACCGGATTTTTGCCGGTGGCGTTCACGCCTTCGCGCGACGAGGATGTGATCTTTTGCGGCTGCAAGCATACTGCGACGCCTCCATTCTGCGATGGTGCCCACAGCAACTTGCCCGGCGGTTATCTCACCGATGATCCGGACAGCGCCGAGAACCGGAAGGTGGCGATGCTCGCGGCGAGCGCCGCGCCCATCGTGCGGCTCGACGGACAGTGCTATGTCTTTGCCACTTCTCGAGCGAATCTGATTCCGCGCGGTGCGATGCGCTACTGTCCGGTGGTAAGCCCGGCCTTGGGCGCGTTGTTTCAATCGCAGTTCTATGCGGAGGTCGCTCGAGGCGCTTCGCCGGTCATCTCGGCGGACGGGCGGCACACTGTCCTGTTCGTTACGGACGGCGAAGGCGAGATCGAGATCAGCGGCCGCCGCTTTGCCGCGGGCGCGCGCACCGGTATCTATGTCCGGCCGAGCGAAGCCTACCGCGTCATCAACGAGTCCTCCGTGCCGCTGAAAATCTTCATCTCCAACGGCCCCGGCAGCGAGGACCTGGTCTGGCTCGACGCGATGCCGACCGGGTTCGAAGCGAAATATCCGCACCGCGAGGCGACTATCGATCCTGCGCAGCGCCACAAGATGGCCGAGCGCTACTACCAAATGCTGATCAACCGCGAACATGGCTCGACGGTGGTGACGCAGTTCATCGGCAACATCCCGCTGTCCAAGGCGGAGCCGCACCGGCATCTTTACGAAGAGGCGCTCATCTTCTTGAACGGTGCGGGGGTGGTGTGGACGGACAACGTCAAGACGGCCGTCGCCGCGGGAGACGTCTTGTTCCTGCCGCGCAAGCAAGTGCACTCCGTGCAATGCACCACACCTGGCGGCTTCGACATCGTCGGGGTCATCTATCCCGGCGACAACCCGTCGATCAACTACTGATCGATCGGCGCCCGCGCCGCCGCCACCATCAGAGCGCGGGGTTCGCCGCATCGCGCAGCAAGCTTCGCCACGCATCCAAGAATTCCGGTGTGGGAGCTGCAGTCAGCACGATCTCGATGCGGCTGTCTCGCCGGTAGGCACTGTCCTCTCCCGACAGGCCTCGTCCGTGACTTTGCACCAGCCACGACGGCCCGGGTCCCGTCCGAAATACTGCCTTCAGCCGCTGTAGCCACCCGCCGTAGGCATCCAACAGCCAGGTCAAGCGCGGCTCGATCACCACGCGTGAAAAAATCAATTCGCGGGGCAGGACCCAATGCACCGCCCACAATCCGAGCTGCTGAACTTGTGTTTCGCTGCCGATGAGGCCGCCGATCGCCAACGAGGCCGCCTGCGGCGCGGCGGCTGCGTCCCGGTCACGGAGGAGCGAGAAGGTTGCCGAGCGCTCGAATTTGTCCAACGCCTCGGGCGGCAATTCGCCGTTCCGGCAGCTCCCGACATAGCGTTTTGCCGGGTACTGAGCAGCGGCGATGCCATCGAACGCCCGCCGCTCCGGCTCGCCGGCCAGATCCGGCTTCGACAGCAACAACACATCGGCTGATTGAATCTGCGACCACTCAGTGGGCGATCGCGTGTGAACGATGCGCTGGGCGTCGAGCGCGTCCACCAGGCAAATGATGCTGTCCAAGCGCAGCGCCTGCTGGGTCTCGTAGATACTCAAGGTATCGACGATATCCGCCGCGTGGCCTGCACCGCTCGGCTCGATCAGCAATCGCCCGGGCCTGAAGTTCCGTAAAATGTCCCGCAGCTGCTTGGAAAACTCGAGCTCCCCCACGCAGCAGAGGCAGCCTCCCGCAACCAACCGCACGTCGTATTGCCCCCGCGCGGCCTCGGCCACGCTGAGCGCGTCGAGTCCGGCGTCGGTGAATTCGTTGAGAATCACCATCCAGAGTTCGTTCTCGGGCTTGCGGGCCATCAGCCAGCGAATGGCGGTGGTCTTGCCGGAGCCGAAGCTGCCTGTGATGACGTGTGCGTTTGTAATACCGGTAGAAATCAATTCGCAACACTCTCTGCGCTACTATTGTGCGGTGCAGGCCGCTCGACGCTCGCGAACATGGCAGTGAGGGGGCTCATACAGGTCGAGACCCGCAAATACGGCCATTTCCGTACCTGGCACGAATGTTGCTGTGTCCGCATGGTGTAGTATAGCGAAAGTATGCCGTGAGGGGCCGCAACGGTAATCACGCCCCTTTTCTCAAGTTTGGTTGACCCTATGCGCCTGCCTTCGCTCAAGTTTCTGAAGACCTTTCAGGTTGCCGCCAAGCTGCAGAGCTTCAAGGCCGCCGCCGAGGAATTGTTCGTCACGCCGTCCGCCGTGAGCCATCAGATCAAGGCGCTCGAGGAGCAACTCGGAGTGGCTCTGTTCGAACGCGGTGTGCGCACGCTCACCTTGACCGATGCCGGCGCCCACTATCTCGAACACATCAACGATATTTTCTCAAAGCTCGAATCGGTCACCGAGCAGCTCCAAGTCCGATACGGACGCACCATCATCCGGCTGAACGTGCCGCCGTTCTTCGCCAACGAATTGCTGCTGCCGCGCCTGGCTTCTTTCTCGCAGGCCCGCGAAGAGACGGATATTCGCATCGAGACCACGTTCGCAGTGACCAAGACGCATCCCCCGGAGGCGGATCTGTCGATCGTCGTCGGCACCGGTCCGTGGGAAGGTTTGACCGTGCATGAGCTGTTTGCACAGAGCTTCATCGCCGCTTGTTCGCCGGCGTTCCTGCTGGAGAATCCCATCGATTCTTACGCCGATCTGAACGGCAGAACCCTGCTGGTGCACGAGGAGCGGCGCGATGCGTGGGAACGCTGGGCGGCAGGCCTCGGGATCGAACCGATCAAACCCAACCGGCTGGTGCGCCTCGACAATATGTCGGCAGTGGTGCTGGCCGCCGAGCAAGGCGTGGGCGTGGCTTTGGTCGCCTCGCGCTTGAGCGCCGACCGCTTCGTCGCCGGTGGGTTGGTGAAGCTGTTCGATGCGGAATTGACCACCAATGAGAGCTACGTCTTGCTGCACCGGCCCGAAGATCGCGCTCGCGAGGACCTGCAGGAGCTGACGCAGTGGATACTGACCAAGTGCCGAGTGGCTTGAACGGGTCACATGGATTAGCGAAATTCACACAGGTGAGAGAAATTGCAATGACGGAGGAATTTTCTCGTTTGTCCACGCCGTAAGTCCTGTCTATGGTCCATGCGGGGTGTTGGTATTTTTGACCATCAAGGAATACCACCATGAAGTTTCGACAAGTAAGTCTCCTGCTCGCCTCGATCGCCGCACTCGTTCCTGTCGCCTCCCATGCATCGCCCGAGAAGACCGCGCTGAACGCCTGCGCACGCGCATTCGCATCGAGCCTCGCGGCGCCCGGTTCCGCCGTTCCAGCATACAAAGTGGCCTATATGGGCAGTGAATACGCCGGCTCGATGCTCGCATTCTATGCCCGCGAATTCACCTTCGACTTGTATGCCAACGATTTGAAGACCCGATTGCCGATTGCGCGCGCGAGCTGCTCCGTGGATTCGCACGGTACCGTCATCGCCTTGTCGCCGGTGCCGTTGAATGCGGCGCGCGCGGCCATGGCCGCCAAGCTGTAAGGCGGCGCACGGCCGCGCCGGCGGCTGGCGGGTTTGGCGCCGCGGGCGTATAAATTCGCGATGAACATCGCATCGCAAGGAGAGGCGGCTGCGCCGGCAGCCGCCCTCGAGTTGGTCGTCGCCGTGGCGGAGAACGACGTCATCGGCCGCTGCAATCAGCTGCCATGGCATCTGCCCGCGGATTTGCGGCATTTCAAATCCCTCACCCTCGGCAGACCCGTGCTGATGGGGCGCAAGACCTATGAGTCCATCGGCAAGGCGCTGCCGGGACGGACGAATATCGTGCTGAGCCGTTCGGCGGAATTTTCACCGGGAGATTGCGTAGTCGTGAAGACGCTCGACGAGGCGCGCATCGCCGCGGGCGCAGCCGCGGGTGCAGGATCCGCGTTGATGGTGATCGGAGGAGCGGAAATCTATCGGCAATGTCTGCCCATCGCCAGCCGCATCCATCTCACGCTCGTTCACGCCAGAATCGAGGATGGCGACACGAGGTTTGCCGGGTGGCGCGGCTCGGAGTGGGATGCGTCGTCGCGTGAACGCCACGAAGCGGACGACAGGAATGCGTATGCCTACAGCTTTATCACGCTCGAGCGGACGGGATCCGGCAGCGTCAATTGACGGGACCCCGCCGCGTCAAATGAGGGGCGCGAGCCTGGCACGGATCTCGCGCTCCGCGCGCTCGAAGTCGATGTCCTTCAAGGTCGAGACCGCGCCCGCCGTCAATTCGGCCAAGAGCTCCGCCTGCACGGCCCCGCGCTCGAGCGCGGTATGGTAGGGAATCTCGTGGTGGAACATCACCATCGAGTAGCGCGGAATGAAGCGTTGCGGGAAACGTCTTTCGAGCTCCAACGACAGCGCTTGTTGCAACTGAAACTTGGGGTGGGCGACGCGCTCGCGCATTTCCAGATAATTGTCGAGCGCCATGGCGGCAATCGCGTCGGTGTCGGGTTTGCGCAGGGCGCCAAATTCCGCGAATACCCTGTCCCATGAAGCGTGCTTGGCCATGCAGGCGTCGAATTCCACGCAATCTTCAAAGCAGCAATTCATCCCCTGGCCGTGAAACGGCACGATCGCGTGCGCCGAGTCCCCGATCAAGGCCGCGGCACCCCGATGATGCCAGGGGCTGGCCGACACCGTACCCAGAAACCCGACAGGATGATTCTTGAATTCTTCGATGCGATCGGGCATCAATTCGCACGCATCGGGAAAACTCTGCGAAAGGAATCGATCGATGGCGGACGTCTCGGTCAAACTCTCGAAGCTGGCCTCGCCGCGCTTGGCCAGGAATAGAGTTGCGGTGAAGCTGCCGTCCGCGTTCGGCAGCGCAATCAACATGTAATTGCCTCGCGGCCAGATGTGCAGCGCGTCGCAGGCCATCCGATGGCGTCCCGCTGCATCGGCCGGCATGGATAACTCCTTGTAGCCGTGCTCGAGATCGGTCTCATGCGCCTCGATCAAATGCATCGAACTCATGCACCGGCGCATCCATGAGCCGGCGCCGTCGGTCGCCAACAGCGGCTGCATGGGTACGCTGATCAGGCGATCTTGGCGTAAATCGCGTATGAGCGCTATTCCTTGATCGAATTCGGCCGACTCGAAGCGATGTTCGAAGTGAACGGTCACTCCCGGCTGCCGGCAGGCGAT
>Ga0137419_10001176_pt1 | contig 10934 bp, 9 predicted proteins | sample CZODoug3_1_2_16f_FD_108279 | JGI IMG/M metagenome (GOLD analysis project Ga0137419, IMG submission 108279) | Vadose zone soil fungal communities from Angelo Coast Range Reserve, California, USA - CZODoug3_1_2_16fungal (Illumina Assembly) | ecosystem: Environmental > Terrestrial > Soil > Vadose... | reverse complement strand
TTCTCCGCCGCCCCGTCGATCAGTGTTCGCCCCGCCAGCTTAGGCGTGGAGATCGTTGTGCGCTACATCACGCGCGCGCAGGAGCGGTACGAGATGCGCTCGCACCTTTACCAAGCGGTCGTCGAAATCCTCCATCAGAAAAAGGGTCTGCCGGCCGACGTGGAGGTCGCGAGCCCGGCGGCTCGCACCTAGCAACCGAACTGCCGCAGGTGGTGGTCCATATGGAGATAAGCCCAACGCATCCATTCCTCGCCTGACATCTTCCCAAAGAACGGATGCCGCGCAGCGGCAAGGTACGCAGGCTTGCCGCAAACTGTTCAGTGAAGGACGCCCGTTGCGCTTTGTCCGCCGCAGACTCCCCAGGGGGCGTGCCTCCGATTTGTTGATCAATCTCCGGCATCGTCTTGAGTCCGCGCGACCAAGGTACCGGCAGCCGGAGCGCCAGCCACTTCACCACCGTGCGCGTGAGAAGATTCTCCACGGAACTCCCAGGCTTCTCGCCCGATATCAATCGGTAAAAATCGTTCAAATGGCACACCATCTGTGGCGCGGACATCTTGCCCCACACGCGAACGCTGTCGCCGCGCAGCTCCGCGAGACGCACCAACAGCTCTCTCTTGTCGTCAGGATTTTCGAGAGCCTTCATCGGGGCCAGCCATCTAACAGTGGAATTGCCGCAAATGATGGTCCGTGTGCAGATAGCCCCAACGCATCCAGTCCGAGAAGGACATCTTGCCAAATACGGGACTCCTGGCAGAGGCGAGAGATGCCGGTTTCGCAGCGAAACGCTCGACGTAAGCACACAACTCCAGTTTGTCCGCGTCCCATTGGCCGGGAGGGGTTCCGGTCACGAGGGCATCGATTTCCGGTGGCCCCTGGAAGTCATGCGGCCAGGGCACAGGAACCCAAAGGCCTCCCCACTTCAGTAAGGTTCGTGTAAAAAAATTGTCCTGCGGAGTGACTGGTCTTTCTCCGAGCGCGACCCGGAAGGCATCGCTCACATGGCAGATCATCTGAGGAGCGGACATTTTGCCCCAGGCGCGGCGACTGTCGCTACGAACCTGGGCAATTCGGCTGAGGAGCGTCTGCTTATCTTGAAGATTGCTGAGAGTTTTCATCTCGCGCCGCTCGCTCGAGGAAACTTCTATTTCTTGATCAGCGCCTGCAACTTGGCGGAAGCCATCGAAGCGAACTCGGTATTGGGATTATCCTTCTGCAGTTGTTCGTAAATCTTGCGAGCTTCTGCGGTCTGCTGCTTGCTCGCGTATAGAGCGGCTAATTCCATTTGCGCCGCCTGCTTCGATACCGTCAACGAAGGCTTATCCGTCAGCTGCTTGTAAAGTTCCATCGCCTGCTGGTCACGATTGGTGTTGCGGTAGAGCGACGCCAGCGCCATCTTCGCCAGCGCCGAGAGATCATTGCTGCTGGCATCCGCGGTTTGCTTCAGCGAGCGCTCCGCCGCCGCCTGGTCTCCCATGTCAATGGAAGTGAGCCCCGAAAAATAGCGCGCAAAGTCAGCCGACTTGGTGTGCGGATACTGCGTCGCGATGGCCTCAAACTGCGTGTGTGCCTTGCTCGCCCGCTCCGCCAGCGTAGCGAACGTGGGAAATTCCGGCTGCTCTGGCGAACCCACGGGTCGAATCGGCGTGTTGTAGGTGCGTACCGCCTTGCTCAGTTCCGCACTCGCCAATTCATCGCGATGGTTGAAATAAAAATAGCCACCGACCAGCACTCCCAGCACCACTACGAGCGCCACGCTCGCCTTAATCAAGTTGCCTCGGTGTTCCACTGCCCAATGGGCTTGCTCCGCGGTGAACTTGCGGAAGCGGTCTTCCTTCAATTGATGCCGAACGTCTGCGCGCACAATGTGTCCTATCTTATGGATGAATTTTTCCGGAATGAATTTTCGCCAGAGGGAACCAGGCTCGGGCCGATTACTGCGCGGACTCTTCGAGTATGCCCTGTTCCAGTTTTTCTTGGCACTCAATGCAGTGGCGCGTCCACGGCACCGCGTCCAGCCGCTTGGCATTGATTTCCTTCTCGCAGGCAATGCACTCGCCGAACGTCCCCTCGCGCACCCGTTCCAAAGCCTTCTCCACCTGCGCCAGCAGTTGCCGTTCGTTGTTGCTCTGGTGGAAGAGAAATTCCTTGGTATAGGAACTCGCGGCCTTGTCGGCAATATCCTGCGTGGAGTCCTGATCGGCATCGCGCCCGCTCTGCTCCGTGCGCGAAACGGTGTGCCGCAGCTCCAGCCGCCGGGTTTCCAAAGTTTTCTTAAACTGCTCGAGTTTTTTCTTATCGATTGCCATCGAATCGTCTGCCGACCCTCTCGGACAGCTTCAATTGTAAAGGGCCAAACGCAAATGATACTCGCCGGGCGGAAGGAGCGTCAACCGGGGGGCACCTTAGTGTAGATGCGCCAAGATAATGTCACCTTAGTTTCGTGCTCGCCACACAGTATGGCTCGCGGCATAGAATCGGGCCCTGTGCGGGCGCCTCGCACCCGTCGTTACGATCATCATCGTTCTCATCTTGATCGTTATCATCTTGGCATCCGGGTGGCCCGCCGTGTGCCCGCCTTCCGGGCACGCCCAGGTCGCTGCCCCGGCTCCCGAGCCGCAACGCTCCCCAGTCTGTCGTTCGTCGCCCCAGCCCGACGACAAAAGCGCGTCCACCTCTACGATCACCTTCGCCGAGCTGAAGTTCGAAGCCGACCTCCGTCTGTCGCAGACCGAGCAGGACCAGGTCGCTGCCTCGATCCAACAGCATCATTATGATTACAGCGGCGCGGCTGAGGGGACGGTTGATGAAATCCAACAGAGAACACGAATCGCCTGGCAGGAACGCGGCTATTTTCAAGGTAGTGGTCAGCGCGAGTCTGGCCTGGTAGCCGCTAGGTTCGACTTCGCCCTTGTTTACCCGAGCAGCTGCCGAATTACCTGGGCAACTTCTCCGGCAACTCCGCCAGCGTAAACGCCAGCACCGCCATCGCAGCCACATTCTCCCGTAGCTCCCGCGGAACAACCTTGTCCAGGGTATCGGCGGCCGTGTGGTGATAGTTAAAGTACACGCGCCCATCCTGCGTCTCGCCAAACGTCGGCACGCCCAGCGTTGATAACGATGCGATGTCCGCGCCCACATCGTCTACGCTCGGCGTCATCAGGTTCGCGCCAATCGGCGCCAGCACGTTCGCCATCGGTTGCAGCATAAGAATCGCGGCGGGAGGCGCCTTGGCTTGAAAACCCAACGGATGGCCCGCACCGAGGTCGCTCTCGATTGCCGCGATATGCTGCGCCACCTCGGCCTCCCGCGCTTTCGCGTAGGCCTTTCCTCCGCGGCTGCCGGTTTCCTCGTTCATCCAGGCGATCATGCGGATGGTGCGTTTGGGCTTGAGATGCAGCTCCTTCATCAGTTGCACCGCGCCCATTGCCGTGACCACACCCGCCCCGTCGTCAATCGCCCCCGTGCCGAGGTCCCACGAGTCGAGATGCCCGGAGACGATTACGATCTCCTCCGGATACTCGCTTCCTTTCAAGTCCGCAATCACGTTGTAGCCGGTGGTATCAGGCAGAAGCTGCGGCGTCAGCGTCAGATGCAAGCGCACCACGCCTTGCTGAGCCAAATGGGTGATCGTCTCCGCGTCCTCTGCCGTCACAGCGCCGGCTGGGATGCCGGCAGGAGCGCTATAGCCCGTGTGCGGCAGTCGGTAATCCGCGCCGCCCACGGAACGCACCAGAGAGGCAACCGCGCCCAATGCAGCAGCGGCTTTTGCGCCAGAAGCCCGATACTGGACCGCTTCATCGTAAGCTTCGTCCCAGTGGCCGGCCGAGGCTTTTTGCACATCAAACTTCTCGCTGAACAGTACGATCTTACCAGCAACCCGCTCGCGGCCCAGGGCTTGCAGCTCGTCGAAATCGTTCACCACCAACACATCCGCCGTGAGTCCGTCTGCAGGCGTCGAAGTACTTCCCCCGAGCGCCGTTACCACAATCTTCTGTGTGGTGCCCGCCGTGTGGCCTCGCCACTCCACCAGTTCCGCTGTCTCCGTTCCTCGTACCCAATGCGGAACGCTAACTTCCTCGAGTTTGGCATCCAGACCCACTGCGCGCATCGCCTCTGCAACATAGCGCGCCGCCACATCCGCCTGCACAGACCCCGTCGGCCGTGGGCCAATGTTCTCGGTCAAATACGCAAGCTGACGGTAGGCGTAGTCGTTGGCGAGCGCAGCATCGCGCAAAGCTTCGAGGTGGCGCACGAGTTCTGGAGGGAAGGGCGTAGCCTTGACGGCGGCCTTGTGCGCGGAAGGAAGAAATTGTCCCAACAACGAACCCGGGGAAAGTACAAAAAAGACAGCAATTTGCAACGCACGCATTTTCATAAACCTTTCATGAACGGAACGACTCACGGCTATGGAGCGCTGGCGCTCAGCGGAGGCGCCGAATACTCCGGCAGCTTCTCCTTGCTCGCGTCCGCACGCTTCACCTGGAGCTCGTCAAAAAGTAGCGAAGGATTGATGATTGAATTCGGAATCGACTCGGCCCGGTTGGACACCCTCAGATCGTCCCCCGCCGCCACAATATCGCTGCGTAGCGAACGTGCATCCAGTTCGCCAAACAACCCGCCCCGCACCAATTCTTCATGCCCGTCGTTCACCCAAACCCGGCGTAGGACCTGGGGCGAAAGGTCACCGCCCAGGCTCTCCACGAAGTAGCCGTACTTCAGGTCATGCTGCTTGGCCAGTTCGATCAGCTTCCTCTTCAGCTCCTCGGGCGGAAGGGGCTCAGACGACTCCACCTTCAGCGTCCCGGGCGCCGGTTCGGGAGATTGCCCTAAGGCAGCGCGGCCATGCCCATTCGACTCCGGAAAATCGCGGATGGGCGCGCGGCCCATCAGGAAGTTGACCAGCTTCCCCTTTTCCACGATAGAAACGGCCTGTGCCTTCACACCATCGTCATCCACTGCGTAACTGCCAATCAGGCTGCGGCCCTGGAAGGTCGTCAAGGTCGGATCGTCTTTCACCGAAAGGAAATCAGGCAGCACCCGGCTTTTGTATTCCGCCGACCATGTCCCGGTGGTGCGCGCCGGAGCGCCCAGTTGCGGCTTTCTTCCCGCAATGTTGTTGCTCACTAGACTGTCGATCACATTTTCCGCAGCCGCCGGAGCAAACAGGACCGGGCCGCGGTAGGCTTCATCCGCCATGGGCGCCTCGCGTAATGCCTTCAGGGCCGCAATCACTTTGCCGGACTGTTCCAAAACCTTAGCGCGCGCCGGAAGCTCCGCCGCCGCGGCAGAGACAAAGCTCCACCCGCGGTTCAGACGCATGCCATCCGCAGCCTGCGTGTTGCCGCTGACGCGCACGTTGTAGAGCGCCTTACCGTCGCGTACGATGGTCCCCTCCGTATTCACCAGGTAGCGATTGGTCGCCGAGAAATCGGCGGAAGCCTCAAAATCCTGCAGCAAAGCATCGCGACGATACAACGCGCTCGCGGCCTGCAGGGTATCCACCCAATCTTGCGGAGTAACCTCCAGATGCGTCAGCGGCTGCACCGATTCCACCGCCGCGGCCTTGGCGAAATCATCCACCGGAATTTCCACATTCAGTTGCTTCAGCGCCGCTTGTTTCTGCGTCAGGGCTTCGCTGGCCATCTTGTAAGCCCGATCGGTGCTGAGCCACAGTTCGTTCCGCAGCGCGGCCAGGTCGTCATCCACCACCGCGACATTCGTCATGCCCTCGCCCAGGCCGATATAGCTGTCCTGCTTGTAGTTGCCAACGCGCACCACCACGCGCAGCAGGCGGCCGTGGCTGCGGTTCTGCAACCGACGTTCCCCGAACACCGTCTCCACCTTGAATTCATCCACATCGCTGATGCGGTACTCAATGTAGTAAGGCGCCTCCACATCGGTCAGCTTCAACTTGGCTTGGGAACGTTGTAGTTCATCCAGCATGGCGCGCAGAACGGGATCGTTCGCGGATTTGGCAGCGTCTTGGGCCAAACAGGTACCGCAGAAAACTACCGCAAGCAAAAGAAGGCGCCTCATTGTCCCACCGCCTTGGCATCATCTTTATCGAAGCCCGGAGGCGGCAACAGCGGCGGCCGCATGCGCGGGTGCCCTCGCTTCTGCACCTCAATCTCGGAAAACAACATCGCTGGAGCCGACGCAGAAACCGGAACACTTCCCGACTCTGCCCCGCAAATCCCGTTGAAAACCTGCTGCGTGTCGCCCGTCACCACAATTCGGTTCAGCGCCGCAATCGGTGTCCCCACAATATCCACGCCGCGCACCAGTTCGTCCGGTTTCCCGTCGGGATAAACCTTCCACACCATCACCGGCAGAATCTGAAACGCCTGCGGCGTAAACCGCGTCGTGAGTGTGAACCCGCCCTGAATGTCTTCAAAATACAAACCGTAAGGTTTGCCCTGCTTCTTCACCTCATCCATCAACTGCTGCCGCATGTCCGAGTCCTTCGCGGTGTGCGTCGAGGTCACCATCAAATTTCCCTGCCGCCCAGTCGGCATGAGCGCCGCCTGCGCCCGCCCATGCCCGTTCGACTTCGCAAAATGATTGATCGGCATCCGCGACATCAGAAAATTCTTCAAGGTACCGTGTTCAATCAACTCCACCCGGCTTCCCGGCATGCCTTCGTCGTCGAAAGCGTAATGTCCGGCCAGCTCCACGCCGTTCAGTTCCTTCAGCGTGGGATCATCCGCGACGCTCAGGAACTCCGGCAACACCGGCTGGCCAACTTTCTTCGTAAACGTCTGCCCTTCCTTCTCGTCCCGCTGCCGATGTCCTTCCAGTCGGTGCCCCAGCACCTCATGAAAAAACACCGCAGCCGCTCGTCCCGAAAGCAGAGCAGGTACAGTGGCAGGCTCAGTCACGGGTGCGGCCTTCAGGCGCTGGATGTCCGTCGCCATCCTCTCAATCTTGACCGTTACTTCCGCTTCGCTCGGCAGCTTGGCCGCGGTGGTAGCTTGAAACGTTTCCACGCGCATCAAGTCCATCCCGTCTTCCGCATGCGTCGAGGCGTAAACGACCAGCCGCAGAGTCGTCGCAGGCGTCACCACCCGGCTGCCCTCGCTCGACGCCAAATACAGATTCGACTGCTGCGCCGAGAAGTTCACATAGGATTCCTCGACCTCCGGATACTTCTTCAAAATCGCCGAATACCGCCGCGCCTGCTCTTCCCACCTCTTGATGTCAATCTGTAGCGGCGCAGCCGGCGCCGAAACGCTAGTCTGCGGCGTCTCCTCGGAAAAATCCGGCGACGTATCATCTTCCTTCGCTCGCACCGCGGTCTGCGTCTTCACGTTCAGATAGGCCCGCTGCGCCTTGCGGTATCCCTGGAAGGTGAGCTTCCACAGCACTCTCGACAACGCATCCGGGTCATCCCCGAGCGGCAGCAGGCTGGATTCAATCCCCGACCCGCGATTTTCATCGTGCGTGTTGTCCAGCTTGTCCGTTCCAATTCGAGTATGCGCCGCCCCGTAGCGCACGTGCAGCACCGTAGAATTCAACAGCGCCCCCTGGCTCGCGGCTACGTTCACCAATTCATGATCCGAGACCGAATAACTCAGAAAATACGGTGCGGGGTCCAATTTACCCAGCTCCATTTTGGCCCGCCCCAATTCCTTCTCCATCACCTCCAGCAGCGGCTGCGAAGAGGACACCGGAGCGGCCGAATTTGCAGCCGAGACCGGCGCCGGCGACAACATGCCAGCAACAGGAGCCAGTATCGCAGCAAGAATAATGAAGAGGAGAAACCCAGGTCGAAACGTCGCAGTGGCCATGTATTCAGCAGTTTATACGAACCCGCGTCCCGCGGCGCTTCATGGCTTCTGGATCACCACGTGATCGAATTGAGAAACTACAGAATTTTCCGATCCGGCGGTCATCAGGAACTCATGCGTTTCTCCAATCACCACAACATCGTGTTGTTCGGAAATATCGGTCTTATCCGCAGAGCCATCGGCAGCTGTGACCTCTCGGCCTCGAGCGGAGAGCAGTGTCCGCTCCACCCCAACCCAAGCATAGGCTAGATGTCGGGCGCAGTATTGGCGACAAGTCGCAAGGCATCGCCCTTCAGGCAAACAGTTTTCCAATCGTCCAGGAAGGTGGCATCCATCTTCTTGTAAAACTGAATCGCCATTTCGTTCCAGTCCAGCACGTGCAGCATCACTCCAAAGCAGGCCTCTTGTTGGGCAATCGCAGCGACACGCGACAGTAGCGCCCAGCCGACCTTGTTCTTCCGAAACCGAGGTCGCACGAACAGGTCTTCCAAGAACAAGCCCCGACCCTCGAAGGTCGAGTAGGAGCCGAAGAAAAACGCGTAACCGGCAGGCTCGCCATCGAAATCTGCAATTAACGCGCGGAACCTTGGCTGCGATCCAAATCCGTCCCGCGCCAGGGTTTCTTCAGTGATCCGCAGGGAAAGGTGTTCATAGTCCGCCATTTCCTGGATGAGAGAGTGGAGCAGAGGGACATCGTTCCGATTGGCTTGGCGGAGGTTGAGCATGGGGCCTTCCTGTTCGAGATGCACGGTCACTGGTTGAGGGTTTCCACGCGATTCATGGTGTCCCAGCTGCCTTATGGAATGATCACCAGCCTGCGGCCTTGCTGATCGCGTTGCCACGCGTTCTCAATATCCGCGAGCGGAACACGTTCCGTGTCCACACGGAGCTCTCCGGCGGCAGCCTGCGCCATGACTTGTTGTAGGGCGTCCGCGAGAATATTGCGAGGTGGAATTCCCGCAGTTCCGAGGATCGTCAACGCTGTGCTGCGCAGCAAGGCAGCCGGCAGCGCTATCGTTGGGCCCGCACTTTCTCCAACTTGAACCAACCGAGTCTCGGACGTGACCGGAGCGAACTCCTGTCGTGTGGTCGCAGCTAAAAATATTTCGGTGGGCTGGCCCCACACGTAGTCAATCACGACTTGAAAACCTGATTCGCCAGCCGCACGCGCAAACGCCTCGCCCAGTTCCTGCGCAGGCAGGTCAAGACGGATAGTTGCGTCAGCGCCGAACTGATGCCGCGTGCCCAGTACTTGTTGGTTGCGACCGGCAGCCACAACCCGGCCGGCGCCGAGCAGCTTCGCTATTTTTACCGCCAGCTTGCCAGTGATTCCGGTCGCACCCAGGACGAGGACGTTTTCCCCTGGTGCCATCTTGGCGCGGAAAGCGAGCGAAAGCCAAGCGGAGACGCCGGGATTGGGCAGCGCGGCGGCGCTTTCGTCATCGACACCATCGGGAACCGGAAAGCAGAATGCTCGGGACACCACCGTGCGTTCCGCCATCGCGCCGTACGGCGCTCGAGCGCCGGCGAAGAATACCCGCTGGCCATCGCTCAGATGCCCAACCCCGTCTGTGCCACAGACGAAGGGGAGTTCGCGGGGACGGGCGTAGTGCGAGCCGCTGGCCAGCTGTTTGTCGATCGGTTTCAGGGACGCGGCCCGGACACGCACGATCGCTTCGCCGTCAACAGCAACCGGTTCGGGAAACTCCTCATACCGCGGTAATTTCCCAACGGAGCGCAGCACGGCAGCATGCATGTCAGCTTGCCCTCAATGGTGGCCGCGAGTTTGTGGCCGCCAGTCTATCGCCGCCAGTTTATCCCGGATGGGCGCTTTCCACGGGCTGTATCACGGGCTGCTCAATCGTTAAGGGCAAAAAAGTAGCCCCGCTTTCACGGGGCCACCACAAAAGAGGCTAGGAGGCGGGATCAGCTCGGGCAGGCGAAGCAGCGAGGATCGATCGGGGATTTGGGATGGGAGTCCAAGTGCGTGGTACGACCTCTTTTCTGCCTCTCGTGTGTGCATCTACTACGCCAAAAGCAACCCCTCATTCGGCCGCGAGGTCCGTTTCGCAAGTGATTGATAAATAAGCTCTTGCCGTCCGCTTGAAGGACGACGACGTCGCGATTCCAGAACGGACAGTGCAGTCCTGTGCATATCCGTGCCCTAACTCTCTCAGCTTGCGTTTTTGGGGCAAAGGAAAAGGCGCCGTGAAAACGGCGCCTCTTCCCTGAAAATCTCGCTACCGCACTAGCTTGCCTTGTCGCTCACCGTGCGCAGTTTCTCGGGAAGGAAGTGGTAGGGAGGCCACGGCCCGCTCAGCACTAGCTCGCAGTTCTTGAACTGCCGCGTGGCCATGCTGTAGCGGTTCTGATACTTCAGAACCGACTTGCTATCGATCAAGTGCGCGATGTCCAGCAGCATGCCGTTGGAATCCACCTTGCGGCAGCTGACATCGGCTTCGAGCGGGTTGAAAAGCTTCTGCATCTGCACGGTGAGCGTCCGCGCCTTGCTCTGCCGTTCGCGGTCCTTAGCAGCCTTAACGCGCAGCTTGCTCAGGTAGTCGCCACCGGTAGTCTTGGGTAGCGGTACGTCGTCGATCACCTGCTTGAGCGAGCCGTCCCGCACAATGAGCTTGATGTGCATCTCGGCCTTCCCGCGAAGCTGCTCGACACTTTTGCCAAACGCCCGTCGATTGGTGCGCACAGCCTGCCGCAAGGCGTCATCGCTGTCGAAAATCGTGCCGAATTTGAAGGGAAGTACGGTGCCTTGCCGGAAGCACGCCCCCACCACCCGAGCATGCTCAATCAAGGATTTGTGGTCAAAGGGAGCGTCACTGCGGTCATACTCGCTGACAATAACGGCAAACTCGCCGCTGGGATATCCAAATACGGGAACATCACCTACGCCTTGAACGCCGTCGAGAAGGAAGGGCTTGCGGGAACGAACTCCATTGGAAAGTGTCTGCAATTCCGTAAGACAGTACGCGTACCAGGGCATTGTGAATTTACCTCCGAGCCAGGGGGATGCCGAGCTCCAGCCAGATCACGAGTTTGCTTCGTTCAACCTGAGAAGAAAAGGCAGTTGTCTAATGAGGTTTGGGCCAATTCGTTGATTGGCCCGACGCAGAGTCTATGCGGGAGATT
>Ga0137419_10001175_pt1 | contig 10934 bp, 8 predicted proteins | sample CZODoug3_1_2_16f_FD_108279 | JGI IMG/M metagenome (GOLD analysis project Ga0137419, IMG submission 108279) | Vadose zone soil fungal communities from Angelo Coast Range Reserve, California, USA - CZODoug3_1_2_16fungal (Illumina Assembly) | ecosystem: Environmental > Terrestrial > Soil > Vadose... | reverse complement strand
GCCCGCCGATGGCGGCGGAGGAGAAGCCGATCACCCCACCGGTGATGCCCATGATGAAGTGGATCTCGCTGTAATAGAGCCCGCTCAGGATCCCCCCGACCGCCGCGAGGCCCGAGCCCAGGAAGAACGTGGCGTCCACCGTCCGGTCGAGGTTCACGCCCATCATCTGTGCCGCCTCCGGGTCCTGGGCCACGGCCCGGATCGCGGCGCCCATCTTCGTCCGGTTGATGATCAGGTCCACCAGGAGCATCGCCCCGACGCCGATCCCGAGGATCACGAGGTTCTCGTAGCGGACGGACACTCCCGCAACCTCGAAACCGCCCTGCGGGAGGAGCTGGGGAAAGGGCTTTGGATCGGCGCCGCGGGGATAGAAGATCAGCACCGCCTCGCGGATGACGAGACCGAGCGAGAGCGTCGCGAGGAGCGTCATCAGGGGCGAGGAGCGCGCCAGCGGCTTCACGCAGACGCGCTCGGCGAGGACACCGACGAGCCCCGTCACGAGGATCGCGGCGACGAAGGCGAGCGGCAGCGCGGCGACCGGGGCGCGGACGCCCGCGGCCGCGAGCCCGAGGAGCGTCGAAAGCCCGGCGAAGGCGCCGAGCATGAAGATGTCGCCGTGGGAGAAGTGGATCACGTCGAGCACGCCGAAGAAGAGCGTGAACCCGACCGCGATCAGGGCGTACATCACCCCCAGCATCACACCGTTGAGGGCCTGCTGGAGGAGCAGCTCGAGGGGCGGCACGCGGGCGGCCGCTTACATCTTCTTGAACTTGTGCCCGGGCAGTGTGCGCTTGCCCGAGGCGTACTCGGAGTCCTCCCACAACACCCACTTGCCGTCCTGACTCACGTACTTGGAGATGAGCGGGACGGTGTTCTGGCCGTGCTCGTCGAACTCGATGGGCCCGATGATCGTGTTCGGATTCCTCGTCCGCTTGAGGTGCCTGGCCACCTTCGCGCGGTCCGGACCAACCGCCTCGATCGCGTCGATCACGAGGTTCGCCGCCACGTAAGCGAAGGGGCCGTAGGCTTCCGAGGGCTCCTTGAAGCCGGCCTTCGCGTACGCCTCGAGGAACTTCTTGCCGCCCGGGAGCTTCTCGGTCGGCGCGCCCTCGACGAACGCGAGCGCGCCCTCGGCCGACGGGCCCGTGGTCTCGTTGAAGGTGTCAGACTTGATACCGCTCGTGCCCTGGAACTGGGCGCGGACCCCGAGCTTGTCCATCTGGACCTTCACGCGCACGCCGTCGGGCGTGAGCCCGCCGTACCAGACGACCTCGGGGCGATCGGCCTTGGCGCGCGTGAGCTCGGCCGTGTAGTCCTTCTGGTCCTTCGCCGTGCCTTGCGTCGAGAGGACCTTGCCGCCCGCCTTCTCGAGGAACTCGGTGAACCACTTCGCGTGGGCGCGCCCGTAGTCCGTGGTGTCGTGGATGAGCGCGAAGGTCTTGAAGCCGAGCGTCTTGACGGCGAAGTCGGCCGCGATCTGGTTCTGGTTGATCATGGTGCCGTTGACCCGGGTGATCTCGACGTACTCGTGGCTGTACGTGATCTCAGGGAGCACCGCACCCCAGACCATCGCGGGCATGCCCGCCTTGTGGTACGTGTCGACCGTCGCGATCGCGGTCACGGAACAGTAGTGCGTGACGCCCGCCACCATCGCCGGGTCCGACGACGCCTTGAGCGCCGCCTGGACCGCGACGGTTGGCTTGCACTCGTCGTCGAGCGCCTCGGCCTCGTACTGGTACTTCGTCTTCGGGTCAGCGTTCCGCTCCTGGACGGCGAGCAGGAACGAGTTCCGGCCGCCCAGCCCGTTCGACGCGGTGCCGCCCGTCAGTGGGCCGATGAAGGCGAGCTTGACCGTCTTCTTCTGGGCGCCGGCGGCGCCCGGCCAGACGGCCAGGCCGAGGCCGAGCGCGGACACGCCCCGGAGCAATTCACGGCGGTTCATATGAAGCCTCCTTGGGCTGCCGGGAAGCCTACCACGACGCCTCGCCACTTCGCCTTTCCACGCCGACGTCGATTCGACTACACTGCGCCCACCGAGGAGGAGGTGCGACCGCTCATGACACCCCGAGCCCCCGAACGCTTCGAGCCGCTCCTCTCCGACCGCGCCCGTATCGGCTGGGGCGTCCCTGTTGGGACTCCACGGCCCGCGATGAGCCCGCTCTACGAGTTCGGGGGCGGGTTCCCGGACCCGGCCTCGTTTCCCTACGACGGGATGGCCGAGGCAACCGCCCGCGTGATGAAGTCCGAGGGCGCGGCCGCGATGACGTACGGCGAGCCGCAGGGCTATCGTGGGCTGCGCGAGCTGGTCTGCGAGAAGTACGAGCGGTTCGAGGGATTGAAGGTCGAGCCCGAGAACATCATCGTCGCCAACGGCTCCGGCCATGCGCTCGCGCTCGCCTTCGGCGCGTTCGTCGATCCCGGCGACGCCATCATCTCCGAGGCCCCGGCGTTCTCCGGATCGCTCATCACCATCAAGCGTCATGGTCCCCAGATCCTCGACGTCCCCGTCGACGCCGAGGGCATCGTGACCGCCGCGGTCCGCGCCCGCCTCGAGGCGCTGCGCCGCGAGGGACGGCGCTGCAAGCTCATTTACACGATCGTCAACTTCCAGAACCCATCGGGCCCGACCCAATCCCTGCGCCGGCGCCACGAGCTGGTCGAGCTCGCCCGCGAGTACGAGACGCTCATCCTCGAGGACGACGCCTACGGTGAGCTGCGCTTCGAGGGCGACCCGCTGCCGCCGCTCTACGCCCTCGACCGCGGCGGCCGGGTCATCCGGGCCGGGACGCTCTCGAAGATCCTGGGCGCCGGTGTCCGGCTCGGCTGGCTCTGCGCGCCGCGCGAGATGATTCCCGCGTTCCAGGGATTCCTGTTCGGCGGTGGCGTCAGCCCGTTCATGTCACGCGTGGCGACGTACTTCCTGCGCGACCACATGGCCGCCCATGTCCAGCGTCTCATCGACGTCTACCGCGCCAAGCGCGACGCGATGCTCCGCGGACTCGACGAGGTCCTGGGCGGCACCGACACCCTGGTGAGCCGGCCCGAGGGCGGATTCTTTCTCTGGCTCAGGCTTCCCGCCGGCACCGATCCACGGCGTCTGGCCGACCTCGCGGCCGAGGCACGCGTGCAGTACACGCCCGGCCCGGTCTTCTTCCCGAGCGGCGGCGGTGACGAGTTCATCCGGCTCGCCTTCAGCTACGAGCCTCCCGAGAAGTGCTACGAGGGGGCGCGGCTGATCGGAGCGGCGATCCGCGCCGCGCGCTCAGGCTGACTCCGCACCGGCGGGCCGCTCAGTCGACGCGGGTGGCGGCGCGTTTCAGCAGCCAATCGATGACGGCGCCGGGATCCTTCGCTTCTCCGGCGGCCGGTGCAGCCGGCCGCTCGACCTTGGCGCCCGCTGGACCCAGCGCCGCCGGCGACGGCTCGCGGCGCTCCGTCCTGGGCGGGAGTGACGGGGGAGGAGGCGTCAGCAGCGGTATCGGCCGCGCCGCCGAAGGCCGCATCGTCGGCGTCGGCGCGATCGGCCCGACGGCGAGCCTCGTGCGCATCGCCTCGGCGGTCGGGGCTGAGCGGGGCGCCGACGGGCGCAGCGGGAGCGGGCCCACGGTCGCCGACACCGCGACCAATCCTGCGAGGGCGGCGCCGCACACGACGAGGGCCGCTCGCTTCCACCGAGTCGACAGGCCGAGCGCCTGCGTCCGGAGACGGTCGAGGACGTCCTGCATGCGCGGGCGCTGCTCCGGATTCTTCTCGAGCGCCTCCATGATGAGGCGCTCCACCAAAACGGGAACGTCGCGCTCCCACCGGCGAATCGGCAGCGGCTTCTCCATCACGTGCTTCGCGAGAACCGCCTCACGCGTCAGCGCCTGGAACGGCGGAGCGCCGGAAAGCAACTCGTAAAGGATGACGGCGAACGCGTAGACGTCCGCCTTCGGGCTCACCGGAGCCCCACGGATCTGCTCGGGCGAGAGGTACTCCTCTTGAGACGAACGGGCGATGACGCCCTCCGGCATCCGCGTGTTGCGCAGACCGGCGAGCTCCACATCCATCACCTTGACGCGCCCGTCCTCGAGCACCATCACGTTGCGAGGGCAGAGCGCGCCGTGGACGAGGCCCAGCCTGTGAAGCGCCTCAACGGGTCCGCCGAGGTCGAGCGCCAAGCGGAGTGCGTCGCGGAGAGGGATCGGCCTTCCCATCGCGCTCAGGCGACGCCCCTGGACGACTTCCATCACCACGAAGGACCGGCCGCGTCCGTCTTCGCCGAGTTGTAGCACCCGAACCAGTCCTGGATGGGCCGTGGACGCCGTGACCACCGACCGGCCCGGCCGTTGGAAGGGCTGCGCGGCGGCGGGCGCGCCGGCAACCCCGACCCCACGGGGCAAGAGGCGGATCGCGACCTGATGACCGGTTGCCTCGTCCTCGGCCAGACACACGGGTCCGAAGGCACCGGTCCCAAGCCCCCCGACGATCCGGTAGCGACCCTGGATGCGCGCCCCGGCCACCGCGGAGTCGACCGACTCCGCGAACGGGGTCGGCGTCGACCCGATCGCCCCCTCCTCGGTATTCCTCGTCATGAGGAGCCCCCGATCACGTTGACCTCTCGGAATTTCCCAGGCAATAAGGGAGATCCATGAAGCTAAAACAGGGGAAGCCCGCAGCCCCCGGGAGGTCCGGCGGTAATGTTCCACCCGGTCAGAAGCTCACCAGCCTCGCTGTGGCTCGGCAGTCAGAAGTCACTGATATTTCTGGAATTATCATCCGGTATCAGATTTGCCCTGTAGTCCTTCCATGGATGGCGGGGCCAGGGTGAACGCAGCAGGTACCTCAGGTCGAACCGTCACGGCGCTATGGCATCGCTCGCTGATCCTTCTCGCCGCCATGGCCGCGGTCACGACAGCGGTCCCTGCGGGCGCGGAAATCCACAGGCTGACGGCCCGAGACGGGACCGTCCACTTCACGAACATCCCGGCTGACCCCGACTACAGGCGGACGAGTTTCACCTCGGCCACGATGCCTGTGGCGCGGCGGTTGCCGCGTGAAGATCGCCGGATCTACTCCCGGGAGATCGCTGAGGCGGCTACCCGATACGCAGTACCGGAGCGCCTCATCTGGGCCGTCATCCGGGTGGAATCGGGATTCGATCCCCGAGCGGTGTCCGGCCGGGGTGCGCAGGGCCTCATGCAGCTGATGCCGGAGACCGCCTCGATTCTCGGCGTCCGGGATGCCTTCAACCCACGAGAGAACATCGACGGGGGCGTCCGCCATCTGCGCGGTCTGATGGTGCGGTTCGGCAACAATCTGCGCCTGGCCATTGCGGCCTACAACGCAGGGGAGAGGGCCGTGCTGACGCACGGCGGTGTCCCGCCCTATCCGGAGACCCGCGAGTATGTGACGCGGGTGATGCGCTTCTACAGCACGACGATCGAGTGGGGTCAGCTGCAGGCGGACGGCGGCGTCTACCAGATCCTCGAGCGCGACGGCACCATCATCTACACGAACATCCCCCGCACCGTCCGGCGCTAAGCCGGCCCGAAGTCTCGAGTCCCTCCGGGAGTCTAGTCGATGCTGAAGTGCGCTTCAGTCGTCCGGCCGGTGCGGCCGTTGATCGGCAGGATGTCTTGAGGGCAGGCGGAAAACGCGATCACGAGGTCCATCTCGGCGCGAAACACCACGTGGCTCCCCGGTGCGGATACCGGCTCGCCCCACGCGAGGCGCCCGTCGGCCGTCCACGGGATGTTCATGAACAGGTTCAGTGACGGCGGCGTCGCCGGGATCGTGACGCCGACCGCGGCGAGTGCGGCGTGCAGGTTGTCTCGGCAGTTGTCGTGAGGGCCCTGCACGCCGAGCAAGGCGTAGCGCGGCCCGTCGCAGGGCGCCATCAGCGTGTCATGGGGGCAGCCCGAGGTGTCCTCGATCAGCGTAAGGATCGGCCGACGCTGGTTCGTGATGAACGTGTCCCCGACCGCGGCGGCGAGCCTCATGAACCACGCGCGGCTCGCCTCCATCGACATCCACTCCGTTGCGTCGCGCGCGTTGAACGCCCAGGCGTCCACCACCTGCGTCCCGTGCGTGTTGATGATCTTGATCCGCTGCCCGGCCCTCAGGCGCGCCGCCTGGCCCCGCCGCGCCGGGATCGTGACGACGGCAGGGGTCATCGGCTCTCTTCGGTTCTCGAGGTGCCCTTCGAAGACAACCCGTGGCCCCCGCTGTAGTCCGAGCATCGGGGGGCCACCCAGCCGGCGAGCAGCTCCGCCGCCGGCTCCCAGATCTCTACGCCGAGCGGGCGGCAGGTGGCGAGCGGATCGCCGCCTTCGGGCCCCCACACCTGCACCGAGAGGTCGCCGTGGGGGCACACCGAGATCGCGCAGAGCACGTCGATCTCGGCGAAGAACTCGATGAAGTCGCCCCGGCGCGCCGGGCTCGGCTTGACGAAGTAGCGGCCGTCGGCGGTGAGGCCGGTGACCTGGAAGACATTCAGCACGTCGTGCACGTCGAGTTCCGTGAGGTGGTAGGGGGCGACCGCGCGCACCAGGTTGGAGTGGCAGCACAGATCGAACTCCTCCCCGTTGAGCAGCTTGTGCACGTACGGGTCGCAGCGGGTGCCGAGGAGATCGTGACACCCGGCGCCGTCCGCGTCGCGGCCGTACCGGATGGTGTCGTCGGTGATCGTCAGCATCGGTCGGAGGTACGGCAGGCACGACCAGAGCCGATCGAAGGTCGTGAGATGCGATTGGTGGAGCTGGCGCGTGCGCGACGCCCAGAAGCGCTCTCTGGGATTCCCGAGGCTCCAGACGTTGAGGTCCGCCACCTGCGGCCCTTCGACGGCCACGATGCGAAAGAGCTGGCCGGCCCGCACCGGCCACGCCCGACCCGAGCGCCTCGGGACGACGAACCGCTCGACGAGGGTGCGCCGGCCGGTCTCCCGAGCCAGGCGCCCGTAGAGGTCACGGTCGGCCTCGAGGGGCGAGCCCGGCTTCGCCTCGTAGATCACGCGCGGTCGTGCCATGCCCTCACGTCGTCGCGGCACCGTTGACAATGGGGAGCAGCCATAGTCTCATACCGGCCATCCAGACCAGAGGCAGCATCATAGCGCCGATCAGGGAGGACCAGCCATGAGACTCGTGCGGACCGCTGCGGTCGCGATTGCGCTCCTCGGCACCGTCGCCTTCGGCGACGGCACCGACGCCCAGCAGTGCCCGAAGGGCAAGCTCCGTCTCTACACGTCGTGGCCGATGCAGGGAGCGATGCTGCCCGAAGGAACCGGCATGAAGAACGGCGTCGACCTGGCGGTGTCCGAGGTCGGCGGCGTGGTCGGGGGCTACTGCCTCGAGATCGTCAACCTGGACGACGCGTCCCCGCAGACCGGCAAGTGGGACGGCGCCGTGGAGGCCGAGAACGCGAACAAGGCCGTCGGCGATCCACTGGCGATCGTGTACATCGGCACCTACAACTCGGGCGCCGCCAAGGTCTCGATCCCGATCACCAACCGCGCCCACATGGCCCAGGTCACGCCGGCCAACACGTATCCCGGGCTGACGAAGAAGCGTGGCGCGGCCCCCGGCGAGCCGGACATCTATCGTCCGGGTGGGTTCGTGAACTACTTCCGCCCGATCCCGGCCGACGACATCCAGGGTGCGGTCGGCGCCAAGTGGGCCAAGCGCCTCGGCGCCAAGAAGGTGTACATCCTCAACGACCAGGAGCTCTACGGCAAGGGCATCGCCGACGTCTTCGAGGCCACCGCCAAGAAGATCGGGCTGCCCGTGGTCGCGAACGAGGGCATCGACTGGAAGCAGCCCGACCAGAAGCCGGTGCTGACAAAGATCCGGGCCTCTGGCGCCGATCTCGTCTACCTGGGAGGCGTCATCGAGACGGGCGCCCAGGTCATCATCAGACAGATGAAAGAAGTGGGCCTCGTCGCGCCGCGGACCCGCTTCCTGGGGCCGGACGGTCTCCTCGAGGAGGAGCTCCTGAAGGGGGCGACCTGCGACGCGGCGCTCGGGACCGAGATGCGGATCACCTTCGCCGGGCTCCCCTTCGAGAAGATGCGGGGCGTCGGGGCCAAGACCTACGAGACCTACAAGGCGAAGTTCGGGAAGGAACCGACCTCCTACGCGCTCTACGCCGCCGAGGGCGGCCGGGTCATCGTCGACGCCATCCGACGGGCGGCACCGCAACTGGAGCAGGCGAAGGACGTCACGGAGAAGCGCGAGGCCGTTCGGAAGGCGATCGCGACGACGAAGAACTTCGAGGGCATCAACGGCAAGTGGAGCTTCGACGAGAACGGCGACGTGGACTATGACACCATGTCCGGCTTCAAGGCGGTGAAGGCCGACGGACCGATCGGCTGTAAGTTCCAGTTCGAGACCATCCTCGAGTAACGTCTGCAGGGGAGGGCCGGTCGCCGGCCCTCCCACGCCGTCCCCCCATGCTTTGGTGGGAAGTGCTCGTCCAGCAGACGATCAACGGCCTCACCCGCGGGGCCGTCTTCGCGTTGATCGCTCTCGGCTACACGATGGTGTACGGCATCATCGAGCTCATCAACTTCGCCCACGGCGACGTGTTCATGCTGGGCCTCTTCATCTCGCTGGCCTGGTTCACGATGCTCGGCGTGACGAAGACGCTGACTGCGTGGCAGCTCGTCACGCTGCTTCCGCTGGTCTTCCTCCTCACGATGCTCACCACGGCGGTCCTCAACGTCGCCATCGATCGGGTGGCCTACCGGCCACTCCGGCGCTCGACACGGCTCGCCCCGCTCATCACGGCCATCGGCGTGTCGTTCATGCTCGAGAACGTGGCGCTCCTCTGGAAGGGGCCGGCGCCCATCGCGTACCCCGACGTGTTCCCCTCCGTAGACATCCTGCGTGAGTGGTTCGGCGTTGACTCGGCCATCTTCTTCACCACCAAGGACATGCTCGTCATGGGCGCGACGGTCCCCTTGATGGTGACCCTCCACTACTTCGTGAGCCGGACGCGGTGGGGCAAAGCCATGCGGGCGACGGCCCAGGACCGCGAGACCGCGCAGGCGATGGGCATCAACGTCGAACGGACCATCTTGATGACCTTCTTCGTTGGGGGGGCGCTCGCCGGCGCGGCCGGACTGATCCAGGGCATGTACTACAACATCGGCATGTGGTGGATGGGCTACCAGGCGGGCCTGCGCGCCTTCACCGCGGCGGTGCTCGGCGGCATCGGCAACATGACGGGTGCGGCGCTCGGCGGCCTGTTCATCGGATTCCTGTCGGCGTGGAGTGACCAGTACATCTCCGCCCGCTGGACCAACGCCATCGTCTTCGCGATCCTGATCATCGTCCTCGTCTTCCGCCCCCACGGCCTCATGGGCGAGCGAACGCCCGATAAGGCGTGACCCGGTGACGGCCGGCCACCGCCGCGCGCTGGGCTGGACGGCGCTCGTGGCGGCACTGGCCGTGTACCCGTTCGTCGACCGGGCGCTGGGGACCCAGACGGTTCACGCCGTGTCCGACGGGATGATCTACGTGCTCCTCGCGCTCGGGCTCAACATCGTCGTCGGCTACGCGGGGCTGCTCGACCTCGGCTACGCGGCGTTCTTCGCCATCGGGGCCTATGCCATGGGGCTCCTGAACTCCCCGGTCCTCGGCTCGCCCCTCTACGGGTACGCCTGGAGCTTCTGGCTGTGCATCTGGCTGGCGGCGGCCGTGTCGGCGCTCCTCGGGGTGGTGATTGGGGCGCCGACCCTCCGCGTGCGCGGTGACTACCTCGCGATCATCACGCTCGGATTCGGCGAGATCATTCCCGTGGCGATCCGCAACCTCGGCGATATCACCATCGACATCGGCGGGTGGCGACCGATCGAGCGGTTGAACCTGACCGGTGGCGAGAACGGCGTCAACCCGATCGGCCGCCCGTACCTCCCGGGAGTCCCGTTCGAGACCGACCCGTTGCCGTGGTATTTCCTGATTCTGGTCATCGGCGCCGCCTCGCTGTGGGCGATGAGCCGGCTGCGCGACTCGCGCCTGGGGCGCGCCTGGATGGCGATCCGCGAGGACGAGACGGCCGCCGACTGCACGGGCGTGAACCCGATCTCGACCAAGCTCCTGGCGTTCGCGCTCGGCGCCTCGTTCTCCGGGTTCGCAGGATCCGTGTACGCGGCCAAGCTCCAGGCCATCACGCCGGGCGCGTTCGAGTTCCAGGTGTCGATCATGCTCCTCTGCATGGTCGTCCTCGGCGGCGCGGGCAGCCTCAAGGGCGTCATCCTGGGCGGGATGCTCATCACCCTCTTCGATCGCGTCGTGCTCACGCAGACCACGTTCATGGTGCGCTGGGTCGGACGGACCGCCGGCGTCCCGGCGCTCACGACGGCCGACCTCACGCTCTGGCGATGGTTCTTCTTCGGCCTGGGGCTCGTGCTCGTCATGCTGCTGCGGCCCGAGGGCTTGGCGGGGCGTCGGGTGCGCCCGGTCGCCGTCAGCGTGGACGAGGCCGACGACCCGAGGGTCCTCGAGCCGGCGCCGGCGCCCAGCGTCGACGCCATCCCGCGCTGGTTGCGCGAGCGCGTGCCGCGTGCGGCCCTGTCGGCGCCGATCCTCGACGTGCGGGGCGTCACCAAGCGGTTCGGCGGCGTCATCGCCCTGAACGACGTCGATCTGCTCGTCCCGCAGGGCGCGATCATCGGACTCATCGGCCCCAATGGCGCGGGCAAGACGACGTTCTTCAACCTGGTCACGGGTCTGATCCGGCCCGACGGCGGTCGCATCACGTTCGAGGGCGCGGGCCTGGCCGGGCTGCGCCCGAATGCCATCGTCGCCCGCGGCGTCGCGCGCACCTTCCCGTCGATCCGTCTCTTCCCGCAGATGACCGGGCTCGAGAACGTGCTCGTGGGCGAGCATTGCCGGCTCGCCGACACCGTCGTCGGCGCCGTGCTCCGGCCGCTCGCGGTGATCGCGGAAGAGACCCGG
>Ga0137419_10001165_pt1 | contig 10976 bp, 14 predicted proteins | sample CZODoug3_1_2_16f_FD_108279 | JGI IMG/M metagenome (GOLD analysis project Ga0137419, IMG submission 108279) | Vadose zone soil fungal communities from Angelo Coast Range Reserve, California, USA - CZODoug3_1_2_16fungal (Illumina Assembly) | ecosystem: Environmental > Terrestrial > Soil > Vadose... | reverse complement strand
TTATGACACCAACGACCGGTTCTCCTCTCAGGGCACGTTCAACGGCGCGTTCGTCTCGACTCCCATCCTGCCCCTGTTGGGCACCGACAAGTGCGTCACGCCCGATGCGGCGACGAACCCCTTCCACGTCGGCGCCGTCTTCGTGCGGAAGGTCGAGCCGCGGAACACTCCGACCATGATCAATGCGGGGTTCTTCTTCCGGAACTTCTGGGACGGCCGCGCAGACAACATCTTCAACGGCGTCAATCCATTCGGCCGCCGGGATCCGGATGCGGGCGTCTGGGTGCAGGTCCCGCCGGCCCTGCCGTTGATGCCGCCCACCGTGGAGAAGGTCCGAGTGGAGCTCGAGAACGCCAGCCTCGCCTCCCAAGCCGTCGGGCCGCCTCTGAGCGACTTCGAGATGTCGTGCGCCGGGAGGACCTTCTCCAACCTCGGCCGCAAGATGTTGCCGCGCCGGGCGCTTGCGAGCCAGGCCGTGCACGCGCAGGACAGCGTCCTGGGACCTTACGTGCTGCCGCCGAGCGGCCTGAGATTCACCTATCAGCAGCTCGTCCGGAACGCGTTCCAGGACAAGTACTGGGCCGCGACGACGCCGGTCAGCGGGACCTTCACGCAGATGGAGGCGAACTTCTCGCTGTTCTGGGGCCTCTCCATCATGTTGTACGAAGCGACGCTCGTCTCCGACGAAGCTCCTTTCGACAAGTTCCGGGGTGACGCCACTACTCCTCCGAGTCCCAATGCGCTCACTGACCAGCAGAAACGCGGACTGGACGTGTTCATGACCAAGGGGAAGTGCATCGCCTGCCACAAGGGGCCGGAGTTCAGCGGCGCAGCGACCCATCTCCAGCCCGAGAACCAGGAGGAGGGACTCGTGGAGCGCATGTTGATGGGCGACGAGAGGGTCGCGCTCTACGACAACGGGTTCTACAACATCGGCGTACGCCCGACCAAGGACGACCCGGGTGTGGGTGGACGCGATCCGTTCGGGAACCCGCTTTCGTTCACCGAGCAGTACATCGACATGCTGCGAGGTCGGTGCGTGCCCGATCCGTTCCAGGTCAATGCCTGCACGTTCGCGGTCCCGTTCACCGTCGACTTCCCGCTCACGTCCCTGACGAGCCCTGATTGCCGCGGCGTGCCGTTCAAACCGGCAGACATCGACGGACTGCGCACGGCGGTGATGGGCTCCTTCAAGACGCCCTCGCTCAGGAACGTGGCGCTGACCGGGCCCTATTTCCACAACGGCGGTCAAGCCACCTTGGGGCAGGTGGTGGCGTTCTACAACCGTGGAGGCGATCGCATCGACGTCCCAGGTGGCGACAGCACGGGCGTGCCCAGCAACCTGGATGCCGACATCCAGCGCCTCTTCCTGACTAGACAGGAGCAGCTGGATCTGGTCGCGTTCCTGGATTCTCTCACGGACCGCCGCGTACAGTGTGATCAGGCACCCTTCGATCATCCGTCGCTGCTCATCCCGAACGGCCATCCGGTCGATCAATTCACGGTGGTGCCCGATCCTGCGAGCCTCGGCACCAAGGCCCTCGACTCGTTCAGGCTCATTCCGGCAGTCGGACGCGCCGGGCTTCCCGGCATCCTGCAGCCGTGCGTGGGCACGTTCGCCGACCAACTGGGGCTGGCCCAGACTGACGGGGTGACGGGTCAGTAGCGGACCTCGAGAGGACGCGCGTGTCTGACGTCACCAGCGCCGCCCCCCAGGCGGAGTATCCGAGCCTAGACAGTATACCATGCGCGTTATATGGTCTTCGGCTCGACGCTCCGGGCGTGGAGAAGAAGCAGCTGGAAGGGAAGCTCTGGGAGATCAAGCCGGATCCGCACCGCCTCATGTACGTAATGGTCGCGGGCCCGACGATGGTGGTCTTGCACGGGTGCAAGAAGCAGGGCGGGAAGTCGAGGAAGGTCGACTTGGACGTCGCGCACAGGCGCATGCAACAGGTGCTCGAGGAAGAGCAGCGACGAAAGCAGGAGAAGAGGAAGTAAGACGGAGGCAGACTTGGCGACCCGCCATCGCAACAAGCACATCGGTAGCGCTCTCGACGACTGGTTGGAAGAGGAGTCCAAGAAGGATCCGTCGTTTGCCGCTGGCCTCGAGGAGCAATTCGACAGGTATCGCCTCGCGCAGCAGCTCAAACTCCTGCGCCAGAAGGCGGGGCTCTCGCAGAAGCAACTCGCCGAGCGCGTGCGCACGAAGCAACCGAGCATCGCGCGGCTGGAGGGCGCCCGAGCCTGGCCCAAGCTGGACCTGCTGCAGCGAGTTGCCCGCGCGCTCGGTGCGGAGATGATCGTCAGCTTCCGCCGTCGTCAGGTTGTCGGCCGGCGCAACCGCGAAAGATACGCGGGGTAGGCTTGATGCTGCGCGAACTCCGCGTGAGCGGCTACCGCTCGCTGCGCCAGATCGCACTCGAGCTCTCGCCGCTCACCGTCGTGGTCGGCGCCAACGGCACTGGCAAGACGAATCTGTACCAGGCACTGCAACTTCTCGCCTCTGCGGCGCAGGGGACCTTGGCGCAGTTCCTGGCTGCGCAGGGCGGGCTGCCCTCGGCGATGTGGGCTGGCCCGCGTCGCAAGCACGAAAGTCATCGCATAGAGCTGTGGATCGACGTGGAAGACCTGGCATTCGAGCTGCAGCTTGGTGTCATCCCGCCCCCGCAGGGCGCTTTCGCGCTTGACCCAGACGTGAAGGAAGAGCGCGTCCTTGTGCCGGACGGCGGCAAACTGCACCCCGCCGCCGAAAGGAGGGCGAACAGCGCCTGGTCCCGCGACGCAGAAGGAAGACGTACGGCATTTCCGTTCCAGCTGTGGGGAGGCGAGTCAATGTTGGCCCAGGTCGTCGAGCCTCAGCGCTTTCCGCTCCTTGCGGAGCTGCGCGCGCGACTCGGACGCTGGCGCTTCTACCATGCGTTCCGCACGGATGCCGATGCTCCGGCGCGGCAGCCACAGGTCGGCGTACGCACGCCCGCACTCGCACATGACGGGCGCGACCTGGCCGCCGCTCTGATGACAATCCGGGAGATCGGAGATGGGGTAGCGCTCAACGACGCCGTCTCGCACGCGTTTCACGGCGCCTCGCTGGACCTGACGAGCGAGTCCGGCCGCTTCTCGTTCCGCCTTCAGGTGCCCGGGCTGCTTCGGCCTCTCGAGCCGTCCGAAGGTTCCGATGGAACGCTGCGATTCTTGTTTCTGCTCGCGGCGTTGCTGTCGCCTCGCCCGCCGCCGTTCCTGGCGCTGAACGAGCCGGAGACCAGCCTGCATCCCGACATGCTCGAGCCGCTTTCGCGGCTGATCGTGTCGGCATCGAAGCGCGGCCAGGTATTCGTCGTCACACACTCTGACGCGCTCGCGCGATGTCTTGATGGGGCAACCGTCCACGCTCTGCAGAAACACGACGGCGCAACTTCGATTACGCACGGCTAAGAAGCCGAACTGGCCGCGCCAGATACGACTCCACGTCGACGCGAAGCAACGAACCCAAGCGCATGTGGGGCAGTGACATCAGCGCCGGGACATCTTCCGCAGCTTCTCTACCAACGTGGTGCGGTTGAGGCCGAGAGATTGCGCGGCCTGGTTCCTGTTTCCCCCGCTCCGCTCGAGGGCCTCCCGGATCAGGCGGTCCTCCAGCTCCCCCAGCGCTGCATAGAGATCGACACCCGTCGTCGCCGATGACGACGCCTTCTGCGGGATCGCGGGCAGCGGCTGCGCGCCGCGGATGGCCTGCGGTAGATCGACCAGCTGGAAGTCGCCTTCCGGCTTCAGTACCTTGAGCCGGGCGACCAAGTTCTCCATCTCCCGTACGTTCCCCGGCCACTGGTAGAGTTCCAGGGATGCCATCGCTTCAGCGCTGAACTTCCGGCCGGTTCCACGCAAGAAATGTCCAGCCAGCGCGGCGAGGTCTTCGCGCCGGTCGCGCAGCGGCGGGAGCTCCAGGGGCACGACGTTGAGGCGATAGTACAGATCGGACCGGAACTTCCCCTCGGCGGCCAGTTCGCCGAGGGTGCGGTTGGTGGCAGCGACGAGGCGGACGTCGACCGATTGCGGCTTGTCGACTCCCAGGGGCTGGACCTCTCCTTCCTGGATGACACGGAGAAGCTTCGCTTGCAGGGCCAGCGGCATCTCGCCGATCTCGTCGAGGAACAACGTGCCACCGTCCGCCTCGCGAAAGCGGCCCGGTCTCGCCTTGTCCGCCCCGGTGAACGCCCCCTTGGCATGGCCGAACAGCTCGCTCTCCGCCAGCGTCTCCGGGAGCGCAGCGCAGTTCACCGCAACCAAGGGCCCTCGCGCACGGCGCGAGAGGCGATGGAGCGCTTTCGCCACCAACTCCTTTCCGGTCCCCGACTCGCCCTGGATCAGCACTGTCGCGTCCGTGGGAGCGGCCAGGAAAAGCACATCCAGCACCGCGCGGATGGCGGGAGAGCCGCCGATGATGCCCGCTTCACCGGCGGCGTCGACTCCCTTGTCCAGGTCCGCCCGGCTGGCCATGGCCTGGCGCAATTCCTTCTCCAGCGTCTCCGCTGCCACGGGCTTCTCGAGCACGGTCACCGCGCCCAGACGGATGGCGTCGACCGTACCCGAGATCGAGTGTGATCCCGTCATCATCACGACCGGACAGCGCGGCAGCATCTCGCGCGCAAGGCGGACAATGGTGCGCCCATCGCCGTCCGGCAGCTGCAGGTCGGTGATGACAGCGTCGAACGGGAGAGCATCACGGACCGATTTTTCGATCGCCTGCACCGCGTCTGCTACCAGGTAGGTCTGGGTGGGGTCGTATCCGCGCCGCCGGAAATGCCGTGCGAGCGCGTCGACGAGGGGCACCTCGTCATCGAGGATCAGGATGCGCGGCGCTGCCCCCATCCCTTCGCTCTAACCCGCGCTCGGCGCCCTGGCAAAGAACGGTCCTGCGTCAAAGCATTGACGGTCCGTTCTGGCACCCGCGGTTTTCTTGACGCCCCACCGCCCCTAACCCTCCGGAACGAGGCAGGCCCTCGCTGGCCCCGCACTTGCTCAAGAGAGGTGCATGCTGAATCGCGCCGCCATCCTCACCGTCGCAGTCGCCCTGGCCCTCCTGTCTTCCTCTGCTTTCGGTGCTACGTCGCAGAGGTTCACGGTCGGCGCGGTCGTGGTCCGGTCCGCGACCGTGATCTCCTCGGCCGGCGCGACGGTGCGCGACGGGGTGCAGGTGCAGCAGGTCGCGAGCCGGGGCACTCCGATGCCGATGCTCCTCGCGGCGGACGGTTTGAAGCCGATGCCTCAGTCGGGGGCAGCACAGCTCTCGGCCGGTTCGAGCAACGACATGACCGTTACGGTGCTCTACTAGTACCACTGGCTTTGGAAGATGCTGGCCAGAGTCGTCTAGGTGCCCACCCCGGAACAGGCCCTCTAGCAAGCAGCCATGAATACGTGCGATGCCTCTAGAGTCAAAAGGCGGGGGCAGGAGTGAGCTGCCATGATGAGCAGTTGCCGACCTGGGGTCCTGCTCTCGCTCGCGGCGCTTCTTGCCGGCTGCGCACACGTCTCAGCGCGCGAGCGACGGCTAGACGTGGCCACCCAGGACCTTGCCCGATCTTGCGACGAGGATGCCGAACACGACATCGTGGAAGCCCTCCAGGCCGTTCAGCGCACAGACCCGCTCGTTGAGAAAATCAGAACGGGGAAGTCCTACATGATCCTGCTGACCGGCGCTCAGGTTTGGTTTGCCGCGCACAAGGGATTCACGGCGCAGTGGCTGGAGCGAACGCTCGAGTGCCATCAGGCCCGTCGCGTGTTGGAAAACACGACGTCTGCCGGGAACGAGGATCCATTCTGGCTCGAGGATGGCTGGGTGGACATCCAGGTCCAGCTCGAATCCGCGGCCTTCATCGCGCAATTGCGCGGCAGGACGCTCCACGAGGCGAAGCTCATCAACTCGCGCGCGCAGGCCTTCGTCGCAAGCCTCGAGGCGAAGTAGGAAAGCGATCTTTTGCCATCTCCAAATAAGAAGGGCGGCCCCGGCTGGAGCCGCCCTGCGTCGCACCATCAGCGCCGGCTGGTCTAGAAGCTAGCCGCTCCGGCCGGTGCTCTCGTTGCTCCTGCTCTTGGTGGCTCCCGATCCTGACTGCCACACTGGAAGAACGTCGCGCTCATCGACGCCTTGCTCACGCAGATACTCAAAAAAGTCCCGAACCGGGACCCGCGTGTTTGTGTCGCCAAAGCTGATCTGATGCGTGTTCTTGTCGAACCTGATGTTCTGGAATCCGCGGTTCGTATCACCCATGGCCATGCGATTCTCCTTTGGTGGGGATTTACGGGACGCGACGCGAGCGGGAACGTGGTCGAGCACCGGGCGGGTTGCAAGAGACGTCCGAGCACTCGGCCGAAGTCAGTCCAACCCGATGCGAGCTTGCCTGTGTGCGCAACGTTCTGGCGTGCCCTGCGTCGGGCACGCCAGCTATTTGTTGTCCACGCTGTCCGGGCTCCCGGACTCGGCCGCGTTGATCTCGTCTTTCGTCGCCCATCGCCGAGGGGCCGCGCGGTTCCTGAAGTCGATGCTGTGCGGATTGCCCGTCTCGCCAGAGTCGATCTCGTCGTTCGTCGAAACCCGAGGGGGCATGCGGTTCCGGTAATCGAGAGCGTGCGGGTTGCCCGACTCGAGAAGGTTGATTTCGTCGTTCGTCTGGGAGCCCGCCTGTGCGCGGGCCTCGTCGGTGCTGGTCGGCATGAATTCGGCGCGCGCCCCGCCGATGGCGGCGGAGAGGGCGAGTGCAGCGGCGAGCGAAAGGCTTGATTTCGAGAACATTGCAGGTCTCCGTTCTAGAGCCGGTATGGCTTGGCCGCTCAACAGCAACTTGCGTGCCGGCCTCGCCGCTCGGGACGAGGGCAGGAACCTGAGCATAGGGCGGCGCCTGCCGGATCTTTGGACACCTTTGACCTCGGCCGTGACAGCCATCGACACTGCCGGGGAGATGACGATCACGATCGCGCTCGAAGGCGGGCTAGCCGACCGCGAATCCAATCCCGGTCTGCGCAATCTCATCGCGCATGCGCCCACACCTTCAAACGTCCCCGCGTCGAGCGAACATCCTTTCGGCGTTGCTCTGCGCGGCGGTCTCGCTGCTCGCATCCGGCAGCAAAGCCTCTCCATCGCCGAAAGCAGAGCATATCCGCGGCACCATCCAGAGCGTGGATCGCGAGGCTCTCACAGTGGCGACGTCCGCCGGAACGGTGCGCGTCCAGCTGGCGCCGTCAACCCCCGTCACCAGAGTCGTTCGATCCGATCGAGCGAAGATCACGGATGGGAGCTTCCTCGGGATCACTTCCGTGACGGCCCCGGACGGGTCGCAGCAAGCTGTGGAAGTCCATGTCTTCCCCGAAGCGATGCGCGGGACCGGTGAGGGTAGCTACGGCTGGGATTGGCCCGGCGGTTCTCGGGGCAGCAAGATGACCAACGGGACGGCCGTCGCCTCGAAAATGAGCAACGGCACCGCGTCGAGGTCAAAGATGACGAACGGAACTGTGACCGCGAAGGCGAGTGGATCCTCGCTGACGCTCCAGTACAAGAGCGACTCCGCGGGCGGTTCACAGACGATCACCATTCCACCTGGCATTCCCGTCGTCGCGCTGGAGCCAGGACAGTCGGCAGACCTGCAGCCCGGCGTACACGTCTTCGTAGTCGCCACCCGGAGCTCCGAGGGAGTGTTGACCGCGGATCGTGTGCTGGCGGGCAAGGACGGCGCCGTGCCGCCGATGTAGTCGCGGGGCGATCAAGGAATGAGCGATGAGAAGGCTGGAGCAAAAACATCCGCTCGCGATCAGGTGGTTTCACTGGATCAACTTCCCGGTGCTGTTCCTGATGATCTGGAGCGGGCTGCTGATCTATTGGGCCGACGCCGTCTATCGCCTTGGGCTGGGGAAATACACGCTGTTCACGTTCTTTCCCGACCGGGTCTTCGAGGCGCTCGGCGTTCCTTACCGTCTGGCCGAAGGGATGTCGCTCCACTTCTTCTTCATGTGGTTCTTCGCCATCAACGGTCTAGTCTATGTCGTCTACACCGTGCTCTCCGGAGAATGGCGCTATCTGGTGCCGAACCGCCATTCATTCCGGGAGGCGATTCAGGTCGTCCTTCACGATCTGCGCTTGCGCAAGATCGGCCCCCCGCCGCGAAAGTTCAACGGCGCGCAGCAGATCGCGTACACGACGGTGATTCTGATGGGCGCCGGATCGCTCGTGACCGGAATCGCCATCTACAAGCCGGTCCAGTTCGCGTGGCTGACGGCGTTGCTCGGCGGCTACCCGTGGGCGCGCTGGGAACACTTCTGGCTGGCAGCCGGCTACGTGCTCTTTTTCGTCATTCACCTTCTCTAGGTCCTCAGAGCGGGCTGGAACAACTTCCGCGCGATGGTGACCGGCTACGAGGTCGTGACGGTGAGCGGCCCTTCTTCCTCGGGAAAGCCGAATTCGAGCAGCCCCGCGGACATAACCACTCATGACGAAAAAACGCCACGAACCCATCAGCGAGCATGACGTTGGCGTCGCGCGTGCGATGCGCAAGAAGTCGAGGCGGAGCTTCCTCGTCATGGGCATCGGCGCAGCGGCCGGCTTCGCCGGATGGAAGTGGCTCGCGACGCGGCCCGAAGGCGGGGACATGGCTCGTCCGCTGCGGCGGACACTCGAATTCAACGAGAAGTTGGCGAAGAGCTACTTCAACGGAACGCGAGCGGCGCCAACGTTTCCGCGTGAGATGGCTCGTGAGCCGCGCCTCACCGGTGAAGAAGGATTGCCCGCCGCGTTCGATCCTCTGACCTGGCGGCTGCACGTGACGGGCGCGGGTCAAGCAAGAACGGTTGCGCTCGAGGACATCAAGCGGTTGCCGCGCGTCAACATGACGACCGAGCACAAATGCATCGAGGGCTGGAGCGAGATCGTCAACTGGACCGGCGCGCGCCTGAGCGACTTCGCCGCGGCATACAACCTGGGAGCTCGAGACGGAACATCACCAGATCCTCGGGACCGGCCGCGCGATCTCGTCCGGTATGTCGGTCTGGAGACCCCTGACGGCGGGTATTACGTCGGAATGGACATGCCGAGCGCGCTCCATTCGCAGACGCTGCTCTGCTATGAAATGGGCGGAAAGCCTTTGTCGATCGAGCACGGGGCGCCGCTGAGGCTCGTCACGACGGTCAAATACGGCATCAAGTCGCTCAAGCGGATCGGCAGGATCATCTTCACCGACGAACGCCCGCGCGACTTCTGGGCTGAGCGGGGCTACGATTGGTACGCTGGGCTGTGACTCGTGCCGCTGAGCGCATAGGAATCGCTCCGACTCCGGTTGGCGAGCATCCCGGTGATATGGACCTCGATCGCTCGCTCGCGCGCGGGCTCTTGCGGCTTGCGCTGGGCCTGAATCTTCTTCTCCACGGCCTCGTGCGCGTTCCCGTTCTCGCGAAGTTCGCAGACGGCATGACACGAGAGTTCACGGCGACGGTCCTGCCCGGTTCGCTCGTTCATGCGTTCGCTGTCTGCCTGCCGTTCGTCGAAGCGATCATCGGCGCGCTGCTCGTCATCGGGCTCTGGCAACGCGCGGTGCTTGCCGCCGGCATGCTCCTGATGACTGCCCTCGTCGTCGGAACCGCGTTGCTGCAGCATTGGGACGTCCTCACACAACAGATGCTCTACATCTTCCTCTATGCCACGCTACTCGCGACCAGATCGTGGGACCGCTGGTCGTTCGATGCTCGCTGAGCTCTCGCTCAGGGTTCACCGCCGGCGCCGACCAGTTCGTGCCCCCAGCGCTGGATGGCTGCCGCCAGCTTGCGGAAGGCGCGGCCCTTCCGCGTGAGCGCATACTCGGCGCGGATCGGCGGCCCGGGGTGCACGCGGCGCACGACGAGCTCTTTCGCCTCCAACTGCTTGAGCCGCGCCGAGAGGATCTTGTCCCCGATCCCCGGCAGGCCCTCGGTCAGCTCGGAGAAGCGCAGGGGCCGGCGCTGCAGCAAGGTCAGAAGCCGCGCGTTCCAGGGACGGGCCAGGATTGCGACCGCGGCCTGGAACGCCGAGCAACAAGGGTCGAGCGCCATCGGTCAGCGGGCGGCCGGCTGGGTCTGTTGTGGGACCGGGCGCCGGCTGGCGAGCGCGGCCAGACCGCCGGCGACTCCCACAAGGAACGCCCCCGCGCCCCAGCCCGGGCCGGCAAGCCGCAGCCCGAGCGCGGCATCCAGGGAGATGCTGCCAGGCCCGGTGAAGGCGAGGGTCAGCGCAGCGGCGCCGAGCGCGAGCGTGTACTCGAACCCGCCATTCGAGGCGAAGAATGACTTGGAGTGGACGCTGACGCCGGCGACCAGCATCACCACGATCACCGCGGCCGCCCCCAGCGGCGTGAGGAGCCCGAGCGCGAGAAGCAAACCCCCGCCCGTCTCGCCTGCGCCGGCCAGGAAGGCGTGCACCTTTCCGGGCCGGAACCCGAGCTTTTCGAAGAACCCGCCCGTGCCAGCCAGGCTGTAACCCCCGAACCAGCCAAACAACTTCTGGACGCCGTGAGCTGCTACGGTCAGACCCACGACGAGCCGCAAGATCAAGAGCCCGATCTCCATGTCCCGTTCCTTTCTCCGCGAAAGTAACTTTCCAAAAGAAAGTCCGTTCTGGGATGTCCGGGCGCCGGGTGGGATTCGCCAGGGATGTGCTACACCCCGCCGCGCAGAAGGAGCGGAGCCGCACACGGTATGACTCCAGGGAACCCGTTTCTTCACCGGGCGCGAACGGTGGCGCGCTGGGGAGTGGCTGCCGGCGTTCTTGCCGGTAGCGGCTATTACCTGGCCACGCGCACCGATCGGGTCGCGCTGGTGCGCGCGCTCCGCAGCACGGACTACCTGCTCGTGCTCGCCATGACGGTCGGTCACATCGTCGTGGTGCTCCCCATCAAGGCGTGGCGCTGGGGACGCATGCTCGCGCCCATCCGGAAACTCCCCCTGTGGCGGCTCTACGAGTACTG